>OHCK01001014.1_pt1 | contig 9523 bp, 5 predicted proteins | sample 1577611 | NCBI WGS metagenome assembly OHCK01 (sample SAMEA3879586, study PRJEB24766) | human gut metagenome | biome: human-associated habitat; feature: feces | place: USA | collected 1985/1987 | reverse complement strand
GGAAACCAGCAGCCCTTCATCGTAATCCTTGCCGACGATACGCAGGATGCCGGTGCCGGCCTCGCACTCTCGATCAGCCAGTCTAACAACACCTTCGAGCGCGGCGACATCGTCGAAGTATCGCTCAGCGACGCATCGGCACAGCTCTTCAGCGGACTGCTGCAGGTTTCGACCCACAACGAACCCATGCTCGTGGGGCAGACCGAACCGCTGGCCCCGATCGCCATCACCGCAGACAAAATCGCGCAGTACGAATCGCAATACGTAAAGATCGAAAACACGCAGCCCGAAGCGTCGGAATCGGGCACCTGGAACAGCGACTCGAACAAGGGCAATGTTTCCATGGAGACCAAGGACGGAAAGTCCTACAAAATCCGCACCCTGCAAACCGCATCCTATGCACAGGATGCCATCCCGACCGACAAGAGCGGTTCCATCGCAGGTATCGCGGGCATCTACAACGGCACACTGCAAATCCTGCCCTGCAACGGTGACGACATCCAGCTTGCCGAAGCTCGTTTCACGGTACAGGGCAACAAGGCTACGCTGGCCGAAGTGCTCGAAGCCGGCGCCGGCTCGGCATTCGAAGTCGAGGGCGTGAGCGTCATCGCCGCCAACGAGCAGGGCGTTCTCCTCCAGCAGGACGGTGCACGCATCTACGCATTCAAGGGCGAAGCCCACGACCTGGCCGTCGGCGACGTGGTCACCGTGTCGGGCAAAACCGAGTCGCGCAACGGCCTGCTGCAATTCGGCAAGGGTTGCAGTTTCACCAAGACCGGCCACCAGGATATTACCCAGCCGCAGCCCGCGGCATTCTCGGCAACGGAAATCGAAGCCTACATGAAAAACCCCGAGGTGGAATACGTGACCTACAAGGGTACCGTCCTCGTATCGGGCAACTACGTCAACGTCGAGATCGACGGCACTTCGGTGCAGGGCAGCCTGGACTACATGAGCGACGATTTCAAGGAGAAGTACAACAGCCACAACGTGACCATCACCGGCTGGCTCTTCGGCTCGTACAAAACCTATATGTACACCATCCCCGTGGAGATCAAGGACGAGGGAGAATTCGAAGAGGAAGTTCCCGACGGAGCGATCTTCTACAGCACGTTCGACAAGGAGCTCGCCTCGCAAACCTTCGGCGACGGCGGCCAGTGGCCGTTCCTCGACCAGTTCGAAGGCTGGATCAACCACAAGGGCTCGGGCGTCGCCAACGTGGCTTATGACTTCAAGAGCATGTCCGCACGTACGAACCAGTCGTCTAAGGGTTCGCTTTCGCTTTACGACGGTTCAGGTAAAAACAACATCTTCTTCAGCACGGCGCCCAACTATTTCACGATCCAGAAGATCGCGGTAACGTCGCAGAACCTTCGCCTCTCGTTCGGCGCGCAGCGCTACGCACAGGGCGCCACCAACACGTTCATCAAGTCTGACTTTGTGGTACGCCTTTCGGCCGACGGGCAGCTTTGGTCGCAGGCGCTCGACTACGATTTCGGCAGCGTAGCGGACGAACCGGGTGAGTGGCGCCTCGCAACAGCAGACTTCACCCTGCCGGCAGGCACCGGCACGCTCTACATCAAGTTCGAAGCCAAGATGAGCAGCGTGAACCGTATCGACGACGTATTGCTGACCCCGGGCAACGGCGGGCAGGCAATCGAGTTCGGTAAGGAAGAGGAGACACCGCTTTCGACGATAGCCGAGGTGCTGGCGGCTCCCATCGACGAAGTTTACAAGGTCGAAGGACAGGTGATCGGCACCCACTCGAAGGGCTTCCTCGTAAAGGACGCCACGGGTACGATCCTCGTATTCAAGAAGAACCACGGCATGACCGTCGGCGACAAAGTCACCGTCGAAGGCGCAACGTCGGAATACGGAGGCATGAAGCAGTTCGGCGAAACGTCGGAACTCACCAAGAACGGCTCGGGAAGCTATACGCAGCCCACCCCGACGGATTTCGGGGCAGCGCAGTTCGACGCCTATGTCAACAACCCGACGATCCAGTATGTAAAATACGAAGGCAACCTCAGCTCGTACCGCGACCAGATTTATCAGTGGCACTATAATGTCGCCGTGGAGGGTACGAATGTAGTCGGCTCGATCGCCTACCCCAACAGCGACCTGAACATCGAAAATTTCGTCGACCGCAAAGTCATCATCACGGGCTACACCGTCGGTGTTTCGGGGACGGATACCAAATACCTCAATACGCTGACCACGTCGATCGAATTCGCAGAACAGGAGACCATGCCCGACGAGAGCCAGGCCATCACGGTGAAAGAACTCAACGCCAAACTCGCCACGATGAATGCGGGCGATGCGCTGGGCGAACTGATCGCCGTGAAGGGCTATGTGGCGGCCAACAACGAAGGAGGAAACTTCTACCAGCTCATTTCGCTGGTGGACAACACCGGCGAGGCCAACACGGGCATCATCATCAAGGGCAGCGACTACACCGAGAAAGACCTGCCTGTGGGCACGAAAGTGATCGTCAGCCTTAAATACGCCAAGTACGACATCAACAATGACCTGCCGCAGTTGAGGATGGCGACGATCTTCCCCACTCAGGAGAAGGTAACGATGAAAGTCCCCCAGATCACCGTTTCGCAGGCAGGAGATTACGTTGGCCAGTATGTGACGGTAAAGAACCTCACCCCGGCGGCAAATTCGACGACCTGGGTCGTGAATAAGAAGACCACTTCGGTCAACTTCACCGACGACGCCGAACTGCCGATGGTGGCACGTACGACCAATCACGCCGTATTCGCCAACGAAGCTATCGCAATAAAGAAGGCGGATCTGAGTGGTATCATGGAGATATACAAGGGGGGCTATCAGATCTTCCCCAACAGCATGGAGGACGTTGCAGGCTTCAAAGTCGAGTAACACGGCACAATCCATCCGTTTGTAAGAAAATCCCTGCGAGCAGCAACCCGCAGGGATTTTCCGTTTCAAAGAGGGGCCAAGGCCGGGGGGGGGCTGAAGATTTAAGAGCGGTTTACAGCATGGAATTGAAAAATAATCGCTAAATTGTACCGGGAAACCCAACCCGGAAAACCACATGAAAAAATTACTCCTGCTGTTGCTGGGGATCGCTTCGATCCCGGCCGCCTTCTCCCAGGGCGGGAGCGGCATCGACTGGGCCGCCGACCTGGATTACCTGGCCAGCGAACTGCCCGCGAAACATTGCAACCTCTTTGCGAAATACGACAAAGCGCAGTTCGAGACCGCAATCGGCGCGATCAAGGCTTCGGCCGGGGAGGCCGGAGATTTTGCTACGGCGCTCAAAACCCAGCAGCTGATCGCCAGGCTGGGCGATTCGCACACCATGCTATATTTCAACCAGCTGATGAACCGGCAGCAGATACTGCCGCTCGGGCTGCTCTGGGTTTCCGACGGGCTGTACGTCATACAGACGGCCGAGGAAAACAAAGAGTTGCTGGGGCACCGGCTCACAGCGGTCGGCAAGGCACCGGTAGAAACCGTAATCGACAGCCTGAGCACCCTGTTCACGGTCGACAACGAAGCAATGGTAAAATCCATGATTCCCCAATTGTTCCCGTCGTTACAGCTCCTGGAATATTTCGGGTTCGCACACAACGGGCAGGCGGAACTCACGCTGGACGGAGACAAGACCTATACGCTCAAACCGTCCGATCCGCAGCGGGCGGGTCGGGCCGCCTTCCAGCCCGATTCCCTGCCCTTTGCGATCGCGGAAAGGAACGTGCTTTTCACGGATCGCTATTTCCCCGAGGAAAAAATATACTATATCCTCTACAACTCCTGCTGGGGGCGTGAAAGCGAGGCGGAGTTCAAGAGCCGCGAGAAAGCCGCGTCGCTGCCGTCGTTCACGGAATTCGGCCAAAAGGCGTTCGGCATATTGCAGGGCAACCCCGTCGGGAAGATCATTTTCGACATGAGGAACAACGGCGGAGGGAACTCGGCACAGGGGACGGCATTCATCGAAAGGCTGGCCCGGTTCCTGGAACAGCACCCCGGCATAAAAACCTATGTCGTCATCGGGCGAAGCACATTCTCCTCGGCCATCCTGAATACGATGGATTTCAAGCACCTGACCGATGCGGTCGTAGTCGGCGAACAGACCGCCGGCAAACCCAACCACTTCGGCGAGGTACGGAATTTCCAGCTCCCGGGATCGAAGCTGACAGTCGCCTATTCGACCAAATATTTCCGGCGTACGGACGAAGAGGCAGACACGATCACCCCCGACGTCAGGATCGAAATGAGTTTTACGGATTTCACGAAAGGCATCGACCCGGTGTACGAATGGATCAAGGCACAATAGGCTGCGCGGGCGGTTTACTCCGTCCAGCCGTTATGCCGGACGTTCGCCGGGTTCCACTTCTGCTTGGGCTCAGGATTGTCCGCAGGATAGCCCACCGGAATCAGGTTGAGCGGAACGACATCGGAGGGAAGCCCCAGCACGCGCCGCACGGCCTCTACCCGTTCGCCGCGGGGATAAACCCCAGTCCATACGGCTCCCAACCCCAGGGCATGGGCCGCAAGGAGCAGGTTTTCCGAGGCCGCCGAGGCATCCATCACCCACCAGTCGCCGGAAGCCCCCGGATTGCGCGACAAGTCGCCGCAGACGACCACGGCCAGGGGTGCCCGGGCGGCCATCTTCGCAAAGGGCAGCGCCCCGGCGAGTTCGCGTAACAGCTCCCGGTCGTCCACGACAACGAAAGCCCACGGCTGACGGTTCACGGCCGAGGGCGCGGCCATCGCAGCCCGCAGCAGCAGTTCGACCGTATCGGCACCGACCGGGCAATCCCGGTAGGCCCGGATGCTCGTCCGGGTCATAATCACATCGAGGGGGCTCCGCTTGCCGGACTCCCCGGCCGGGGTGCGCTCCCCGGCCGACAGCCACCATACCAGCAACGCGGCCAGCACGGCACCGGCGCAGAAAAAGAGGATTTTCGTCCTGTTCATAATTTTCCGTTATATCGTGTCCCGGCAAATATACGGGAAAAATCGTAAAAAGCACCGCACACCGGTCAAACGACCGTATCGGCGGGTAAATTAATCGACCGGGCGTTTGCAGGGGTCTTTTTTTATCGCTACCTTTGTCCGGATCATATCCCAAAAGGAAAATGCACAAATCGGGCTTTGTAAATATCATCGGGAATCCCAACGTCGGCAAATCGACACTCATGAACGCATTGGTCGGCGAAAAGTTGTCGATCATCACGTCGAAGGCGCAGACCACGCGCCACAGGATCATGGGCATCGTCTCGAGCGAGGATTTCCAGATCGTCTATTCCGATACGCCGGGCATTCTGAAACCCAGCTACAAATTACAGGAGTCGATGATGAAATTCGTGACGGGCGCCGTAGCCGACGCCGACGTCATACTCTATGTCACCGACACCGTGGAGCGGGGGGAACGCTCGGCCGAAATCATCGACCGCATCCGCCAGAGCGGCGTCCCGGCCATCGTGGTCATCAACAAGATCGACCTCACGACGCCCGAGGCACTCGAGGCACTGGTCGACAAATGGCAGGGGGAGTTGCCCGAGGCACGCATCGTACCGGCATCGGCCAAGGAGAATTTCAACATCGAAGGGTTGTTCAAGACCATCCTCGACCTGCTGCCCGAAGGCCCGGCCTTCTATCCGAAGGATACACTGACGGACAAGACGCTGCGGTTTTTCGCCTCGGAAATCATCCGCGAGAAAATCCTCAGGTTCTACGACAAGGAGATCCCCTACTGCTGCGAAATCGAGATCGAAAGCTACAAGGAGGAGCCGGCGATCGACCGCATCGCCGCAACGATCTATGTCGCCCGCGACTCGCAGAAAGGCATCCTGATCGGGCATAAGGGCGAGAAACTCAAACGGGTCGGGCAGGCCGCACGCGAGGACATGGAGCAGTTCCTCGGCAAAAAGGTTTTCCTGCAACTGTTCGTCAAAGTGAACGACGACTGGCGCAACAACGAACGCCAACTGCGCCGTTTCGGGTACGAATTGGAATAAACCGGAATAATAAACCGCCCGAAAAGGACGTTAATGGGACAAGTGAGTCGGAAATTGAAAAAATACATCCTCGGGATCGCACTGGGCATCGCACTGATGTGCGGGAAGGAATCGTATGCGCAGTACAACCGGGAATATTTCTTCTGGGTGGGACGTTCATGCATGATGAACAACGACTACCAGGAGGCCATCCGGACGCTCAACACCCTGCTGCGGTTCGACGAGGATGCCTTCGAAGGCTATTTCCTGCGCGGCATCGCCAAATACAACCTCGACGACCTGCTGGGCGCCGAGGCCGATTTCTCGACCGCCATCCGGCTCAACCCCGTATACACACAAGCCTATACCTACCGCGCGATCACGCGTTCGCGGCTGGGTAATTACGATGACGCCCTGCAGGACTTCCGCGAGGCGATCGACCTGCGCCCGGATCTGCCGGGCCCCTATTACAGCCGCGGCGTGACACGGCTGCTGAACCAGCAGTTCAAGGAGGCCATCGACGATTTCGACAAGTTCATCCGCCAGGAGAACAAAGTCGCCGACGCCTTCATCTGCCGGGGCCTGAGCTACCTGCACCTGAAGGATACGGTACGCGCCTACGACAATTTCAACACCGCCATCCGCACGAACCGCGAGAACCCCGGCGGGTACAACCGCCGCGGTGGGCTCTACATGGAACAGAAACGCTTTGCGGAAGCCGAAGCTGACTTCAACAAGGCCATCGAATGCGATTCGGCCTACCTGCTTTCGTATTTCAACCGCGCACTGGTCTACTCGGACACCAACCGTCCGATGCTGGCCCTCGCGGATTTCGACAAGGTGATCCAGCTCGACTCGACCAATTCGCTGACCTACTTCAACCGTGCCATGCTGCGCACGCAGATCGGCGACTACAACCGTGCGCTGGACGACTACGACAAGGTGGCGCTCTATTCGCCCAACAACGTGCTGGTCTACTACAACCGCGCAGGGGTCTATGCCCAGCTGGGCGAACTGGAGAAGGCGATAGACGACTACTCCTCGGCCATCAAGCTCTACCCCGATTTCGCCAACGCCTATATTTACCGCGGCCGTCTGCGCGAACTGCTGCGCGACCCGCAGGGCGCGAAGAAAGACCGCGACACGGCCCAGAAGAAGATTGCGGAGTACCGCTCCCGCCTGAGCGACAGCACCTACTCGATCTATGCCGACACGACGCAGCGTTTCGACCGCCTGTTGTCGTTCGACAGCAAATTCTCGGGCGGCAGCTTCGACCGCATCACGGGCCACAACGGCGGCCACGAAGAGATGCGCCTGCTGCCGCTATTCAAGTTCACGCTGATGCGTCCCGACACCGTGCCGACCGTGGAACGCTACCACGTACAGCGCGTCGAGGACTTCAGGAAACGGGTGGACAACGAATACCTCACCCTTTCGTGGCGCGAAAGCAATATCCCGGCCGACACGCTGGTGATGCTCGACAAGCAATACGTCGAGGAGCTCAAGTCGGATCGGGCATCGTGGACGGTGCTCTTCGAACGGGGTGTCACGCAGTCGCTCATCAAGCAGTATACCAATGCTGTAAATACCTTCTCAGCGGCCATCGAGCAGAATCCGAGCAACCCGTTCCTCTACCTGAACCGCTCGACGACGCGCGCCGAGATGATCGACTTCATCTCGTCCATCGACAACTCCTACCAGCGCATCACGATCGACTCGGATCCGGCCAACCGGCTGAACAACAACAGCAAGCGCACGTACAGTTACGACGAGGCGGTGGCCGACCTGAACAAGGCCATCAAGCTCTTCCCCGACCTGGCGTACAGCTATTACAACCGCGCCAACCTCAAGGCCCTGTCGGGAAGCCTGCCCGAAGCGTTCGAGGATTACTCGAAGGCCATCGAACAGAACCCCAATTTCGCCGAGGCGTATTACAACCGCGGCATCATACAGATATTCATGAAGGACACGCGCAAAGGGTGTCTCGACATTTCGAAGGCCGGCGAGCTGGGTATCGTCGAGGCTTACGAGGTGCTGAAACGATACGCGCCGTTAGAAAAGTAAGCTAACTCAAAAACAAATAATTATGACGGAAATTATCCAACGGAAACTCAACGACTCGGCCTGGGTGCGGTGGACGGCGCTCATCCTGATCGCACTGACGATGTTCTTCGGCTACATGTTCGTGGACATGATGTCGCCCCTGCAGAGCATGATCGAGGCACAGCGCGGCTGGACGCCCGACGTGTTCGGCATGTACGGAAGTTCGGAGTTCATCTTCAATGTCTTCGGATTCCTGATCCTGGCAGGTATCATCCTCGACAAAATGGGTGTGCGCTTCACGGGAATGCTCTCGGCATCCCTGATGTTTATCGGCGCCTGCATCAAATATTACGGCGTGAGCGACGCCTTCATCGGCACTGGCGCCGAGGCTTGGCTCAATAGCTGGTGGGTATCGTTCCCGGCCAGTGCCAAACTCGCATCGCTCGGGTTCATGATATTCGGATGCGGTATGGAGATGGCCGGCATCACCGTTTCGAAGACGATCGCCAAGTGGTTCGAAGGCAAGGAAATGGCCCTCGCAATGGGGCTGGAAATGGCCATTGCCCGTGTGGGTGTCTTCGCCGTTTTCTCCATCTCGCCGTGGCTCGCCAACATGGCTCCCGCAACGGTCGTGCGCCCGGTGGCATTTTGTACCCTGCTGCTGCTGATCGGACTGCTCACCTACACGGTATTCACCTTCATGGATCGCAAGCTGGACAAACAGCTCGGGCTGGATTCCCGCGGCAACAACAGTTCCGAAGAGGAATTCCGCATCAGCGACCTGGGCAAAATATTCAGCAGCAAGGTATTCTGGATCGTGGCCATACTCTGCGTGCTCTACTATTCGGCAATCTTCCCCTTCCAGCGCTTCGCCACGAACATGCTGGAAAGCAACCTCGGCGTCACGGCACAAACGGCCGCCGACATCTTCCGCTGGTTCCCGATGGGCGCCGCGGCCATCACGCCGCTACTGGGCAGCTACCTCGACCACAAGGGCAAGGGCGCCACGATGCTGATCTTCGGAGCCGTCCTGATGACGGTATGCCACCTGATCTTCGCCTTCGTGCTCCCGGCCTATCCGAGTACGCTCGTCGCTTACGGCGCCATCATCATCCTGGGAATCTCGTTCTCGCTGGTACCCGCAGCGCTGTGGCCCTCGGTTCCCAAGATCATGGAGACCCGCTATCTGGGTTCGGCATACTCGCTGATCTTCTGGATTCAGAACATCGGGCTGTGCCTCTTCCCGGCCGTGATCGGCTATGCGCTCAAATTCAGCAACCCCGGCCATATCGACGGTACAGCCTACAACTATACGCTTCCGATGGTGATCTTCGCAAGCTGCGGCGTCGTCGCCATGCTGCTCGGCATATGGCTTGGCATATTCGTCGGGGCTCCGATCGCCACACTGTACTTGCAAGTGACGGGACTCGCCTGAACCAATCCCCAGCCAACCTGCAACACGTTATATATAAGGAGAGAGCATGAGATCAATAACGGCGCTGTCGATC
>OHCK01001001.1_pt1 | contig 9630 bp, 4 predicted proteins | sample 1577611 | NCBI WGS metagenome assembly OHCK01 (sample SAMEA3879586, study PRJEB24766) | human gut metagenome | biome: human-associated habitat; feature: feces | place: USA | collected 1985/1987 | reverse complement strand
AAATTGTTTGCCTCGATAGAGGTTTGTCGTTTTCCACTGGGAAAGCTCCTCCTGCCGTATTTTCTCCGGGGTAGGCGCATCGTCCACCAGCCACATGGGGCCGGAAAAGCGGAGCTTGGCAGCCTCGGTAGAGAGACCGTCAAAGGCGAGCTGGAAGGCCATCAGGTTCGGACACGGCTTAAAGGGATCGTTGCCGTTGCTGCTTTTGATGGCAAAGACGATATCTGTGAAGCAGGTATCATAGTGCTCCTCCAGCAGAACATCCCGAAAGGCCTGCGCCACGATCTCCGGCGGATTCTTGAAGGCTCCGCAGCCGAAGGCACCTAGGATCAGCACCCGAATGTCGTTATCTATGGCGGCATTGAAGATGTTGCGGATACGGGAACGGAACAGATCCCCCAGCACGGCGGAATTCGTATGCGGCAGCATGAATAGGATGGGTGCAGCGCAGGTGATCACATCCACACGAAACCACTGGTTCCGCTCCTTCAGGCTCAGATCCTCGTTTTTGAATACGGTCACACCCTTGGTGTAGATCAGGCGGTCGGAGTAGAGATACCGGCCGTGCTCATAATGATACTGATAGAAGTCGTCATATACGCCGGGTGTATTGGCCAGACACGGATAGAGATTGCTGCAGCGGCAGAGGCACTCCTCCTGCGCCGTGGCACCGTTTTTCACGCCACCGCCGGGGACCTCCGGATTGGCAAAGTTCAGCACAGCCACGCCGTATTGATTCCCGAAGCGGGCAGCCGCCGCAAAGGTGGTGGTATCCTCCACCGTGATGCGCTGCTCATACCGGGGCATGAGCGGCTGTTGGGCCCTGAAATCCTCACGGTAGACCTTGGTTCCCTCCATGGCCTGACGGGTAGCGTCCCGCAGTGCTTCGCTTTCGCAGCGGTGCAGCGTGTCCTCAAATTGCTCGATCAAATTTTCTGGCATTTTCCTTCCTCCTTATCATCCGAAACCATCAAAGCCTCCGGCCGGGGCCGGAGGCTTTGATGCCGGCTTATGCCGGGTCAGGTCTTACTTCTCTTTGTCGTTCTTCTTTTTCTTGCCGGCGGCCAGAGCGATCACCACACCGGCGATCACTACCACAGCGGCGATGGAGCCGAAGAACAGCGGCTTATTGTTGTAGTAGCGCACGAAGAGATTCGTGGTGACGTAGAAGTTGGTGATCTCCTCCGTCTGCTCGTTGCCGGCGGCGTCGGTGCAGACGATCTTCACCTGATGCGCTCCGGTGGAATCGCCCGGAATATCGAAGGTGAACTCGCCCTGGTCCGCCACGATGGCGGCGACCTCCTCTGCTGTCCACGTCTTGTAGGCCTTGCTGTAATCGTCCAGATACACCACCACGGACTGAAGCAGCAGGTTATCTCCGGCGGACAGGCTCACCGTGAGGTTCTCCAGAGGATAGGTGGTATCGCTCTCCAGATTGGTCACGACCATGTTGGGCTTGGTCTTATCCACGCCGAAGCCGATCTCCTGCTTCTTGGTGTCCAGCGTATTTTCCGCTATGTTGCCCGCAGCATCCTCGGAGTAGAAGGTCAGGCGATAGACGCCGTCATCGGCAAAGTTCTTGGCCAGCACGGTGTAGATGTACTCATACCACTGACCATTGCCGCCCCGCACCTCGATGCGGTAGTCCGTACCCTCCTGCAGGATGATGGTCTGATTGTTCTTGAAGAGCGTGATGCGGATGTTCTGGAGGGCATCGGGGTTGGTCTCCGTCACCACCACATCCTGCGGCGTCTGGACGTAGGAGCCGTTGAGCTGATCCGTGGCGGCGCTGAGGGCATAGGTGGAGCCGAAGCGGTTGGCGGAGAACAAAATGGTCTTTTCCGTGGTGTTGCCCGCCTTATCCGTCAGGGTGGCCGCCAGCGTGTAGATATCGTCTACTTCCTTCTCCTTGGCGAAATTCTTGAAGGTAAAGACCTTGCCGTTGTGCTGGTCGGCATAGGAGCCGTCCAGCGCAACGCCCTTGCGCATGGCGCCGGTGAGGGTGATGTTCACCTGTGCATCATCGTAGTTGGTATCGGAATAGGACACTACCGGGATGATGTCGCCGTTGTTGGCGGAGCGGTCGGCTACGCCGGTGATCTCCAGCGTGGGAGCCGTGGTATCCACGTAGAAGGTCTGCTCCGTGAAGTCGGCGGAGGTGTTGCCCGCCTTATCCGTCACGTCGATGTCGAAGGTATACAGGCCGTCACGGCGATAGGCGATGGTGGCCGTATGGCGGTCGCCGCTGGAGGTCCAGCCGCTGACCGTGGGCAGGGCGATGTCTGCGCCGTCGTCGGTGGCCCGGAGGGTGATGTTCACCAGGCTGTCGTCGAAGTTGCGCTCTTTCACCGTGATGGTAGCCCGGCGGCTCTCCCGGAAGAAGGTGCCGCTGTCCGCCGCATTCTTGTCATATTCGATATTAATGATAGGCTTTGTGATATCGATCTTGATGGAATACTCCATGGACGTGACATTGCCTGCGTTGTCCTCGGCGGTCAGCAGGATGTGGACATCGTTGCTGTTGTTCTTCTTTGCATCCACGGTAAAGCCCATGCCCTCCTTGGACTGGCAGCAGGGGGCTTTGCCGTCCCAGCTATAGAGCACGCCCTGCTGGGTCACATCTTTCTCGTTATAGACCGTCCCGTTATAGACCGTATAGGTCACCTGCTTCAGGCCGGAATACACGCCGTTTTCCACGGGATCGTTTGCCGACACCACCACCGACACATCGCCGTTATAAATCTTGTTGTTGGTCAGACCGGACACCCTTACGATTTCCGGAGCCGTAAACTCCTCGTGAGGTCTCTCGTTGTCCACCACCAGACCGTTGGTGCTGAGGTAGGTGACATTGCCGGCCATGTCCGTGATCTTCAGATAGACCACAAGCTGCTGGTTGGGTGTAAATTCCGTGGTTTCGCCTATATCGGTCCACTTCTGCTGCGCCAGTTCCTTAGCCGTCAGCGGCGCCTTCTTCCCTTCACTGTCGGTCTGGAATTTCTGGACAAAGTATTCCTTGCTCTTGATGGGCGAGGTCTCGTCCCCTTCGTTATGGGTAATGACGATCTTATCATTGGCCCAAACGCCAAAGGTCAGGTTCTTGCTGTCGATGAGCGCTTCCCATACAGGGGAAGAAGTGGGGTCCTTTACTCCCACCACATAGGTGTTGGCGGTGATGGTGCCGGTGGGGGCATTCGTATCCACGGTGAAGCAGTAGGGGGTTTCGCCGTAGGTCACGGCGTTTACACTCTTCTTCTGGTCCTTGTCAGCAAGGGCGGACAGACCGGCCCTGTTGGTGTAGGAGATGGACCAGATGTAATTGGCATCCTCAGAGAAGGTCACTTTACAGGAAACTTTATCCGGGTCAACAAGATTCGTCTCCGGGTCAACAGCATTACTCCAATCGGTAATCTGGACCTTGCTGCGCACGTCTTTGCCCGCCGTGTCCTTGATATCGAGCTTGACCGCATCGAGATCCCGTGTGCTGGCTCTGTCGGTGATGGTCACAGTGGCGGTGCGGGCAGCTTTGTAGTAGCCACGCTCAGTGCCGTTCTCCTCCACCACATTGACGGGTTTTTCCTCTCCTTCCTCTCCTTCCTTTCCGAACTTGATCTCGATGGTAGGAGACGTAGAGTTGATCTTCACTGCCGCCTTCTCCGGCTTGGACACATTGCCGGCCCGGTCAGTGACCTGCACATAGATCACAACGTTGTCGCTGTTGTTCTTCCCGGCATCCACGGTGAAGGTGCAATCGCCCAGCTCCTGCAGGATATCGCCGCCCTCCGTGTAGGTATAGAGCATCTCCCGCTGGGTCACGGTCCCCTGCTCCGTCTCGGTGCGGTCCTTTACCACCCAGTACTCCACGGATTGGATACCGGAGTAGTCATCCTGGTCGATGATGCTCTTCACCGTGGCGGTGAAGCTCTTGTGGTAGTAGCCGTTGGTGTTGGCCGCCTCGAGCGCCAGCTTCAGCTTGGGGGCCGTCGTATCCACGACGATCTTCAGGCCCTCCAGCTTCTCGTCTGCCAGCTGTGCCACACGGATCTCCGTCTCGCCGTAGAACACCCGGATGGCCTGAATGGTCTTGGTTTCCTGAATGGCCGCCGGCTGCGTAAAGGAGGCGGTCCCCGCATCGTAGCCGCCGGAGGTCGTTCCGTCGGCAAAAATCAGCTGGATGCCCTTGATCCCGGTCTCGCTGCCAGTCTCATCGGCGGCAGCAGAAAATTGGACCGCTGCATCGTTTGCAAAGACGAAGGTGGCGCCATCCCGGCGGATGGCATTGCCGGAGTTCCAAGTGATGCCCCCCAGCGCAGTGAGGTCCTTGGTGCCGATCTGGGGGCACTCCGTAAAGGTGACGGTCACCTTCGTATCCCGTTGGACTTCCGTCAGATGCAGCTGATACGACTTCTCCGCCGTTCTTCTCACGTTGGCCTTCACATCGGCTTCGTCTACCGTGATGGTGTCGATGATATAGCCGTCCTCCGGCGTGATGGTGAAGTCGACGCTGTCGTTATAGCTCACCTTCTCCGGATGATACTCCACCTTGCCATGCTTGCCGGAGATCACCGTGATGGTCTGCCGCGTGGGAGCAAAGGTGATCTTGATGGTGTGGGGCGCAGTAATGTTCTTGATATCCCGTGTGAAGGGAGTGTCCTTTACATATCGATTGTCATCAAAGCTTTCCGCTTTGCCGTCGATCTCCACCTCGCTGACACGGTAGTTTTCCTTGGGAGTGGCCTTTATCGTCAGGGTGCTGCCCTGCTTCACGAGGACTGCTTCCACCTCGCCGCCCTGCGCTGCGGGGTCGGTTTCCACCGTTCCGAGCTGGCTGTCGTAGGTGACGGTAACGGTGTACACTCTTATGAACTTCACGGCGATCGTCGTGTCCTTATCCACCGTCAGCTTCTTTGTAAAGCTGGCAGTATCTGCAATATCCTCCTGCGTACCGTCGATGGCGATGGATTCGATCTGATAGTCATCGTCCGCCGCAACAGACAGCTCGACCTCAGTCCCCTCTTTGTAGGTCTTTTCCGTGACCGCTTCGCCGTCCAGCAGTACCTTGCCGCCCTTGCCAGCGGTGACAGTGACGGTGTACTCCTGCACGAAGGTCACGCTGACAGTGATATCCTCGTCGGCGGTCAGCGTCTCCTGAAACGTCTCGCCCTTCTTCACTGTCCGGGGCTCACCCTTCACCGTAAGCTCCTGAATATAGGCGCCCTTGGCCGGGATCAGCTCCAGCTTCACATCGCCGCCCTTCTCCACGGTGGACGTCTCCGTCTCCTGATCGTTGATCCGGACTAATCCGTTGCCGGTCTTGGTGACCGTCACATTCACGGTATCAGGGGTCTTGACCGTCAGCTTCACATCCACATTGCCGGTCACATCCGTGACAGCGACACGGTCGGAAACGGTGTCATAGCCCTCCGCCGATACGGTATAGGCCAATGTGACCGCCTTGCCGTCTGCGATGTCCTGTGCATAGTCGGCCATCTCCTGAATGACCGCCTCGCCGTCGGTGGTGGTCACGGTGTTCTTGGCACCTCCCGTGCCATCCACCTCGATGGTATAATCCACCGATGCGCCGTCCAGCTTGGCATCCTCGTCGCCGCCTGTCACGCAGACGGTAAAGGCATCCGCATAGGTCGTCGTGCTTGCAAACGCAGAGACCGGCACAAGGCTGACGGCCATGAGGAAGGCAAGGACGGCAGGCAGAATGCGTTTTTTCATTCTAACTTCGTTCATCTCTCACTGCTCCTTACTGTTGAGGTGTTTCTTGGTGTCTTATTTTGTCATCCGCTAGACGGATGATAAAAACTACTCGATGATCTCAGAGCTGGCGCTAAAGCCCATCTCCACATCCGTTTGGAATGTGCGCTTCTCCTCCGGCTTCGGGGCGGCAGGCTCTCGCTCCGCTTCCGACAGGACCGTTGTGGCGCCCACCTCCTCCGGCTGCTGCAGAACCGTCGTCTCCGCCGCAGTCTCAGTGAGCACGGTGGTAGCCTCTGCCGCCGCTGTCAGCTCCATGGTGGAGAGCTTCTCCGTACCCGGAGAGCCGCCCATTCCCGCCATTTGTGGCTCCAGTCTGCCGGAGGGCGATATCTTCGCCGTGAGCTTGCCACGGGCAGCATTTACGGGGCTGGGCTTATATGCCTTATTGCCGCTGGCCTCGTTCTGGGCCCGGATATCCCGGATGGCCTTGCGGGCCGTAGCTCCTGTTACGTCACCGATGACGCTGCGGATATCCAGCAGGAAGAAAATTGCAATGGCCGCCAGTAGGAAAATACCCGCCAACACATAGGCCACCGTCGAGAGCATTTGCAGCGTTTCAACCGTCATGCCTGCTTCCCTCCCTTCGTGGCATATGCCGTCTCAATGGCCTTTTTCGTATCCGCCAGCAGCGAAACGGTGGCCTCCTTCTTATGCTCCGTGGTGTCGGCAGTGGCAGAGATGCCTGTCACCGTTCGCTCCACCTGATCGTACATCTGCATCATATCCGCCTGGCTGATGCCGTCGCCCTTAAACTTGGTGGCATACTGCTGGAGCGCACTGCGGGAGAGCTCCAGCAGCTCCAGCCGCACGATCTCGCTCTCATTTTCATCGGCGGCCACCGTATCCAGCAGCTCACGAATGTTGTCAAAGAAGGGCTTATACTTCCCCTTATCGCTGGCCTCGGTGATATCGGTGGTGATATCCCGGTAGAACGAGCCGATGTTCACATAGACCCTCGCCATATTCAGGTTTGCATAGCCCTCCGGGGCGTTGTCCAGCACATCCTGGAACCACTCCACGGCGCTCTTGGCCCGTGTGACCTGATTGTCAGTCCCGTCGCCGTAATCGTAATAATACCAGTAGAGCTTTCCGGTCTCGAAGCAGATCTCCGTATAGTTGGCGGGATCCGCCTGCAGCGCCGCTTTGTTGCTCTTGATGTACTTGGTCAGCTGATTGGCCTCCTCCACGGAGAACCGGGAGTCGTTATCCTTGTAGGTCTGGATCAGCGCCAGATAGGCATCCTTTTCCCCGGCCTTATCGGGAACGGCGATGGCCTCGCCATAGAGTGCCACCTTCTCCCCGTAATCCGCCGTCTTGGACGCCTCATACAGGATATCCCGATAGGTATCCGTGGCCTGTTGGGCCGCCACATGGCTCAGTACAAAGCCCGCCACGGCGAATACCACTGCAAGGGCCGTCGGGACAATGAATTTTGCCAGCTTGCGCTTCTGCTTCTTCTTGTAGTCCTCGTCGATCTCCTTGTAGTGGTCCAGCGCATACATCAGCTCCGCCGCTGACTGGTAGCGGTCCTCCGGATTGCGCTGGGTACACTTCAGGATGATGCGCTCCAGACCGCCGGAGAGACTGGGGTTGATCTCCCGGATGGGCTTCATCTCATAGGGCGGTTCGCTGGGGTTGCAGCCGGTGACCAAATGGTACAGCGTAGCACCCAGACAGTAGATATCCGTGCGGGCATCCGTCTGACCCATGCCACCGAACTGCTCCGGGGCCGCATAGCCCACAGTGCCGAGACAGGTGGTATCCGCAAGATTCTTCTCCTTGAACTCTCTGGCCGTGCCGAAGTCGATGAGGGTCACGTTGCCATCCGGCTTGAGCATGATATTAGCGGGCTTCATGTCCCGGTAAATGATGGGCGGCTGCCGGGAGTGGAGGTACCCCAACACATCGCACAACTGCTTGGCCCACTCAATGACGTACTCCTGCGGCTGGGCGCCGTACTCCTCCAGTGCCTTGTTCAGGGAATTGCCCTGCACGTAGTCCATGATGATGATGAACGAATCCTCCGTATCGATCACGTCGATGATACTCGGCAGATTCGGGTGGCTCAGCTTCTTGAGGATATTCGTCTCCGCCACCAGACCCTGCTTCACGGATTCAAAATTCAGTACACCGTCCTTGCGGACCTCCTTCACTGCCCAGGTCTTGTTTGCCTTCTCATTGATGGCCATATATACGACACTCATGCCGCCTTGTCCGACCTTGTTGAGGATCTTATATTTTCCGTCAACGAGGGATCCTATCTCCAGCATCCCGTTCCCTCCATATTTTAAAATGTTCTGATGGTCACCACCGAAATGTTGTCACGCTCCCGGCGCTGCTTGTTCAGCTCGATCAGCGCCTCCATATTGCGCTGCATCCCATCGGCATCGGTCATCACCGTCGGGTTCAGATAGGCATATATCTCCCTCTCCGTGATCTCGTGGCGGAATCCGTCGCTGCACAGCATATAGGTGGCATTCAGCGCCGTATCGCCAAAAAACATATCCGGATAGACCTCGTCGGATGCACCCACGCATTGCAGCAGCACACTGCGCCGGGGATCGGTCTCCGCCTCGACCTGCGTCAAGTTCCCCAGCTCCACCTCTCTGGCCACCACGGTCTGGTCCTTGGTCAAAAGAACCACATGGTCGCCTATCTCGTAGGCACGGGTATCACCGACGTTGATGATATAGTACCGCTGCTCCGTCAGGAGCAGTGCCGTCACCGTGGTGCCAAGGCCACTGGCAAGGCCGCACCGCTTTCCGTACAGCTTGATCTTCTCGTTGTACTCGGTGGCGATGCCCACCCAGTCCGCCCGGACGGCCGAATCGGTCAAGCCGCTTTCGCACAGATCGGGAAGCCGCTGCTCCGCCCACTTGCAGAATGCATTGACCACGGATGCACTGGCTACCTCGCCCTTGTCCAGACCACCCATTCCGTCGCAGACCACGGCAAAGGCCATCCGGCCCAGCGGTGTCGTCACCACACGGGCGTTAAAGCTATCCTGATTGGTAGCCTTGGTGGTCCCGATATCTGTGGCTGTGGAGATGATGAAATTCATTGCTATACATCCTCTCTTGGCAAAAATAGCGCATCTCAGCGAAGCTTAAATTCAAAATCCTCGTTGCCGAGACGGATCTTGGTTCCCTGCTGGATTGGCACCTCCGTGTTGGGCTGGATCATTTTGCCGTCCACGTAGGTGTGATTGGTGGAATTGGTATCCACGATGAAGTATGTATTCTCACGGGTGATGATGGTGGCGTGGCTTCTGCTGATGGCCGGATTGTCCCCAATGAAGTAGTCCACATAGCTCCGCTCCTTCCCGATGCGGAACTGGGGCTTATTGACGGCGATCTCCTCGTGGTTTCTGCTGCGGATCAGGTATGGTGCAATGCGCCGGGACTGCTGGGAGGCATTGTTGAGCACCGTGGTCTCCCCGATCCGGCCGCCGCCGTTGAGGATCGTTGTATTGCCGAAATCCATTTTTTCACCGGTCTGTACCATCGGGATCGTCTGAACCGGCGGCTGGACCGGTATCTGCACCGGCTGGACTGCAGCAGGCTGCTGCACGACCGGGGTCACAGGTATCTGTGGCTTGGGCTGCGGAGGTGTCTGTATCACCGGCTGCACGACCGGGGCCGACTGTCCGGGGATCGCAAAGCTCGGTGCGCTGCCCCTTTGCTCCACACCCGGAACCGCAAAACTCTGGCTCTTTGCCGACTGATTGGCGGGCCTTTCGGTCTTTGCGGGCTTGCTTGGTTTAGAGGCCGCCTGCTTGGGCTTACCCTTCTGCGCCGCCTTCTGCTGATCGTACAGGGCCTTATTCTCCTTACTGTAATGGGTCAGCAGGTGCAGCAGCGACAT
>OHCK01000971.1_pt1 | contig 9874 bp, 10 predicted proteins | sample 1577611 | NCBI WGS metagenome assembly OHCK01 (sample SAMEA3879586, study PRJEB24766) | human gut metagenome | biome: human-associated habitat; feature: feces | place: USA | collected 1985/1987 | reverse complement strand
ATTCTGGCGCGCACGATTGCCGAGGATGCACCGCTGCTTTTGCTGGACGAGCCGGACAGTGCGCTTGACCTTGCGAACCGCAGCCGGATGACCGCGCTGCTGGCGCAGCTGGATGATGACGGCGTGCTGGTGCTGCCGGTCGGCGAAGAGCATCAGTTTCTCAAACGGATCCGTCGTCGGGGCAACGAATTTATCATTGATACCGTCGAGGCCGTTCGCTTTGTTCCCCTGGTGAAGGGGGAGCTGGCCTGAGACCCGGATTATTCCAGGTTTTTTTTGCCTGATTTTAGGCGTAGGGTGGACACATTTTTCAGTGTCCTGGCCGGGCGCCGCCCGGTAAGCAAGATATTGGCAGTTAACATATTCCTGGGGGATAAATGAGCGCGGGAAGCACCAAATTTACCGTCAGCCGTATTGCGGCTCTTTCACTGGTTTCACTCTGGCTGGCCGGGTGTACCAACACCAATAATCCGCCTGCGCCGGTTAGCTCTGCCGGCGGCGCCGCCTCTTCCAGCACCAACTCCGGCATGCTGATTACGCCGCCACCCTCCGGCGTCAAGTCCGCTCCTCAGGCGCAGCCGATTCAGCCGATGCAGACCCAGACCATTCAGCCGCAGCCGGCGCCGGTGGCGCAGGAGCCGGTACAGACGGTAAATGGCCGGATCGTTTACAACCGCAAATATGGCGATATTCCGAAAGGTAGCTATACCGGCGGCAGTACCTATACGGTAAAACGCGGCGACACGCTATTCTATATCGCCTGGGTCACCGGCAACGATTTCCGCGACCTGGCGCAACGCAACAACATCCCGGCCCCGTACGCGCTGAACGTGGGGCAGGTACTGCAGGTCGGTAACGCCTCAGGCCAGCCGATCACCGGCGAAAACGCCGTTTCTCAGGCCAGCGCAAGAGCGAGCGGCGGTGCGACGACCAGCACAACTTCTGCACAAAAATCGACCGCGGTGGTTGCTTCACAACCGACTATTACGTATTCTGAATCTTCAGGTGAACAGAGTGCTACCAAGATGTTGCCTAATAATAAACCAGCGACTACAACCACAACGGTTGTCGCGCCGGTGACGGCACCAACAACGGTGAGCACAACCCAGCCGACTGCAAGCAGTACGTCAACCAGTTCGCCGATCTCAGCATGGCGCTGGCCGACTGATGGCAAGGTTATCGAGAACTTTAGCGGCGCGGAAGGCGGCAATAAAGGTATCGATATTGCAGGCAGTAAGGGACAGGCTATTGTCGCGACCGCCGATGGGCGCGTCGTCTATGCCGGTAACGCACTGCGCGGCTACGGTAATCTTATTATCATCAAACACAACGATGATTACCTGAGTGCCTACGCTCATAACGATACCATGCTGGTTCGGGAGCAACAGGAAGTCAAAGCGGGGCAGAAAATCGCTACCATGGGTAGCACCGGAACCAGCTCAACAAGATTACATTTTGAAATTCGTTACAAGGGGAAATCCGTCAACCCGCTGCAGTACTTACCGCAGCGATAATTTGGCAAAGTACGGATAAGCGAAGCATCAGCTAACAGGCGCCAGGGCGGTGTCTACGTTCCTCTCGCAGAGAGGGCAGGGGAAATCGTCCAGGCGTCGTTTGTTGATGTGCCGTGGAAGGTGCTTTGCTCAGGGATCACGGGTAGGAGCCACCTTTATGAGTCAGAATACGCTGAAAGTTCATGATTTAAATGAAGACGCGGAATTTGATGAGAACGGAATTGAGGTTTTCGACGAGAAAGCCTTAGTAGAAGAGGAACCCAGTGATAGCGATCTGGCTGAGGAAGAGCTGCTGTCGCAAGGCGCAACCCAGCGCGTACTTGACGCCACTCAGCTTTATCTTGGAGAGATTGGTTATTCCCCACTGCTGACCGCGGAAGAGGAAGTCTATTTCGCGCGTCGCGCACTGCGTGGTGATGTCGCTTCACGCCGTCGCATGATTGAAAGTAACTTGCGTCTGGTGGTGAAGATTGCCCGTCGTTACAGCAATCGTGGTCTGGCGCTGCTGGATCTGATTGAAGAAGGTAACCTCGGCCTGATCCGCGCCGTTGAGAAGTTTGACCCGGAACGTGGGTTCCGTTTTTCGACCTACGCGACCTGGTGGATCCGCCAGACTATTGAACGGGCGATCATGAACCAAACCCGTACGATCCGTTTGCCGATCCATATTGTTAAAGAGCTGAACGTCTATCTGCGTACCGCGCGCGAGTTGTCCCATAAGCTGGACCACGAGCCTAGCGCGGAAGAGATCGCCGAACAGCTGGACAAACCGGTCGATGACGTCAGCCGTATGCTGCGTCTGAACGAGCGCATCACCTCCGTGGATACTCCGCTGGGTGGCGATTCAGAAAAAGCGCTGCTGGATATTCTGGCCGATGAGAAAGAGAACGGCCCGGAAGACACCACGCAGGACGATGATATGAAGCAAAGTATCGTCAAATGGCTGTTCGAACTGAACGCCAAGCAGCGTGAAGTTCTGGCACGTCGTTTTGGTCTGCTGGGTTATGAAGCTGCCACGCTGGAGGATGTGGGCCGTGAAATTGGCCTGACCCGCGAACGCGTGCGGCAGATCCAGGTAGAAGGTCTGCGTCGCCTGCGGGAAATTCTGCAGGGACAGGGGCTGAATATCGAAGCGCTCTTCCGCGAATAAGACGTTTTCTGTCAAAAAGGCCCCCTCGAAAGTCGGGGCCTTTTTCTTTGGGCTAGCCGAGGCGGGTTTCCTGCAGATGGCGCCAGACAATTTTCCCTTCCGCGTGCTGAAAAATCGCCGTCGACCAGCGAACGTTCTGGCTGCTATCCGCCAGCGTTTGGCTTTCACGATATAGCACTGCGGCGCCGTCGTGCCACTCGCTGATGATTTCCATCTGATCCACTACGATATCTAACCCCGGACGGCTGCCGCCGGCGTGGTGGAAAAAACGGCTCACCGTTGGGTAGTCCATCTTCTCACCGCTCAAGGGGATCATGGTAAAATCGGCGGCAAAACGCTTCATCAGCGCCTCAGCGCTTCCTTCGCCATGGCTTAACCAGCGTTCGATAAGGACATGGGCATCGAGGACTTCCTGCAGATAAGGATTCATGACTTCTCCAGAGTGGTGTGCAGGCGATGGATAATCGCCCGATTATTCAGCCGCAGGCAAAACAGCAGCGGCAACAGGGTAATGACGGCGGCGCTAATAAATACCCCCTGCCAGGCGTAGGCCGGCGGGAATACCCTCAGCAGCAGGGCGAGCAGGGCGCTGCCGGCAAAGAAGCTGAGCTGGCGGTTAAGATTCCATAGCGCGCTGGCGTCAGGCATCTCTTCGGCAGGCGTATGCAGGAAAGCGCTGCTTTGCGCGGTGCTGCTGCATAAGCTGCCTCCGCCGCCCATCAGCGTAAAGGCCAGAATCAACAGCGCCAGCGGGCTGTCCGCATCGATCTTCAGCAGAAGCATGATCCCCATCGCCTGAAGCAGGCAGCCGATGACAACCAGCGGCCGGGGCCCGAAGCGGTTGAAATATCTGCCGGTAAAGGTGATGGCGGCAAACGAGGCCAGCGACCAGGGCACCATCAGGGCACCGATTGCCCCCGGCGCCATCCCGGTGACGCGTTGCAGGTAGTACATCCCCACCACGTTGACGCCAATAAACATCCCCGGCACGCAGAGATAGATCAGCATCGCGAAGCGCAGCAGGGGATCGGCCAGCAGCGACAGTGGAAGAAAGCGAGTCGGGCGAACCAGACGGGGGGTGTCGTTCAGCCATCGCACCGCCAGCACAAAGGTTAGCAGAGCCACAGGCAGGCTGGCGAAAAAGATCCAGCGCCAGCTGAACGCCTCGACTAACAGGCCGCCGATCGCCGGCGAGCAGGCGGGGGCCAGCAGGCCGACCAGCATCACCGCCGCCGACAGCTTCGCCCGCTCATGCGGCTGAAACAGCGGCCACGTCAGCGCCTGGCCGAGGGGGATTAACAGCCCGCCGCCCATCCCCTGCAGCGTCCGCCATAAAATCAGTTCGCTCAGGCTGTTGGCAAGCCCTGCCGCCAGCGCGCCGAGGCTGAACAGCCCCAGCGAGAGTAAAAACAGCCGTTTCGCCCCCCAGCGCTCGCTGAGCCAGGCGCTGAACGGCACAACGACCGTCAGACCGAGAATATAGGCATTACTGACCCACGCCAGCTGCGAGACGGAAACCGCCAGCGCGCGGCTGATTGCCGGAAAGGCGATGCTGGCGATAAACATATTGATCAAATCGAGAAAAAAGCCGAACAGAAAAACGGTGGCAACGCGGTGGCGGTAGGTCATGGTTCACTCCCTCAGACAGGCGGCTACTGTAAACCTGCCGCAGCGAGGGATAAACGGGACTAATCGGGATATACTGTCTGAATATTTTTGACAATCATCCGGACGACGATGCTTAATCTTCAGCGCGTGACCATGTTTATCGCCGTGGTAGATGCCGGCAGTTTCACCCTGGCCGCAGCGGCGCTGGGGCAGACCAAGGCGGTGGTCAGCTTTAACGTACGGCAGCTGGAAAATGAGCTGGGGGTGACCCTGCTGCTGCGCTCGACGCGCCGTCTGCGGCTCACTGACGCCGGGGTGCTTTTCTATCAGCGCGGGGTGGCGCTCCTGAACGCGGCGGAAAATCTCCAGGATGAAGTGCGGGCCAGCCATAGCGGCTTAAGCGGGGAGCTCCGGATCACCACCACGCCGGAGTATGGCGCGCAGGTTATCATTCCAGCGCTGGCCGCGTTCGCCCGTCGTCATCCGGCGCTGCGGGTGCGCCACGTCTCCTCCTCCCATCATGCCGACCTCATTTCAGAACGATTTGATGTGGCGATACGCCTCGGTACGCTGGCCGATTCCCGCTATCGTGCGACGCGGATAGCCAGTTTCGCGATCCTGCCCGTCGCCTCTCCGGCCTGGCTGGCAAGCCATCCGGTGCAGACGCTGTCCGATCTGGCGCAAGCTGAGTGGATTATTCACGAGCGCCTGCCGACGCCGCTGCGCTGGCAGCTGCGCACGGATCACCAGACAGAGGTGGATTTCGCGATAGCCAGCGCGCCGCGGTTTTCTGCTGATAGCGCTACGGCGCTGATGAGCTTTGCTCTGGCGGGATGCGGCGTCGCCTTGCTGCCCGCATGGCTGGTAGCCAAAAAGGTGGCGCAGCGGGAGCTGGTGCCGCTCCTGCCGGAATACCATTTCCCACAGCAGGGCGTGTATGCCCTTTATCCCGACTCGCAGCATTTGCCGACCCGGGTGCGGGCATTTATTGACTTCCTGCGCGAGAAGGTCGGTTAAGCGCCCGTTCAGGGCGCCATCATTTTGTGCACCAGCCGGGAGAACTGCTCGCGCTCGTCATCGCTCAGGCGGCCGAGAAACTCGTCATCGACCTCATTGCCTTGCGGAATGGAACGGTTAAGCAACGCCTCGCCTTCGTCGGTCAGATAGACAAAACGGCGGCGTTTATCGGCCGGATCGTGCTCCCGGCGCACCAGGCCGCGCGCTTCCATTCGGCTGAGCATCTCCGCCAGCGTAGCCTTGGTGCTGACCGCCGCTTCAATCAGCGCCACCTGTTCGATCCCGGGGTGCTCCGCTACCGAGCGCATCACCGCATACTGAGGTTTAGTCAGGTCCGGCAACGCCTGCTGCCAGCGGGCGGTATGCTGTTGAAAAAGCTGGCGCAGCAGGTGGAATGCTTCGTTTCGTAACTCCATGAATACTCCGTAACAAAACTGTCACCTCTATGATAGCCGTTCGTACGCCTTTTTATACCCTTTCTGCGTTTTGATTAAAAATGCGCACGTATACGAACGATCTTGCCAATAAGGGCTGGAGGGGGTAGTTTAAATATAAAGTTCGTACACGAACAAAAGTAATGAGGTCTGGAATGAAACTGATTATTGGGATGACGGGGGCCACCGGGGCACCGCTTGGGGTGGCATTGCTGCAGGCGCTGCGCGATATGCCGGAGGTGGAAACCCATCTGGTGATGTCGAAATGGGCCAAAACCACCATCGAGCTGGAAACGCCCTGGACGGCGCGCGAAGTGGCCGCGCTGGCGGACTTTTCCCACAGCCCGGCAGACCAGGCCGCCACCATCTCATCCGGTTCATTTCGTACCGACGGCATGATCGTTATTCCCTGCAGTATGAAAACGCTTGCAGGCATTCGCGCGGGTTATGCCGAAGGGCTGGTGGGCCGCGCGGCGGACGTGGTGCTCAAAGAGGGGCGCAAGCTGGTGTTGGTCCCGCGGGAAATGCCGCTCAGCACGATCCATCTGGAGAACATGCTGGCGCTGTCCCGCATGGGCGTGGCGATGGTCCCGCCGATGCCAGCTTACTACAACCACCCGGAGACGGTTGACGATATCACCAATCATATCGTCACCCGGGTGCTGGATCAGTTTGGCCTCGACTATCACAAAGCGCGCCGCTGGAACGGCTTGCGCACGGCAGAACAATTTGCACAGGAGATCGAATAATGGCTTTTGATGATTTGCGCAGCTTTTTGCAGGCGCTGGATGACCAGGGACAACTGCTGAAAATCAGTGAAGAGGTGAACGCTGAGCCCGATCTGGCGGCGGCGGCCAATGCCACCGGACGCATCGGCGACGGCGCCCCGGCGCTGTGGTTCGATAATATTCGCGGCTTTAACGACGCTCGCGTGACGATGAACACCATCGGCTCGTGGCAGAACCATGCCATCTCGCTGGGCCTGCCGCCTAACACGCCGGTGAAAAAGCAGATTGATGAGTTCATTCGCCGCTGGGATAACTTCCCGGTGACGCCAGAGCGCCGCGCCAACCCGGCGTGGGCAGAAAATACTGTTGATGGCGATGATATCAACCTGTTCGATATTCTGCCGCTGTTCCGCCTCAATGATGGTGACGGCGGTTTCTACCTCGATAAAGCCTGTGTCGTTTCACGCGATCCGCTGGATAAAGATAACTTCGGTAAGCAAAACGTCGGTATCTACCGCATGGAAGTGAAAGGCAAGCGCAAGCTCGGCCTGCAGCCGGTACCGATGCACGATATCGCGCTGCATCTGCACAAAGCGGAAGAGCGTGGGGAAGATCTGCCGATCGCCATTACCCTCGGTAACGACCCGATTATTACCCTGATGGGCGCCACGCCGCTGAAATACGATCAGTCTGAATATGAGATGGCTGGCGCGCTGCGCGAGAGCCCGTATCCCATCGCTACCGCGCCGCTGACCGGCTTTGACGTGCCCTGGGGTTCGGAAGTGATCCTCGAAGGGGTCATTGAAGGGCGTAAGCGTGAGATCGAGGGGCCGTTCGGTGAATTTACCGGTCACTACTCCGGCGGTCGTAACATGACGGTAGTGCGTATCGACAAAGTCTCTTATCGCAGCAAACCGATTTTTGAATCGCTCTACCTCGGTATGCCGTGGACCGAGATTGACTATCTGATGGGCCCGGCGACCTGCGTACCGCTGTATCAGCAGCTGAAGGCCGAATTTCCGGAAGTGCAGGCGGTCAACGCCATGTACACCCATGGTCTGCTGGCGATCATCTCCACCAAAAAACGCTACGGCGGTTTTGCCCGCGCGGTGGGCCTGCGGGCGATGACCACTCCCCACGGCCTCGGCTATGTGAAGATGGTGATCATGGTTGATGAAGACGTCGACCCGTTCAACCTGCCGCAGGTGATGTGGGCGCTCTCCTCGAAGGTTAACCCGGCGGGAGACCTGGTGCAGTTGCCGAACATGTCGGTCCTTGAACTTGACCCAGGCTCCAGCCCGGCAGGCATTACCGACAAACTGATTATCGACGCCACCACCCCGGTTGCGCCGGACCTTCGCGGCCACTACAGCCAGCCGGTGCAGGATCTGCCGGAAACCAAAGCCTGGGCTGAAAAACTGACCGCTATGCTGGCCAACCGTAAATAAGGAGAAGAAGATGATTTGTCCACGTTGCGCCGATGAAAAGATTGAAGTCATGGCGACCTCGCCGGTGAAAGGGGTCTGGACCGTGTATCAGTGCCAGCACTGTCTTTACACCTGGCGAGATACCGAGCCGCTGCGCCGCACCAGCCGCGAACACTATCCGGAAGCGTTCCGCATGACGCAGAAAGATATCGATGAGGCGCCGCAGGTGCCGCACGTACCGCCGCTATTGCCGGAAGATAAGCGTTAATGAAAGGGGCCCGCTAAGTCGGGCCTTTTTTATATTTAGTACAATTATGGAAATTATTTTTTCATTAAATTAAAAAATTACGTGAAGGGTTAATATACCGGGATGACTTTGCGAGCCTGCATCCAGATTATTATAAAATCCTTCTGATTAATTCCTTGCAGATAAATTTCACGCCCTGACGAGTGTAGAATTGCGGCGGGTGCTTGAGGCTGTCTGGCCTTGAGCATTACCAGGACCCCAGACAGACGAAAGCCCCAGGAGATATTTCTATCAACTGAGGCTAGCGAATGAACATAGACAATTCAGATGTTAGTCTCTTCTTTGCAGGGAGGCAAGATATGCTGATAAAATATGCCCTTGTGGCAATCATCGTACTCTGTATTACGGTACTGGGATTTACGCTGTTGGTGCACAGCTCACTATGCGAGCTGAGTATTAAAGAGCGTAATATTGAGTTTAAAGCTGTTCTCGCTTACGAATCGAAGAAGTAGCATCCGCGCGAGGGCAACCCCGCGTATGGGTTGTCAGGACGCATCCTCTAGCACCCATTTTTTTGTTTACTAAAACGGCAGCGCTTCACAGCGCTGCCGTTTTTCACCTTAATGGGTGGCTAGACCAGGCTTTTCAGACGGTAGATCCACTCCAGCGCCTGACGCGGGGTCAGGGAGTCCGGATCAAGATTCTCCAGCGCCTCAACCGCAGGCGAGGTCTCTTCCGGGGCGGCGAGTAGCGACATCTGCGTGCCGTCGACCTGGGTCGCCGCCGCGTTGGGCGAGATACTCTCCAGCTCGCGCAGTTTCTGCCGCGCGCGCTTGATCACCTCTTTCGGCACCCCCGCCAGCGCGGCGACCGCCAGGCCATAGCTCTTGCTGGCCGCGCCGTCCTGCACGCTGTGCATAAAGGCGATGGTATCGCCGTGCTCCAGCGCGTCGAGGTGGACGTTGGCGACGCCTTCCATTTTCTCCGGCAGCTGGGTGAGCTCGAAGTAGTGGGTGGCGAACAGCGTCAGCGCCTTGATTTTGTTGGCCAGATTTTCCGCACAGGCCCACGCCAGCGATAGCCCGTCGTAGGTGGACGTGCCGCGGCCAATCTCATCCATCAGCACCAGGCTATGCTCGGTGGCATTGTGCAGGATATTGGCGGTTTCAGTCATCTCCACCATAAAGGTCGAGCGGCCGCTGGCCAGGTCATCCGCCGCGCCGACGCGGGTGAAGATGCGATCGATGGGCCCGATCTCCACCTTCTGCGCCGGGACGTAGCTGCCGATATAGGCCAGTAGCGCAATCAGCGCGGTCTGGCGCATATAGGTACTTTTACCGCCCATGTTCGGCCCGGTAATGATCAGCATCCGCCGCTGCGGCGCCAGCTGCAGCGGGTTAGCGATAAACGGCTCTTTCAGCACCTGCTCGACCACCGGGTGACGGCCTTCGCTAATGCGAATGCCTGGCTTATCGCTAAAGGTCGGGCAGCAATAGTTCAGGGTTTCCGCGCGTTCCGCCAGGTTGACCAGCACGTCCAGCTCGGCCAGCGCGCTGGCGCTGGTTTGCAGATCGGCGAGATGCGGCAGCAGCAGGTCGAACAGTTCGTCATAAAGCTGTTTTTCCAGCGCCAGCGCTTTGCCCTTGGAGGTCAGCACCTTATCTTCGTATTCCTTCAGCTCAGGAATAATGTAGCGTTCGGCGTTCTTCAGCGTCTGGCGGCGCACGTAGTGGATCGGCGCGAGGTGGC
>OHCK01000969.1_pt1 | contig 9882 bp, 9 predicted proteins | sample 1577611 | NCBI WGS metagenome assembly OHCK01 (sample SAMEA3879586, study PRJEB24766) | human gut metagenome | biome: human-associated habitat; feature: feces | place: USA | collected 1985/1987 | reverse complement strand
CATTGACATTTCCTCAGTTATGACCGATCTGGAACCGAGGCTGATGGAAATGGATTTGGGACCGCTGTTCGGACTGTGGTTCCAATCCCTCTTTATTGGCATTACCATGTGGGCGTTGTATATCTGTATCTTTATCGTTATTTATGGCCGTATGATCGAGATCTACCTTGTAACTTCGGTGGCTCCCGTTCCAATGGCTGCAATGATGGGCAAAGAATGGGGCGGTATGGGACAGAATTACCTCCGATCCCTGCTGGCACTGGGCTTTCAGGCGTTTCTCATTATCGTCTGCGTGGCAATTTATGCTGTGCTGGTGCAGAACATCGCTCTGGAAGATGACATCATCATGGCAATCTGGAGCTGCGTGGGCTACACCGTACTGCTGTGCTTTACGCTGTTCAAAACCGGCAGTCTCGCAAAATCAGTCTTTCAGGCGCACTAAAGGAGGGTTCTGTATGAAAAAATATCAAATCATTTACGCAGACCCGCCATGGAACTACAAAGTATATTCCAAGAAAGGATTGGGACGCAGTGCAGAAAGTCACTATCCGACCATGAGTATCGAGGATATTTGTGCGCTGCCAGTAGGCAACTTGGCGGATAAAGACTGTGCCTTGTTTTTATGGGTCACGATTCCATGTTTACTGGAAGGTCTCTCAGTTCTGAAGGCATGGGGATTTACCTATAAAACCGTCGGCTTTGTTTGGGTAAAGCAAAATCGAAAGGCAGATAGCTTGTTCTGGGGAATGGGATATTGGACGCGCTCCAATGTGGAACTTTGTATCCTCGCAACGAAAGGACATCCCAAGCGTATAAACGCAGCTGTTCATCAGGTCATTGTCTCTCACATTGAAGAACATTCAAAAAAACCGCAGGAAGCCAGAGAACGCATTGTCTCATTGATGGGTGATCTCCCGCGCATAGAACTGTTTGCTCGTCAATCCACACCCGGTTGGGATGTGTGGGGAAATGAAGTGGACAGCTCTATTTCATTCCCATAAAGGAGGTGGATAATATGGCTTATGTACCCGTACCCAAAGATTTAACCAAAGTCAAAACCAAGGTCATGTTCAATCTGACCCGAAGGCAGCTGGTCTGCTTTACCGCCGGGGCGCTTGTAGGTGTACCGCTGTTCTTGTGGCTCCGTGAGCCTGCGGGAAACAGCATGGCTGCCATGTGTATGATGCTGGTCATGATGCCCTTCTTCCTGCTGGCAATGTATGAAAAGCATGGACAGCCCCTGGAAAAGATCGTCGGCAACATCCTCAAAGTAGCTGTGATCCGTCCCAAGCAGCGTCCCTACCAGACCAATAACTTTTATGCCGTATTAAAGCGGCAGGAAATGCTCGATAAGGAGGTGTATGACATTGTTCACCGCAATAAAAAAATGGCTGCATCGGATGTTCGGAAAAACCGAGGAAAAAACTGTGCAGCCGGTAAAGACAAAGAAAAAGCTGTCCCGCGCCGATAAGAAGCAGATCGAAGCGGCCATTGCCCGCGCCAACCGCACGGACAAAAAAGGAAAATCGGCACAGGACAGTATCCCCTATGAACGGATGTGGCCGGACGGGATCTGCCGCGTATCGGACAGCCACTACACAAAGACCATTCAGTTTCAGGACATCAACTATCAGCTCTCCCAAAATGAAGATAAGACCGCGATCTTTGAGGGCTGGTGTGATTTCCTCAATTATTTCGACAGCTCGATTCACTTCCAGCTGTCTTTTTTGAACCTTGCGGCATCGGAGGAGACCTTTGCCAACTCCATTTCCATCCCGCCCCAGGGGGATGCCTTTGACAGTATCCGTGAGGAATACACCACGATGCTGCAAAATCAGCTGGTCAGAGGCAACAACGGTCTCATCAAGACCAAATACCTGACCTTTGGTATTGACGCTGACAGCATCAAAGCCGCCAAGCCCCGTCTGGAGCGTATTGAGACCGATATACTCAACAACTTCAAGCGTCTTGGCGTAGCTGCCAGGACACTGGACGGTAAGGAAAGGCTTTCCCAGCTTCATGCGGTATTCCACATGGATGAACAGCTCCCATTTCAGTTTGAATGGGACTGGCTGGCTCCTTCCGGTCTGTCCACAAAAGATTTTATTGCACCAAGCTCCTTTGAGTTCCGCACCGGCAAGCAGTTCCGTATGGGCAAGAAATACGGGGCTGTTTCTTTTTTGCAGATTTTAGCCCCAGAGCTGAATGACCGTCTGCTGGCTGATTTTCTGGATATGGAAAGCTCGCTCATTGTGAGTATGCACATTCAGTCGGTGGATCAGGTGAAAGCCATCAAAACGGTAAAGCGCAAGATTACCGACCTGGACCGCAGCAAGATCGAGGAACAGAAAAAAGCAGTCCGCGCAGGATACGACATGGACATCAGTGCGACTCGTTCCTGAACAAAGCCTTCGTGGTTGAAGGACAAAATCAGGCATTAACAAAAGAACGAAAATTTCAAATGTTAGGAGAACTAACAATCCGAGAGGTGGAATGATGGGGTAACGCCCTGAAACGCCCCCTTAATACTCCGACTGGCATTTCAACAGAAATGTGACTTGTCAGAAGCTCGGTGAAGTCGGCTGAGAGTAGCCGTATGGATTGCTGGATAAATACCAGCCTCACGAAAGCTGTCCAGAGGTGGACGGTGCTACCTATAGGCCGGAGGTCTACAAAATACCCAAGGTCAGAATGTTTGAAATATGACTGACGAAAACCGCGAATGTAAGGGTCTATACCATGACGGCATAGAAATGTGCCGGTAGCGTTAATCGCTAATCAGTGTGGTGGAGTAAAAATTGATGTTATGAAACACCATAGCACGTTACAGGCGTGTTCAAGCTGACAGGCTTAAAGCGGAGACCTAAAGGTATATGTAAAGATAGGATTGTTGGAACGAGGAAAGGCAGTAGGCTTCCACCATTAGGAAGTAAGCAGACGAATCATATAAGCTGCTGTACTACTGCTGAAAAGCAGAGGTCGAACCGATGATGTTTTCTGCGAAAAAGAGGAAAACGGAGGAATGGCCTCAAGTCAGTCAAACAGACAACTTAGCACTTAGTCGCAATTAGGATTGCGAGTATGACAAAAAGAAGTCACTCGCCGTAAAGGAGAGTGATGCCTGATGCCAAATGAGAAGAAACCAAAAACAAAATACGTGGAGTATCTCCGCCATGCTGAATACTACGATATGCAGAGTACCTTTGATGAGCTGTATGCCAGAAGTCAAGCCGGAGAAATCTTTGACGGCCTGATGGATGTGATACTTTCGAGAGAAAATATCCTATTGGCCTATCGGAACATCAAATCCAATACCGGGAGTTTTACACCGGGGACGGATAAGCTGAAAATTTCTGATATTGGTAAACTTACCGCTGACGAAGTAACAGCGAGGGTACGTAGAATCGTAAAGGGAGGTAAAAACGGCTACACCCCAAGAAGCGTGAGACGCAAAGAAATCCCTAAGCCAAACGGGAGTACCAGACCTCTGGGAATCCCTTGTATATGGGATAGATTGGTACAGCAATGTATCAAGCAAGTCATGGAGCCTATCTGCGAAGCCAGATTTAGCAATAACAGCTATGGATTCCGTCCGAATCGGTCGGTTGAAAATGCGATAGCGGCAATCTACAGGCTTATGCAGAGGTCAGGACTTTACTATGTTGTGGAGTTTGATATTAAGGGCTTCTTTGACAATGTAGACCATTCAAAGCTGATAAAACAGTTATGGTCACTTAATATTCGGGATAAAGAATTGCTCTATGTAATCCGCAGGATTCTCAAAGCACCAATCCTCATGCCGGATGGCCATATAGAACACCCAGCAAAGGGAACGCCGCAGGGCGGCATTATTTCACCACTGCTGGCAAATGTGGTTCTGAATGAACTTGACCATTGGATAGAAAGCCAGTGGCAGTGCAACCCGGTAACGGAAAACTACTCCTACAGGGAAAATGCGACGGGCTGTCCGATACAAAGCCATGCGTATCGGGCAATGCGGAATACAAGGTTGAAAGAAATGTATATCGTCAGATATGCGGATGATTTTCGGATTCTTTGCAGGACGAAAGAACAGGCAGACCGGACGCTGATTGCGGTAACGCATTGGCTGAAAGAACGCTTACGTCTTGATGTTTCGCCAGAGAAAACGAGAGTTGTTGACACCAGACGGAGCTATTCTGAATTTCTCGGATTCAAAATCAGACTGCACAAAAAGGGGAAAAAGTATGTCGTTCAATCGCACATGTGCGATAAAGCCTATAGAAAGGTCAAGGCCAACCTGACAAAGCAGGTCGGGAACATCAAATTTCCAAGAAAAGACCGTGGAGAGGCCGGAGAAGTACGGCTGTTTAACTCAATGGTTATGGGAATCCAGAATTATTATCAGTTAGCCACAGACATCAGCATTGATTGCGGTGATATTGGCAGAACTGTTAATATAGTCCTTAAAAACAGGCTGAAATCAGGAAAAACGCACCGACTAAAAGAAGAAGGTCGAGACCTTACAAAAATGGAGCTCCAAAGATATGGGAAATCGGAACAGCTAAGATATATAGCACAATCCAAAGAACCGATTTATCCGATAAGCTATGTTCAATGCACAAATCCAATGAATTTGCGGCGAAAAGTATGCGCCTACACAGCGACAGGCAGAAGTGCAATCCATGACGATTTACGGATAAACACTTCCTTACTGTTACAGCTTATGAGAGCGCCTACATACCGCCGTAGTGCAGAATATGCGGACAACCGTATTTCACTATTCTCCGCTCAATGGGGGAAATGTGCAATAACGGGAAAGGAATTTCAGTGTGTTTCAGAAATCCACTGTCACCATAAAACACCAAAGGGTAATGGTGGCAGTGACAAGTATGAAAATCTGGTATTGGTGCTTGCACCAGTACACGAACTGATACACGCAGTCAATGAGGATACTATTTGTTCTTATCTCTCCGCTCTTAAATTGGACGCTTCACAACTTATGAAGCTAAACAGACTGCGAATTCTGGCAAATCGGAAACCTATTGATTTGGAGAACCTAAATCTTACGAATAATTCTCATAATGGTATGACTAAGGAGACTAAGAAAACTGTTTGATTGATGGAACGCCGGATGCGGTGAAAGTCGCATGTCCGGTGTGAAGCGGGGGAAAAGCTGGAGATAACTTCAAAGGCTTACCTATCGCTATTTCCCTCTGACCTTGCCACCTACGGCAGTGAAGCGAAAAAGCTGTTGCAGGATTTGCAGAGCCGAAACGAGAGAATGTTCCTGGTCTCCTTTTTGGTGCTGAACACAGCGGACAATCCCCGTCAGCTTGGCAACAACATCTTTCAGGCAGGCTCTATTGCCCAGAAGTATAACTGTCAGCTGACCAGGCTGGACTTCCAGCAGGAAGAAGGGCTGATGAGCTGTCTGCCTCTGGGACTCAATCAGATCGAGATCCAGCGAGGGCTGACCACCAGTTCTACGGCTATCTTTGTACCGTTCACCACACAGGAATTATTCCAGAACGGCAAAGAAGCCCTGTACTACGGCATCAACGCCCTGTCCAACAACCTCATCATGGTGGACAGAAAGCTGCTGAAAAACCCCAACGGCTTGATACTTGGGACACCTGGAAGTGGCAAGTCCTTTAGCGCAAAACGAGAAATCGCCAACTGCTTTTTGCTTACCAGTGATGATGTTATCATCTGTGACCCGGAAGCGGAGTACGCACCTCTTGTTGAGCGTCTGCATGGGCAGGTCATCAAGATCTCACCTACTTCAACCAACTATATCAATCCGATGGATCTGAATCTGGACTATTCGGATGATGAAAGCCCGCTGTCACTCAAGTCTGACTTTATCCTCAGCTTGTGTGAGCTGATCGTGGGCGGTAAGGAGGGCTTGCAGCCGGTGCAGAAAACCATTATTGACCGTTGTGTACGGCTGGTTTACAACGAATATCTCAATGACCCAAAGCCGGAGAATATGCCGATTTTGGAGGACCTTTATAACCTGTTGCGGGAGCAGGAAGAAAAAGAAGCTCAGTACATTGCAACGGCATTGGAAATCTATGTAACGGGTTCTTTGAATGTGTTCAATCATCAGAGCAATGTGGACATTGATAACCGGATTGTCTGCTATGACATCAAGGAACTGGGCAAGCAGCTTAAAAAAATCGGTATGCTGGTGGTACAGGATCAGGTGTGGAACCGCGTTACCATCAACCGTGCCGCTCACAAGTCTACCCGTTACTACATCGACGAGATGCACCTGCTTTTGAAGGAGGAGCAGACCGCCGCCTATACGGTGGAAATCTGGAAGCGATTCAGAAAATGGGGCGGTATTCCGACAGGTATCACCCAGAATGTCAAAGACCTTTTGAGCAGCCGCGAGGTAGAGAACATCTTTGAAAACTCGGACTTCGTGTATATGCTTAACCAGGCAGGCGGAGACCGTCAGATTTTGGCGAAGCAACTGGGGATTTCCACGCACCAGCTTAGCTATGTGACCCACTCCGGTGAGGGCGAGGGCCTGCTGTTCTATGGCTCCACGATCCTGCCGTTTGTAGACCACTTCCCGAAGAACACCGAACTTTACCGCATTATGACCACCAAACCTCAAGAATTGAAAAAGGAGGATGAATGATTATGAACCCCAACATTTTGAATAAAAACCCGCTGATGTTTTTTGACAGGGCGGTAAATGCCCAGCGCAGCCAGCTGCTTACGGTCATGGCCGATGCGGTAAGTGAGTGCCGCACGGCGGCAGATCAGGCAGCCGAACTGAATGAGACCGGTCAGGTGGGGCTTCTCCGTCTGGCAGAGGTCTGGAGCGCCATTCGTGCTAAAGAAGGTATGGGCGGCCTGATTCTGGAAGGAACAGAGGCGAAGATCCTGTCCGATGTGGTGGCACAGTTTTATGCCTACCTGTCCGGCTGTATGTTCAACGATCCTGTGGGAATGGCCATTTATGCAGAGCTGCACTACATGATGTCCTCCCTCATGCTGGGAGAATGGTTTGAATAAAGAGCCGCGCCTGCGCTTTACTGATGAGGAACGGTCTGACCCTGCACTGGAAAAGCCGATCCGTAAAGCGGAGAAAGCTGCGGCCAGAGCAGATAAGGCGCAGGCCAATATCCCAAAGAAAAAGGTCAGGCAGACGGTCATTGACCCGGATACCGGAAAAAAGACCTCGAAGCTGACCTTTGAGGACAAGAAAAAGCCACCTTTCAAAGTTTCTCAAGGAGTCAGGGAAGCTCCCGTCCATCTGGTTGCGGGCAAGCTCCACAAAGAGATCCGGGAAACAGAGCAGGACAATGTGGGCGTGGAAAGCGCCCACAAGTCCGAGGAGGCGGTGGAGACCGGCGCTTATCTGGTGCGGGAGGGCTATCGCAGCCACAAGCTGAAGCCGTACCGCAAAGCAGCACAGGCAGAGCGCCAACTGGAAAAGGCAAATGTAAATGCCCTGTACCAGAAGTCCCTACGGGAAAATCCTCAGTTTACCAGCAACCCTCTCTCCCGCTGGCAGCAAAAACAGAGTATCAAAAAGCAGTATGCCGTCGCCAAGCGCACCGGTCAGACTGCCGGAAATACCGCCCAGGCTGCGTCCAAAACCGGAAAAGCCGCAAGGACGGTAAAAGAAAAGGCACAGCAGGCAGGGGCATTCGTCATGCGCCACAAGAAGGGCTTCCTGATGGCAGGGGTTTTGTTCCTCATCGCCTGTATGCTGATGAATACCATGTCCTCCTGCTCTATGATGGCACAGAGTATTGGTTCTGTAATTTCCGGCACTACCTATCCATCGGATGACCCGGAAATGCTGGCGGTGGAGGCAGATTATGCAGACAGAGAAGCTCGGTTGCAGGAGAAAATCGACAACATCGAAAGCAGCCACCCAGGGTATGACGAGTATCGCTATAACCTGGATATGATTGGCCATGACCCCCATGAGCTGGCGGCAGTTCTCTCTGCTGTCTTGCAAGGCTATACACGCCACAGCGCACAGGCAGAGCTGGATCGTGTGTTTGATGCACAGTATCAGCTTACGCTGAGAGAAGAAATTCAGATTCGCACTTACACTGACGAAGATGGGGATGAGCATGAATATGAATATCGTATTCTCCATGTAACTTTAACAAGCCGTTCCATTGCCTCTCTTGCGCCAGAACTACTGACTCCGGAGCAGATGGAGATGTACCAGGTCTACCGACAGACTATGGGCAATAAGCCGCTGTTGTTTGGTGGCGGTTCTCCCGATACAGGTGTTTCTGAAGATTTGACTGGTGTTGAATTTATCAATGGCTCCCGCCCCGGCAATCCGCAGCTGGTGGAACTGGCGAAAAGTCAGGTGGGCAATGTGGGCGGTCAGCCCTACTGGAGCTGGTACGGCTTCAATTCCCGTGTGGAATGGTGCGCCTGCTTCGTGTCCTGGTGCTACGGCCAGATGGGGCTGTCCGAGCCGCGCTTTGCCGCCTGCCAGTCCCAGGGTATTCCGTGGTTCCAGTCTCACGGACAATGGGGCGGGCGTGATTACGCCAATATCGCCCCCGGCGACGCCATCTTCTTTGACTGGGACCTGGATGGCAGCGCCGACCATGTGGGCCTTGTGGTCGGCACAGACGGCAGCCGGGTCTACACCGTGGAGGGCAATTCCGGCGACGCCTGCAAGATCAAGAGTTATTCCCTGTCCTACGAGTGCATCAAGGGCTACGGCCTGATGAACTGGTAAGGCCGATTTATGAGAAAAGGAGTGATTGAAATGGCTAAGAACAAAATCCAGCGCATTGACCAGGAGATTGCCAAGGTCCGCGAGAAGATCGCGGAGTACCAGGACAAGCTGAAAACCCTGGAGGCGCAGAAAACCGAGGCGGAGAACCTGGAAATCGTTCAGATGGTGCGCGCCCTGCGGCTGACCCCGGAGCAGCTGAACGCCATGCTCTCCGGTGGTACGGTCCCTGGCATGGCCGCTGCCTCCGCCAACTACAACGAACAGGAGGATACCGACCATGAAGAATAAGAAAATTTTCAAAACCCTTTCGGCCCTCTGCGCCGCCCTGGTGCTGATGATGGGCCTTTCCGTGACTGCCTTTGCCCAGGGAACGGAAGAACTTCCGGCGGAGGATGCCACCAACGACAGCAATGTGGTCGTGGAGGAAACCGAGGACAGTCCGGCCCTGACCCCGGAGGGCAACGCCGCTCTGGTGGATGATTTTGGTGGCAACAAGCAGCTCATTACCGTTACCACCAAGGCGGGCAACTATTTCTACATCCTGATCGACCGGGCAAACGAGGACGCGGAGACCGCCGTTCACTTTTTGAACCAGGTGGACGAAGCCGACCTCCTGGCACTGATGGAGGATGGCGAGGCCCAGGAGGCGCCGGCGGTCTGCACCTGTACGGAGAAATGCCAGGCCGGGGCGGTGAACACCTCCTGCGAGGTGTGCGCGGTGAATATGGCCGAGTGCGCCGGCGCGGAGCCGGAGCCGGAACCCGAACCGGAGCCGGAGGAGGAGAAGTCCGGGGGCATGGGCGCCCTGGCGCTGGTACTGGTGCTGGTGGTGCTGGGCGGCGGCGGAGCCTTCGCCTACATCAAGTTCATCCGTCCCAAGCAGGCGTCCAAGGCCAGCGCGGACCCGGATGACTACGATTTTGCCGATGAGGAGGAGTATATCAACGAGGACGAACCTGAACAGGAGGAAGAAACGGAGGATACGAAATGAAGCTGGTGATCTGCGAGAAACCGAGTGTTGCAAAAGCCGTCGCGTCGGCCCTGGATGTCACATCCAGGGCCGATGGCTGTTTTGAAGGGAATGGGCTCATCGTTTCCTGGTGCGTGGGGCATCTAGTGTCCCCGATGGACGCGGCTGGGTATGACCCCGGCTACAAAAAGTGGAAGTA
>OHCK01000968.1_pt1 | contig 9883 bp, 8 predicted proteins | sample 1577611 | NCBI WGS metagenome assembly OHCK01 (sample SAMEA3879586, study PRJEB24766) | human gut metagenome | biome: human-associated habitat; feature: feces | place: USA | collected 1985/1987 | reverse complement strand
TGAAGGTTCTGCTCGATGGCGCCGGGGTTGTCTACGAGGAGGACTACAAGCTCGTGCGCGGCCTGGATTACTACACCCGCACCGTGTTCGAGTTCCCCTCCAAGAGCCTGGGCTTTGCCCTGGGCGGCGGCGGCCGGTACCAGCTTTTCCATCACCGGGCGCGGATAACCCGAGCAGGAGCCGATCTTCAGGCCCTCGGCGCGAAACGTGGCGATGGTGTCGACCACGCCGGCAATCGGTGCGGAAAAATCGACAACCTTAGCGATTTGCAGCGGCATAAACGCGGCGTAGATCGCATCGATATCCGCGGCCGTCATCGCGCGGCCGAATTTGGCCTGCCAGCGGCTGTCGACAGCAGGGAGTTTGCCCAGCGCCTCAATGTGCTGCCATTTGCCAAGCCCCATCGGCACGCGGGCCTCTTCAAGGGTGATCTCAATATCGAAGGCCTGGCGGAAGGCCTCGACGAAAATTTGCGTCGGGGCGAAAGAGCCGAAGTCTACGGTGGTGCCTGCCCAGTCAAGGATCAGTGCGCTAATACGGTTCATGGCGGTTCCTTATTGTTTCCAGTACATGGCGTTGTCGATAGCCGCCAGCAGGGCGGTGATATCGGCGTCGTAGACTTCGCCAATGTTGCCGATGCGGAAGCAGTCGCTTTGCGATACTTTGCCCGGATAGATAACGAAGCCCTGATCTTTCAGCTTCTGGTAGAAGGTGTGAAAGCGATACTGCGGCGCGTCCGGTGAATAAAAGGCGGTAATGATCGGCGAGTGCAGGCTATCGTCGAGCAGCGGCCGGAAGCCGAGCGCGCGCATCCCGGCGACCAGCCGGCGCTGATTGTTGCGGTAGCGCTGATGGCGAGCGCTGACGCCGCCCTCCTGCGCCAGCTCTTTCAGCGCCTGGGCGAAGGCCAGCACGGTATGTGTCGGCGAGGTGAAGCGCCACTTGCCGTGGTTGTCCTCCATGCAGCGCCACTGGGCGTACAGATCCAGCGACAGCGAGCGCGAACGGCCTTTGCAGGCGGCCAGCTCCGCTTCACGGGCAATCACGAAGGCAAAGCCCGGCACGCCCTGAATGCATTTATTGGCGGAGCTTATCAGGTAATCAATATTCAGCGCGGCGATATCCAGTGGAATGCCGCCGAAGCTGCTCATCGCATCGACGATATAGCGTTTATTGTACCGTTTCGCCAGTTCGGCCACCTCTTCGATCGGATTCAGCATACCGGTGGTGGTTTCGCTGTGTACCATCGCGATATGGGTGATCGCCGGGTCGTTCTGCAGGATCTGTTCGATCGCGGCCGCGTCCGGACGGGAGACTTCGCCACAGTCGTAAGGGTGGCAGGCGATGCCCATCAGTTGCGCCATCTCAATCATACGCGCGCCATAGGCGCCATTGCTGACGATTAGCACTTTGCCCTGTTCGCCGATGACGCTGCCGAGCACCGCTTCGACCGCGTAGCTGCCGCTACCCTGCAGCAGCACTGCGGTATAACCGTCGGCTGGGGTAGCCAACTGCACCAGCTGCTGGCGAATGGTCTGTACCACGCCGAGATTGTAATCATCATCCCAGGTGCAGCTATCGAACAACATCGCCTCTTTCACCGTACGGGAGGTGGTTAACGGGCCGGGGGTCAGCAGCAGGTAATTTCGTGAAGTCATTTGTCTCACCATTTGGTCTATACCAGATTTATAGTTATCATGGAGACAAAGCCGGGACAGGGTCAAAGGAAATGTGGCGCTGCAACAAAAAATTCATCTGGCTATGTATAATGAGCGCACGAAAAGTGGCAGTGAGTAAACATGAAATCACCCTCTGGCGAGATGCCGCAATACCTGATGATTAAGGCGCAGCTGCAGGCGCGTATTCAAAACGGCGCCCTCAAAAGCGGCGACAAGCTGCCTTCCGAGCGCGAGCTGTGCGCGCTGTTCAACACGACGCGGATTACGGTGCGTGAGAGCCTGGCGCAGCTGGAGGCCAGCGGCGTGATTTACCGCGCCGACCGCCGCGGCTGGTTTGTGACGCCGGAGCGTCTGTGGCTGGATCCGACGCAAAATACCAACTTCCACAAGCTGTGTCTCGAACAGGGGCGCGAACCGAAAACGGTGCTGCTTGATGGCCGCCTGGCTGCCGTGCCGCTGGATGTAATGGCGCCGCTGGCGCTGCAGCCCTTCGATCAGGTCTACCTGCTGACCCGGCTGCGCTATGCCGACGGCCGGCCGGTGTGCTACTGCGAAAACCACTGTCTGCCCGCGCGGGTGCCTGAGCTGCTGCGCCACGATCTCAACGGCAGTCTGACCGAGATTTATCAAACTCACTACGACCTGATCTATACCAGTATGCATCTGTCGTTTTATCCCACCTCAATGCCGCCGCAGGCCGCCGAGGCGCTGGGGGTGATGGAGGGGCGCCCGGCGCTGCTGTTGCGCAGGCTGAATTACGATCAGCACGGGCGTATTCTCGATTACGATATTGAATACTGGCGGCATGACAGCCTGCGGATCGAAGTCGATACCCATTGATTTTATTAGTTAAATTTTTTGATCTCCCCGGTGGCGCTAGCGCTTACCGGGGCTACGCATCCCGCTCGTTTTAACTCCTTCGACACACTTCTTTCATCGTTTTGTCATAAACCCTCGGTAGCGTGAAGGCAAATCTGGTCTACACCAGAATAACTGACTATCCGATGAGGCTTAAACGATGAAACTCTCCCGACTTGCTCTGCTGTCCCTGTTCGCGCTGACCAGCTCTCCGGTTTGGGCGGACGGCGTCGTCACGGTTTACTCCGCCGACGGCCTGCATGACGGCGATAACAGCTGGTATCAGAGCCAGTTCGCTGCCTTCACCAAAGCGACGGGCATCAAAGTGCAGTATGTGGAAGGCGGCTCTGGCGCGATCGTCGAGCGTCTGGCGAAGGAGCGCACCAATCCACAGGCTGACGTGTTGGTCACGGTGCCGCCGTTTATCCAGCGCGCCGCGAAAGAGCAATTGCTGGCAACCTTTACCCCACAGGGCAGCGCGCAGATCCCCGGCGCCAATGACCGCTATTCGCCGCTGGTGAACAACTATCTGACCTTCATCTATAACGGCCAGTTGCTGAAAACCGCGCCGGCCAGCTGGCAGGATCTGCTGGATAGCCGCTTTAAGAATAAGCTGCAGTACTCCACGCCGGGCCAGGCGGGGGACGGCACCGCGGTGATGCTGCAGGCGTTCCATAGCCTCGGCGGTAAAGACGCCGGTTTTGCGTATCTGGGTAAGCTGCAGGCCAATAACGTTGGCCCATCGGCCTCGACCGGTAAGCTGACGGCGCTGGTCAATAAAGGCGAGCTGTACGTCGCCAACGGCGATTTGCAGATGAACCTGTCGCAGATGGCGCGTAACCCGAACGTTAAAATTTTCTGGCCGGCGGATGATAAAGGCGAGCGCAGCGCGCTGGCGCTGCCCTACACCATCGGGCTGGTACAGAACGGACCGAACAGCGAAAACGGCAAAAAGCTGATCAATTTCCTGCTGGATAAACCGGCGCAATCCAGCGTCAGCGCGCGCTCCTGGGGCTTACCGGTGCGCAACGACGTGGCGCCGGATGACGCTAACTTTAAGGCGGCGAAAGCGGCGCTCGACGGCGTGAAGAGCTGGGAACCTAACTGGGACGATGTCGCGGTATCGCTGTCGGCTGACATTGCCCGCTGGCATAAAGTGACCGATAGCGAGTAAGCCTGATGTTGATGAAAACCACCGTCACTTCTTCCCCGTCGCTGGCGGGGACGTCCGGGATCACCCTGGACTCGCTGCGCGTTTCATACCACGGCAACGTGGTCTTAAAACCGCTGTCATTGACCATTGAGCCCGGTGAGGTGCTGGCGCTGATTGGCCCTTCCGGTTCCGGGAAAACCACGGTGCTGCGGGCGATTGCCGGTTTTGTGCAACCGGCTGGCGGGCGGATCCTGATCGGCGATACGGACGTCACCCAGCTGCCGCCGTACAAACGCGGGCTGGCGATGGTGGTGCAGAACTACGCGCTGTTTCCGCATATGAAGGTGGAAGATAACGTCGCCTTCGGCCTGCGGGCGCAAAAGCAGCCCAGGGGGCTTATCGCCGAGCGGGTGACTGAAGCCTTAAAAATCGTCGGCATGGCGGATTACGCCACCCGCTACCCGCATCAGCTTTCCGGCGGCATGAGCCAGCGCGTGATGATCGCGATGGCGATTGCCTGTCGGCCAAAACTACTGATTGCCGATGAACCGACCACCGCGCTGGACGTGACCATTCAGGCGCAAATCATTGAGCTACTGCTGGATCTGCAGCAGCAGGAGAATATGGCGCTGGTGCTGATCACCCACGACCTGGCGCTGGTGGCGGAAGCCGCGCATAAAATTATCGTTATGTACGCGGGTCAGGTGGTGGAGACCGGTGACGCGAAAGATATCTTCCGCGCGCCGCGCCATCCTTATACCCAGGCGCTGCTGCGCGCGCTGCCGGAATTCGCCCAGGATAAAGCGCGTCTGGCCTCGCTGCCGGGCGTGGTGCCGGGGAAATATGACCGTCCCAACGGCTGCCTGCTTAATCCGCGCTGCCCCTATGCCACGGATAAATGCCGTAGCGAAGAGCCGGCGCTCGCGGATCTCAATGGCGGTCGCCAGTCTAAATGTCACTACCCACTCGATGATGCCGGGAGGCCTGGATTATGAGTACGCAAAAGGCCGCCACGCCACAACCGCTGTTGCAGGCCATTGATCTGAAAAAACACTATCCGGTGAAGAAGGGGTTATTCGCCCCGGAACGGCTGGTGAAGGCGCTGGACGGCGTCTCCTTTACCCTTGAGCGCGGTAAAACGCTGGCGGTAGTGGGGGAGTCGGGCTGCGGCAAATCGACCCTCGGTCGTCTGCTGACGATGATTGAGATCCCCACCGGCGGCGAGCTCTATTATCAGGGGCAGGATCTGCTTAAGCACGACCCGCAGGCGCAGAAGCTGCGGCGGCAAAAAATCCAGATTGTGTTCCAGAACCCGTATGGTTCGCTGAACCCGCGTAAAAAAGTGGGGCAGATTCTGGAGGAGCCGCTGCTGATTAACAGCAGCCTGAGCAAAGAGCAGCGGCGTGAAAAAGCGCTAGCGATGATGGCGAAAGTGGGCCTGAAAACCGAGCATTACGATCGCTACCCGCATATGTTCTCCGGCGGTCAGCGTCAGCGTATCGCTATTGCTCGCGGGCTGATGCTGGATCCAGATGTGGTGATTGCCGATGAGCCGGTCTCCGCGCTGGACGTTTCGGTACGCGCCCAGGTGCTGAACCTGATGATGGATCTGCAGCAGGATTTAGGGCTGTCCTACGTGTTTATCTCCCACGACCTGTCGGTCGTCGAGCACATCGCCGATGAAGTGATGGTGATGTATCTCGGCCGCTGCGTGGAGAAGGGCACCAAAGACCAGATCTTCAACAATCCGCGTCATCCGTACACCCAGGCGCTGCTGTCGGCGACGCCGCGTCTGAACCCAGACGACCGGCGCGAGCGGATCAAGCTGACCGGCGAACTGCCGAGCCCGCTAAATCCGCCACCGGGCTGCGCCTTTAACGCGCGCTGTCGCCGTCGCTTTGGCCCCTGCACTCAGCTCCAGCCGCAGCTGAAGGATTACGGCGGCCAGCTGGTGGCCTGCTTTGCCGTCGACCAGGATGAGAATCCGCAAAAGTCCCACGCCTGATGGCGCGCTCCCGGTCCCATGGCCGGGAGCTTCTCTCCCGCCGTGGATAAAACCTGGCGCTTACGCATATTGCCGCAGTTTATGTCACGCTCTCAGAGCATTCTTCGTAGATTATCCGAAAAAATAAGCCTTTCAGTCCATTTTTATAGAATTAAAGAGAAATTAAAATGGTTCAGGTTTATTCTTTCGCTGATCTGACGCTATGATTTCATCATGACCTAATACTTTTATATAAAAACGACTGGGAAGCGTGGTGATTGCGGGAAGTTAAGGATGTACGCATACCTAAAAAATGGGGCTACCCTTCTGCAAGGGAAATGTTAGTGTAGCGATACTTCTGCCGTGGAATCATCCCGAAAATCAAATTCTAAACTATTATAACCCTGTCAATCGTGTGTATTGGTACGTCACCATCGGCGCGTTATCTGCCATCCCAGAAGCGTCACGATATTTTTAATATACCCAGAAAATAACAACAAACTTAATATGAAATTTTTAAAATCATGAGGTTATCAATGAACCATTATGATGATCTGCAGCGCTTTCAAGAAAAAACGCGGACGCAAAACCTCAACTTTCAGGATCTTTCTTCGCAAGCCGCCACGCAGGAACACGGCGACTGGGCGATCCTCAATCAGCTAAATCCCGGCGCCGAGAAATCCTCTTCTCTGGCGCTGGGAGGCTCGGTCTCCGCGCCGTTGCCGCAGTCGGTGCCTGCGGATCTGTTCCGCCAGGTAGAGGCGGCCGTAGCAGCGGCGCCAACCTCTGATCCTGTTGTGTCTGCCGCTTCGGCCGCGCCTGCTACTTCCCAGCCGGTCGTGGAGACCGCCGCAGCCGCACCGGAGCCGGTCAGGCAGGAGCCTGCGCCGACCCCTGCGCCTTCAATTCCGGCGTCGGAACCGGCCATGGCGCCGCCGCCGGGAATGGCCCCCCGACCCGCGCCCGCCGCCGAGAACTATGCCCACCTGTTCGCCGCGAAAAGCGCGGAGCCGGTGGCGAAAAATAAAGACCAGCCTTTGAAATCACTTCTGGAAAGGATCGCGACATGCCGTTGATTTGCGTCTGTTCACCGAAAGGCGGCGTAGGGAAAACGACCCTGGCAGCCAATTTAGCCTATTCGCTGGCGCGGACGGGCAGCAAAGTTCTGGCGCTGGATTTTGATGTCCAGAACGCGCTGCGTTTGCATTTTGGCGTACCGCTGAACGATGAGCGGGGCTATGTGGCGAAGGCGCTGGAGCTGCACGACTGGAGCCAGTGCGTGTTGAGCGCCGGCAGTAATATTTTCGTCCTGCCATATGGCGAAGTGAGCGAGGCGCAGCGTCAGGCGTTTGATGAGCAACTGACCCATAATGACCATTTCCTCCAGCGCGGTCTGTCCGCGCTGCTTAATTATCCCGGGCTTATCACCATCGCCGATATGCCCCCTGGACCTTCGCCCGCGCTAAAGGCGCTGACGGGGCTGGCGGACCTGCATCTTATCCCGCTGCTGGCGGATACCGCCTCGATGTCGACCCTGGCGCACGTAGAAAAGCAGCGCCTGACCGGCGCGGCGCTGAATCATAAGCACGGGCACTATTTCGTCATTAACCAAAGCGATAGCCGTCGCCAGGTCAGCCGGGACGTCACCAGCCTGATGGAAGAGAAACTGGGCGAGCGACTGCTTGGCGTGATCCATCGTGATGAAAGCGTGGTGGAGGCCAATGCCTCGCAGAAGTCGATCCTGGACTTTAACGCTTCCTCGGCAGCGGCCTTCGATATTGAAATCATGGCTAAAAAAATATCTTCGCTGTTGGGTATTCATATTGGCGATGGCACGGTGCACAGCCAGCCACGCATGTCAGGGCGTTAACTTTTTGCAGGGCTGCTGAATGAAAAAATCTCTTTTTTGGTTGCTGGCGTTGGTGCTGTCACCCGTCGCCGTGCTGGTGGTGATCACGCCGATGGACAGCCAAAAGCAGTATATTTTTGGTCTGTTAAGTATCGGTATTCTCTTTCTGATGGGCTTCAGCAAGCGCCGCAGCGTATCGGTCATTATGGTCGTCACGTCGCTGCTGATGTCCACCCGTTACATGTATTTTCGCCTCACGCAGACCCTGCACTTCAACTCGTCCATTGAAGCTATTCTCGGCATGGGACTCTTTCTGGCGGAAGTCTATATCTGGGTGATGCTACTGCTTAACTATCTGCAGACGGTCTGGCCGCTGAAGCGCGGCATTGTTCCGCTGCCGGATGATATGAGTAAGTGGCCGACGGTCGATATCTATATTCCGAGCTATAACGAACCGCTGGAGGTGGTGCGCGATACCGTCCTGGCGGCACAATGCATTGATTATCCAAAAGATAAAATGAAAATCTATCTTCTGGATGACGGTAAGCGCAGCGAGTTTGCCGTGTTCGCCGCCGACGTTGGGGTGGGCTATATCACCCGCAATGACAACAAGCACGCCAAAGCGGGGAACCTTAACCATGCGCTGACCCTGACTCAGGGGGAGCTTATCTGCGTTTTCGACTGCGACCACGTCGCCACGCGCGTGTTCCTGCAGGCCACCGTCGGCGGCTTCCTGAAAGACCCGATGCTGGCTCTGGTGCAGACGCCGCACTACTTCTATTCCCCGGATCCATTTGAACGTAACCTCTCCGTCGGACGCAACATTCCCAACGAAGGGATGTTGTTCTATGGCCCGATTCAGCAGGGGAACGACAACTGGAACGCCACCTTTTTCTGCGGCTCCTGCGCGGTGATCCGTCGCGAGGCGCTGGCGCAGATCGGCGGTTTCGCCGTCGAAACGGTGACCGAAGATGCTCATACGGCGCTGAAGTTTCAGCGTCTGGGGTGGAAGTCGGCCTTTCTCGATATCCCACTGGCCGCAGGCCTCGCTACTGAACGCCTGGTGGTGCACGTCATCCAGCGTACCCGCTGGGCGCGCGGGATGACGCAGATTTTCCGCGTCGATAATCCGCTGTTTGGCCGCGGGCTGACTTTTCAGCAGCGCTTGTGCTATCTCAGCGCCATGCTCTACTACCAGTTCGCGCTGCCCAGGGTGGTGTTTGTCACTGCCCCGCTGGCTTACCTGCTGTTTAACCTCAATATTATTTACTCGTCGGCGAGCCTGATCGTCTCCTATGCCCTGCCGCACCTGTTCCTCGCTATTTACGTCGGTTCGCGAATGAACGGCCGCTATCGCTACAGCTTCTGGGGGGAGATCTACGATATTGTGCTGGCCTTCCACCTGGTGCTGCCGACTCTGGTGACGATGATTTTCCCCAAACGCGGCAAGTTCAACGTTACCGATAAGGGGGGGCTGCTTGACGTCGGCTACTTCGATTTCACCGTGGTGCGCCCGCACCTGGTGGTGGCCTGCCTGCTGGCCCTGGGGGTGGTGGTCGGCATCGTCCGGGCGATTGGCCATGACTACTTTGGCTCGGATCCCAACGTTATCGCCCTCAACGTCGGGTGGGGGATCTACAGTCTGATCTTCCTGCTGGCGGCGATTGCCGTGGCGCGCGAAACGCGGCAGGTGCGAAAAACCATTCGTATCGATGTCGATATTCCGGTGGTGATCCATTACGCCAGCGGCATCGTCTCGCGCAGCCATACCGCGGACCTGTCGATGGGCGGCTGCCGCGTGGTCGCGCCTGATAATCGCCATCTGGAGGATGACATCGAAGAGATTGAGCTGATCCTGCAGTCCGGGGCTATCTCGATTCCGGCCCAGCTGGTCACCTCTGACGAGCGCTTCCTGCGCCTCAAGTTTGATGAAGATATTCCGCTTTCGCGCCGCCGTGAACTGGTGCGCGTGGTGCTGGCCCGCGCGGATGCGTGGATTAATCCGCCGCGCCCGCAGGATAACCCGTTCCGCTCCTTCTTCACCATTTTACGCTGCGTGTTCGAACTGTTCTGGCTGACGTGGAAAACCCGTCGTAGCCAGCGCAATCGGGCAACAGTGGCGAAAACGGCGCAGGAGGATGGGACGTTATGAAGCGATTAACCACGCTGGCGCTGCTGGCAGGGATGCTCTCTGCGCCTGCGCTACACAGTGAAGAACCGGGCTCCGGCGCCGCTGCCCCGCTGAGCTTCCCGCAGCTCAACGACGCGGCGGACAGCGAGCCAGGCGACGAACCTCCGGCTGCCTCGCCGGAGGAGGGCGCCTCTCCGGCAGCCCCCGCCACCGCCGGCGATGCGGCGAC
>OHCK01000958.1_pt1 | contig 9995 bp, 9 predicted proteins | sample 1577611 | NCBI WGS metagenome assembly OHCK01 (sample SAMEA3879586, study PRJEB24766) | human gut metagenome | biome: human-associated habitat; feature: feces | place: USA | collected 1985/1987 | reverse complement strand
GTGTTTGATTTTGAAGATACCCGATTTATGGATTCTTCGGGGATCGGAATTATTATGGGACGATATCGCAAGATTTCCTGCTTCGGAGGCCATGTCTATGCAATCCATACGGATCGACAGATCCAGCGTATTTTCCGGATGTCGGGACTTCATAAAATCGTCGAGATCCTGCCGGGATAAGAGAGGCGGAGCAAAAATATTGTCGAAAATCACAGAATATGAAAGAAATCATGCAAAAAAATATGAAAAACAGTGCAATGATAGGCGCAGAAATGAGGAGAATATGGTGGCAGAGAGGGAAGAAGTGCAACTGACAGAGGAAAGAGAGGATGTACAGTATCATAAACAGGGGAACCGGAATGAAATGGAGATCGTATTTGATGCGGTTTCCTGCAATGAAAGTTTTGCCAGAGTGGCAGTGGCGGCATTCATCACCCATCTGAATCCGACGCTGGAGGAACTGGCGGATATCAAGACCGCGGTGTCGGAAGCGGTGACCAATGCAATTATCCACGGTTATGAAAATCTTGCAGGGTACAGCAGGCATGGGGAAAGCATTCCGGCGTACAGCATCGTCCATCCGGGAAAAGTGCGGATGCACTGTGTCCTGGATGGAGATATGTTATCCATCGAGATCACAGATCAGGGAAAGGGAATCGAGGATATTAAGAAAGCCATGGAACCTTTATTTACCACGAAACCGGAATTGGACCGCTCCGGCATGGGGTTTGCTTTTATGGAAGCTTTTATGGACGACCTGGAGGTAGAGAGTACGCCCGGTAAGGGAACGCGGGTACATATGCGGAAAAAAATGCGTTGCGGAGACTGGATCGGAAAAGAGGACTGAGACATGGAAGAAGTATCAGTACTCATCGGAAGATCACAGAGCGGAGATAAAGAAGCAAGAGAAGTACTGATCGAAAAAAATCTCGGACTGGTACACCATATCGTGAAACGATTTCTGGGGAGAGGTTATGACCCGGAGGATCTGTTCCAGATTGGTGTCATCGGTCTGATGAAAGCCATTGATAAATTTGACCTGAAGCTGGAAGTGCGGTTTTCCACGTATGCCGTTCCGATGATCACCGGAGAGATCAAACGGTTTCTGCGGGATGACGGGTTACTGAAAGTGTCCAGAACCATCAAGGAGGATGGATTAAAAGTCAGACTGGCGAGGCAGCGGCTACAGAGTAGACTGCACAGAGAACCGACGCTGCAGGAATTGTCAAAAGAAGCAGAGCTGAGTCAGGAAGAGATCATCCTGGCCATGGAAGCAGGAGCGGAGGTGGAATCTCTCTATAGCAGTGTGGGGCAGGAGGACGGCAGCGAACTGTGCCTGGCGGACCGGGTGGTGGCCGCGGCCCACGGCTGTGTGGGAGCCAGCATGGGAAGCAGCAGTGCGGTGGAGAATGATGTGGAGAAGGACAGGCTGCTGGACCAGATGCTGCTGGCACAGCTGCTTGGGGAGCTTCCGGAGAGAGACCGGGAGCTGATCCGTATGCGCTATTTTCAGAATAAGACCCAGACGGAGATCGCCGGGATCCTGGGGATCAGTCAGGTGCAGGTCAGCCGCCTGGAGAAAAAGATATTGCGGGAAATGCGGGAGATGGCCGGATAAATCGAAATTTCATTAAGAATTCATAAACATAATTTTTCCTCTTTCTTTCTTTTTGAAAATCTATATAATAAGAATAGAGAAATGTTGTAACAGGTCAAAAGGAGAGCAGGGGTACTTATGAAAAAACAAAATGAAAACGGACGGATCTCCGAGGATCGTCTGAACAGAGCAAATAAGCGTAAGAAAAACAACACCATAGCATCGATTCTGGTCATGACCGGATGTCTGTTAGTACTGGTGCTGGTGACCTATGTTGCCGGAATCCTGTATTCCTGGATCGACAGCAAGTTCCAGGATAACGCAAATGATCTGGCAGCAGCAGCGGAAGCGGGCGGTCAGACGGAGAGTGCAGCAGAGGCTGCCAAGACTTATACGCAGGAGGAAGTGGATGCGTTGATAGCGGAAGCGAAGCAGCAGGCCGAGGATGAGGAAGAGAACAAGATCCTCTCCGGGATCCGTGATGGTCTGACCTCCGGTACCACCATGGTAGAGACCTTACGTCCCTACTATCCCAATGAACTGGTCGTGGTGAGCAACGGAACCTTTAATTTCGTTCCCATTCGTGATGATTTGCAGAAAAATGATTATGTATTGGAGAACCTGAACATTCTCGAGGACGGAGAAGTGCAGTATATGCAGGACGGCCAGGTGGTATCCCACAAGGGAATCGACGTCTCCAAGCATCAGGGCAATATCGACTGGACGAAAGTCGCTGCGGATGGTGTAGAATTCGCTTTTATCCGTGTGGGCCTCAGAGGATACGGTACCGAGGGTAAGTTAGTAGAAGATGAATATTTTGAACAGAATATCAAAGGCGCTCTGCAGGCAGGCATCAAAGTAGGTGTCTACTTCTATTCCCAGGCGATTACGGATGCAGAACTGTTGGAAGAGGCGAATCTGGTATTAGAGAAGATAAAGCCTTACAATGTTGAACTTCCCATTGTCTACGATGTGGAGAAAGTAAGCGGCGGCAAGGGACGTGCCAACGATCTGTCTGTGGAAGACAGAACCCGCCTGACCGCACTGTTCTGCCAGACTGTTCAGGATGCCGGCTACAAGCCCATGATCTACCACAACATGGAGATGGCTACGCTGATGCTGGATCTGGGACAGCTGGAACAGTATGATAAGTGGTTCGCTTACTACAACGATGATCTGTATTATCCGTATGCCTATAAGGTATGGCAGTATACCGAAAAAGGCGCTGTGGACGGCATCAATGAGGAAGTGGATCTGAATATCTGGTTTGGGGATTTCTAATGACAAGAGGGGCTTATAGTAGAAAAGGTTCATACGAAAGATAATGAATTTAGTATGGTTGTCTGTTGAAAATATCACAGGCAAATGCTTATAATATAGTTAGATAAAGAATCATATCTTTAATGCTTGGCTTCTGACACCAATAAGTTAGGGCTTAATGCTAGGTATTCTTCGACTGTAACAGAAGGGTTTAATGCAAGGTGTTTCACTACCGAAAAGGTGAAAGTTTAATGCAAAGAGCGAGGACAATATACCTTCGCTCTTTTTTTATACAATAATGCGCCCATATCACACACTGTAAAAAAATTTCAGACAAGCATGCTCATATATGATAAAGGAACGCCGATTTCATCGATCCGTTTTTCATTTATGCTGCCAGCATATGATGAGGTCCTGATAGAGAAAAACTTTAAGCAAATAGCAAAGGAGGACCAAAATTATGCGAATATTTTAGCAGCGGAATACGAGTACTGTCGCCATCATGTTAATGATATTTCACTTTGATATTATGAACAATCCGAGTATAAAAGGTAAAAAATATAGTTGTGGGCTGTTCAAAGAATTGGACGCTGAATTAGGAGAGAATGTAAAGGCGATATATCATACGATCGGTAATATGACTCCCATTCCCTGGTTCCCATTAGCTGGCGGTAGTTATATTGATGGACAAAAGTTACATAAATCGTTAGACGAACGATGGGATTTATACTTACAGGTATTAAAAAGCAATTGGAAAAAATGGAATCCGGATCCTAATGGGTTAAGTTTTGAAAGATATATGATATTAACCTGTCAGCAGGTATATTACGAAGAGATATATGAAGATATATCTAAAGAAGGAGCTAATACAAAAAATATTACCGTGGATACTATCCGGAGGTGGAATGACAGAATTACTCCGGATAGCAAGTTAATTTCTTTTTCTGACCCAAGGGAAGATATAAATAAAATAATTAGTATTATTAAAATGAGATGCAGTATAATCCGCATTATGCTGGAATAAAAGAGGTTAGAATCCCTCCTTCTTGCGTACGAGTCTTAACTCTCTTCTCTTAATGGCATTATCCCACTCCATGCGTTCCCCCTCGTTCTCTAAGATGAGACTGGGAACCGGGGTGGGCTTTCCATCGTCGCCCATGGCTACCATGACAAAATAAGCCCGGTTGATGGGGTGTCTGGTGCCGTCCTGTTCTTCGCGGTAGGTGTCCACGCGTACTTCCATAGAAGTGTGTCCCACATGGGTGACTTTACCGATCAGCACTATAATATCATTCAGATAAGCACCGGATTTGAAATACAGGTTATCGATGGCTACGGTGGTGGCATCCCTGCCGCAATGTCTTCTGGCGGTGGCACCGGCCACTTCGTCGATCCATTCTAACAGTCGTCCGCCGAACAAGCGTCCGAAGCCGTTGATATCCGGGTGAATCACCACATGCAATTGATGAGTCTCAGAAGCGGAGACTTTTTTCGCGGGAAGCGTTTCTGTCTTTATTTCTATATTATTTTCCTTATTATCTGTTGTATTCATGTTCTATAACCCTCTCATAATTATATTTTTTCAAAAAAAGGATGATTACACGTCAAGCAAATGTAGTATAGCACACTCCTGAAGAAAATGCCATCCGCATAGGATTTTTGCTTTTGGGATATCCTATTTTGTGCAGAAGAAAATTCTTTGAAGAAAGGTCGATAACTGCGGGAAGCGTAACTTTACGAAAGGGGAACGGGAATGCTGATCAGACAATTATTGCTTATAGCAGCAGGAGCCAGCTACGGTCTGCTGTCGGCGGCGGGAGTGTTCACGGTGCTGGTGGCGGTGGGACTGATCCCCAGATTCGCAGGGAAAACGCACACGGCCCATTATGTATTGCTGTATGAAGAAATGGTGATCTTTGGGACGCTGGCAGGGTGTTTCGCTACTGTTTTTCCAAAGTACAGTCAGTGGGGGAGCTTTTTGCAGGAGCGGTTTCCGGAGAAAATGAGGCTGTGGATGGCAACAGGGGTAGCGGCACAGGCAGTCTTCGGATTATTTTCCGGGATGTTTATCGGATGCCTGGCACTGGCTATCGCGGAGATGCTGGACAGTATTCCTATTTTTGCGAGAAGGATTTCGTTCCGGCATGGTCTGGGATGGGCGATCTTAGGTATGGCTGCGGGGAAATTATGCGGTTCCCTGCTGTATTTTGCAACAGAATTTTACAGGACGGTGCAATAAGTATGAAACAGCAGTTGGTTTATCTGAAATGTGACAGAAATGCGGAGGTTCAGGCACAGGATGTATTTCTGAAGGATGTAGCGGAGGTCCGTTGCCGGGACAAAGTACTGTCGGCAAAATTAAATGCCATCAAGGTCTGCCATTTTCCGAAAGAAGGAGAAAAACGCTGCGTGATCAGCTGCCTGAAGCTGGTGCGTCTCATGGAGGAACTCTGTCCGGAAATAGATGTGCAGGTGGTAGGAGAGACAGATGTACTGGTGGAATGGATCAGCGTGGATCAGTACAAAGGCTGGCAGCAGTGGCTCAAGGCTGCGTTCGTGTGCATGATCAGCTTCTTCGGGACAGCATTTACCATTATGGCATATCATAATGACGTGGGGATCAACGAAGTATTTACCGAGGTATACCGGATGTGCATGGGTGCGGAACCCGTAGGAATGAATACACTGGAAGTGGCGTATTCTGTGGGACTGGCGGCAGGTATCATTGTGTTCTTCAATCATATCGGAGGCAGGCGGTTGACGAAGGATCCGACACCCGTGGAAGTGTCTATTAAAAATTATGAGACCGATGTGGAGAAGACGCTGATCGAGCAGGCGGGAAGAGAAGGCAGGGAGATCGAGGGGGATAGTTAGGGAAGCTATAAGAGCTAAAGGAAGATATAGGAAATGTCCGGAATGGGTTGACATAGTAAGAGGTGGAGGCTATAATCAATATCGTGATGTAATAAATTTGTAACAAATTCGTAAAAGGAATTTAACTGAAAGGTTTTTATGATAAAAAATAAGAAAAACAGACAGATAAGAATAATTGCAATGGGAATGGCACTTTGTGTACTGGCATCTCCGATGCCGGCATCGGCGGCAGAAAGCAGCGTTCTGATGGCATCCGGTGGTGTGGCGTCGGTTTTGGAAATGGAACGTTCCCTGGAAGAATACATTCAGATCGCCCAGGATGCGCAGGGAGCTTCCTGGGGATATACGAATATCGGTGTAGCCAATGTAGAGTCGGGCAATCTGAATATCAGAGCAGTGCCCTCTACAGACGGTAAGCTGGTGGGTAAGCTGCCCAAGGATGCTGCATGTGAAGTCATCGAGACGAAGGACGGCTGGTGCCATATCAAGTCCGGTGAAGTGGACGGCTATGTAAGCCGGGAGTTCTTACACACAGGACCGGAGGCTACGATCCGTGCGGCACAGCTGGTACATACGGTGGCAATTGCCAATACGGACGGACTGAATGTACGTCAGGAACCCAACACCTCCAGCGAGATCGTGACGCAGGTAGGACAGGGCGAGGAAATGGAATATGTGGAGACCGGTGCCGACGGCTGGGTGAAGATCTCCATCGATGGCGAGGATGCTTATGTGTCCCAGGAATTTGTCACAGTGGAGGAGAAGCTGGATACCGCTATTACCATGACGGAACTGCTCTACGGCCAGGGTGTATCCGATGTGCGCGTAGACCTGGTGGAATACGCAAAACAGTTCGTGGGTAACCCTTACGTCTGGGGAGGGACCAGCCTGACCAAGGGTGCTGACTGTTCCGGTTTTGTACTGGCAGTGTTCAAAAAATACGGTATTGCCCTGAGCCATTCTTCCAGAGCGCAGGCGAATGAAGGAACGAAGATCAGCGCATCGGATTTAAAGCCCGGAGATCTGATATTCTATGGTAACGGTAAAGGTAACATCAACCATGTAGCAATCTATATCGGCGGAGGACAGGTCATCCATGCCAGCAGTCCGAAGACCGGTATCAAGATCAGCAGCTATAAATACCGTACTCCCGTGAAATGTGTCCGCGTGATTCAGGATTGATATGATTCGGGATTGATATAGGATAGAATTTAAAGTGTAAAGGCATTGCAACGTCTGGTGGCGGGCAGTGCCTTTTTGACATTCGGAAGGATGCTTTTATAATTGCGTTTCCATGGGAACTGTGATACTATTTTTATATGTCAAAGAAAGTGCTGGAATGAGTATAGCAGCAAATAGAATGAAACTAAATGGGTGATGGGTATGCGCAAAGTAGCTTTAATCACGGACGGTTGGAGACGTCTGTTCACGTATGCATGGCCGGCGGGAATTCTGCAGAGGATCCGGGAGACCGGGGAGGATGTCAATCTGTACATTTTCAACAGTACAGGTAACTGGAGCAGGGATGCCGGATACAATAGGGCAGAGTACAATATTTACAATCTGCCGGAGTTGTCCGATTTTGATGGAATTATTCTGGAATTAAATAATATCAGTTCTCCTAATCTCCTGCGGTGCTTGCGGATGTGATCAGCAATGCAAAGAGATCGGGCCGGCCGGTGGTATCCATTGCCAATGAACTGGGAGATTTTTATTATGTGGGGATCGATAATTATTCGGCCATGAAGCAGGTTATCGCACATCTTCATGAGGTGCATGACTGTAAAAAGTTCTGGCTGTTAGTGGGAGCACAGGATAATTATGAGAGCAGCTGCCGCCTGCAGGGAATGCTGGATTATGCCAAAGAACATAAGATAAAGATCGACAAGGACGATATCTGGTACGGTTCCTTTGATTATAAGAGCGGACTGGAAGGTTATAAACATCTATGGGACCGGCACAAGGAGCTCCCGGATGCTGTGATCTGTATTAATGACAATGTGGCGGTTGCGGTATGTGAAGCCGCAGCGCAGATGGGATTTCATGCACCGGCCGATTTTCGTATCACCGGATTTGATAATTTTGACAAGGCTGGCTTCTATACCCCCAGCATTACAACTGTGGGACATATCCAGGAAGAAGCTGCTTACCAGGGGATGGATGTACTCCTACGGCTCTGGGCTGGGGAGAATGTACCAAAATACAATTTTACCGAAACGGAAATGCTGTGGCAGGAGAGCTGCGGCTGTGGAAAGGGTAGCAGCCGGGATGCCAGAGCGCATCTGAAGGATCAGATCATGTACAGTGTGGAGAGCGAAGAATTCGATGAGGAAGTACTCTCCATGGAAGCGGAAATGATGCAGTGCAATACGGTGGAGGAGATGATGTATTGTATCCCTCAATGCATTCCTTCCCTGAAATGCGATGCGATGTATCTTGTACTGGATGATCATCTGAATGCTTATAAAAAAGAGGCGGAAAAGAGTATTCACCTGGATGCAGCACCTTCAGACGAAGGTTTTTATGTACACGGTTATCCGAGGCAGATGCAGATGACCTTTGCCTATGAGAGAGACCAGAGGCTGGATCTGGACAGACAGGAAGTGGACGGAATCTTCCCCACATTTGACTATCCGAAGCCGGGACAGGATTTTCTGTTCCTGCCGCTGCATTTCGGAGAGCGTACGGTGGGCTATGTGGTCATCCGTAATGCGGTCTATCTTATGAAGAAGCAGTACCTGTTCCAGATCATGAACGCATTGACCCGTTCCATGGAGAATCTTCATAAAAAAGAAATGCTCGCATATATGAATAAAAAATTATCCTCGCTGTATATCATGGATACCCTGACCGGTATGTATAATCGAATGGGATACCAACAGTTAGGAGAGAAAGCCTTCCGGATCTCAAAACGGAATCATCGGAAACTGCTGATACTGTTTGTGGATCTTGACAGGCTCAAATATATCAACGACACGTTCGGTCATGAATATGGTGATATGGCCATCTGTGCGGCGGCCAGGGCATTGATGCAGTGCAGCAGCCGTGATGCGGTGCCTGCCAGAACCGGCGGCGATGAATTCGTCGTGGTACAGACGTATCAGTCCGATGAAGCCTCGAGAGATCTGGTCCATAGGATCCGCAGAACACTGGAGGCGGAGGGAAAAGCACAGAAGCTGCCATTCCCGCTGACCATGAGTATCGGAACTGTAGTGACGGATCCGGACAGCAATCTGACTTTTGCGGATTATGTAAAACAGGCCGACAGCCTGATGTACGAAGAAAAAGTACAGAAACGTGCTGCCAGAAAATAAAAAGTGTATTTACAACAGAAGATTATTGTGCTATATTAAAACAGTATGATTAGCCGATGCTCAGATTACGGACACTCCGACCTTAGTCTTAGTATCAGGCGGTTAAAAAACAGGAGGAAAAAGAAATGATTTCTAAGGAAAAGAAAACAGCCATCATGAACGAGTATGCAAGAACCCCCGGTGACACCGGTTCACCTGAGGTACAGGTAGCAGTCCTGACTGCAAGAATCCAGGAGCTTACCGATCATCTGAAGGAGAACCCCAAGGATCATCATTCTCGTCGTGGTATGCTGAAGATGGTAGGTCAGAGACGTGGTCTTTTGGATTACCTGAAGAAGAAGGATATCGAGAGATATCGTGCATTAATCGAGAAGCTTGGCTTAAGAAAATAATGCTGACTGGTGAGCGGGGTCTGCCGATTACATCGGCGCTCCGCTTTCTCTGTGTATGTGATGACAGATACTCTGTCATTGCTTTTGGGTAACAAGCGGTATGGAAGTGAGCCCCGAGACCGCTGAAAAGGGTATGTTGGGAGAAACAACATGAATTTTTCAGTAGTTTCGGTAATCCTCCAGACCGTGGAAATATTTATTAAATTATTTATATCGTAGAGTGATAAGAGTGTCCCATGAGGAACACAAAAGATAAAGTCACGTACGATGGATAGGAGGAATTTATGTATCAAAGTTACAAGATGGATCTTGCAGGCAGACCTCTGGTGGTTGATATCAACCGTGTAGGTAAGCAGGCAAACGGATGTGCATTCATGCACTATGGTGATACCACTGTTCTCTGTACCGCAACCGCTTCCGAGAAGCCCAGAGACGGTATCGATTTCTTCCCTCTGAGTGTAGAGTACGAAGAGAAAATGTACGCTGTGGGTAAGATCCCCGGCGGCTTCAATAAGAGAGAGGGCAAGGCAAGCGAGAACGCTATTCTGACCAGCCGTG
>OHCK01000954.1_pt1 | contig 10037 bp, 6 predicted proteins | sample 1577611 | NCBI WGS metagenome assembly OHCK01 (sample SAMEA3879586, study PRJEB24766) | human gut metagenome | biome: human-associated habitat; feature: feces | place: USA | collected 1985/1987 | reverse complement strand
CGTCGAAATTGGCAAGTCCATGCGCATCCTTTGGGAAATGTGCAGGTACCCAGTCAAGGATAACTCCAATCTTATTCTGATGTAAATAATCCACCATATACTTGAAATCCTGCGGCGTTCCATATCTGGAAGTCGGTGCATAATATCCGGTCACCTGATATCCCCAGGAACCGTCAAAAGGATGCTCTGCGATTCCCATAAGCTCTACATGGCTGTATTTCATCTCTTTCAGATATTCCACGATCCGGTCGGCAAACTCCCGATAATTATAGAATCCTTCCGCAGTACCGTTATTCGGATGCTTCATGAAAGAACCGATATGACACTCATAGATCGCCATGGGCTCCTTGTTCATATCTTTTTTATCCCGGGCTTCCATCCACTTGGAATCCTTCCAATCGAATCCCGTGATATCAGTAACAATGGACGCTGTTCCGGGTCTGTATTCCGCATAATTTGCAAAGGGGTCGGCTTTATACAGCTTTCTGCCATCCCTCGCATAGATCAGGAACTTATACATTGTTCCTTCTTCCACGCCGGGAACGAACAACCCCCAGATACCACCTTCTCCCAGCTTCTGCATGGAATGAGACTCTTCGTTCCATTCATTGAATGTGCCGATAACATTCACCTGTGCTGCATTTGGTGCCCATACCCCGAAATAGACTCCCTGCACACCATCTTCCGTCGACAGATGCGCGCCCAGTTTTTTATAAATATCATAGTGCGTTCCCTGGGCAAAAAGATACTGATCTGCTTCGGAAATAAATACCTTCTCCTTCGTCATAGCTGCGCCTCCCGCTATATATTTTTAACTATTCAGAACCCCATTCGCAAAATCGCATTTTCAATGCTTTCCTTTTGCTCATGTGGTTACTTCGCCCTATAAACATTGATAAATGTTCTTACGAATGCAAGCATTCGACGCCCATTCGTCAATGTTTACATGGCTCTGAATAGTTATACAAAATCTTTCTCAGTGAGGATGATCATATCCTCGTCGTCATATCTCTTGGCAAACAGAACATCAAAGAAATGCTTTAATGTCTTTTTATTCGCATGAGCGATTGCTTCATCCACGATTTCTTTTACATCCACCACGGTAACTACATGATCTATCGTCTGCATATCCTCGATTCTGGTATGCAGTGCCAGAACACCCAGTTCATCGATGGAATATTCCCTCTCCCGTGCATACTGCCTTCCGAACGCTACCAGTGTATCATTGCTGAGTGCTTCGACATCCATGCGGGAAGTGAAGCTTTCCTGCAATTTCTCATACTTTTCCAGAAAACGATCTATCTCTTTCCTGGTATCTTCCAATATAATGACAATGCCCTGATTCTCCTGCTGCAGCGCTTTGTACATCGTGTCCACAGTTTTATTATTCATTTCCGATGCCTTACAGATGATAAGTGCACCGTTCTGCAGTCTGTTCAGGGTCTCGGCTGCATCTTTTTTGTTCAGCGCATGGCCGGAGATTTTGGCAACTTTTCCGGAGAAATTGCTGTCGGTAGCCTGAATCTCACGGATCATATTTTTCGCAAGAGATAAGGTATCCATGCCTTCTTCACCGGTGATGATCACATTGCCGGTATAGGCAGCCAGGCTGATATTATCAATGGCTTTGACTAACTGTTCTCTTGCAGACTTACTCTGAATAAAGGGAGCATACAGCTCGCGCTCTTCTCTGGTAAGCGCACGGACTTTTGCCTTGTCTCTCTCCACTACGGGAGGCTCCGGGGTCTGTGGCTGCTCATCCTCATGGACTTCTTCTACCGCTTCTTCCGGCTCCTCTTCAGCCTCTGCTACGGATTCCTCCGATGCTTCCTCGGTCTCTGCTGTGGTTTCTTCCGATGCTTCTTCGATCTCTGCTGTGGTTTTCTCCGGCACTTCTGGGATTTCTGCAGCCGGCTCCTGCGTCACTTCCATATCGACAACAGCGTCCGGTTCCTCTGTTGCGGATTCTTCTTCATATTCCGCTACGGCAGGTTCCTCCTCAAGTTCTTCTACCTCTTCAGTGTCAACGATATCCGTATCAGCAGGTTCCCGCTCTGGCTCTTCTTCAGAAACTTCCGCAGGAGCTTTTTCTGTTTCATCATTTACATCCGCAATCTCTTCCAGCTCTTCAACTTCATCTGTATCCGTAACCGTATCAGCATCCACCGCTTTTTCTTTTTCCAGTTTTTCTAACAGGCCATCTCTTACCGCCTGTTCAAATTCCGTGAACATGGCACCGGTCTGCTGTAGTACATGCTGGCGGACTTCTTCTTCTCTCTTTTCGAGGTTTTCTTTCTTTTTACGCTCCCACTCTGCCAGAATGTCTTCAATATTGATCTGACCGGTAATCTGCTTCTCAATGCTTTCTGCCTCGGGCATTACCAGGCTGATCTGTCCGTCGGATTCCTGTGCCAGTACATTCGCCAGCTCCTTGGGAGGTTCCACCGGTGTAGTCGCTTCCGGCTCCACTTCTGCTTTCGATAATTCCGGCACAACATCCTGTTTCTTAAGAGATGCGGGTTCCTCCGGCAGGATTTCCTCGGTCTCTACCTCCGGAACCTGAGACAGGTCACCGATCTCTCCGGTCTCACCAAAGAATACCTCGGAACCTTCGATCTGCTCGGTCTCCGGCTCCAGATCATCCTCACTGACCTCTGCAATCTCCGGATAATCCAGAGATTCTGTATCGGAATCCATCATAGGTGCTACGATAGAACGGGTAATGGAGTCCGATGTCGCTTTTGCGGTATCTCCTTTTGGCTCCTCACCGAGGACTTCACGAAGTCCCGCTGCAAGTTCTGCCTGCAGATTGATGGTATTATACTGCCCCACATCCATGGTCTTCACATGAATATCGTAATCATCCTGTACCGGCTGTGTCGGTGTCTCCTGCTGTGCGGGTTGCACCGGATCATATATCTGTGTATCTCCGTTCACCTGATCATAACCGGAATCCTGTACGTAGCTCTGGTTCTGATCATAGCTGCTATCCTGTGCATAACTCTGATCCTGATCATAGCTGCCGTCCTGTGCATAACCCTGCTCTTGATCGTAGCTTCCGTCCTTGGCGTAACTTTGCTCATAACTTTCATTCCCGCTATACTCGTTATCCTGCACAGAGTTCTGCGACGGGATATGGCTTCCGGGCGCGTCGAACCGATGATCGTATTTTTCCTGCTGCTCCGGTGTCAACGGCTGATGGAGCATTTTCAGTTCCATTGCCTTAATAACGTATTTTCCCTCGCCAAACCAGAGGATCAGTTCATCACATTCCTCTACGCATCTGGCTGCCAGTCCGACTCTATGATACAAATAGGCCAGTTCATATGCCCATTTTTCCCTATAGTCTCTCTTCTTGAGTTCCTCCAGAACAGCAATTCGTTCTTCCAGGCTCACATCCTGCGCCTCATATAATTTATACTGCAAAATGTACCTTCCCGGATCCTTGGGCGCCACCTGTACAAATTCCTTATAATATTCTATTGCCTGCACATATTCTTCCATTTTAATGGAAAGCTCGCACAGAGAATAGCAGATGGTCCTTCCGCCGGGACGTCGCTCGTATGCTAAAAGCAACATATCTCTGGCATCCTCATATCTGCGATTGATCTTATAGAGGTCGCTGATCGTACACAACATCATGACACTTTTTACACGACGCCAGTCAATCGTGTCGGCAATTTCAGCCGCCTGTGCATATTCTCCCCGGCTGATCAGGTCTTTGATTTCTTCCGCTCTTAATTTATATTCACTCTTATCCAAGGTATTTCGCTCCCTTAACCTTTTCTTGTCCTAAGTTCCTATTTTCACCAAAGCAGACTATCCCACTTTTTTCTTATTCAGTGTATCATAGTCACTATACGTATGTCAAAATCAAACTGGGGAAATTGTAGTGGAAATTACGCGAGCAATGAGCCGCGCATAGGCATAAGGAAAGACAGCGATGGGCGCTCACGCACACATCGCTGTCTTTAATCACAGATATTTTCCCGTAATGCTGTCTGCATTGGCTGCGATCTGCTCCGGAGTTCCCACAGCAACGACCCTGCCACCGTCTTCTCCGCCGCCGGGTCCCATATCAATGATATAATCGGCATTGCGGATCACATCCAGATCATGTTCAATGACAAGTACCGTTGCCCCATTGTCTACCAGCGCCTGAAATACCTGCAACAGGGTCTGTACATCTAACGGATGCAGTCCGATCGTCGGTTCGTCGAATACAAATACGGAATCTGATTGTCCTCTGCCCATTTCACTGGCCAGCTTCAGCCGCTGGGCCTCTCCACCGGAGAGGCTTGGTGTCTCTTCGCCTAATGTTAAGTATCCCAGTCCCAGATTTTTCAGGACTTCCAGCCGCTGATGCACGACTTTCCAATCCTCTGTCGCCTGCAATGCCGTTGTTACATCCATCTCCATCATCTGCGGCAGAGAATAACGTTTCCCCCGTTTGTTCTCATAGCAAATGTCCCATGATTCTCTGGCATAGCGGGAGCCGCCGCACTCCGGGCAGGGCACATCCACATCCGGCAGGAACTGTACGTCCAGACTGATCTGTCCGGTACCGTCGCAGACCGGGCATCTTAATTTTCCGGTATTGTAGGAAAAATCTCCCGCCTTATATTTCTTATTTTTCGCATCCGCGGTTTTTGCATAAATTTTCCGTAGTTCGTCATGCACATTGGCATAAGTGGCTACCGTGGACCGCACATTGATGCCGATGGGGGATGCATCGATCAGTTTTACATGGGCGATGCCCTCTGCGGTGATACTTTTTACATGGCCGGGCAAATGTTCGCCGTTTAACTTTGCTTCCAGTCCGGGAATCAGGCTTTCCAGCACCATGGTGGTCTTACCGGAGCCGGAGACACCGGTAACGACCGTAAGTCTTCCTTTGGGAATGTCTATTTCCAGAGGTTTTACCGTATGGATGGCATCTGTGGACAGATGGAGCTTTCCCAGTGCAAATATTTCCTCCCGAGCGATGGGCTTACGGATACGCATATCCGCAGTCTGCGCCAGAAAAGGACCGATCATGGACTCCTTTTTGGCGATTACCTCTGGAATCGTACCCTGTGTGATCACATAGCCGCCTCCGGCACCGGCTTCCGGTCCCATCTCGATCAGCCAGTCCGCTTCGGACAGAATCTGGGTATCATGGTCTACCAAAATAATGGAGTTGCCGTCAGCGATCAGGTCATGCATCACCGCATTCAACCCCACAATATTCGAAGGATGCAGACCGATGGAAGGCTCATCCAGCACATAGAGCACTCCTGTGGTACGGTTCCGCACTGCACGTGCCAACTGCATCCGCTGTCTCTCCCCGGTGGACAGAGAGGCTGCCGCACGATCCAGAGACAGGTAAGTAAGTCCCAGATCCATCAGACGCTTCGCCACAGTCTGGAAAGATTCACAGATGGATTCCGCCATGGGCCGCATCTCTTCGGGCAAAGAATCCGGCACTCCCGCTACCCAGTCCACCAGTTCTTTCAGGGGCATCTGGCAGGCCTGCGCAAGCCCTATGCCCCGAAGTCTCGGTGCTCTGGCCGCATCCGAAAGTCTGCTACCACCGCATTCCGGACAGATGTCCTCCTTTAAGAATTTTTCCACACGTTTCATGCCCTTTTCGTCTTTTACCTTTGACAGCGCATTTTCTACCGTGTATACCGCATTGAAATATGTAAAATCCAGTTCTCCCGCCTGATTGGTCTTTTTCGCCTTATAAAAAATATGTTTCTTCTCCGCGGGACCGTGATAGACGATCTCTTTTTCCCGATCTGTAAGTTCCCGGAAAGGCACATCCGTCCGCACTCCCATTTCCCGACAGACATCTGTCATTAAAGACCACATGAGACTGTTCCAGGGTGCCACCGCTCCCTCGTCAATACTCAGGGAATCATCCGGCACAAGAGAATCCAGGTCCACAGTCCGCACACTTCCCGTACCGCCGCATTTCGGGCAGGCTCCCTGAGAATTGAATGCCAGTTCCTCTGCGCTGGGAGCATGTACCTTCGCTCCGCATTCCGGGCACAGGATCTCCTGCTCCGCCGCTACTTTCAGGGTCGGAGGCACATAATGTCCGTTAGGGCAACGGTGGGATGCCAGTCTGGAATACATCAGACGCAGACTGTTCAAAAGCTCCGTTCCGGTTCCAAAGGTACTGCGGATCCCGGGAATTCCGGGGCGCTGATGCAGTGCCAGAGCAGCTGGAACATAGAGGACTTCATCCACCTGCGCTTTCGCCGCACCAGTCATACGTCTTCTCGTATATGTGGACAGGGATTCCAGATAACGTCTGGAGCCCTCTGCATAGAGGACACCCAGTGCCAGCGAAGATTTCCCCGAACCGGATACACCGGCGATCCCCACAATTTTGTGCAGGGGAACATCCACATCTATATTTTTCAGGTTATGAACCCTTGCACCTCTTACCTTGATATGCTTTGGTTCATTGGTTTCGTATTCCATGACAGCATTCCTCATCTTTTGATTTCATTTATTAAAACAGATCCAGCATATTGTCCAGATAGATTTCTTCTCTGACCTGCAGCTGGTACTCCGGTTTCGTCATATAGTACAGTAAAAATTCCAGAACCAGTGCACTGCCCAGTCCCCGGCCTTCGATCTTATAATTGGAAAATCCCATAGGCAGATAGATCTTCTGAATATCTCCCACGCTGATAAATCCGGGATTTTTCATGGCTTTGGAGAAACGATAGCCCTCCTCCGCCCCCGGTGAGGTACAACTAAAATCCGGCTCCTCTCCCAGATTCCTGCGGCTGACGGCTTCGTAACATTCCTTCCTGTCCTTACAGCCGAAATAACAACACTCATTGCACAAAAATTCCACTTTGTCTTTCTGTGATTCTGTCAGCGTATTTAATTTCTCATAAGCCTTGTTCAGGCGGAAATCCGGTACGACGTAGCGAAAATCTTCTCTGTCTGTTTCCTTTTTTAACGCTTCAAAATCCGTCAGTACTTTTGTGGTGGAGGATATCAGATAAAGCTCCGGATAATGGCTTTTCAGATACTGTAACAGCAATTCCGAATGGACGATCACGCCGTTCTCCGGGGTTGCATTTTCCGCAAACAGGGCACAGAGTTCATTGCATTTTCTGTCCGAAAGATGTTCCTCGCGAAGAAGGGAATTACTAAAGGTCAGACGGGCTGAAATGCCATATTCCTGTAACAACGCCAGCACCTCTCTTGCATCGTGATCCTCCAGTGAGACGCGGCCGCCGCCCCAGATACAGTCCGGTGGTGCTCCGTAGATGGAACCAATGTCGCACCCGTCGTAAAAATATTCCCGATGCTCCCGGAACAATGGCAGAAATATCCGGTATAGTTCATAGAACTCAAACAGACCGGGAAGATGGTAATAAGCTGTTTTTTGCATATGCCTCATACTAATCTCCATTCGACTTACTGCATTCATAATCTAGGATAATTTCATTTCTCTTTGATGGTTACAAAAAATAGTTTGTCATTATATTTTCTCCAAAAGGTAAAAAGTACAATCCATGTAAAGAATAACAAACTGCTTATCGCTGGAAATCATTATGTCCACTGCCGGAGACTTTCCCTTTATTCCATCTCTTGTGCCCCTTATTTTTAAATCCTGTAATTCATCATAATTCAAAATCCAGTCATATAGTTCCGAATCTTCTTTTACGTCTTCACTTACATTATAGATTAAATTACGCTCTTTTATAGGAGATACCTCATAAGAAGGGTCTAAAACCTCACATTGATAACGTTCATATTTTTCAAGTCCTTCACTGGAAAATACATCTTCATTTATCACAATATGATCACCTATAATGTTATGCCCCTCCGGATAGTTCGTATAATCGTTTTGTATTTCTGTAAAACCAAGCAATTTCGTAACTTCCCACTCACCAAAAAACAATTCTTTGACTTCATCCATGGAAAATTCTTCTACACCACCATTTGCTTTTTCCGAATTTTGCTCGGTTGTTTCTTCCTCATTAACATTTTCTGTCTCATATAACGGTGCTAATAATTTTTCATATTCATCACCACTGAAGAAATCTGAAATCATCTTAACGTCCTCTATATACCAACCATCTTCACAATAAGATGCTTCGGTGCATTTTACTGTATTTTGACTTTTATCATTATCCCGGAATGAAATAAAGCGAACCATTGTCTTTCCATCTTTTTCAAACAATGTAGCACCGAGATAGACTTCATCATCAAATGTATCCGGCTGTTCTAAATCAATATCAGGGTTATGAATAAAATTGTATGGATACTCCACCCATTCTGTATCCTCCAAATGCAGAATGGAGATATTAACAGTACCGGAATCGGTTCCTCGTGTTGCGCTTTTCAACAGCACATCTGCCTTCCCATTTCCCGTTAAGTCACCGGTAGTAACCGTCGATTCAAAATACCCTCTATAATCTTTTATTGCTACATCTACGCCATTTACATTCGCTATGATCGTTGTAAATCCTGCATCACGTCTGTCGATCACACGCACCCTGTCTTCTTTTCCATCTCCGTTTAAATCTGTTCTCGATTCAATTCCAAAATCGATGGGAATGGCACTCGTCTGATAAGCACACCCCACTAAAAAAATTCCACTTATCATTAACAGTAGTATTTTTCTAACTGCAAATTTCGTACCTAACAATGTCTCCATGTACCTTCCTCACCCTTCTCTAAATACAATTCAAAATCAGTCAAATATACACTCAAAAATATTGAACAAAGCAACCATAAGTATATTATAGCTTGTCTGCGAAAATGAAACAATCTGTTTCCAACTTCAAGAAAACAGGGACACATTGCATGCCCCTGTCTGTTTTTTTGATAAGTATTGTGATCTGACACGATTAAAGTTCCTGCTACTTCTTTCACCAATCGAAGCTTTGCCCACCGCTCTTCCTCGGTCAACTTATTGCCGATTTCGCAGGAGGCAAATCCACCGGATCTCTCGTCATCAAACTCCAGGAAATAAGTATTCACATTCTCTATGATCTCATAGGTCTGTGTTTCCCGCAGTCTGAAATCGTATTCTTCCTACCCGTAATGCTTGATCATATCCTCGAATGCATTGACCAACAATATTCATTTCCTTTTCCCGAAAGCCTCACAATTCACAATAATATCGCCATTCTCCTGAATGGTAATATTCTGCCAGTGAAATGTATTTTCATTTCTTTCCACGAAACGCCATTTTCGATTGGGCTTTTCCAAAACGGTTCCTGTCAATATTCCATTTTCCATGGTAAAACACAAATTTGTAAATTTACTCTTGCATGCATATACCATATCATAGCAATGGGTCTTTGAATTATATATTCTAAGTCCGACACCATACTCACCATCCGGCTGTGGAGAAGTCTCCCTCGTCGCTCTGGAAGGACATATGAACATATCTTCAATACCTATCCCGTTCAATACCCGTCTGAAGATCCACTCTCCTTTTAACTGGCGCTGCGGCCTGCTACGATCACCATCTATAAATTCATCTTTATATTCAAATTCCCAATCACCCAATAGCGGAGCAAACCAATCGTATTCCTCCGGAATAGTTTCTTCCGATTGTCCATATAAAGCTTCTATAAAGCTGTCCATAATGTTTTTTGCCTTCCTTGTACCTGCGTCAAATTCTTCCGGCAATAATTGCCTTCACTTCTTCTATCTCCTTGTCTGTGGCTGAGGCTATCTGCTCTGCCGACAGACCATTCTTGTGCATTTTTAAAATCAAACCTGCTTCACCTTCTATACGCCCCGTTTCTCGACCGATGGCAATGCCTTTTTCTTCAATTCCTTCGCCTAAATTGCACATAGCGCTCACATCCTTTCGCATATTTTCTTCTATGGGAATATCATATTCATTTCCTATAATGCTCAACTTTTCATCTACCGTAAGTTCTTGGGACAGCAATGCTCCTAGCAGACGATGCAATTCGTAGGTCTCATCGTGTTCCGGCAGTTCCTTCGCCAGTCCTATCATTACGATGTTGATCAGATCCAGATTTCCTTTCCATTCATAGGAACCG
>OHCK01000952.1_pt1 | contig 10047 bp, 8 predicted proteins | sample 1577611 | NCBI WGS metagenome assembly OHCK01 (sample SAMEA3879586, study PRJEB24766) | human gut metagenome | biome: human-associated habitat; feature: feces | place: USA | collected 1985/1987 | reverse complement strand
TACCCGCCCCCTGCGCCTGCGCCTCTTCCAGCAGCATCCCGCTGAGCAACTCCCCGTTAGCGGCATCGAGGTGGCTGACAGGCTCGTCGAGCAGGATGAAATCGAACGGCTGGCACATGCAGCGGATGAAGGCCACGCGCTGCTGCTGTCCGAAGGAGAGCTTATCGACCGGGGCATCCCGCTTATCGGCGATACCCGCAGCCTCGAGCATTCGCCCGATCTGCTCCTGCGTCTTGAAATGCGTGAGCTCGTTTTTCAGGCCGATATTCTCCGCGACGGTCAATTCGCCGAAAAGACGCAAATCCTGGAAAAGCATACTCAGCGACCTGCGGCGCAGGCCGCTCCACGCCGCGGCGGAAAAGCCGCGGCAATCCGCCCCGTCGAAGAGTATCCGCCCCGCGTAATCCTCCCGGATGCCGTAGAGAAAGTGGCACAGCGAAGTTTTCCCCGTTCCCGAAGCAGCCTCGAGCAGGCAGTACTCCCCCTTGCGGAAGGTCACCTCCTGCAACCAGACCCCCGAATCTCGCGGAGCCGCTTTCCCCGCGAACACGCAGGGCAGCACCCGTTGCAAAGTTATCGATTCCATACCTTCTTTATTTCAAGGTAAACGGCCGTTCGAATCCCGGACGGCCGTTTACCATAAACCCCGAAGGTTATTACAAATTGACCTCCGGTACGTACCGGCGGATCAGTTCGCCAATTTTGTCGCAGACAGTCTTAAAGGAATTCTGCTCCTTGTCCGTCATATTGACTACGGCAGTTCCGCCCTTCATCGTACCATAGGCTTCCAGGTCTTCGAACATGGCCAGCACGGAGAGCGCGGCCTCGACCTGCGGGTCGACATTCCCGCCGACAAGCTGTGCGGTCAGCGCGTTCACACCCTCGAAATCGACGTAGAAGCTTCCCGACTGGCCCTTGAATATCTTGCTCATCGAAGCCAGCGATTCGATATCCGCACCGTCGAGCGCCGATTTCACAACCGCATCGGTCGTACAGTAGAGCACGTCGCCCTTCACGCCGAACATCACCGTGACGCCGCCCATGCTGATCGTATACTCGCCTTCGCCCGCCTTCTGGATGGGCATGCCGGAGAGGTTGGAGACAATCGTCTGCAACACGGCGGGATCCTTCACCTGGGTCAGCAGCGATGCCACGGGATACCGGTCGGGAGTAATTCCCGAGAACGAAATCACGCAGTCGCCGCTGAAGGCATCCATCACCTGCTTGACCATCGGGTTGGCCATCAGCATACCGTAACCGGGCATTGCGGAGAATACCGAGTACGTCTTCTCGCCGTCGAGGCCGTAGGCCATCGCACCGATCGTATTCCGGGGTACGTAGCGCAACAGGGCGCCTGTCTGGGGCTTCACGTAGGCGTAAAAATCCATCATCTTCTGTTCGCTCTCCTTGTCCTTGTACGACACGGCGGCATCGCAAACGATCCGTCCCTTCTCGAAATTGACGGAACTTGCCAGCGTGGCACCCTTGAGGGCTTCCATCATCGGCATCGAACTCATCATCGGGTTGCTATCCATTATCGACACCAGTGCCGAATAGACCATCACCATGTTGATGTCGTTCTTCTCGGAGAGCTGCCCGGCAACGACTTTGTCACCCATCAGGCTCTCGCCGCTCTTCTGGGCAAAGAGTTTCTTAACGGCATCGAGTCCGCTTTGCGACGAACCCTGCGCGAAATAGAGCATGACAGCCACATCGTTGTAGGCGCACAACCCGCTCACGGAGCTGTCCTCGCCCAATGCGATGACCGAGATACCGCCCTCGTTCCGGGGTGCAATGCCGCTTTTCTCGTTGATACGGGCGAGCAGCGCGTCCAGTTTCGCCTTATCGCCGATAGGCAGCAACACACCGCCCCGGACATTCGGGGACTGCATCGCGCCATCCATCGAGATGAAGAAGAACAGGTCTTTTTTCAGGTCGATACCCGATTCACAGGGGTTCTTCAGCAGGGCCAGCAGGTATTCCTTCTCTTCGGCAGTGATGCCATCGGCCTTGTCGAGCTCGGCCTTGAGCCGGATGAAGAGCGGATGCTGCTCGATATCGCCGGCATCGCTCTTCTGCAGAAGCGAAGCGGGGTTGACCGACATCGTCATAAAGGAATCGGCAGGCAGGAAATTGCGGTAATCGGCACTTCCGCCGCAGGAAACAACCAGCATGGACACTGCAGCGAGGCAGGCCAGCTTCAGGGATCGTAACGTTTTTTTCATATTCGAAATTATTTGAATCCGTATTTGGAACAAACAAAGCTATAAAAAAATACGTAACAACCTGCGACATCGGGACTAAAAATTGCGTTGCGGGGCTAAATTAACGCACATGCCTCGGTACGGGGTGTTTTCCGGGAATAAATTGCTATTTTTGCATGGAAACAGACACAAAAACACACGATGACTCCTACCACCCTTTTCATATTGGCCGCTACGTGCAGCCTGGCAGTGCCCGTCGCCCTGTTCCTCGTACTCTGGCGCAGGGACACCCGGCGGCTTGCCGCTGATAACCAAGCCTCCGAAGCCCGCGAGCGCGATGCCACGTCACGGCTGGCTGCGGCGGAACAAGCCTTGTCCGCGGAAAAAGAGTTGCGGCAGCGCTACGAAGGACAGGTGCAGGCGCTGACCGAGCAGCGGACGCGTACCGAAGCGGAACTGGCGGCACTCCGCGCCTCGTCCGAGGCCGAGATCGCATCGCTGCGCGCGAAGAACGCCGAGGATCGCGCGGCCGAAAAAGCCGAGCGCGAAAAACTGGAGGAGACCTTCCGGGCCCAGTTCCGCAACCTTGCGACCGAGATACTGGGCGAGCAGTCCAAGCATTTCAAGGAGACCAACAAGGAGTCGCTCGACGTGCTGCTCAAACCCTTCCGCGACAACATCGTCGAATTCCGCAAGCGCGTCGAGGACATCTACACCACGCAGACGGCACAGCGCGGCGAACTGAAGGCCGAGCTGAAAAACCTGATGGAGCTCAACCGGCGCATCACGACCGAGACCACGAACCTGACCAACGCACTGAAAGGCAATTCGAAAGTGCAGGGCGACTGGGGCGAAATGCTGCTGGAAACGATCCTGGACAGTTCAGCGCTCATCAAGGGCATCCACTACGAAACGCAATACAACATCAAGGACGCCGAGGGACACAACCTGCGCCCCGACGTCGTGCTGCACCTGCCCGAGAAGAAAGACATCGTCATCGACTCGAAGGTTTCGCTCACGGCTTTCGTAGGCTATACCTCGGCCGAAACCGAAGAGGAGCGCCGCCGCTGCCTCGCAGCGCACACGGCCTCCGTCCGCCAGCACGTCAACGAACTGGGACGCAAGGAGTACCAGCGCCTGCTCAACTCGCCCGACTTCGTCATCATGTTCATCCCCAACGAACCGGCCTTCCTCGCCGCATTGCAGAACGACGCGGCCATCTGGTCGGACGCCTACGACAAGAAGGTCATCATCTCGTCGCCGACGAACCTTTTCGCCCTGCTCAAATTGGTCGCCGACCTGTGGAAATACAACGACCAGGACAAGAACACCAGGGACATCGCCGCATGCGGGCTGAAACTCTACGAACAGCTGGTGGCCTTCACCGGTTCGCTCGAAGGGGTCGGCACGGCGCTGGACAAGGCACGCGACGCCTATGACGACGCCTACAAACGGCTCTGCACGGGCAACGATAACATCATCCGCGTCGGGGAACGGCTGCGCAGGACGGCACGCCTGCAAACCAAGAAACAGCACTCCGCGCGCACGCTCGAATCCGCCGGGGAGGACGACCTCCCAGGCATCCCCGCCACCGAAGCCGGGGGCGGGAATCCGGTTCCCGGAGCCGGAGGCAAAGAATAACCGAAATGCCCGCCGCGCCAGCCCGGGAACACGAGAAGCGAGAAACAGAGGAACGCCGGAACAAAGGAATCCGGGAACGGTAGAAACCGGGAACAGAGGAACCGGGAACAGAGGAACCGGGAACAGAGGAACCGGGCACCGGAGTTCAGAGGAACATGGAAACCTGGAAAATATGGGCCGGGCAAAGCCCCCTGTAACATGCCCGCCGATGTTCGGCGGGCTTTTACATTTCCCGGCAGGAGATTTCCCATGTCGTGCACAAAATCCGGCTCACGGCCTGCGGGGTTCCCTCCAGTTTTTGCGCATCCGCACTTCGATCCCGGGCGTCGCGTCGTGCGCCATCGTCTCCACGATGTCGTCCCACACCTCCTGAACCCAGCCGACACGTCGCCGGCAATGCTTCAGCACCTCGACCGCCCAAATCTTCACGGCGACCTTCGCCCCCGGCTCGACCGCCCATCGGGCGGCGGCCTCCGCAATCCGCTCCATATCCCGCCTCCCGGGCGAGTAACGCCCCAGCAGGTCGGCCATGACCTTTGCGAAGTGACGCCGGGCACTGGGATCGGCGCAGGCCGGGAAATCCGTCCCGCAAAACTTACCGGCACAGGGCATGAACGAATCCGGGGCGTCGAAATAGATTTTCTCGAGTACATACGCACCCCGGAAAGCCACCTTGTGCCTCACGGCACGCGGCAACCCCTCGTAGCGGGAGGTCACCACCTCATACAGCAGCCCCACGGCACCCGCATCACGCACGCGCCGGGCCACCGTGTCGGCAAAATCGGAATAAAACCGCTCCGACAGGCATTTTATCAACTCCGCTTCCATCATACCGGTATACTCCCGCCGAACCCCCGATTCTGAAGGTTCGCCATACAGCAACCCCGAAAAGCCCGGGGCCTTACGGCCATGCCAGACGCCACAGCATGAAAAACGCCGTCAGAACAACTTTTTCTTCGACGTCGTAACGACAAAATCCTTCAGGTAGAAAGGTTCGAAATAGGCGATATCTTCCGTACATCCCGCATCGAGCGCACGCTGGGCCAGCCGCGCAAGCCCGCGTGCGGAAGGGGCTACCTCGACAAGCACGGCGTCGGGCAGTATCCCGGCGCATTTGCGGGCCCCGCTGCCGAAGATCACGAACGGCCTCCCCTGCGAACGGAAGTGCGCAAAGCTCTCCCCGTCGACGACCTCGGCCGAAACTTCGTTCAGGGGCTTGCCAGTTGTATCGAATACCTGCGCATAGACCTCCATGCGGCGGGCATCGACCATCGGGCAAAGGCAGGCATGTTCCCAGTCGGGGACGGAAAGAATTCCGGCTTCGTAGTCTTCGAGCGCCACTTCGGCCAGCGCATCGAGCGACCCGACGGCCACCAGCGGCTTACGCACCCCGTAGCACAGCCCCTTGGCGAACGAAACGCCGATCCGCAGCCCCGTATAGGAGCCGGGGCCCTTGCCCACGGCCACGGCATCCAGTTCATCGGGCGCAATGCCCGTTTCGCGCAAAAGCTCGTCGACGAACACGCCGACCTTGCGGGCATGGTCGCGCCCCTCGTCGCTCTCGCGCAGCGAAAGCAGCTCCCCGTCCTTTGCAATACCGACCGAACAAACGTCCGTACCGGTCTCGATACATAGAATCAAGCTCATATCTTCGATAAATTCAAACTCAATCGTCCAAAATACCCAGGTGCTCCAGCGCCCGGGCAATGCCGTCGTCGTCGACCGTAGCGGTCACGTAGTCGGCGGCGTTCAGCGCCTCGTCGCAGGCATTGCCCATGGCAATCCCCACCCCCGCGGCAGACAACATCGCCACGTCGTTGCCGCCGTCGCCGAAGGCCGCGACCTCCGAAGCCCGTAATCCGCAGGCGGACATAAATTCCCTCATACCCGTGGCCTTGTCGATGCCTGCGACATTGATGTCGGCGAAAATCGGGCACCACCGGCTCGCCGCAAGCCCGGGCAACTGCGCCATGACGCGCCGTTCGGCCTCCGTATCCAGATAGAAACACATCTGGCAGCACTCGCTCCGCTCGAAAAGCGCACGGAGGTCGGTCTGCTCGGGCACGGGATGCGCGACCATATGCGCCAGCCGTTCCACCTCGGGGGTCACTCGGTTGACGAATACGCCGCTCTCCAGTTCCAGCGCCAGCGGGAATCCCATCTGCAAGGAGAGTTCCATGGCGCGTTCGAAATCGGCCCGCGGAATCAAGTGCTGGCTTACGACACGCCCGTCGGCAGCCACACACCGTGCGCCGTTGAGCGACACCACGCCGTCGTAGGGAATCCCCTCGAGCGGAGCGAGGTCGTTCGCCGCACGCCCCGTAGCGATAAAGAGCCGGATACCCCGCGCATGCGCCCGCACCAGCGCATCGCGTGCCGAGGCGGGTATTTCATGGGTCTTGAAACTGATCAGCGTACCGTCTACATCGAGGAAAATAGCTCGTATCATCGTTTGTAATTTTTCATCGCCTTGTCGATCTCACGCTTGGCATCGTTTTCCTTCAGGTATTCGCGCTTGTCATAGGTCTTCCGGCCCCGGGCAAGCCCGACCACGACTTTCGCCAGCCCCCGTTCGTTCAGGAACAGGCGCAGCCCCACGATCGTGAGGCCCTTGTCCTGCCCCGCACGCTGGAGTTTGTCCAGCTCGCGGCGGTTGAGCAGCAGTTTCCGGTCGCGGCGCGGCGCATGGTTGTTGCAGGTGCCCCACCCGTATTCGGCGATGTTGACACCCCGTATCCACAGCTCGCCCTTGTCGAAATAACAGAACGAATCGGTCAGCGAAGCCTTGCCCGCACGGATGGACTTAATCTCGGTACCAACGAGCACGATGCCCGCAACGTACTCTTCCAGAATCTCATAGTCGAACGTCGCGCGCTTGTTACGGATATTTATCTTTTTCTGTTCACTCATATATTCGGAATCGGCACAATAATTGCCTATTTATTCGCAGGGGTGGGAATCGGTCAAGGTAACTAATTCTTTTATCTTTGATATGTTTTACACATCTTTCTGTTTATTTTCTGTTTGCACACGGTATGCATAGTGATACGTGTACGCCCGGACCCCTCTTTTTACAGAATCAACCGATGCAATTTCCGGGCAATCGAAACCTTTCCCCTGTTCAGGTTCGACAGCCGCTGCATAATGTCCTGCATCTCGTCGTCCGTAAGATTCTCGTCCTGAAGTTTTTCACGAAGCTCCCGCGACATCCGCTCGATCACCTTCGACTTGTAGAGCGTCACGGCCTTCGGCACTCCGACAGCCAGCATCTCGGCATCGCTCTCGACATGGACCTCCTTGCGCCGCCACAATTCGCTCGGAACGTAATGATCCTCCGAAGTAAGGATATCCACCGACACGTTACACACCTCCGGATCGGAGTGATTGATAAAGTGGTGGATCGGCACCTCGACCCCCAATCCCAAAGCGCACCACTGTTCGCGGTAAACCCGCAGAATCTCATTGAAGACCCGGTTCTGGAACTCCAAACCGTCGGCGTCCAACTCCCCGAAAATTACCTCGGCGACATTATATTGAACGACATTCCGGCCCTCCTTGAAATCGAACGAACAATGACCGTACTTGAGCAGATAACGCGTCAGCTCCCGTTCGAGCGCTTCGGCACTGCTGCCCCCGGTCACCTGTCCCGCAAAAACCGTTTCAGGGCGCTGCGCAGTCTGCTCGGCACGAAAACGGGCGCTCTGACGCCGCACGAACTCCTCGGCTTCGCGGTCGCCCGTGGAAGCCATACGCTTGCGCCCCACTTCGGCAATCAGCAGGTTCTCGTCGATGTCCATGATCCGTGCGCACTCCTTGATATAGACCGAGCGCTGGATCGGGTCGGGAATCTGCACAATGGATTGCACCATGTCGTTAATCAACGCCGCCTTCTTGATCGGGTCGCCGGCAGCATCCTTCAACAGTAGCTTGGCCTTGAACGTCAGGAAATCCTCCTCGTTGGCCCGGATATACTCCTGCACCTCCGCAGCCGTATGGGTTCGGGCGAACGAATCGGGATCGTCTTCCGGCGGAAGCAGCACCACACGGACATTCATCCCCTCGCGCAGAATCATGTCGATTCCCCGCAGCGAAGCGTGAATACCCGCCGAATCACCGTCGTAGATCACCGTGATATTCTTCGTAAAGCGGTTCAGCAGGCGTATCTGCTCGGTCGTAAGCGAAGTGCCGGACGAAGCGACGACGTTTTCGACACCGGCCTGATGCATCGAAATCACGTCGGTATATCCTTCGACCATGATCGCGAAATCATACTGCTGGATCGCTTTCTTGGCGAAAAACAGGCCGTACAGCTCGCGTTTCTTGCTGTAAATCTCGCTTTCGGGCGAATTTTGGTACTTCGCAACCGACTTGTCTGTACGCAGCGTGCGACCTCCGAAAGCCACCACGCGGCCGGAAATGTTATGCACGGGGAACATCACCCGCTCCCGAAAACGGTCGAAAAGCGTACCGTCGTCCCGCTTGATCGAAAGTCCGGTCGAAACCAGAAACTCCTCCTTATAACCGGCAGCCAAAGCCGCCCGGCTCATTCGATCGCCCCTGGCGGGACAGAATCCGAGCCCGAACTTCTTGATCGTCGCATCGGAAAATCCCCTCTTCTGCCGGAAATAGGTCATGCCGACACTCATCCCTTCGGTTTCATGGAGCAGGTAATTCGAAAAATACTCCGCCGCCCAACTGTTCACGACGAACATACTCTCGCGGTTGTCGTTGCGGGCGACCTCCTCGGGCGTCATCTCCTTCTCCCGCACTTCGATACCGTAACGCTTGGCTACGGCCTTCAACGCCTCGGGATAAGTCATATTCTCGTGCTCCATCAGGAAAGTGACGGCATTGCCGCCCTTGCCGCAGCCGAAACACTTGTAAACCCCCTTCGAGGGCGATACGACGAACGACGGGGTCTTCTCGTTGTGGAACGGACAGCACGCCTGATAATTGACACCCTTTCGTTTGAGCGTCACGTATTCGCCGATAATATCCACGATATTCGCAGCGGCGTAAATCCTATCTATTGTTTCCCGGTCGATCATCTTTGCAAAGGTACGAATAATTCAATTATTACGGATTACATCAAGTACTTATTCGCCTCTTCGAGGCGATACTCAGGAGAACATTCGAATAGATAGTTCAGTAAATTCAGATGCCCCGCTCCGAAAATAACGAGGATCCTGTCGGACGGCCCCGTTTCGATCCGTTGAATATTCCGGAATATCCGCAAATTCCGGTTAAACCACCTTCCCGTTTCAAAATCTACACCGATATAATCGTTCGAGAAGAATTCATATTTGAAATGACCGATCAAGTAATTACCCAGACTACGCCGAATATGCTCCGGGTCGTTCAGTTCGATAAGTTCGGCAATAATTCCCTGCTCCTTGAAAACAGCTTCGGGCACAAACCTTTTAATAGAATCCGGATAGTCGTAAAAACTGGTTTCGAAACGGATATACTCCTTGCTGTTTTCATCGCGTAATAACTCATCGATTTCGTCATAGTGCTTTCCCCATTCATCTACGCAGTAAATCCGGTCTATCCCCAGCCGTTTTGCCAGCCGGAATCCGATCTGCTCGTCTTCTCCTCGCTGCAAATCATAACAGTCCGCCAAATATCGACGGAACAGAGAGTCCGTCTCGAACTGCATTTTAACCGGCCGTTCGATAACGATAATCGTTGGGGCAAACTTCTCCAACAAACCGACCAATGTTTCGATCTCATTCTGGTAAACCGGGTTCAGGACATCTATTTGCTCGCTTTCGGCATACTGCACCTGATCCAGATTGGGAAAATCGAAATGAAAGGTACCTAAAGTGAGTACCGGAACAGGCTCTTGTGCAGCGGCAAAACAAGCCGACAAAACACAAACGATCAAAATAATTATTTTTTTCATGTCGTATATTTTTTCCGCCGCAGGAAAGATTGTTCGCAAAACTGAATTTATACAAAAATACATGTTTTACATAAAACATATTCTATTACACTCCTGAAAAAACAGAGGCAAAATATATTCTGTTTTTGAACGTTAATTTTCAATTATCGTTATCTTTGCCTTATGGACTTCAAATTGGTATCCGACTATGCCCCGACGGGCGATCAGCCCGAAGCGATCGCACAGCTATTGGCCTCGATCCGGCACGGCTCGAAGCACAATACGCTGCTGGGCGTGACCGGTTCGGGCAAAACTTTC
>OHCK01000948.1_pt1 | contig 10073 bp, 9 predicted proteins | sample 1577611 | NCBI WGS metagenome assembly OHCK01 (sample SAMEA3879586, study PRJEB24766) | human gut metagenome | biome: human-associated habitat; feature: feces | place: USA | collected 1985/1987 | reverse complement strand
CATTACCTGTGCGGGAACACTTACCGATGCGTCTGGGCGCTGCGGGAATATCCTACCGCCACGGATGAGCAGGCCATCCTGCGGCATCTGGGAGAAAAGGATGGCATCACCCTGCGTATCTACACCCGACAGGTGACCCCGGCCGAGGAGAAGCGCATCATCCACAACGCCGCCAACAAGCACCGGATGAGCCGCTCCTCCACCGATGACCTGCAGCAGACGGTAACTGCGGAGAGCAACCTGCAGGATGTGGTCACTCTGGTTTCCGCCATGCACCGGAACCGGGAGCCGCTCCTCCACTGCGCCGTATATCTGGAGCTGACTGCCCAGAGCTATGACCAGCTCAAACTCCTGCAGACAGAGGTGCTCACTGAACTGGTGCGCTCTAAGCTGAATGTGGACCGGCTCATGCTCCGCCAGCAGCAGGGCTTTGTATCAGTCATGCCCAGCGGCCACAATGCATTCGGCTCTCAGTTTGAACGGGTGCTTCCGGCCTCCTCAGTAGCCAACCTCTATCCATTCAACTACAGCGGCAAGACCGATCCCCAGGGCTTTTACATCGGCAAGGATAAATACGGCGCCAATGTCATCGTGGATTTTGATAAGCGGGATGATGATAAGACCTCAGCCAACATCCTCATTCTGGGTAACTCCGGCCAGGGAAAAAGTTACCTGATGAAGCTCCTGCTCCTCAATCTGCTGGAGGCCGGGAAATCCGCCATCAGCCTGGATGTGGAGCATGAGCAGAAGGATATGTGCGAGGCGGTGGGCGGCTGCTTCCTGGATCTGATGAGTGGACAGTACCGGATCAACCCGCTGGAACCCAAATGTTGGGACGCCGGCGGCAGCCCGGAGGACATGGACGCCCCCGCCGCCTTCCGTCAGTCCACACGGCTGTCCCAGCACATCAGTTTTCTGCGGGACTTTTTCCGCTCCTACAAGAGCTTCACCGACCGCCAGATCGATGTTATCGAAATCATGGTGGGCAGGCTTTACGAAAGATGGCGCATCAGCGACAGCACCGATTTCAGCCGCCTGACCCCGGAGGATTATCCCATCCTCTCTGACCTGTACGCGCTCATCGAGCAGGAGTACAGGAATTTTGATGAGGGAAAGTATCAACTCTACACCGCCGCCATTCTGCAGGAAATTTTGTTGGGTCTTCACTCCATGTGCAAGGGGGCGGAGAGCAAGTTTTTCAACGGCCACACCAATGTGACCTCCTCCCGCTTTGTGGTATTCGGTGTCAAAGGACTCCTGCAGGCCAGTAAGAATGTTCGAAGCGCCATGCTCTTCAATGTCCTGTCCTATCTCAGCGACAAGCTGCTGACTGAGGGCAATACAGTGGCGGCACTGGACGAGCTGTATATCTGGCTGTCGGACAATGTAGCTGTGGGCACTACGATTATTGAGTATATCCGCAACTGCCTCAAGCGCGTCCGCAAAAAGGAATCTGCCATGCTGCTGGCTTCGCAGAATCTGGAGGACTTCAACCAGGAGGGAATCCGGGAGCTGACCAAACCTCTCTTCGCGATCCCACCCCATCAGTTCCTGTTCAATGCCGGCGCTGTGGATAAAAAGTTCTACATGGAGGCCCTGCAGCTGGAGGAGTCGGAGTACAACCTCATCCGTTTCCCCCAGCGGGGCGTCTGTCTCTACCGCTGCGGAAATGAACGGTATCTGCTGGAGGTCCACGCCCCTGCATATAAGGAGGCGCTGTTCGGGAAGGCAGGCGGACGATGAATGTGGTGGGATATGGCGGAGGGACAGACAGCACCGCCATGTTGATTGGCCTGTGGAAAAACCATATCCCGGTAGACCTCATTTTATTTGCGGATCCCGGCGGCGAGCAGCCGCACACCTATGCGTATCTGGAAATCATGGATCGCTGGCTGAAAGAGCACGATATGCCACCCATTACCCGCGTCTGGTATCAGGAGAAAAGTGGGCAAAGGCTCACTCTGGAACAGGAGTGCCTCCGCTCCGGGACGCTTCCGTCCATTGCCTATGGCCGGAAAAGCTGCTCTCTCAAACACAAGGTGGCCCCACAGGAGCGGTTTTGCAACCAATACCAGCCCTGCCTGGATACATGGACAAGAGGAGAAAAGGTGGTCAAATTTATTGGGTATGATGCCGGAGAGGAACGCCGCAGACAGGGGGCGGTAGCCCATGATCTGCTGGATAAAAAATATCAGAAGCAATATCCCCTGATGGATTGGGGCTGGCGGCGCACAGACTGTATTCAGGCAATTCAAAGCGCAGGGCTGCCTCTCCCCGGAAAATCATCGTGCTTTTTCTGCCCCTCCATGAAGCGGCGGGAGATCCGGACGCTGTATCACAGATATCCGGATCTGCTGGCCAGAGCTTTGGCTATCGAGGAGACGGCAATGCCGAATCTTATCTCTGTAAAAGGATTGGGGCGAGACTGGGCATGGCGGGATTTTATCACTGCGGACGAAAACCAAATGGTGATCCCCGGCGCGTTTTCCGATGAGGACCTGCCCTGTGCCTGCCGGCTTGAATCTGAGAAACCTGAACTGCCATAGAAAAGAGGATGCCATGAAAATCATTGAAACAGAACGCTGGGTACCCAGCAAAGAGGACCCCAGCAGAAGTGAATACATTGGTCAGCGCACCGGCCAGGAGGTCTTTGAGGAGCTGCGGCAACAGCTCGAGAACATGGGTTGCCTACCTGACGAATATTTCCTGCTGGATCAGCGGTGGGAGAACGGACGGGAGATTCCCGAGGGCGCAGATATCTTCTGCACCACCGATTATGGTGCGAGTGAGGGTATTTATTTGGATGTGTACCTGAAATGGTATGAGGATGGGAATCCTGTTACCAAGGGCTTTATCACCGGAAAGACTTTGGGCGAGAGCGGTGATGATCTGGACAGGATGTTCCTTATCTCCTCCGCTATTACAAAGGCTTTCCATGGAGATGGGGCAAGCCATGCCAGATATATTCGTCTTGGGGAAAGCCAGATTCCAGCCAGTGGGGTCTTCCACCTTAGTTTGGAGGAGCAGAAAACTATCATTGACGCCCTCATCACACAACATGAAAAGTATCTGGGGCTGATTGCAAACACAGAAAGTCTCCTGCGCCGTATGACCGGAGGCATCACCCAGTACATTGACCAGATGGGGCGCCTCCCCCTCCAGATCAACAACTATGACCAGATAACGCTGGCAGTGCGGGACGGAAATCTCGATGCCTTCAAGAGCTTGCTTACGCAAGTGCTGGAGTATAGTGACGACCTTCTCACCCAAACTGCTGGTCGGTCCGGTGAGGTTGGCAGCAAGATGATGATCCTCCTCATGGCTGCCTGTGACCACTTCGGCAGCGAATCCTATCTACTGGCTTCAAAGCTTGCGGTGAAAACCGGAGATGTGGAGCGCCTGCGTTTTCTGATGGATCAGGCAGAAACCTACACTCTGGAGATGGAGCCGGGTTTCGTGGGCAGGATGATCCGGGATGCATATTCCTTGAATCCTTATATCGGCAGAGAAATGATGGATCACGCCACCAATGAGCAGATCGCCGCCGCACCTGCGGAACTGATGCTGGCTGCGGCCTATAATCGGGATAGCCGCGCCGCATTTACTCTGGCCAGGAAGGGCATTGACATCACAGGCCGGGCCAGAGAGGTCATCCGGCAATATGCCCAGCGTGGTGACGCATGGGAACTGGAACAGCTAATCAAAGATGGAATGAAAATTCAGCCCACCAATCTGTCTGCCCTCAAAGCCTGCGTTCAGTCTGATCTGCTGGGATCCGCCAAGCTCCTGTTGGAAAAAGGCACTGACTATGAGAAGTTCCTGTCCTGGGCGAAAACTATCGGGTATGAGCTCCCCGCTGTAGCAGCGGCGGAATTGTCTGAGTACTGGGAGCAGCTGGATCCCGGACGGACACAAGGCCAGGATCCAGGGATGGGAGGAATGAGCCTTGGCTGATCCTGCAACTCTGGCGATGTTGGCAAAAGCAGCGGCGGCAGTTCTGAGCAGTGAAAAGGCCCGGAAAACTATCGGTTGGGTCATAGTGGCTATTTTTTCCCCTATCATCGTACTGCTGGTGCTTCTCTGTTCTCTGCTCTCCGGTACTGCTGAACACAATACTACGGCACTGGAACTCTGTTTCCACGGCGGGGTGATCTCCGCCTCTGTACCCGAGGATTACCGAGGGCATATCGAGAATATGCGGGATAGTTTTTTCGTTCTGGATGGCGGTGCCGCAGAGTTGGATGGACAGATGGAGAATGGCGACAGCCTTGACCGGACCAGGGTCAAGGCCATTTTTTATGCTCTTTACTTCGGCGAGGAGCAGCCCAGCCAGCGAGCGCACAAGCAGTATCTGGACTGTTTCGTAACCTATGAGGAGCGCACCCGCACCGTCACTGAGGCGGATGACGCCGGCAACGAGGTCGAGGTGGAGGAAACCTACACAGTGGCGGTACCCATCCGCGACCTCTCTGTTGTCTATGAAAACATCCGCTCCAAGATGGGAACGGAGATCACCGCAGAGGATCAGGCCAACGCCACCGAAATCTATTACCGTATCCTTTGCGGTGGGCCAGCCCCCACCTATGGTTCTGAGTTTGACATCTGGAGCGATGGCCTGCCTCTTTCCGACGCACCGTTCATCGGCGCGGATGGCTTCTGCTCTCCCATCGGAGAGAGCTGGAGGAGTGTGGTGACCTCAGAATTTGGCTGGCGCAAAGACCCATTTACCGGGAAGGGTGCCGGACACACCGGCATCGATCTGGGAATGCCCAAGGGGACACCTATCCGGGCCGCCCTCACTGGAACTGTCTACCTGGTGCGCTACTCCACCACCGGCTATGGGTACCATGTGATGATCGACCACGGCGGCGGTTTCGTCACACTCTACGCGCACTGCTCCAAACTGTTGGTAGCTGAGGGGCAGCAGGTACAGGCTGGGGATATCATCGCTGAGGTGGGTTCGACCGGGCGCTCTACCGGTAACCATCTGCATTTCGAGGTGCGGATTAACGGCGAAAAACAAAATCCGAGAAGCTATCTGCCATAATTCCATCAACCTGATATATCCAAAGTAAGGAGGGATCCCTATGGAAAGAAATCTGATATCCACCTGTCAGGTCTGCGACTGCACCCGCTGTGCCCGACAAAACAACTGCCCCAATGAGGAGGCTGCCTGTGGTGAGTGTACCCCCACCAACCCGGCATGGCATTGCGCTGATTACCTGCCAATGGTAGAAAGGAGCCAGAAATGTTGAAGCTCCATGCGTTTCTAAACCGCAAACCATCTTCGCTTTTGCCGCCGCCGTGTCAGGTAGAAGCTGTAGTAGAGCTGGATGCCGTTTCGTTTGAAAACCTTCTCCAGAGGCCAATGGATGACCAGCCGCAGATAACGGCACATAAATCTCTGATGCGCTGTGAGGAGGGCGTGGAGCATTGCGTGCTGTTTTTAGGGGAAGGAAGTCAAGATGGCGTCTTGGTCAATTCAGAGGGATATGACTGGGCAAGATACGCTGCTTTCATTCCAGGCGCCCGCATGATTGCCAATTCCCATTTGGAGCAAGGCATCAGCCTACGGGATTTGGTGACCCTGGGGTTGCCCGATCACGATGTGTATCTGGTTCACCAGACAGCGGATGTCGGCTTTATCCCTGCCGCAGATCTCGCCAGCTTGACAGACCAGGGCAAAGCACAGTTTGCCCCTCTTCTGGATGCGCGTGTAGCCTCCATCAAACAGGGAGCTTATGGTGTAGAGGTGGCGCTGACTGGAATCGAGCCTGAACTGTTGACCTGTTATGACCAGGCGGTTGCCGACTCTCAGAGGTCAACTCACGCTCTGGAATACTTTATGTAAGGGGGACAACCAATGAAAAGAATGACCATCACCGTCAGTTATGAACAGGAGAAGCTCAAGGCCCTCCAGTTCTATGCGGGAAAGAACGGCACTTCTTTGGAATCGGATCTGGATGCATTCATGGAAAAACTCTACAAGAAATATGTACCATCCCAGACCAGAGAGTACATTGAAAGCATGGCGGAACCGGAGGAACAGCCCCGTCCGCGCTCTGCCCGGTCCCCTCGAAGCGCCGCGCCGGATACTTTTGACGAGAAGAAGGGGGTTGAATAATGGCCGATTCTGTATCTACCGAGGCGTGGCTGGATCAGCGGCGCTGGGCGGCGCTGGAGGAGGCGCTGAAGGCGCAAGGCAGTAATGTTAAACGGCATCTGCAGGATTATTTGATAACGCTGTACAACGAAACTGTTCCATTAGAACGGTGGGTACAGATTGAAACAGCTATCACAAAGGAAGAACTGGAGTCAGCACAGGCAGCGGAAGACCAGAAAGTCTATGCGGCCTTTCATATTCGGGAGCATGGCCATGACAGCATCTTTTCAACGGGCAACGGCGAGGAATTTCTGGATGTGGCCATACGGCTGCGCCATTATGTACGAGGAGGCGCTTCGGCAGTGAGGGGGGATTTCTCCCACCACTTTTATAAGACTCAGTCCATTACGCGGGAGCGGTTTGATGAATTGGCCGCCCTGCGCCTTGAAAATACCGGCAAGGTAACAGGAGCGTTTGAGATCGATCTGGATGCTGGCTGGTGTTCCGCACTGAATCTCGCAGACGGTTGGCAGACCTTCAAAATCAAAGATGTATCTACAGCTGCCTACCACGCTGACCGACCTCGTAGCATCCAAAGAGGTGAGCAATGGCGCAAGTTGGTAGACTATCTATATGGGCGGGACATTGAACCGCAGACCTTTGGCCCGGTTGAAACCAGAGGGATCCGACCACTGATGGAAGGCGACCTCAGCTTTTCGGATGAGATTGTTCTGTCAGGCCATGAACTGAATTTCAAGTATGACTTCATCAACGATGAGGCCAGACGGGAGGTTCTTGGGACGATGGTGGACTGCCCAGAACCGGGGGATGGGCTGGATATCCTCTGTCATTACGATGCCGCACGGCAGGACACTGGCAGCGGTCTTTCCCTTACGCTATACCGCCATGATGGATTGGAACAGAGATCTTTCAGCTATCCCTTGGGGAAAGAAGAACGGGCGCTTTTGCGAAAACAGATGGAAGCGGACTGCCTCGGCAGGACCGGGCAAACGCTGAATGGTTACTATGCACAGCTGGATTTGGAGCGAGGAGAATCTCCCCCGGAGCTCAAGGGGGGTACCAAAAGGCTGCCGGTAGATGCGGTGTCCTTCACCGATGAGATTACAGAGTGTGATGGGAAACTGAACTTTTATATCCCCACCTATTTTGACCCGGACGCTGTGTTTGGAACCCATGTATGTACTGATGCCAACGATGACTGGGTGGATGTGTACGCCGGTTTTGACTGGAAAACCGGGCGGATGGACAGCGCACTGACCGTGCGCCTCTGCTGTACTGATGGACATGAGTTTGAGTTTTCCTATCGTCTTTCTCCCACGGAACAGGTCCAGCTGTGGGAAAAGATGGACGCTTACTGCCGCCAGCAGAATGGTCAAAGCTTGGAGGAAGCAAGGGCCGCTTTGCTGCAAACGCAGGCAGAAGAAGGAATGGAGATCCGGATGTAGGCAGCACCATTCGGCAGCCTTTGCCGCTTCCCACAGTTTTTCGGCCTGTATTTTATTGGTAGTGGTGAATAGCTTTTCAAACCAGAGCGTGGCATTGTGTTGTCGGGCAAACCGCCAAAACATCAAATGAATAGGAGGCAACAAAATGGATCAAACAAGAGCCAGAGAGCTGCAGGAGAAGCTGGCGCTGGAGGCCGCTGCTATGCTGTCGCTGGCCGGAAGCGGAGCAGAAACTGCGCCCTATGAGCAGGCAGTCAGCCTAATCGGGAAAGCATGGCGACTGACTGCGGAGGAAACCTCAGAACAGCTTGCTCTCATTGAGCAGGAAAAGGCAGTCATGGGCCGCATCGAGAATGGGGAGTCAGCCGAGCATATCAGGCAGGAACTGCTCCTGAACTGGTCTGGGCTGGAGAGTATCGAGGTGCTGGAGGGTCTCTTCGAAACCTCTACCTTACTGGAAACCGCACCTGAACGCAGATCCCTGTTCGATATGGCCATGCTCCTGATTGAAACTCAAAACCTGCTGGATTGGATTGAGAAAACAGATGCAGAAAAAGAGAAGCTGATACAGAACTTCACCTAAGTCTCGACAGGAGAGGAAAGCCGTGCTTTCGCACGGCTTTCCTCTATGTGGGGAGATTCCCCGCTGTTGGCCGCTGTGCCGCCCTGTGTGCCCTTTTCCGGGGCTGGGTGGCATCCGTACACTACGGCCCTCTTCGGACGATTTGTGGAGGCTTTGTGCAGGCCGTTCCCGAAATAGGCGGTTATCGTCCTGCATTGACGGGTTCTCGCTTTCGCCTTTGGCACAGGTGAACCGAGGGGTCGAAAACAGTGCGGGATAAAGCGCGGGGGTCGCAGAGCGCCCCCCACACAGCTCACACCGCCCCGCAATGCGGGTCGGGGAACGGTTTTGCGGGGGTCACTTTCTGGGGCCTGGGGTCATGCCGGGGATTATGATGGGCGGAATTGCCCGTCATTTCAGCATTTATCTGGAATCAAAGCAGGGATAAGCCAGAAAAAAGAGGATTGCCTCAGTCATTGTACAGTATGGCTGTGGCTTATTTGATTGGAGGAAAGCATGGCAAGAGAAAAGATCAAGTTCGCTCTGCGCATTACGCCTGAAACCCAGCAGCTGGTCAAGGACCTTTGTGCAAGGGACAACTGCCAGAGCCAAAACGAGTTTATTGAAAAGGCCATTCGTTTTTACGCCGGATATGTTTCCAGCGGCGAGGCCATTGACTATCTGCCGCCCGCATTGGTGGCCGCCCTGCGGGGAACGGTGGAGGACAGCGAACACCGCATTGCGCGGCTGCTCTTCAAGCTGGCCGTGGAAACCAGCATGATGATGAATGTGCTGGCGGCAGGTATGGAGATCAGCGAGGAGGATCTCCGGCAGCTTCGCGCCAGATGTGTCCGGGAGGTCAAGCAGACCAACGGCAATATCTCCCTCAAGGACGCGGTGAAATACCAAAAGGGGCAGGAATAGGCGGTGACTGAAAATGCCCCGCATTATTTTCAAGTGCCCCTACCTGAAAGGCGGATCCCCCGCTGTGATGGCTCACCTAAAAAATCTTGTAGGATACATCGCTACCAGGGATGGCGCTGAGAAAATCGATCCCGGTAATACACGGCTGGCAGCAACCAACAAGCAGAAAGAGCTGGTGGCTCAGCTCGTCCAGAGTTTCCCGGAGAGTACGGAACTGTTTGAATATGAGGACTATCTCTCTGTACCCAACAGAGGGAACGCCTCTGCTTTTATCACTATGGTCATTGAACAGAATCTGAGCCAGCTCATCCACCGGGAGAAATATCTGGAATACATCGCCAAGCGACCTCGCGCCCAGCGGTTCGGTACCCACGGCCTGTTTACTGGGGACAGGGACTCGCTGGTACTCTCTCAGGTAGCGGAGGCAGTGGCGGAACATCCCGGCAATGTTTGGCTGCCTATCATTTCCCTGCGGCGGGAGGACGCATCACGCCTGGGCTATGACAGCGCTGAGAACTGGCGCTCCTTCCTCTCCTCCTATGCCATACAGATGGCCGAGGCCATGAAGATACCATGGGAGCAGTTTCGATGGTATGCAGCCTTCCACAATGAGTCACACCATCCGCATATCCACATGGTCTGTTACAGTGCAGACCCTTCCAAGGGTTTCCTCACGAAAACTGGAATCGCCCAAATTAAATCCGGTTTGGCGAAGCACATCTTCCGGCAGGAACTGACGGCGCTATACGCACAGCAGACCCGGAGCCGTGACGCACTTGTTCAGAATACTTGCGAGGTAATGGCCCAACTCATCACTCAGATGCAAACTGGGGTTTTAGAAAACAGCCGTATCGAGCATCTGGTGACAGTTCTCGCTCAGCGCCTGCGTTTCCTTTCTGGAAAGAAGCAGTACGGCTATCTCAAAGCACCGCTGAAGTCTCTGGTGGATGAGATCGTGGACGAGCTGGCCAGGGACATCCGGGTGGCCAAAGCCTACGCCCTGTGGTATGAGCAGCGG
>OHCK01000947.1_pt1 | contig 10074 bp, 10 predicted proteins | sample 1577611 | NCBI WGS metagenome assembly OHCK01 (sample SAMEA3879586, study PRJEB24766) | human gut metagenome | biome: human-associated habitat; feature: feces | place: USA | collected 1985/1987 | reverse complement strand
AGGAGAACGGCAGGTGCCATTGATTGTGGCGCAATTGCCGTCGCGTCCATTGCGTGAATTCCTCCAGCAATTGGGACAGATGGGGCCGAAGGGAGGCCGTTTCCATGGCCGGCTTCCACCAGACGGCCGCAGACACGATGTATTCCTCTGATTTTTCCGGGAACAGCCAGGGCTTTTTGGAGCCGATCATGTGGAAAAGCTTCCAGGAGCAGGTGGCGTGGATGTTGGAAACCCCGGCGAATTCCGTGCCTGCGCAGGACTCTTCCAGTCCGTTTTTCCCCAGTTCAAATTGGAAATGGTAGTTCCATTCAACAGGCAGCGGAAAAATCTGCCGGTGGAAGACGATATTCAGCGCGTCCTGGTCCGGATGTTCCAGGAGCTCATTGTGTTCTTCAATGACGTGGAGCAGGCGGACTTCCGCATCCTCCTCCCTCATTCGGTCCAGGTCCAGGACCAGCACGCCGGAGTTGAAATAGTGGAAGGGATCGTGCAGGCCCAAAGGTTGAAGTTTCCGGAGCTGGCGCCGCGGATACCCCGCTACCAGGCTGCTCAGCACCGCCGTATCCCGTACGGCGCCCACGGCCGCCCCGCAGAGGTCCGTATCGTAAAGCTCCGCTACGTCCGCATACAGGACCGTATCCGCATCCAGATAGACAATCCGGGAATGCCGGGGGAACAGGCTGGGTGCCAGCAGGCGCGCGTAGGCCAGGGCGGAAAAGCGTTTCACGTCCCTCCGGCGCAGCATCTGTTCCAGCTTGCCGGGAATGGTCATGAACTGAAGGGCTGCGTTCGGATAACCGGAAACGGCCTTGTCCAGTTCCTGCATGTTTTCTTCTTCCAGCCCGTCATGGACCACCCACAGCCTGTAGTTCCGTTCCGGGTTGGAATGGCGTGCCAGGGAATGCAGGGTGACGGCCAGGCACACGGTCCAGGCGGAGGTGACGGCAAACATGACGTCTATGGCAGGAGGCGCAGCGGCAGCATGGAAGGCTGTGGGCGGTGCGGCGGAAAGGGAGGAGGGCATGATGTTAAAGGATGGGATGGAATCAGGGACATGAGCCGTCAAACACGGCCAGTTGGCGTTGAAGGGTTTTGATTTTCTCCCGGCGTTTCCGGAAATTCCGGCCCGGAGAGACGGGGAGGCTCCATTGGTGGTGGCGCAGCCGGGAACGGAAGGCGCGCGTGAATTGCCGGTACAGGGCGCGCAGCTCCCTGCGGAAAGCCGGAGTTTGCCGGGCAAGGGGCCACCAGAGGGCGAGATACAGGCGGTGGTAGATTTTTTCCATATCCGGCGGCAGCCACGGCTTGTAATCACCCACCAGGTGGAAAAGCTTCCAGGAACGGCTTTCAAACAGGGCCGGAGCTTCTTCAAACTCGGTGCCGGAGATGAGGTCCGCCATTCCCGCATGGTGCAGCTCAAACTGGAAGTGGTAATTCCAGCGGAGGGGCAGCGGAGCAATGCGGCCGTGAAAGACAATGTTGATAATGTCCTGGTCCACGTACGGAAAGGAATCCGGATGGGCCTCAAGCAGCCTCAGCAGCCTGTCTTCCGTTTCCTGCTCCCTCATCTGGACCAGGTCCATGACCCCGGTATTGCAGTACAGGCGCGGATTCGTTACCCCCATGCCGCTGATGTATTCCAGATGGTCGGGAAGGCGGCCCGTACTGATGCTTTGCAGGACGGCGCAGTCCCGGACGGCGCCTATCGGCGCGCCGTGCAGGTCCGCATCGTAAAGTTCGGCCACGTCTCCATTCAGCAGCACGTCCACGTCCAGGTAAACCACCCTGTCGTGCCGGGGGAACAGGGCGGCGGCCAGCAGGCGTCCATATGTGAGGGGGGAGAACCGTCCGCAATCCCTGTGCTGCAGAATGCGAAGCAGCCTCTCCGGAAGCCTGCAAAACCCCAGCGAGACGCGGGGATAGCTGGAAACGGCTTTTCCCAGTTCCTTCATCTGCTCTTCCTCCAATCCATGATGAACGATATGGAGTTCATAATTCCGCCGCGGATCGGAATGCACGCAAAGGGAGCGTATCGCCACGGCCAGCGGGATGAGCCAGGAGGAAGTGACGGCGAACATGACGGAAACGGGAGGTTCCGCCATGCCGGATAAGGGAGAGATAGTCGGCATAAAAGGAATTCAACAGGTCATGAAGAAGAATGGGAAAAGCTGAAAGCGTTTCCGGTGCCTGCCGGGAATTCCGGTATAAAGGTAGTTGGGAGAAAGGTCTTGTTTTTCATGGCGGAGATGAATACCGGAAGAGCTGTTGAAACAGGGAAAACGGGCATCCCTGTTCCGGCGTTCCGTTATTCTCTGCATGGGACATTCCCGGCGGTGAAAACGCTCATATTTTGTTTGGGCATCATACGAATTTCAAATCCGTCATGGATTAATATGGAATGATTCCCGTACCGTTTGGAGCGCCGTAAACGCTTGCGGCTTCCGGAAGCCAAACCGGGAGGCAGCGAACTCTCTTTCCTGAAAGCCAGTGCGTCCTGACGGAATGCATGCATTTCAACGGCTGAGAGGCTTGCCGCGGTCCAGGTTTCCGTTGCGTAATTCCGGAAGGCTTTTTCCGGGGGAAAACGGTTTCCCCTCGAGGAAGGGCCACGCAACGTAAGCTCCTTGGTATGAAAATCGGCCCTTGACCCCGGATTTGAAATCCGTTTACATAGGGTTTTCTTGGTATGAGCGCGGCTGTTTCCATCATCGTCCCCTGTTATAATGTAGCTCCTTATCTGGATAAATGCATGGAAAGCCTAACTCTCCAGACGCTGGGGGACCTTGAGATCATTAGCGTGAATGACGGTTCCGGGGACGATACCCCAGCCATCCTGCGCGCATGGGCTGAAAGGGATGGCCGCATCCGGGTGGTGGACCGGGAAAACGGCGGCCTTTCTGCGGCGCGCAATACCGGCATGGCCCTGGCTGGCGGGGAATATATCGGCTTTGTGGACCCGGATGATTACGTGGAACACTCCATGTATGGCCGCCTGCTGGAAAAAGCCCGCAGGAGTGATGCGGATGTGACGGCCTGCGGCTATACCGGTTTTTCCGACCGTGACGGTTCCATACTGGAAAAATGGAGCCTGTCACCGGAAGAAGGAGTGGAAGAGAATGTACAGGCATGCGTTTTTCAGGAAAATGCCGTATGGAGAAGGATGGCCGCCGTGGCATGGAACAAGCTTTACAAGAGGGAATTCCTGGAAAGGAACGGCCTCCGCTTTGAGCCCCGCTTCCGGCAGGGGGAGGACGATGCCTTCTGGCTGATGGTGCTGGCCCATGCCACGTGCCTGGCTGTGATACCGGACCGCTTGTATTGGTACCGCCGCCAGAGGCACGGCTCCGTCTCCCAGATGCTGGAAGCGCAGGAACGTCCCCTCCTGCTGGTGGCGGAACGGCTGCTGCATGCTACGGAGTATTGGAAAAAATGCGGCTGGCTGGAATCCGGCCTGGAGCGCGGCTGGGTACTCCGGGCTCTGAGGCATTATCTTCTGGTCCGGCTGCTGAATCCGGGGCAGCCCCTGCCGCAGTTGAGTGAGGAGGAATGGGGGCGCCTGCGCGGCAAATGCCGGGAATGGTTTGCCCTGGCGGGGGAAGCGGAAGCGTTCCGGACTCTCGGCAAATGGGACTTTGAGCTATGCCGGATGCTGGCTTCTCCGCCGGAACATCCCGGCTTCCTGTCCCGTGCGTGGTGGAAGCTTCTCTCCCGCTGCCGCGGACGGCGGGGACGTTACTACAGGCTTAAAGGGAAGCTTTCCTCTTGCGGCGGTGGGAAATAGCTTCCCGGCGGACTGGTTCTTAACATTCTGCGCATCGTTGGGGCTTGCGGGAACGCCTGTGTTGAAGTAAGGTAGCCGTTGCGGGAAAAGGCGCGGGCATCATGAATCATGGTTTCCGCTGGTTTTTCCCATGAAAAACTGAATGATACTCCCGATTTCTCTATGGATGGTACTGTTTCCATTATTTTACCCTGCTACAACGTTGCTCCTTATCTGGATGAATGCCTGGAAAGCCTGGTCCGGCAGACCTGGGAAGACCTGGAAATCATCTGTGTCAACGACGGCTCCACGGACGATACGCCGGCCGTACTGCGCGGATGGGCTGAAAAGGACGCCCGCATCCGGGTGATTCACCAGGAAAACGGGGGCGCCTTTTCCGCGCGCAATGCGGGGCTGGATGCGGCGGCGGGTGAATACATCGGCTTTGTGGATCCGGATGATTACGTGGATACCTCCATGTATGCCCGGCTGGTGGAAACCGCGCAGCGGCATGGTGCGGAGGTGGCGGCTTGCGGATATACCTCCTTTTCCGAAGAAGACGGCACGGTGATGGAAGACGCCGGGCACGCGCCGGAACCCGGATTTGAACCTGATGCCAAAAAATCCTGTTTCAGCGGTGAGTCCGTATGGCTCCGGATGGACGTGGTGGTATGGAACAAGGTGTACAGGCGTTCCTTTTTTGAAGAAAACGGCCTGCGCATGAAACCAGGGTTCCGCGGCGGGGAAGATGACATTTTCTGGCTGACGGCGCTTCCCCACGCGTCACGGCTCGCAGTCATTCCGGATCAACTGTACTTTTACCGCAGGAAAAGGGCCGGATCCCTTTCCGACGTCTGGGACCGGGACGGATGGTTTTACTCCATGAACATGGACCGTCTGGAATATGTGACGGCCTACTGGGAAAAAATCGGCTGGCTGGAATCTGCCGTCAGGCAGGGCTGGCTGGCCCATATCATGAAGCGTTATCTGCTGGCTCACGTCACCTCCGCAGAGGAAATCTTCCGGCGGCTGGATGAAGAGGAACGCAGGGGACTGGCGGCGCGTTACCGCAAATGGTTGAAAGGCGTGGAAATCGGTCCCGGCTTTGCAGGACTGAACAAGTGGGACCGCGCGTTCTGCCGCCTGCTGGGTGCGGAACCGGTAAAGCTCGGTCCCTGCGCGCGTCTTCACAGTACCCTGATGTCGGCATGCAGCGGAAGAAAAGGGCGGTACCACCGTCTTAAGCTCCTGTTATCCGGATTATCATGAAGACCGCCGTTTCCGTCATTGTCCCCTGTTACAACGTAGCGCCCTACGTGGACGAATGCATGTCCGGCCTGGCGGAGCAGACGCTGGGTCCCATGGAAATCATCTGCGTGGATGACGGCTCCACGGACGGGACGCTGGAGCTTCTGTACAGGTGGCGGGAAAAAGACAATCGCCTCCGGGTTATCAGCCAGTCCAACGCCGGAGTGTCCGCGGCCCGGAATGCCGGGCTGGATGCCGCGGAGGGAAAATACGTGGGCTTTGTGGACCCGGATGACCGGGTGGACCGGAGGATGTTCTCGCGCCTGCTTGGCGCCGCTGAAAAGAATGATGCGGACGTCGTGGTGTGCGGTTGCCGGGAATTCGTGGAAAAAGACGGTGTGGTCGTCCATGAGGGCGGCTGGTCCCCGGATGATGAATTTTATCCGGAGGAACGGGTGGAGCAATTCCGCCGCGGTTCCGCCTGGTGCCGGTGCGTGGGTCCCGTATACAACAAACTGGTCCGCAGAAGCCTGGTGGAAGAACATTCCCTCCGTTTTGTGGTGGGCTTGAAGGAAGGGGAGGACCTGGCCTTCCTGCTGATGCTGCTGCCCTTCGCACCCCGGCTCCGGACCCTGTCGGACCGTTTTTACCATTACCGCAGGGAACGTCCCGGCTCCGCCACGTATGGACGGGACTTGCTGCTGGGCGACTTCCGCATGGACCTGCTGGGCATGGACCGGGTGGCCCGTTTCTGGCAGCGGCACGGCCTGCTGGATTCCCCCGCCGTCTTCGGGCTGGTGGACTACTACATGGAATTCATCCGCAGGCACTTCATCATGAAAGAAGGGGCCTTCTTCAAGGCGTCGCCGGAAGACCGGGAAACCCTCCTGTCCGGGTGGAAAAAATGGCTGGAACTGGTGGGCGGGGAGAAAGCCCTCTCCCGGCTGGACCGGTGGGACCAGGCGTTCTGCCGCCTTCTGCTGGACTATCCCCTCCAGGGCAATTTCTTTTCTTCCCTGCGTGCCCGCCTGATGTCATCCCGCAAAGGACGCCGGGGGGCTTATTATACCCTGAAAAGGCACTTGGCGAGGTGAGAGGGAAAACCCTTCTTCCCTCGGTTTTTTGGTGTGGTATGAGACCGTGAAGGAGCCGGAATGCTTTCCGGAATCCTACAGGCCCGTGTAGCACATCTGCTCCTTGAGCTGGGCTACCTGGAGGTCTTCTCCCAGGTATTCCCCGATGCAGTAGCCGAAGAGCGTGGCGGCTCCGGGACCGTTGGCGGTGAGCATATTGCCGTCCAGCACCACGTTTTCATCCTTCACGATGTGGGCTCCCGCCTCATTGAGTTCCCGGTAGACGTCCTGGGCCGGGTAGGCCGTAACGTTCTTGTCCTTGACCAGACCGGCTTTCGCCAGAACGATAGGGGCGGCGCAGATGGCGGCCACCAGCTTGCCCGCGGCATGCATCTTCTTGACCAGGTGGATGACTTCCGGCGTGTCGCGGAGCACCCAGGCGCCTGCGCCGCCGGGCAGGATCAGGGCGTCCAGCTTGTCCGCATGGAGCTTGTCCAGCATGGTGTCCGTGGTGACGGTCACGTCATGGGTGCTGACCACCTTGTCAGACTGCACGCCGGCCAGCTGCACGTCAAAGTTCAGGCGGCGCAGGATGTCCAGCGGAGCCATGAGTTCGATTTCTTCAAATCCGGGGGCGGCGAGGATGGCGGCTTTTTTCATGGTTAATGAGACAAGGGGAGGGAATGGAACGTTCAAGGAAAAGGGGGCAGGATGCCGGCAGCCCTACAGGAGAAGCAGGACCGGATTTTCCAGCAGCGTCTTGAATTCGGCGGCAATTTTGGACGCCTTGCATTCCGGCAGGATGTTGGCGTTCACGTACAGGGTGACGGGCAGGATGAGCTTGGACACGGGGCGTCCCGCTTCTATGCCCGTTTTCGGCGTGGTGCCGCCGATGCTGATGATGCTGTGGGGCATTTCCGGGAGCACGGTGCGCTGGGCTTCCACGTTCACGCCGCTGTCGCAGAGCAGGATGTTGGGCGTGATGCTGCCCGCGGGGGGCGGCCCTGCCGCGGGGGCGGCCAGCCGTTCCATGGCGATGTTGTAAATCGTCTTGCCGGAGGCGTTTTCAATAAAGACGTATTTTTCCCCCTTGTCCAGCACCATGAGCAGTTCTGCGGCGGAGTCTCCCGCCAGCCATTCCGGCTCGCTGATGCACGCTTTCACCGCGGCGCGCACCACGTAGTCAAAGAGGCTGTAGCGGCCGCCGATGAGTTTTTCGCACTGGACGGCGATGGGCGTGCTGATGGCGGCCAGGTAGGCCATGTTCGCCTCCAGGGAGTACAGGTAGAAATTATCCACGCGCGTGGCGTGGCGCGTGTCCCGGGGCGCCAGCGGGGTCTGCACCCGGCGGGCGGGGCCGTCTGCGGGGCGTATGGAGGCGCGCACGGCTTCCGCGGCCAGCCTGGCGGCCAGCGGGCTGCATTTGACGGGCGGGCACGGAGGGCAGTCGCAGGAGGCGGCGCCGAATTCCGACTGAAGCAGCGCAATGGGAGCGCCCACCGCGGCGGAACCGCCTTCCGGCACCAGGATTTCCATCAGGGTTCCGTCCTCGCATGCCTGGAGTTCCACGTGGGCCTTGTCCGTCTCGATGTCGGCCAGATGGTCGCCGACTTCTACGAAGTCTCCTATCTTTTTGACCCATCTCAGGACGATTCCTTCGTGCATGGAGTCGGACAGGCGGGGCATTTCAATGGTAATAGCCATGGAGGTGAATGTTGAACGTTGGAATACGGTAAGAGGGGGATGGCGCGCCGGAAGGGTTTCCGTCCCGTCCGGCGCGCGGGTACGCGCTGTATTTTTCCACGCCGTCGATGAACACCTTGCAGGTGTTGAAGTCATCGTCCAGCAGAACCATGTCTGCCGTGAAGCCGGGGGCGATTTTGCCCAGGCCTTCCAGGCCCAGGGACTGCGCCTGGTTCCAGGAGGTGGATTTCACCAGGTCGCTGAGGGGCTTGCCGGTCAGGCGGTGCACGTTTTTCAGGCCGTGGGCGTATTTGAGGGTGCTGCCGGCCAGCGCGCCGGATTCCTGCAGGCGCGCCACGCCGTCCTTCACGATGATGGGTAGGCCGCCCAGGTCTCCGGGGCCGTCCGGCATCCAGGAGCAGGCCAGGGAATCCGTAATCATCATCATCTGGTCCGTTTCCTTGTTCTTGAACACGGTCTTGAGCATGTCCGCGCAGAGGTGGATGGTGTCGCAGATGATTTCAATCTTGATTTCCCTGTCCAGCAGGCCGGAGCCCACCAGGCCGATTTCACGGTGGTGCAGGGGGGACATCTGGTTGCAGTAGTGGGTCAGGTGCACCAGGCCCGCGGATTTCGCCTTGTTGAAGTCCGCATGGGTGGCCGCGCTGTGCCCGGCGGAGCAACGGATGCCGCTGGCCGTGGCTTTTTCAATGAATTCCACGGCTCCGGGCATTTCCGGCGCCAGGGAGACCAGCAGAACCTTGGCGATGGAGTTCAGGTTGGCTACTTCATCATAGTCCGGCTGGCGGACAAAGGCGGGAACATGTCCGCGTCGGGCGCGTGGATATAGGCGGGATTCTGCGCGCCGCAGCACTTGGGATTGATGAACGGCCCTTCCAGATGGATGCCGGGCGTCTTGGCGAATTCCTGGTTCTTCATGTATTCCGCCACAGAGGCGCACACGTCTTCCAGCACCTTGGGAGACAGGGTGAGGGTGGTCGGCAGCCAGGAGGTGACGCCTTCCTTCATCTTGCATTCCGCAATGGTGCGGAGGCTTTCCAGCTTGGCGTCGCAGGTGTCGCAGCCGCCGGCGCCGTGGCTGTGGATGTCAATGAAACCGGGAAGGAGCATGCGGCCTTCCGCATCCACCACCTTGTCTGCGGCGGGGAGTTCGCTCCCGGCGGGATAGACGGCGGTGATGGTCTTGCCTTCGATTTCCACGGCAGCCCCGGGCAGGTCAATGCCGGGGGAGATGATGCGTGCGTTTTTAATGAGTGTTTTCATAAAAATGAATGGTTGGTGGATGGATTTTTAGAGTCGCTTGATGATGAATACGGGGTTGTTTCATGCCGTTTTTCCGGAAATGACGAGCCACGACCATTTGCGGCAGCGGGGACAGCGGGCAAAGTTCCTTTTCCTGCCTGCCGATTTGTAAAGGATGCCGTATTTCCCGAAGGGTTCCTCCAGGCCGCAGCGGTTGCAGCGGATGGTCCATCCGGGCGCTTTTTTTTCCCATTTGGCGACGTTCTCCGGCGTGGCCTCCACTTTCTGCGGAGTGAAGACCTGGTTGATGAACCGCCTGAGAATATTCATGCCGTTGATTGCTCCCGGTTTATTTGGCGGCGTCCAGCGCCTTGTTCCACTGGGCCACGCGGGCGGCTTCCGCCTTCAGCACGGCGGCCGCGGCGTTCTTGTCCAGAATGCGGATGTCCTTGATCTTGTCTCCCCGGACGATGGAGTTGACGATGGCCTGGCCTTTCAGCACCTTCCCGAAAACCGTATGGCGGCCGTCCAGATGAGGCGTGGCAACGTGGGTGATGAAGAATTGGGAGCCGTTGGTGCCGGGTCCCGCGTTCGCCATGGAAAGCACGCCGGGGCCGTCATGCTTGAGGTCCGGGCGGCACTCGTCCTCAAAACGGTAGCCGGGGCCTCCCATGCCCGTGCCGGTGGGGTCGCCGCCCTGGATCATGAAATTCGGAATCACGCGGTGGAACTTGAGGCCGTCATAGAAGCCCCTGGAAGCCAGGTTCAGAAAGGAAGCCGCCGTCACGGGCGTCTTGGAAGCGAATACCGTCAGCTTGATGTCGCCCTTGGAAGTGTGGATGGTGATATTCTTGTCAGTTGCCATGGGTGCATGTTAAACGCGCGGAAAGGCATGGTAAAGACTGTATTGCGTGCTGCCGCCGGGCCTGCGCCCCCATTTCTCCGCCGGCCTCTTTTCCTCCTTTTCCATGCCGGGCAAGGAGGCCGCCCCCGCGGCGCCTACCTGTCATGACGGGCCCTAATGACAGGAGGAACGGTTGATTTTCT
>OHCK01000917.1_pt1 | contig 10399 bp, 9 predicted proteins | sample 1577611 | NCBI WGS metagenome assembly OHCK01 (sample SAMEA3879586, study PRJEB24766) | human gut metagenome | biome: human-associated habitat; feature: feces | place: USA | collected 1985/1987 | reverse complement strand
CCGCGCCCGCACGCCGCGTGAACGAACACCCGGGAGCAGCAAACTGAACCGGCCTTTGCCGCAAGTAGGTGCGCCGCAGGTCCTGCGTTACCGGGACAGCGCTTACAAAGGAGCGCGTGAGCGACCGGACACTTCCGGTAATTCAGGTGGCACCGCGGACATTACAAGACAGCTTGTTCGCCCTGAACTTTCAGGGCAAAAGCTGTCTTTTTTCTTTATAAAGGAGAACTACTATGGAACGTACCGAGATCCTTTCGCTGTTCAAGAACACCCCGGCAGACGGCACCGAGATCACCGTCTGCGGCTGGGCCAAGAACATCCGCGACTCCAAGAACATCGGCTTCATCGCCCTGTCGGACGGCGGCTGCTTCAAGACTCTGCAGGTCGTGCTGGAAGCCGGCAAGCTGGCCAACTACGACGAAGTCATCCACACCGGTCTGTACAGCAGCCTGCGCATCAAGGGCAAGCTGGTGCTCACCCCGCAGGCAAAGCAGCCCTTTGAGCTGAACGCCGAGAGCGTGGAGATTCTGGGCGACTGCCCCGCCGACGAGTACCCCCTGCAGAAAAAGAAGATGAGCATGGAGTATCTGCGCACCATGCCCACCCTGCGCCCCCGCACCAACACCTTCAACGCCGCTTTCCGCGTGCGCAGCGTGGCTGCCTACGCCATCCACAAGTTCTTCCAGGAGAACGGCTTTGTCTACGCCCACTCTCCGCTGATCACCGCCTCCGACTGCGAGGGTGCCGGCGAGATGTTCCGCGTGACCACGCTGGATCTGGACAATCTGCCCAAGACCGAGGACGGCGCTGTGGATTACAGCAAGGACTTCTTCGGCAAAAAGACCAGCCTCACCGTGTCCGGCCAGCTGAATGCCGAGAACTTCGCCATGGCCTTCGGGGACGTATATACCTTCGGCCCCACCTTCCGGGCGGAGAATTCCAACACCCAGCGCCACGCCGCCGAGTTCTGGATGATCGAGCCGGAGATGGCCTTTACCGATCTGGCGGGGGATATGGATGTGGCCGAGGCCATGATCAAGCACATCATCCGCCGGGTGCTGGAGCGCTGCCCCGACGAGATCAACTTCTTCAACAGCTTCGTGGATAAGGGGCTCAAGGAGCGCCTGACCCATGTGATGACCTCCGATTTCGGCCGGGTCAGCTATACCGAGGCGGTGGAGATCCTGGAGAAGCACAACGATGAATTCGATTACAAGGTATTCTGGGGATGTGATCTGCAGACCGAGCATGAGAGATACCTGACGGAGAAAGAATTCAAGAGACCGGTATTCGTAACCGATTATCCGAAGGAGATCAAGGCGTTCTATATGAAGTTGAACGAAGACGGCAAGACCGTAGCAGCTATGGACTGCCTCGTACCCGGTATCGGCGAGATCATCGGCGGCAGCCAACGTGAGGACAATCTGGAGATCCTGGAGAAGCGTATGGAAGAGCTGGGACTGAACAAGGAAGATTATCAGTTCTATCTGGATCTGCGCCGTTACGGCTCTGCACGCCATGCAGGCTTTGGACTGGGCTTCGAGCGTTGCGTAATGTATATCACCGGAATGGGCAACATCAGAGATGTTATCCCGTTCCCTCGTACTGTAAATAACTGCGACCTGTAATGTATGATGCCAATCCCACGATATGCGAATATTGGGTAGGGTGCTATGTGCCAGCGGCACATGGTTAGCACGGACCGAAGCGGAGCGGAGACGTGAGAGTGCGTAGCACGGAACAATCCGTAGGCATCAATAGATGGAGTGACCTATGAAAAAAACAACCGCCGGCAGAAAAGTGAATAACGTGAAGAGAAGACTTGTGAGTGCTCTTCTTCTGGCAGCGGTAACGCTGACTGCCACCGGCTCCGTCTGGGAATCCCCTGCGGAGACGGTACAGGCGGCACCTTCCATGAGTGAACTGCAGAACAACATCAACAATCATCAGAACCAGCTGAATAACATCAACAGCCAGATCCATTCCTTGCAGGATGAGCAGGATCTGGTGCAGGAGAAGATTGATGACCTGAATGCGGAGATCATCAACACCATGACCAGTATCGGTATGAAGGAGGATGAGATTGCCGCAAAGGAGACGGAGCTTGCGGATAAACAGGTTCAGATCAATCAGACTCAGGAAGAGTACAATATCGCCAAGGCACAGGAAGAGAAACAACATGACGATATGATCACACGCATGCGCATGATGTATGAAAATGATTCTTCCGAAAATTATGTAAACCTGTTATTTCAGGGCGGCGGCTTAAGCGGAATGCTGAACCGCATGGATTTCGTGGAGAGTGTCTACGAATACGACCGTCAGAAGCTTCAGGAGTACGAAGAGACTAAGGAGCAGGTGTTGGCACTGTGGAATCAGTTAGAGGAAGAGAAGACTCAATTGCAGACTGATAAGGACCAGCTGGAGGCGGATAAGGCAGATCTGGAAAGCCAGAAGTCAGAGTTGGATGTCATGCTGGCGAAGAAGAAGCAGGAATCTGCCAATTACGATGCGGAGATCAAAAAGGCAAGGCAGGAGGCTTCCGTGGCCAAGGCACTGCTGCAGCAGGAACAGAAACAGTTAAAACAGCTGCAGGCACAGGCACAGCGCGGCAACACCGCAGCAGCCACCGGAAGCTATACGACCACGAATTATACTTCTGTGATCGAAAATGCATCCGGCAGCGATATGGGTAAGCGGCTGGCAAAATATGCCTGCCAGTACATAGGCAACCCTTATGTGGCGGGAGGCACCAGCCTGACCAATGGTGCAGACTGCTCCGGATTTACCTTCCGGATATACAGTGACTTCGGCTACAGTATTCCCCGTACTTCCTATGAGCAGAGAAGCTGCGGTACCGGTGTGGATTATAGCAGTGCACAGCCGGGAGATCTGATCTGTTATGATGGACATGTGGCAATGTATATCGGCGGAGGATTGATCGTACATGCCAGCACCCAGCGTACCGGCATTAAGGTCAGCAATGCAAATTATCGTCCCATTCTTGCAGTGAGACGGGTTGTGTAGCAGACAGTCGGATATATTTGAATATTTGACATTAAAAAGCCTTGTTTTCATGGAAAGCAAGGCTTTTTTTCTATGTGCGCCTTGCGGCGCACGTTTCTGAGCCCACCCGTTAGTGAAAATAAACAAAAGATATCATTGGTAAAAACGCATATAGACAAAGCGGGAACGCTATGATAGTCTGTAGTTATTCAGAGCTATATGTTTTCATTTCAGAAAAATAAGCATTCTTAACAGACCATTCGGTCGGAATTTCCAATTTTTTGAACGATTCTTTTTATTTTTGTACGCAAATTCAGGAGAATTTGCAGAACAGACTAATTTTGAATATGGGGGTTAAATGACATACGAAGAATTTAAAAAAGCATTGTGCCGGAACGTGCAGAATATGGAGACGGCGCAGAATAAAACAATACGCCTTTTGGAGCGGCAAATGATTTGCTCGGATCCCATGGCAGTGCATATCATGAGTGTTATGAATCGCCATATGTATGGAAGAGAGAATATTCTCATCCGGGAAGATATGTTATGTGCCATGTGGAGTTTAAAAAGGGAAGAGCAGATACAGTACTGGCCGGTACGACCGTTATACGAAAGATACAGACAGGAAGGGTGGCAAAGTATTCTGCCGGAGATCTCAGCAGGTCTTGAAGAATCAGATAAGAAAAAAGATGTGTCGTTTACAGAGGAAAGTCTGAGTTATGCTGTCTGCAGAGGTCATATGAGGATACAACCAGTAAATTTTGAAAGACACAGGCACACGCTTGAAAATGCAATCCATCGTAAGATTGGAGATATTGCACTGGTACTTCAGCTGATTATCTGCGAAGGGAACCCAGACAATCTGACAATGCAATTATCCCGCAACAGGATAATGACGTGGGAACGGACAGAGGATCAACTGATCATGGAAGCTTTTATGAATAGTAGCCGTAAAATGCCGCCGAGACTGTACCTGGGTAGTGACAGACGCCCCGAGTTCCCTTATTATGAGGGTGTGTTCCTCCCAGATGAGAAGGGGCGGCCGACAAAGATTGCTCCATGGAATCCTATGGAGGGAAGGACTGGATACCTCCTGACCACAACAGGACGGATCAACGGAGCAGCAGCTTTTTTTTATCCTGGGGTTAAAGATATTCTTGCGGAAAAAATGCGTGGCGATTATTATGTAGTATTCCCAAGTCTGCATGAGGCAATGATTCATCCGGTAGCCTGCGTCAATGCAGAGGAAATCAGAACATCTGTGCAACACATCAATGCCATTTATGGAGAAGAGGAGATGTTGTCGGACAGAGTATTCTGCTATCGCAGGAACCGGAGACTGCTGCAGCTGCTGTAAAATTGACCTGTGATAGAAAATAAAAATTCCATGCTATCAACTAAAAACTGCCCGGATATTTCTGAGAACGAAGTATCCGGGCAGTTTTGGCTATAAAGATTTATTATATACTGGGATTTTCCATTAAAAATTGCATGAACTTGCCTTCATCTTCCCTGTCAGAACAGAACAATTCAAGCTCATCCCCATGCTGTCCGAGCAATGCAGCAATGGCAATGTACTGGGAAAGCTTACTCTTTAGATTAAAAATATCACCGTCTAAGGATCTTAAAGTTACGTCCCCCTTACAACTGTCGACAATAGAAAGAAACTCATTTACCTGTTCGATTTTTGTTAATTTCATGAAATGTTCCTCCTTTTCTTATACAGTCATTTGACCGACAAGCGTACTATTTTGCTAATATTATACGTATTTCAAACAGAGAATGCAAGAGATTCTTTGGCATGCGTGTCAGCCAGGCAGGAGCGTAAAATTCGCGAAAAAAACATTCCCTTAAAGGGAAGAAAGGAAATATATCCGGTTCTTCCAAATAAAGCCTTTGACTGCACATTACGTGCAGCTTTAGGCTAGAAAGGGAAGGTAAAAAATGGCATGACATTACGGGAAATCTGTGAAACCCTTGGGGTATCCAGAAGGGCACTGCAAGGGTACGAAAAGGCAGGACTTGTAACAGCGTCAGGTCGAAATAAGTATGGACATTTACTGTATGACAAGGATGCTGAAATGAGAATTGCACAAATCAAATTTTATCAGCAATTGGGATTTTCAATCAAAGAAATTACAATGATTATTGATGCTCCTGATACTGAAATGAAAAAGGCATTGGAATACCGGGTGCAGAAACTAAAGGAAGAGAAGACGGAAATGGCTGAACTGATTGAAAGGGCAAATCAGATGATTGCCAGACTGTCGAAAGAAGCTATGAATAAAGATAACCTTACTATGGCTTTGATGTTGATTATGATAAGGGAGAAAACTATTATAAGGCTTATAATGAAGACGGCTATTACTTATCTCTGAGCTATGAAGGCAATAATATCATGCTGAAAATCCATTTCTCATCCGGTATAGCAGCAAGAAGCTGTTTATCTGTCAAGAACGATGAAAAAATAATTGTGAATAAGCGGATGATATGGGGATGCAAAAACTTCTGAAGTAGTGCCAATCCCTATCATAACCCCTCAGATACTTTCATACACTGTAAAAAAGTATCCTGAGGGGTTTTCCTTTGAAAGACTATATTGAAGAACGAGCTATTGGGATAGCCAACTATATCATCGACCACAATGCCACAGTGCGGCAGACAGCGAAAGCGTTCGGAATCTCGAAAAGCACGGTACATAAGGATGTGACGGAGCGACTGGTGCAGGTGAATCCGTCGTTGGCGAAACAGGCGCGGAAGGTGCTGGATATCAACAAGTCTGAACGACATATCCGGGGCGGACTGGCTACCAGAGAAAAATATCTCCATCAGCACTAGATGTTCGGGCAGGCAATAGCTTCTGTACGGGAAAATATCTTGAAATGGCTGATGACACCTTATATAATGAATGCATATCACGTATTACATTTGTGAGGGGAGAATACGATGGCAACAGATTTTTTGAATGATGCACGGAGAGAGATCGAAGGACGGACAGAAGACTTTTACGGGGAACTGAAAGCCTTCTATCAGGGAAATGCAAACGCAGAGCAGAACCTGATGGAACAGACGACACAGCCCTTCTGGCAGAGCCTCCGGCTCAGTGGGAAAAGATTGCAGCAGCGGGACCTGACGGTGGATATGGAAATGCAGGAACCGGTACAACCTGCGGATTACGATGGCCCGAAAAAGGACGGCTATGATTACACCTGCCACCGGACCAAAGCTGTGAAGATGAGACGTACCTATTACCGCAAAGGGAAAAAAATCGCGACTCTGAAGACACCGGAGATCGTGGAAGCCAACTTTTTGAAAGCGGATGTGCAGGGGGATATGGCAATCTGCCCCAACTGTGGTCATGAAGGAAAATTATCCAGCTATATCGACGGCTGTGATGCCTGCGGAGCAAAGTTTCTGGTCAGTGATTTCGAGACAAAGGTATCCGGCTTCTCGCTGGAAGAGGACGCAAGGCAGAAAAGTATTTCTAACTTTATCAAAGCCGGAGCGACAGTAGGAGTCGTAGCGGTTGCCCTTGCACTGCTGGCAATCTGTGCGGGTGGCATTATGTTTTTACTGCTGGCTTTGGGGAGAAATGGTTATAACGCGGTCAAGGCGGCAGCGGCAATGATGCTTGGTATCGGATTTGCCCCGGTGTTTTTCCGCTCTCTGTTTTTCATGGCGATCATATTCATAGTAATGATCGTTGTAATGGAGAAACATAGAAAGCCGAAGATTCAGGACGAGTCAAAAGTAAAGGCTTTGATCCCTCAGTTTTCCACAGGTAATTTCCTGCAGAATCTGGAGTACCAGCTACGGATGATCCACATGGCAGATAACGCAGAACAGGTGCGCTTTTTCGCGGCCTGTGATCTGAAAGGTACTGTGGAGCGGTATCAGAATGTGGTGGATTGCTGCATCTGCGGCGTACGTTTTCTGGAAGCGGAAGCAGTAGAGGACCGGTACAGGCTGAGCGTGGAGGTGAAAATGCGCCTGACTCAGGATACGGGTAGTAAAATCCGCAACCGCTATGAGAAGCTGCGGCTGGAACTGGAAGGCAGACAGGAGATCGTGACACAGCATGGCAAGGCACTTCGGGAATATAAATGCCCGAACTGCGGTGGCAGTGTGGATATCTTAGGCGGCGGAGTATGTGACTACTGTAATGTAGCAGTGGATTATCGGAATTTCGGCTGGATCATCACATCCTATACGAATCTGGGACAGCCGGAGAACCCCTATGCCAAAATACTGGCAGCAGCCCTGGGTATCTATGGAATTATCCTGGCTTTCAGCCTGGTGCTCATGATCTGTTCCGAGGACGGAAAAGAAACCCTGGAGATCTGGCAGAGCATCGGCAGGTCATCGGAATACCTGGAAGCCGTGAAGCAGGATATTGTATATCCGGATGATGTGCTGGAAGGCCTTGCGGAGACGGACAGTGAGGAAAGCATATTTGCTTCCGCGAAGACCTATGCGGAGACAGCGAGGCAGTAAAAGAAGCTTATCACGAAGCCCTTTTAGAGAGTGGATTTATCGAGCTACAGCAGTATCCGGAAGGATTTGCTGTATATAAGATCGAGGATCCTTCAGAATATACCGTGGATGAAGAAGAGGAGATGTTCTATCTGGTGATCTGTGCAGAAAATGCACCGGAGGGAATTACAGTAACTGCGACCTTGGTGGATGAAAATTGGGACCCGGTGCAGGAGTAAAACAGAATACGTGAATACGACAAGGGACCCGGGCGAAAGCTTCCGGGTCCTTTTTAGAGGGAAAGTGTTTGTAGTTAGCTTATTGGGTGAGAGGAATTCTGTGGACCACCCTGCGATAGAGCTTCCACAGGAGCACAGCAGGGAAACTGATTGCCAGATATGCTGTGGATAAAAGTCCGGTAGCACCGCCTACGATTGCAATGATTAAAATTCCAATATTCATAATGAATTCCTCAACTTTCTGTCATTCTGCAAAGCATTCGATGAAGCTTTTAAAAAACCTCACATACCGTATTATAGTAAACAGATCTCCCCGGGTGAATAGTTTTGCCAGAGCCTTAACACTATTTTGTCGGATTATTTACAGAATCTTTGCAACATATTTACGGAATCTTAACGGGTGGAAACGATACCGGGAGTTAGGTTTGCAATAGTAGGGAATATCAAGTATAATAGAAAAAAATTGACTGTTGCTGACAATGACAGTTTAAGAAAATGGGAGGTAGAATATGAGTATGACGCTGGAACAGGCTAAGGAGAAGCTTGCAAAGTATGGTCAGGAACATGTTCTGAAGTATTACGGGGAACTTACCGAAGAGGAGAAGCAGGGGATTCTGGATCAGATCGAGGCTACAGATATGAGCATTTTGGAAGCTTGTAAGCACAAGGAGGATCTGGCGAAAAAAGGAGTGATCACTCCGCTTGCTGCAATGCAGTTAGATGAGATCGAGGCAAACAGAGAGAATTTCACGGCGACCGGTATCGAGGCGATCCGTCAGGGGAAGGTAGCAGCGGTTCTGTTAGCAGGCGGCATGGGTACCAGATTAGGCTCTGACAATCCTAAGGGAATGTACAATGTGGGACTGACCCATGAGCTGTATATTTTTGAGTGTCTGATCAATAATCTGCTGGAAGTCGTACATCAGGCAGATGCATGGATCCATCTGTTCGTAATGACCAGTGATAAAAATAACGATGCCACTATCACCTTTTTACAGGAGCATGACTATTTCGGATACAAGGCGGAGTATGTGCACTTTTTCAAGCAGGAGATGGCGGCGGCTACCGATTACGAGGGTAAGATTTATCTGGAGGAGAAGGGCAAGTTGTCCACCTCTCCCAACGGCAACGGCGGCTGGTTCATTTCCATGAAAAATAACGGCATGCTGGATATTGTACATAACGAGGGAATTGAATGGCTGAATGTATTTGCCGTGGACAACGTCCTGCAGCGTATCGCGGATCCCTGCTTTATCGGTGCTACGATCCAGAGAGGCTGTGTCGTAGGCTCCAAAGTGGTCCGCAAGAATGCACCGGATGAAAAAGTAGGCGTTATGTGCTTAGAGGACGGCAGACCTTCCATCGTGGAGTACTATGAGCTGACCGATGAACTGATGAATGCAAAGGATGAGAAGGGCGAACCCGCGTATAACTACGGAGTTATCCTGAATTACCTCTTCAAAGTACAGGATCTGGAGAAGATCATGGAAGAAAAAATGCCCCTGCACATCGTAGAGAAAAAGATCCCGTATCTGGATGAGAACGGAGAACCGGTGAAGCCGGAGACTCCCAACGGCTACAAATTCGAGAGCCTGGTACTGGATATGATCCACCAGATGGACAGCTGCCTGCCCTTCGAGGTAGTCAGAAGAAAAGAATTCGCCCCCATCAAGAATAAGACCGGTGTGGATTCGGTGGAGAGTGCAAGAGAACTGCTCGTTGAGAATGGCGTTGTGCTGTAAACATTTCGACAGCTTTTCACAACATAAGGTTATTGAGGAAACAACAGAATTACAGTAATCTGATACTGTAAGAAACGAAGAAATAATCTCATCCGGATCTGACAGATGAGAGATCGTGCGGTCGCAGCAGTGAACAAATGGTATTGTCTGGTATGCGGCGGATAGGAGAGAGTATGAGAATTTTGGTAACAGGTGGTGCCGGATTCATCGGCAGTCATACCGTGGTGGAATTACAGCAGGCAGGCTATGATGTTGTTGTATTGGATAATCTCTGCAATGCAAGTGAGAAAGTGATCCCCAGAGTAGAAGCCATCACCGGCAAAAAGGTTCCTTTTTATAAGGCAGACATTCTGGATCGTGAAGCGCTGGAGGAGATCTTTAGCAAGGAGCAGATCGATGCAGTTATTCATTTTGCAGGACTGAAGGCTGTCGGAGAGTCTGTGGCAAAGCCTTGGGAGTATTACAATAACAACATTGCAGGAACTTTAACACTGGTTGATGTTATGCGTCAGAACGGATGCAAGAACATCATTTTCTCTTCATCTGCAACCGTATACGGCGATCCGGCAGAAATTCCGATTACCGAGAACTGCCCGAAGGGACAGTGTACCAATCCTTACGGATGGACAAAGTCCATGCTGGAGCAGATTTTATCAGATATCTACAAGGCAGATAATGAGTGGAATGTGATCCTGCTTCGCTACTTCAATCCAATCGGAGCACATCCAAGCGGAACCATGGGGGAGAATCCAAACGGCATCCCGAACAACCTGATGCCTTACATTACACAGGTTGCAGTTGGTAAGCTGAAAGAGCTTGGAGTATTTGGTAATGATTATGATACACCGGATGGAACCGGAGTGAGAGATTACATTCATGTAGTTGATCTTGCAAAGGGACATGTAAAGGCTGTTAAGAAGCTGGAGGACAATTCCGGAC
>OHCK01000911.1_pt1 | contig 10440 bp, 13 predicted proteins | sample 1577611 | NCBI WGS metagenome assembly OHCK01 (sample SAMEA3879586, study PRJEB24766) | human gut metagenome | biome: human-associated habitat; feature: feces | place: USA | collected 1985/1987 | reverse complement strand
GAACACCAAACTGACCTCCGTAACCCTGCCCAATTCCGTCACGAAGATCGGAGCAAGCGCATTCAACGGCTGCTCGCTGACAACGATCAACTTCGGTCAGGGTGTAAAAACGATCGAGAATTCCGCATTCCAAAATTGCGGAGAGCTGACCGAGATCATCCTCCCGGATGCCACGGAAACACTCGGGCAGAATGCCTTCGGAGATTGTCCAAAACTGGCTAAGATTTCGTTAGGCAAGAATATGAAAACACTCGAAGCATACTGTTTCGTCGGCTACCCGAAAGGCTGCCCCTTGCTGGGTGACATCATCTGTCGGGCAACTGAGAACCGGATCATCCACCTTCCGAAATCGGCCGATCCGGTCGGCGGTACGGGAGCCTACGCCGACTCTTCGTGGGTTAAATTGACCTCCTCAACTTATGGATTCGCCTTCAAATACGATGTGGAAGGCTAACACTAAAATAGAATGATCGCGCGGTGAAAATGTCGGCAATCCGCCCCGGATTGCAGGCATTTTCATCCGCATTTAATCGAATCGCCATGAAAAAATTACTATACATCCTCGCAGGACTCGGCCTGGCGGCCTGCACCTCGGACATCGAGGAACTTCCCGAAGTCGGTCCCCAACCCGGACGGGAGGTAACCCTCACGGGTATTTCCGGCACCGCGAGCCGCACTCAATTCGTGCCTGGCGACGGGACCGAAATTCAATTTCAATGGAGCACCGGCGACCGAATCTGGGCAGGCGGCGTACAGAGCGCCGAAGCGGGAACGGACGGCAATGTCGCCGACTTCGGATTCACGAACCTCCCGGGGGATGCACCCTACCGGATTTATTACAACATGACCGGCACCGACGCCGAAGCCGTCGTTCCGACCGAACAACGCCAGGCGGAGCCGGGCAAACTGCAACTCGGACCGAACGGCGATTTCGGCTATGCCACGACCGACTCCGAAGGACGATTCACCCTCTCGCACGCCACCGCTTACGTCTGGTTCAACCCCTGGTCGCAGGACGTGAAGGAGAAGCTCGTTTCCGTCACGCTGGCAGCGACCGACGCCTCGACCGTACTGACCGGTACGCGCACCTTCGACGGCACCGGATTCAGCGATGCGACCGATGCGAACAACGCCGTAACGCTTTCGTTCGGCAAGGAGGGTGTCGAACTGCCCGCGACGAGCAGCACCGCGAGCGTATTCGCCGCAGCGGTCGTCTATCCGGCGGATTGCAGCGCAGAGGAAATACACGTAACCTACACCTTCGCCGACGGCAGCGTCTATACCGAGACCAAAACCGGGCGCAATTTCGAAGCGGGCCGTATCTACCGCCTGACGACCGAAATCGCCAAGCGCGACGGAGGCAGCCTCGAAATTCAGGGGCTGGAGGATTCGGACGAACCCGTTTGTATGAAATACGGCGCTTCGGAAGCGTATGCACTGACGGCCGAAGGATGGATTCCCACGGTCGAAATGACATCGGCACCGGCAGGCTGGACGGCCGATTTCGACATCGCACGGCGTTCGCTCCTGATCGCTCCTCCTGCGGAATACACCGACGGAATGGATTTGGAAAACACCGTAACGATCCGGTCCGACGGCAAGCCGATCCTCTCACAGGAGTATTACGTGCTCGACTTCACCCATCCCGAAGGCACGTTCGTCCTCATAGAGGGCAACATGACCTCGGAGAACGGCACGATCGTCTATTTCGACCAACACATGCGCTATCATGAAAAGGTTTACGAGGAGATCAACGACAACGAAATCGGCAACGTCCTTCAGGATATGTACATGGCCAACGGCAAGATCTACTTCATTACCCAAAACGGCAAGACAAGCAGCATGGGGACCACATTCAACGGCGACGGACGCTTCGTCGTCTGCGATGCCCACACGATGAAACGCCTCGTGGCACGCGACATGCAGTTCTACGCAAACGTCGATACCTCTACGGGTGCCACCCAAAGTTCAAAATCGACCCTCTGCTGGCCGCAGCACATCGTGGTCGTAAGTCCCGAAAAGGCCTATATCCAATACTCCACGGCCGACAACGAATCTCATTCGGGCATCCGCATCGTGGACCTTCAGACCAACATCATCCGCACGAGCGACATTCCGGGAACATTCGGTGCTTTCACGAAGACGGGGGCGACCAAGGCCCGCATGGTCTTCTCGCGCGGCAAGGTCTTCGCCGGACGGGGCAATTCGGTGATCGTCCTCGATCCCGCGACGGATGCCGTAATCAAAACCGTCACCTACGAAAACCGCCAGGTGAAAGACCTCGCAAAGGGTTACGATGGGAAAATTTATGCTATCTTTACGGGCGAATTTACCGGAAACTCGGGCATGACCGGTGCGGCGAGCTTCACCAAACCGGCTATGATCGTAGCGTTGGACGCGAACGGCGAGGTCGTTTCGGAAACGAACCTGCCCGAACAGATCGAACTGCGCACGGGCACGGCTTCGCCGACAGTGCAGATGTGTGCGAGTTTCACGCAGCCGCACCTCTATTTCATCGGCAAACAGGACTTCAGCGCCTATGAAGCGATGCGTTACAACTACGAAACAGGCAGGGTCAACTGGGACTACATCACGGCAGCCCTCGATGCGGAAAGTTCGGGAGGATCCATCATCTACGGCTACATGGGCGTACACCCGACGACCGAACAACTGTGGGTCGGAAAATCGAGCTATACGAACAGCCGTATCCACGTTTACGACGTATCGCGCAGCGATGCCCTGGAGTTTTCGAGCTTCTATCAGAAGAAAGCGAGTCCGGCAGGCGTGGATTTCGCCTACCGTTTCTCGGACGAATGGATAAACAAATAGAATTATGTTCAATGGGTTGAAAAGAGGAATCGTAATCTGTGCATGCGCGGCGCTGGCCGTGTCGTGCATGGATTACGGTCCGATAGAGAAAGAGGATTTCGAAATCGACAACGCAGGTTCGGGCGACGAGGTGACCGGCAAGGGGCTCTTCATCACCAACGAAGGGAATTTCATGTACGGCAATGCCTCGCTCTCCTATTACGATCCGGAGAAAAAACATGTCGAGAATGAAGTTTTCGCCAGAGCCAACGCCATCAAGTTGGGCGACGTCGCGCAGTCGATGGTCATCCGCGACGGCATCGGCTGGACAATCGTGTATCGCACCGGCCGCTCGTGGAACGCCCTGACGATCTGGAGCGACATCTGGAACGGCGAGTGGGAGACCAACGACCTCAACGACGCCATCGGGATCCTGAAGGCAGACCCGGACGCCGTCATCGTCAACGGCTACTACTGCGGCCACTTCGGTGAGGACATGACCATCGACGAGATCGCCGACGGGATCCGCTGGCACTACGAAGGCGGCCGCAACCGCCTCGCGGACTATTGCGAAGTCACGCAAGGTCGGGACGCCATCGAGGAGGGCCGCAAGGCTGCCGAAGCTGCCGGCCTCCCGTTCTGTGAGCGTCTGGCCGACGGAGGCGACGACGAGCTGAGCCCCTACGTCTACGACGGCAGCATGACGCTCGCCGATCGTGAGAAGATGCAGCAGGCCCGCGAAGCCTTCGAGAAGCTGGCCGACGCACTGCGGGAAATCGCCGCCAAGCTGGCCGAGGCCCTGAAGCCGGTCATCAACGCCGTGCTCTCTGCCCTCAAAAAGCTCTGGAAGGTATCGGCCAAGGCCATCGGAGTGCCGCCGAAGTGGCTGCACCTCGCAGCTCACGCAAAGAAAGCCAGAACCCGGAAGAAGTACCGCAACCGCATCCGGCGCTATGTTTTCGAGGCTCTGGCTGCGGAAGGAGGTGGAGGCCCATGACAGCCAAGTGCGTCGGCTGCGGGCTCGACTGGAACGTCAGCATCTACCAGAAGATCCCCCGCACCGGCTACATCTGCCCGCACTGTGAGAGCCGGCTCCGCGCCGGCGAGACCCTGCCAAACATTCAGGCCAGCCAGAAGGCTCGGCCGCAGAGAACGAAAGGAGCAACCCCATGAAAAAGATCGCACTCAAGAACGCCGCCCGCGGCACGGCCTTCGACTATGCCGGCCAGAGCTGGATCCTGCTGGAGAATGATGACGGCCGCGCCCTCTGCCTGAGCAAGGACATCATCGAGACCCGAGCCTTTGACGAGGGCAACTGCAACAACTTCGCCGTCGCCAGCAGCAAGGAATACCTCAACGGCGCCTACCTCGACAACCTGCTCGAGGACGTGAACGGCCCCAACGCCTTCCTGACCACGGAGCTCGACCTGACCACCGACGACGGCCTGAAGGACTACGGCACCTGCACCGTCACCATCTTCCTGCTGACGGTCGACCAGTACCGGCGCAACCGCGACGTCATCCCCAACGCAGACGACTGGTGGTGGCTGTCTACTGCCTTCAGCACGAAGTCTAACGGCTACGAGTCACTCGCCCGCTACGTCAACTCCGATGGCACGCTGCGCGGGAGCTACGCCTACTACGGCGACTACGGCCTGCGCCCCGCTTGTTATCTGGACTCCGATCTCCTGATCTCCATCGAGGACGACGAAGCCACAGACGACGTCACGCCGGAGCACGCCGGCGAGATCATCGCGGCGCTGGCTGAGCAGTTCGGCGGCACCTTCGCCACCGAGGATCAACTGACCACGGCCCTCTCGTTTATGCTCGGCACCCTGAGAGCTACCCGCGAGAAGGAGGCCAAGCATGAGTAACCTCTCCACCCTGCTCGACCGCTACAAGGCCCTCGTCGTGTTTGATACCGAGACCAGCGGCCTCGACTTCGACAACGACCAGATCATCGAGCTCGCCGCCCTGCGCGTGGAGCGCACGGCCACCGGCGGCCTACGGATCGCCGGCAAGATGGACACCTTCATCAAGCTGCCCGAGGGCGAGACCCTCCCGGAGAACATCGTCAGCCTGACCGGCATCACCGACGAGCGGCTCCAGACCGAGGGCGTGCAGCCGGTCAAGGCAGCCGGCCAGATCGCCAAGCTCATGCAGAACGGCCCGACGCTGATGATCGCCCACAATGCACAGTTTGACGCCTGTTTTCTCCGTGGCCTGCTCCGCGGCCAGAAGGTCGGCCGGATCGACTGGCTGGACAGCCTGACGGTCTACAAAGACCGCAGGGCCTACCCGCACAAGCTCGCCAACGCGATCATCGCCTACGACCTCACCGGCAAGGTACAGAACAGCCACCGCGCCATCGACGACGTGCTGGCCCTGTTCGAGGTGCTGAAGGCGATGGACGACGAGCGCGAGGATCTCGGCAGCTACGTCAACCTGTTCGGCTACAACCCCAAGTACGGCGTCAGCGGCCGCCGGATCGTGGGCGTCAGATATGAGCCGCAGAGCTTCAGCAAGGGCCTGACTCGCCCGGAGCAGACGCTCCCGGCCCGCGTGGCGCGGAGGTAACAGCATGAGCCCGGAGATCACGATCACGAGCGAGGAGCTGCGCGAGCGCGTCGAGGATCGCCTCGACCGCTGGATCCCTGACGACGTCTGGAACCGTGCCGAGCCCTACGCCCGCCACAAAAACGAAGTAAACCGGCAGCGGCACCCCGAGATCGACTACTACGACAACGACTACCTCGTGCTGCTGACCGCTGACACCGTCCGAGAGACCGAGTTCAGCGACCTCACTCACGCCCTCTGTGATCTGACCGTCGCACGGGCTCAGTGAAAGGAGAAACCAATGGAAACCACAAAAGAAAGGGCCGCCCGTTGCGACCGGGCGACCCATGCGAGAAGATCCAGCAGCCTGCCAGCATACGGATCCCGCACCGCAAGTATAACACGCCGGCGCCGCCGTGCCAAGAGGAAAGCCCTGAGAGCTGCCACGCTGGCCGCTGCCGTCCTTCTGCTGGGCGGCATCTCTGTGGCAATCTTCACCACCCCGACCGGCAGCAAGCAGGAGACCAACATCCTGCCGCCGACCACCACCGTCGGCACATACATCCCGGACACCTCCGCACCGGCCGCTGAGACCGTGGAGCCGACCGAGCCCGCCGTGCGCTACCCTCTGACCGACGCCGAGCGCGACGTCGTCGAGCGCGTGGTCATGGCCGAGGCCGGCGGGGAGTCCTTTGAGGGCCAGATGCTCGTCGCTCAGTGCATCCTCAACGCAGCCGAGAAGCGCGGCGTCGACCCATCTGAGGCCGTCGTCATTTACAGCTACACCAAGAGCCGGCCGGATCCCACACAGCGCGTCAAGGACGCCGTCGCGGCCGTGTTCGACCGAGGCGAGACCGTCGTGGACGAGCCGATCCTCTACTTCTACAACCCCGCCCTCGTGACCAGCGACTTCCACGAGAGTCAGATCTTCGTCATCGAGGAAGGCGGGCACCGTTTCTTTACAGAAAGGAGTACCAGATGAAACACCTCACCGAAATGAAGCCGGGCGAGACCCTGCACCTCCGCAGCGGCCGCGACCTCGAGCTCGAGAGCGTCACCCCTGTCACCTGCGGCGTGATGCTCACCTTCAATGTCACCGAGAGAAAGGAGGCTGCTGAAAAATGATCCAAGCCAACACCGTCATCACCGGCGACAGCCTGACCGTGCTGCGCGACATGGAGACAGACAGCGTCGACATGGTCATCACTGACCCGCCCTACGGTATCGACTATCAAAGCGGCCGCAAAGAAAAAGCAAGCCGTCTCGCAAAAATCGCCAACGACAAGGCCCCGTTTATCTGGTGGATCTATGACGCCGCCAGAGTCGTGAAACGCGGGGGGGGGTACTCTGTTTTACCCGCTGGGACGTTCAGCAGGTATTCATCGACGCACTGCGTCTCGCTGGCCTGACGGTCAAGTCAGTCATCGTGTGGGACAAAAAGGCACACGGCATGGGAGACTTGAAAGGCTCTTTTGCCCCGCGATATGAGGCCATCATCTTCGCAACTAAGGGACGCTACGAGCTCCCGGGAAAACGGCCGGATGACTTGATTGCCTGCGCCAAGGTCGGAAACCAGAGCCTCACCCACCCCAACGAGAAGCCCGTGGCGCTGCTGGAGCAGCTCATCGAAGCCACTACGATCCCCGGCGCCCTGATCCTCGATCCCTTCGCCGGCAGCGGCTCCACGCTGGCTGCGGCCGCGAAAACCGGCCGGCAGTACATCGGGATCGAGATAGACGAACAATACAGCAAGCTCGCGGCCACCAGAGCCGCCGAGCACCATCAGAAAGGAGAAACAACATGAGCGATAAGATCAACGCGGCCCTCGCTGCCGAGCAGGCAGACGCAGAGGCCACCACCACGCAGGAGACCGAGCTGCTGCCTGCTGCCACGCTGGACGAGCTGGAGCAGGTCGACCTCGGCACCGTCGCAGAGGGCGAGCGCGCCCCGTTCCGTATCACTGACGACCGCTGCGCCGACTGGGCCATCCGCAAGATCGCCGACGAGCGCAGCGAGTACGACCGCCTGAAGGCGCTGGCCGACGAGCAGATCGCGGCCATCAATGAGAAAGTAGCCGCCGCCCGCAAGCGCATGGAAAACGGCACCTCGTACCTCACGAGCTGTCTGGCCGACTTCTTCGCCACCGTCCCCCACAAGGAGACCAAGACGACGGAGAAGTACCGTCTCCTCTCCGGCACCCTGACCTTCAAGAAGGGCACCACCAAGACCAAACTCGACGAGGCCAAGCTGGTGCCGTGGCTCAAGGCCAACGGCTACGGCGAGCTCGTAAAGGTCGAGGAGTCGACCCGCTGGGCCGATCTGAAGAAACTGCTCAGTTACACCGGCGACATCGCAACCCTGACCGAGACCGGCGAGATCGTGGAGGGCGTCACCGTCTACGAGACCCCGGGCATCTTCACGGTCGACGTGTAAGGAGGCACCGATATGGCAGAAACCAAGAAAACCGAGGCGGCCGCTGCTGCGGCCCCTCCTGAAGCCGCCTGCCTGACGCTCCGGCAGAAGCTCGTCGAAATGCGGAAAGCCTGCCCGGAGATCGTCAAGAAGCAGCACAGCGACGGCGTCAGCTACAAGTACGCCAAGATCTACGACGTGTGGGAGAAGATCACCCCCATAATGAACGAGCTCGGCGTCGACTTCGACGTCATCAGCGAGCAGGCCACGCGCCACGCCGAGAACGGCGACCCGGTCTACTGGATCACCATGCAGACCAAGACCCGCAACGGCGACAAGCTCATGTTCCTCTACGAGGCCGACCTGACGATCCGCTGGCTGAACCTCGACAACGACGACGAGACCATCGAGGCCACCGTCCACGCCGTCGGCTGGAACGATGACCCCGCCAAGGCCAAGGGCGCGGCCCACACCTACGCCCTGAAATACTACCTTTTCGAGAAATTCACCGTCGACCAAGGCGAGGACGACCCCGACAACAGTGACTTCGGCGCGCAGGGCAAAGGATCCGGCGCTGGAGGCCGCCAGCAGGCCACGCAGGGCCGTCAGGGGCAGAGCTCCGGCCGCCTGAGCGACGCGCAGCTCGCACGCCTCTACAAGAAGGCAGAGGCCGCGGGAATGACCAAGGAGCGCACCAACGCCCGGATCGTGGAGAAGTACAAAAAGCAGGATCCGGCCGCCCTGACTCGCCAAGAGTACGACGAGATCTGCACGTCCCTCGACAACGCGGCCGCACAGCATAACCAGCAAGGAGGAAACGCCTAATGTATAACCACACCGGCCTCCAAGGCCGTCTAACCGCTGACCCTGAGCTCAGGTACACGCAGCAGGGCACGGCGATCACCAGCTTCACCCTCGCCAGCGACACCGGTCGCAAGACCAAGGACGGCAAGAAGATCACCAACTTCATCGAGTGCGTCGCATGGCGCGCACAGGCCGAGTTCGTCTGCAAGTACCTGAGCAAGGGCCGCCTCGTCCTCGTCGAGGGCGAGCTCACGAGCCGCAACTACGAGGACAAGGACGGAAACCGCCGCAAAGCCGTCGAGATCACGGTCGACTCCGTCCACTTCTGCGACAGCAAGAAGGACGGCGGCCAGAGCTCTGGCAGCGACTTCGCCGATCTTGGCTACTCTGAGGGCTCCGGCGACTTCACGGAGATCGAGGACAATGGCGACCTTCCATTTTAACCTGACCGCCGGACGACCGGCAGACGACCAAAAGCAGACCACAAACAAACGACCACAGAAAGGAGGTGACGACCGTGGCATGGCTGCAAGTGCATCAGACACTCAAGGATCACCGCAAACTGTTCGACGCTGCTGACCAGCTCGAAGTCGAGCCGCCGCACATGATGGGGCTGCTCGTCTCGTTCTGGCTGTGGGCCCTCGACAACGCCCCGACCGGCAGCCTCGTCGACATCACGCCGCGCATGATCTCGCGGGCCGCTCAGTGGGACGGAGACCCCGAAAAGCTGGCGAAAACGCTGATCCGGGCGGGCTGGATCGACGAAAAAGAGGACGGGACGCTCGAGATCCACGACTGGTACGAGTACGCCGGCAAGCTGATCGACCAGCGGCAAGCAGAGAAAGAGCGCTCCCGCAGTCGCCGGGCCGCTGCTGCGGCGTCTGCCGACGCCTCGCCGGACGACCCAACGCCGACCGCAGGACGACCGGCAAACAGCCGCAAGAAAGCCGGAGGCAGAGTAGACCAGAGTAGAGAAGATAAGACAAGAGAAGGTAATACACCCCCTTCCCCCTCTGACGAGGGGAGTGACGGCGGCACGAAGTCGCTCGTCGAGGCCAGATTTCTCGAGTTCTGGAAAGCCTACCCGAAAAAGACCGGCAAGCAGTACGCTCTGAAGGCGTGGAACAAGATCAAACCCACCGCTGAGCTCCACGAGAGGATCATGCAGGCGGTCGACGCTCAGAAGCGGAGCGACCAGTGGCGCCGGGAGAACGGGCGCTACATACCGAACCCGAGCACATGGCTCAACGGCGGCTACTGGGACAATGAGGAGGTGAACGAAGGTGCAGAAAATCAGCGAGATCCTGAACAGCCCGACAGCTCCGGCCGAGACTGGGGCAAGGGCTTCAAGCCGGCCGACGACGAGTGACGCCGGTAACTGGATCTGGAGCAACGACGAGCGCCTCGCCGGCCGTCCCGGAGTCCCTGAGCCCGTCCCCTGCGAGTTCTGCGGCGCCCTGCGCTACCACAAGGGCATCCCACTCGGCAACCGCATCCTCTGGCCTCCCTACGGAGCCGAGCGATGCACCTGCCCCGAGGCCGTGGCTGCCTATGAGAAGGCAAAGGCAGAGCGCGAAGCTGCTGAGGCCGCTGCCGCCAAGGCTGAGGAGGAGAAGAAAATGCGGGATCGCATCAAGCGCATCGTCGGCGAGTCAGGCATGGGCGACCGTTTCCTGCGGCGCACCTTCTCCACCTTCCAGCTCACCGACGACAACAAGCGAGCAGCGGCAGCCGCCCGGCGCTATGCCGAAGGCTTCGACGCCATGCTGCCGCAGCCCGGCCGTCAGGAACCCGGCCGCAACGGTCTGTTTATCGCGGGCCCGCCGGGCACCGGCAAAACCCTGCTGGCCCGGGCGGTGG
>OHCK01000910.1_pt1 | contig 10455 bp, 9 predicted proteins | sample 1577611 | NCBI WGS metagenome assembly OHCK01 (sample SAMEA3879586, study PRJEB24766) | human gut metagenome | biome: human-associated habitat; feature: feces | place: USA | collected 1985/1987 | reverse complement strand
CTTCTACTTTGTCGTAGGCGCCAAAGCCGTTTTCCACGATAAACAGCGGCTTCTGGTAGCGATCCCACAGCACGTTCAGCAGCGTGCGCAGGCCCAGCGGGTCTATCTGCCAGCCCCACTCCGAGCTCGCCAGGTGCGGGTTCGGCACCATGCTGAGAATATTGCCGCGCGCCTGCTGGTTCAGCGCCTCGTCGGCGGTGACGCAGCCGGTCATGTAGTAGCTGAAGGAGATAAAGTCGACGGTGGTTTTTAGCGCTTCACGATCGGCGTCGGTGATGGTGAGCGTGATGCCGTTGTCACGGAAATAGCGCTGCATATAGCCCGGGTACGCGCCGCGCGCCTGTACGTCGCCGAAGAACTGCCAGCTGCGGTTCTCCTGCAGCGTCTCGAACACATCCTCCGGTTTGCAGCTCAGGGGATACATCAGCCCGCCGAGCAGCATATTGCCGATTTTGCCCTCAGGCACCAGCTCATGACAGGCTTTGACCGCCAGCGCGCTGGCCACCAGCTGGTGGTGAATCGCCTGATACACCTCGCCTTTGCTGCTGCCGGCCGGCAGGCCGACGCCGGTCATCGGGGCATGTAGCGACATATTGATTTCGTTAAAGGTCAGCCACAGTTTGACCTTATTTTTATAGCGGCTGAACACCGTCCGGGCGTAGCGCTCAAAGAAGCCAATCACCTCCCGGCTGCCCCAGCCGCCGTAGTTTTTTACCAGCGCCCATGGCATTTCATAATGCGACAGCGTCACCAGCGGGGTGATGCTGTGCTTCGCCATCTCGTCGAACAGCTTGTCGTAGAACGCGAGGCCGGCTTCGTTCGGCTCGGCGTCGTCGCCGTTGGGGTAGATGCGGGTCCAGGCGATGGAGACTCGCAGGCAGTTAAAGCCCATCTCGGCAAACAGGGCAATATCTTCCGGATAGCGATGGTAAAAATCGATCGCCACATCTTTTATGCCGCTGTCGCCGGGTACGCGCTCGACCACTTCGCCGAAAACGCCGTGCGGCTGCACATCGGAGGTGGATAAGCCTTTGCCATCTTCCAGATAAGCACCTTCCACCTGATTGGCCGCGGTCGCGCCGCCCCATAAAAAATCCGTCGGGAATGTTTTCATCTTTTTCTCCTGTGATTAATGGCTGACTGACAACAGCGGCTGACCGGCTTCGACGGTGCGGGACGCCACCGTATCAATCTCCCGGTAGTCGTCGCTGTTGCTGATAATGATCGGGGTCGCCAGGTCGTAGCCGGCGTCCAGAATCGCCTGGCGATCAAACTCAATCAGCAGATCGCCGGCCTGTACCCTGTCGCCCTCTTTCACATGCGCGGTAAAGGGCACGCCGTCGAGTTTGACCGTGTCGATGCCGACGTGGATCAGCAGCTCAATGCCGCTGTCGCTTTGCAGGCCGATGGCGTGTTTAGTCTGAAACAGGGAGGCCACTTCGCCCGGGAACGGGGCAATCACTTGGCCCACCGCCGGGATAATGGCGACACCTTTACCCAGCAGGCCGCTGGCGAAGGTGCTGTCCGGCACCTGCTCGAGGGCGATAACGCTGCCGCTCATCGGCGCCAGAATATCGTTTGCCGAGGCCGGGGCTACCGTCACGGCGCCCGGCGCAGCGCTGGCGCGCGGCAGGCCGGCGAAGAAGGTCAGCACGCAGGCGAGCACGAAAGCCACGCCGGTGCCGATAAGCCCGCCCCAGACGCTGGCGTCAATCCCGCCGGGCGGGATCATTTGCGCCGGGAAAAAGATGTTTGGCAGGCCAAACGAGTAGGCATAACTGTTGCTAAAGGCAGTGATCGCCCCGCCAATCGCCCCGGCGACACAGCCGAAGATAAACGGACGGCGCAGCGGCAGAGTCAGGCCATAGATAGCCGGCTCAGTGATGCCGAACAGCCCGGCGGAGAAGGCGGAACCGGCCAGCACCCGCTGACGCGCATCGCGGGTGGCGAGGAAAATACCGAGCACGGCGCCCACCTGGGCAATCACCGCCGGAAGAATAATCGGCAGCATGGAGTCGTGACCAAGTACCGTCATGTTGTTGATCATCAACGGCACCAGCCCCCAGTGCAGGCCGAAAATAACGCACACCTGCCACATGGCCCAGTACCGCGCCCGCCAGCCATGGGGCAAACGCATAAATGAACTGGTAGCCGTTGGCCAGCAGATGGCTCAGCCAGGTGGCGACCGGGCCAATCACCAGGAAGGTGAGCGGGACCACCACCGCCAGGCAGATGGCCGGGCTGAAGAAGTTTTTCATCGATGACGGCAACAGCGCGTTGCTCTTGCGCTCCAGCCAGCAGGAGACCCATGAGGCGAGAATAATCGGGATCACTGACGAGCTGTAGTTGATAAAGGTCACCGGAATGCCGAGAAAGTGCTCCACCGCCGCGCCCGGCGCCTGGCTGGCCTCAAAGGCCTGAATCATCAGCGGGTGGGTTAACGCCCCGCCAATCACCATCGAGATAAACGGGTTGCCGCCAAACTTCTTCCCGGCGGTATAGCCAAGAAACAGCGGGAAGAAAAAGAACAGCGCGTCGCTGGCAGCAAACCAGATTTTATAAGTCCCCTGCTCCGGCGTAAGCCAGCCGCAGGTCACCGCCAGCGCCAGCAGGCCTTTCAGCAGACCGGTTGCCGCCATCACGCCGATAAACGGTGTAAAGATGCCGGAGATGATGTCGATAAGCTGGCTTAACACCGATCCTTTGGCCGCTTTTTCCTCGGCAACCGGTTCGCTGTCATCGCTTAACCCCGCCTCCTGGCGCACCGCCAGCCAGACGTCGTGAACGTGGTTGCCAATCACCACCTGAAACTGGCCGCCGCTCTCCACCACCATAATCACGCCCGGATTGGCCTTCAGCCCTTCGGCATCGGCTTTGCCGTTATCCTTCAGTTTAAAACGCAGACGTGTCGCACAGTGAACCAGACTCACAATGTTCTCTTTGCCGCCGACGCGGTTGAGAATATCCTGCGCGAGTGCTTTATATTCCATGCTCTTTTCCTTACTGCCGCTGCCCGCAGACAACCGGCGACTGAGTAGTAAAAAATAAAAAAACCCGAGAACCACGCCGGTGGGCGTCGCGCTCAGGTTTTGCCTGCATCATGCAGTAACAATCCAGTTTTGTTGGGGAGAATTAACGCCCCTCTTTTCTTACCCGTTCGATATGAATGGCAAGAAACATAATTTCTTCGGTGGTCAGCGACCGCTGATACTGCTTTTGCAGATGCGTCGCCACCGTTTCCGCACACTTCCACGCTTTGGCGTAGTTATCTTTCACCGCGCTGTGCAGCGAGACGTCGTCATCTTCCACCACCGTGCGCGTCAGCATCCGCTGGGCGAAAAACTTCAGGTGGGTGACGAAACGCTGATAGCTCAGCGACTCTTCATCGTAGTTAAGCTGCAGCTGATACTTCACCAGCTGCAGGATCTCCTGCATCACCCGGGTCACGTGCATGACCTCCGGCATTTCGCTGTTGAGCTGCGCCGTCACCAGATGCAGGGCGATAAATCCGGCTTCGTCCTCCGCCAACTCCACGCCGAGCCTTTTGGCAATGATGGCCCTTGCCTCCTGGCCCAGCGCGAACTCCTTCGGATACAGCCGCTTAATCTCCCACAGCAGCACGTTACGCAGTGCGATGCCCTTTTTCTGCCGCTCGATAGCAAAATGACAGTGATCCGTTAACGTGATGTACAAACTTTCCTGTAACTTGCCCAGCCGTCCGCGTGCCAGGTCGATAATGCGATCGCAGGTGGTCATCACTTCTAACGGTATTTGACTGAGAAGCTCGCCTAAGCGGCCGACCAGCTCATCGCTTTGTAAGGCGAAAACTTTTTCAATTTTACTGTCGTCCAGCACGTCGCCCGGGCGTTTCTGAAAGGCCAGCCCTCGCCCCATCACCACCTGTTCGCGCCGGTGCTCGTCGAGAACCACCACCACATTGTTATTGAGTACTTTGGCGATTTGCATATAGACCCCAGAAACAAAAAAACCTGACCCCCGACGAAACGCCAGGTGATCAGGTTTTGCCTGCCGCAGCAGTTGCAATCCAACACCCGCACTGTAACAACTTCTGCTGCGCGCTCAACCTGACAAGTGAAAAAACGTGATTAAGATCGCGACTATCAGAAGGTCACGACGGTTTTCCACTCCACTACCCACGCGTCCTGGGTCTGCGCGACGCCGCCCGGACGGTGCCAGTACTGCAGGCCCGGCTGCAGCTCCAGCCAGGAGACCGGGCGGAAGCGATAATAGAGTTCACCGTTCAGCGAATGACCGGCCACCGGCTGGTAAGCCGGATCGTTATAGTCGGTGGCGCCGCTTATCTGATTCATATAGCGCTGATTACGTGCGTAGTGGCTGCTCATGTCGATCCACGTCAGGCCGAAGCCAATCCAGTCCTCCGGGCGGGCGTCAAACAGACCGCGGTAGCGCATGGAGGCGGCGACGGCGGAGTGGATATAGTTGCTGCGCTGGTCGCTGAGGCTGCCGCTCAGTGAGACGCTCATCCCCCGCAGCGGGTCGTCGGCGTGGCGGGTGATCTGCTGGTTCAGGCCGGCGTACATAAACCAGGTGCTATCGTGCTCGGCGTAACCTTGCGGATCGGTCGCCCCGGCGCCGCCGGATTTACCGCTGTAGAGGTCGCTCTGCGGCGCGTTAGTCCAGACCACGCCAAGGTTATAGGCTCCCGGCAGGCCATTAATCAGCGGACGGGTTTCGATCTCCATCGGCAGTAAGATGCCTTTGCTACCCTTCGTCGACCAGCTCCACGCGTGGCTGCGCGCGGTAGCCTGCGGGTTTTGCTCCATCACCCCGCCTTTCAGGGTGACCGTCGGCGTCAGCTTGTACTCCAGGGTGGTGCCCCAGGTGTGAATGTTCCAGTTATTCCAGGTCAGCGAGTTGGCCGATTTCCCACCGCACTGGGTCAGCAGCTGAAAATCGCAGGGAATGATCTGGTCGAAGGTTTGCACCTTGTTCATCATGCCGATGCGCCAGGTCAGGCGGCGGTCGTCAAAGCTGCGGGCAAAGGTGAGCCAGCCAAGGCGGGTAATCGACCCGCCGCCCCAGCTCTCCTGCGATAGATCGTTGAAACTCACCCGCGGATCCTGCAGCCGTTTCGTGGTGAGATTATCATCGTGGTTGCGGTTGACGATGTTGCCTTCGAGACGCGCATCCGGTATGCCGGTCCAGCGCTCCAGATCCTGGGTAAAGGTCAATGACACCTGGTCAATATAGGCCAGGTGTTTATCATGGTTATAGCCGCCGCCGGCGTTGTAGGCCATCTCGTTAAGATAGCCGAGATTATAATGAAAGCCGTTTTCTTCAAGGATCGGACGAATGCCTAGCATATCGCCCAGCAGCCCTTGCTGCCCGGCTTCAAACCCCAGCGCGCTGCCGTTCCACGCCGGGATGTCCGCGGCGCTCACGGCAGGCGCCATGGCCGCCAGCATAGCGCCGATCAAAAGCTGATTTATTTTTTTGTTATGCATTGTGATATCCACCGTGACTGAATAAAAACAAAGGGGATCCCCAGGCTATTTATTTACCCGTTTTCTTTTTTTAAAAATGAATGGCAAAAAGCGTCCGTCGGTAATAAAACCGCGACAATGCCAGAGAAATCGTTATTCACATATCATTGTTTTACATCATCATTTTATCCACCCTGAATTTTTACCAAAAAAAAACCTAAGCACTTTGCGCCACGAATGACGAAAGTGCTTAGGTTTTGCCTGAGTTCAGTAGCAATCCTGAATTGATTGACCGCACATTATCACTTTATTCAACCCATGCCTATCATCAACAGGCATGCAAGTAATAATATGTGAAGCGAATAACAGTATGGCGGTTAATAGCGGCCGATCGCCGCCGCTATTTCAGCAGACGTTTGCAGGGCGCGAATTTCATTAAACAGGGTCAGCGCCTCGGTATATTCCTTGCGTAAATAGCCTAACCACTGCTTAATTCTTGCCACATGATACAGGCCGGTATCACCCTGCTTTTCCAGGCGGGTATATTTTTGCAACAGCTGGACCACCTGCGGCCACGGCATGCGCGGTTCGTTGTATTTGATCACCCGGCTGAGGTTCGGCACGTTGAGCGCCCCGCGGCCAATCATCACCGAATCGCAGCCGGTGACAGCCATACAATCCTGGGCGCTTTGCCAGTCCCAGATTTCACCGTTGGCGACCACCGGGATAGTCAGGCGCTGGCGGATCTCGCCGATCGCCTGCCAGTTGATGCGTTCGGCTTTGTAGCCATCTTCTTTGGTACGGCCGTGAACCACCAGTTCGCTGGCCCCCGCCTGCTGCACCGCGTCGGCGATTTCAAAGCGCCGTTCACCGCTGTCCCAGCCAAGACGAACTTTCACCGTCACCGGCAGATGCTCGGGAACCGCCTCTCGCATGGCTTTCGCGCCGCGATAGATCAGCTCTGGATCTTTCAGTAGCGTCGCCCCGCCGCCGCTGCCGTTTACCAGCTTCGACGGACAGCCGCAGTTTAAATCCACCCCCAATGAACCCAGCGCCACCGCGCGGGCGGCATTTTCCGCCAGCCACTCGGGATATTGTCCCAGCAGCTGGACGCGCACGCGGGTGCCGGACGGCGTGCGGCTCTGGTGATGCAGTTCCGGGCATAGCCTGTAGAACGATTTTACCGGCAGCAGTTGATCCACTACGCGCAGAAATTCGGTGATGCAGAGATCGTAATCGTTAACCTCGGTCAGCAGCTCGCGCACCAGCGAATCGAGCACGCCTTCCATCGGCGCCAGTAGAACACGCATATCGTTACCCGGAAAAAAAAGAGGCGCTATGGTAGCGCCTCCGGGCGCTGGTTGAAAGCGCTCAATGCGTCGGACCAGACGCACGCCGTTCCCCGCACGCTCGATGCGGCAAAGCGGCGAGATAATCTCTATGCTTTACAGGGGTCTGTGGCGTCCCATTCGCCTTTATTTGCCGCGCCTCATCCAGCAAGGTAGCGTGGGGAGCGATCCCGCCTGAGCCGCAAGGTGTCGGGCCCTGACGGGTGAGACTATGGTTCCCGTAAGCTATCAGCGCTATGCATAGAATTCATGATGTGATCGGTAGCACATTTTAGGGATTAATTGTATGATGAATGCACTTCATCAAGGGTTATTACCATGAGTAAATCGCTGACTATTATCTGGCAGTACCTGCGGGCTTTCGTCCTGATTTACGCCTGCCTGTACGCCGGAATTTTTATCGCCGGGCTGCTGCCTATCACTATCCCCGGCAGCATCATCGGCATGCTGATCCTCTTCGTGCTGCTGGCGCTGCAAATTATGCCGCCGCAATGGGTCAACCCCGGCTGTAATATCCTGATCCGCTATATGGCGCTGCTGTTCGTGCCGATCGGCGTTGGGGTGATGCAGTACTGGGATCTGCTGCGCGCCCAGCTGGGGCCTGTCGTTATCTCCTGCGCCATCAGTACGCTGGTGGTGTTTGTAGTGGTGAGCTGGAGCTCCCATTTGGTGCATGGCGAACGTAAAGTGATTGGCCAAAAAGGAAAAGAAGAATGATGCATGAAATCTGGTGGTCGCTACCGCTAACCCTGATCGTCTTTTTTCTCGCCCGCAAACTGGCGGCCCGCTTTAAGTTCCCGCTGCTCAACCCGCTGCTGGTGGCGATGGTGGTGATTATTCCATTTCTTCTGCTGACCGGGATCTCCTATGAGCGTTATTTTGCCGGCAGCAAAGTCCTGAACGATCTGCTGCAGCCGGCGGTAGTGGCCCTTGCGTTCCCGCTGTATGAACAGCTGCACCAGATCCGCGCCCGCTGGAAATCTATCATTACCATCTGCTTTATCGGCAGCTGCGTGGCGATGATCACCGGCACCACCGTCGCTCTGCTGATGGGCGCCACGCCGCAAATCGCCGCCTCTATTCTGCCTAAGTCAGTCACTACGCCGATTGCTATGGCGGTTAGCGGCAGCATCGGCGGCATTCCGGCCATCAGCGCCGTGTGCGTAATTTTTGTCGGCATCCTCGGCGCGGTATTTGGGCATACGTTGCTTAACCTGATGCGCATTCGCACCAAAGCGTCGCGCGGCCTGTCAATGGGCACCGCCTCGCACGCCCTCGGCACCGCCCGCTGTGCAGAACTGGACTACCAGGAAGGGGCGTTTAGCTCGCTGGCGCTGGTGCTATGCGGGATCATCACCTCGTTGATGGCGCCGTTCTTATTTCCGCTGATCCTCGCGGTGGTGGGATAAATTGTGATTTAAATCACATTTTTTAATGCAACAAATCAAAGTTGCATAAACAATGAGATATTCATCACATATGGAACCGCTGGCCGCCCGTACACTGGCTTCCCATTACACTGTTATGAGGCAACGCTATGCACTCACGTTTTCAAGCTGCTTTGACGACTCTGGCAGCAGATCTGCAGGCGGCCATCGCCCCGATGCTCGCCGACCCGCATTTCCCGGCGCTGCTCGAAGCCGATCAGGTGGCGACGCTGCAGCATGCGACAGGTCTGGACGAAGACGCGCTGGCTTTTGCGCTACTGCCGCTTGCCGCTACCTGCGCGCGCCCCGACCTTTCTCATTTTAACGTCGGGGCTATCGCCCGCGGCGTCAGCGGCCGCTGGTACTTTGGCGGCAACATGGAGTTTCTCGGCGCGACCATGCAGCAGACCGTTCACGCGGAACAGAGCGCCATCAGCCACGCCTGGCTGCGCGGCGAGACCTCCCTGCGCGCTATCACGGTGAACTACACGCCGTGCGGTCATTGCCGTCAGTTTATGAACGAACTTAACAGCGGGCTGGCGCTGCGCATTCATCTGCCGGGTCGCGAAGCGCATGCTCTGGAGCACTATCTGCCGGACGCCTTTGGCCCGAAAGACCTGGAGATCAAAACCCTGCTGATGGATGAACAGGACCATGGCTACCCGGTGAGCGGCGATGCCCTGACCCAGGCAGCTATTCAGGCCGCCAACCGCTGCCATGCGCCCTACAGCCACTCGCCTTCCGGCGTGGCGCTGGAGCTGAAAGACGGTACCATTTTCAGCGGTAGCTATGCGGAAAACGCAGCGTTCAACCCGACGCTGCCGCCGCTGCAGGGGGCGCTGAATCTCCTGAGCCTCAACGGCTATGATTATCCCGCTATCCAGCGGGCAATCCTGGCGGAGAAAGCCGACGCGGCGCTGATCCAGTGGGATGCCACCGTCGCCACCCTGAAGGCGCTGGGCTGCCACAATATTGAGCGCGTCCTGTTAGGTTGATCAGCCTGAGCAGATTGCCGGACGGCGTCTTCGGCTTATCCGGCCGACCTTTTATACCGTTAGGTGTCGGGTGGCGCTACGCTTACCCGACCTACGGTTCGCGCCATGGCGACCTGAAGATCCCTATGCCGGGTGTCGGCTCACGCCTTACCCGGCCTGCATTCGGCGATCTGTCTATATTGCTGAAAATCCCCGCAATCAAACGCGGGTTTCTTGCGCTTACCCGGCGGGTAAAGTAGCCTGAAGACTCCGTTGTCTATTATTGAGCCAAGTTCATGTTAAAGCGTGCGTTCTACAGCCTGTTAGTCCTGCTCGGCCTGCTGCTGTTGACCGTGCTGGGCCTTGACCGCTGGATGAGCTGGAAAACCGCGCCCTATATCTATGATGAACTGCAGGACCTGCCCTACCGTCAGGTCGGTGTGGTGCTGGGCACCGCCAAATATTACCGCACCGGCGTCATCAATCAGTATTACCGTTACCGCATCCAGGGTGCGCTGAACGCCTACAACAGCGGCAAGGTCAACTATCTCCTGCTGAGCGGCGATAATGCTCTGCAAAGCTACAATGAACCGATGACCATGCGTCGGGACCTGATTAAAGGCGGCGTCGATCCCGCGGATATCGTACTGGACTATGCCGGTTTCCGTACCCTCGACTCGATCGTCCGTACCCGGAAAGTGTTCGACACCAACGACTTCATTATCATCACCCAGCGCTTCCACTGCGAACGGGCGCTGTTTATCGCCCTGCATATGGGGATCCAGGCCCAGTGCTACGCGGTGCCGTCGCCGAAGGATATGTGGAGCGTGCGGCTGCGCGAGTTCGGCGCCCGCTTTGGCGCGCTGGCGGACCTCTATATCTTCAAACGGGAACCGCGCTTTCTCGGCCCTCTCATCCCGATTCCGGCGCAGCAGCATGACGTGCCGGATGACGCCCAGTCCTACCCGGCCGTCACCCCGGAGCAACTGCTGGAGCTGCAGAAAGAAAAGTAGCCTCCATCATCGCATCCGTTTCAGGTATAAAAAAACCGCGCCAGGCGCGGGTTTTTGATGCGTTCAACCTTATTTCTTACGGGCGTATTTCAGGGAGTCCAGCGCCACGGCGAAGATAATAATCGCCCCCTTAATAATGTACTGCCAGTAAGGGTTGACGCCGATATAGGTCAGGCCGTAGTTGATGACGGTGAAGATAATCACCCCGGTCACCACGCCAAACACCG
>OHCK01000900.1_pt1 | contig 10542 bp, 8 predicted proteins | sample 1577611 | NCBI WGS metagenome assembly OHCK01 (sample SAMEA3879586, study PRJEB24766) | human gut metagenome | biome: human-associated habitat; feature: feces | place: USA | collected 1985/1987 | reverse complement strand
GACACCGACGAACCCCAGCCCGACGGGGCGATGGAAGTCGTGGCGGTTTTCGAAGACTTTCCGGACAATTCGTTGCTGGGAGAGTGCGAGGTGGTGAAAAATCTGGGCGAAACGAACCTTTATACCACTTCGGAGTGGAGTTTCAATTATTTCGTCAAATTCAGGCCCGGTGCCGATCCCGACGAGTTTGCGCGCCAGTGGACGAACGTGAACCAGGAGATGCAGCGCGAGGCGGCCGAGAAACGTGCGGCGGCCGGGGACGCCGCAGATGACGACGACGAATCGGGTATCTACGGCGTGCGCCTTTCTCCGGTATCGGATCTCTATTTCGAGTCGGATTCACAGGCGCCCTGCCGGCAGGGGTCTGTCGTCACGACCTATACCCTGCTGGGTATTGCCGTGTTGGTTATCGTGCTGGCTTTCATCAACTTCGTCAACTTTTTCTTCGCACTGGTGCCGGTGCGCATCCGTACCGTCAATACGTTCAAGGTTTTCGGCGCTCCCGCGTCGTCGCTGCGCTTCAATTTCGTTTTCGAGGCGTTCGGGCTCGTCCTGATCGCTTTGCTGGCGGCCTGGTACGTTTCCTTTGCCTTGCAGGGCACCGAATTCGCCAGCTACATTTCCGCATCGCTGGCGCTGTCGCAGAATTTGGAAGTCGTGGGGCTGGTAGCCGTTGTAGCTTTCGTCATGGCGCTCGCCGCCAGCCTCTATCCGGCGTGGTATATCACGTCGTTCGCCCCGGCGCTGGTCGTCAAGGGATCCTTCGGCGGAACCCGCAGCGGCCGCCGGCTGCGTACGCTGCTGCTGGGCGTGCAGTTCTTCATCTCCATCGGGCTGATCATCGCGACCAGTTTCATTCGCCTGCAACACGACTACATGATGCACTATGACATGGGTTTCGACAAGGAAAACCTCCTCGCCGTGCGGCTTTCCGAACGTGGGGCGGTAAGTTATGACGCCCTTCGGCAGAAACTTCTATCCGACCCTCAGGTAAAGGATGTTACGGGAGCTACGAGTCGTTTGGTGTCGGTCGGGCGTATGGGCTGGGGCCGGGAGTTCAAGGGCCGTCAGGTCGCTTTCCAGAGTTATGTCGTACAACCTGATTTCTTGCGCGTGATGGGTATCCCGATTACCGACGGACGCGATTTCCTGGAGAGCGACTTCGACAAGGAACTCGGAACGATGATTTTCAACGAAGCGGCGCGGCGGGAATTTGAAATGCAGGTCGGCGACCGTATCAACGGTTTCGTGTCGCCCGACGAGCAAATTGTAGGTTTCTGTGCCGATTTCAACTTCAAGCCCCTGCAATACGGTGTATCGCCCTTCTGTTTCTATCTTCTTCCGAAGAAAATCCAGCAGGAAAATTACTGGCACCGGCCTCATGTGGTCTATGTGCGGATGACGCCCGGAGCCGATATTGCGGCTGTTACCGCCCATATCCGCCGCTGTATCGCGGATTAGGCAGATCGATCCCCGCACGGAGCCGGGCGATATCGTCGTCCGTGTTTTCGACGAGGAGCTGGGCCTCGAGTACGACAACGAACGCAAACTGACGGCCATCGTCGGGCTGTTCGCGCTGTTGGCCGTCGTGATCGCCCTGATGGGCGTCTTCGGGCTGGTGCTGTTCGAGACACAGCACCGCCGCCGCGAAATCGCCGTGCGCCGGGTAATGGGGGCTTCGCGGGGCGAAATCCTCGCCATGTTCAACCGCCGCTACGTCATGCTGGTCGCCGTGTGTTTCGTGCTGGCCGTCCCGGTAAGCATCTGGGCCGTCAGGCACTGGCTCGCAGGCTTCGCCTATGCCGTGCCGCTGTATTGGTGGGTCTTTGCCCTGGCACTGGCGGGGGTGCTGGCCGTCACGGCACTCACCGTCACCGTCCGCTCGTGGCGTGCCGTTAACGAAAACCCGGCCGAATCCGTGAAATCCGAATAAATCAAATCAATATCAACAATAAAAACCTGTTTGTTATGTCAATGCTGAAAGTTGAGAACCTCAAGAAGGTTTTCCGTACCGAAGAGATCGAGACCATCGCACTGAACGGCGTGACGTTCGAAGTGAAGGAGGGTGAATTCGTCGCCATCATGGGTCCCTCGGGCTGCGGCAAGTCCACGCTGCTCAATATCCTGGGGCTTCTGGACAATCCCACCTCGGGCAGCTATACGCTGCTCGACCACGAGGTCGCCGGGTTCCGGGAGAAAGACCGCACGAAATTCCGCAAGGGGAATATTGGGTTTGTCTTCCAGTCGTTCAACCTGATCGACGAACTGAATGTCTTCGAGAACGTCGAGTTGCCGTTGATCTACATGCGCGTCAAGGCGTCCGAGCGCAAGCGTCGTGTCAACGAGATCCTGAGCCGCATGAATATTTCGCACCGCGCCGAACACTTCCCCCAGCAACTCTCGGGCGGACAGCAGCAACGTGTGGCCATCGCCCGTGCCGTGGTGTCGAACCCCAAGCTGATCCTGGCCGACGAGCCCACGGGTAACCTCGACTCGAAGAACGGCCGCGAGGTGATGGAACTGCTTTCGGAGCTGAACCGCGAAGGTACGACCGTCATCATGGTGACCCACTCGCAGCACGATTCGACTTACGCGCACCGGGTGCTGCACCTGTTCGACGGCGAGCTGGTCAAGGATCTCGCCAACAAACTGTGATTCCTGTCCATGGCCGATAAAAAGTTCATTCCATAAGCGGGGAGGCCGGAGTATTCCGGCCTCTTTTGTGTCGTTCCTGTCCGTGTCCTGTGCGGTGTTTGTTCTGTTTCCTGGGAGCAGACGGCCGGCGGCGGTCTTTCCCGGATGCCGTCCGGAGCCGTTCCGGGTCATTTTAGGTATTTTCGCGTATTGATCCATTGCGCCGGAATTACGACTTTTGTGAACCCAAACGATCTTGTTTATGAGAATGATTTTGCCTGTATTGCTGCTGCTCGGTGTGATTGTACCCGTCCGCGCGCAGCAACCCGACACGACCACTGCGACATCTTCGGTTGAGGAGCTTTCGGCGGAAATCGCGGCGCTCAAAGCCAAAACGTCTACATGGGACAAAGTGCTGGCCGCCCTGCCGGAAATTTCGGGATATGTCCAGACCGGTTACGAATGGAGCGACCGTTCGTCGACCTTTTTTATCAAACGTGTACGTCTGAACCTGGCGGGCGCCATCGCTCCGAAACTGGATTACCGTGTCCAGATCGAATTCGCTTCGCCGAAAATCGTCGACGCCTACCTGTGTTACAAACCGTTCGATGAGCTCAACGTCCAGCTGGGCGAATACAAGCTGCCTTTTTCGATCGAGAATACCGACTATGTGCCGCTCAGATATGAGTTCGTCGAATACCCCCTTTCGTTGTGCAAACTGATGGGGTTCAGCGACCTCTGCGGACTTTCGGCCACAGGCCGCGACCTCGGCGCGCAGCTGTTCGGAGGATTTTTCAAGCGCGACGGATACAGTATCCTGAACTACAACTTCGGCGTTTTCAACGGCGAGGGGCTGAACGTCAAGGATAAGAACAAAAGCAAGGACATCGTGGCGCGCTTTACGGTCAAGCCCGTCGCCGGATTGCAGTTCGCGGGATCGTACTACTGGGGCGAGTACGGCGAGGATTACCTGAAGCGCATCCGTTACGGTGCCGGTGCCTGCTACGATTACGGGCGCCTCGTCCTGCGCGGCGAATACATCTGCGGCACGACGGGCGGCCTCGACAGCGAGGGGTGGTATGCCGTGGCCGGCTGGCGCGTGGCCCGGACATTGTTGCCGACGGTGCGGTACGATACCTTTCTCGAAGACTGCTCCCGCGGTTCGAGCCGCCAGACCAATTATACGGCCGGGCTTACGTGGCAACCTGTGAAATACCTGCGCTGCCAGCTGGATTACACCTACGAAGATTTCGCCGCGCGGGATGTCGCCGGTCGCAATGTGGTGGCACTGATGCTCTCCGGCATATTTTAACCTGAAAAAATGATAAAGATGAAAAAGTGGATGGAACAATTCCGGGTCGAGGACTGGGTGGTGGTCTGGGTGAGCATTCCCCTGCTGGTGCTGGCCGCGGTAGCACCTTCCGCGCTGCCCAAAGTCCCCGCGACGCTGCTGGGCGGCGCTGCGTGGAGCAATATCGCCTGTCTCTTCGCCATCGTGCTGGTGGTGCTCTATGCCGGGTGCCTGATGCTGCGGCGACCGCTCAGGGGGCTGCTTGCGTCGCTCGTGGTCGTCTTCGCCGTCTCGTTGCTGGCGCAGATCGTCGCCAAGATCCCCTCCGTGTCGTATTACGGCTTCGAATCGGTATTCTTTTCGGTGCTCTTCGGGTTACTGATCCGCAACGTGTGGCATGTTCCCGCGTGGCTGAAACCCGCGATCCAGGGTGAATTCTACATCAAGATCGGCGTCGTGTGCCTCGGTGCCACGATCCTCTTCAGCGATGTGATGAAATCGGGTGTCTTCGGCCTCGTGCAGGCCTGCCTGGTGGTCGCCGTCGTGTGGTTCTTCGCCTTCCGGCTTTCGCGCCGCATGAAGGTCGACGAACGCTCGGCGATGATCCTTTCGAGCGGCGTGTCGATCTGCGGCGTGTCGGCCTGTATCACGGCGGCCCGCGTGGCGGGCGGCGACGACCGGAAACTTTCGTACATCGTTTCGCTGGTACTGATCGTCGTCGTGCCGATGATCTATCTGATGCCGTGGCTGGCGCATGTGATCCTGCCGCATATTTTCGACGATCCGCATGTCGTGCAGGAGGTTGCCGGGGCGTGGATCGGCGGTACGATCGACACTACGTCGGGTGTCGCCGCGTCGAGCATGATCGTGGGCGAGGTGGCCAACCAGCATGCCGTCATCATCAAGGCTGCGCAGAACGTACTGATCGGTGTGGTGGCTTTCTTCATCGCGCTTTACCTCTCGACGCGCCGCGGCGATAAGACCGGGCAGGCCCCGTCACTGGGGATCGTGTGGGAAAAATTCCCGAAATTCATCATCGGCTTTGTTGCCGCATCGCTGGTGTTCAGCCTTTTGCAGGGCAACGGCCTCTTCACGGCCGATGCCAAGGGTAAACTTGCCGAGCCGGGTGTCGCCAAAATGTTCTCGACGGTATTCTTCTCGCTGGCCTTCGTCTGCGTGGGGCTCGATACGCGCCTCAAGGATATCGTTTCCCGGGAGAACCGCAATCTCCTGTGGGCGTTCCTCGCCGCCCAGGCTTTCAATATCGTCGTTACGCTCCTCATCGCGCTCGTGCTGTTCGGCGTACTGAAACCGATGCTGGGATAATCCCCGGCAGATGCCTTTCCATAGCCCCCGGAACCGAAGTTCCGGGGGCTTTTCATGCTTCCGGCCGGGCTGTAATGCTCGTCTGTCGTCTGTCGTCTGCCGTCTGCCAACCCTGCCCCGTCGATCCGTCCGTCCTTTCCGTGCGTTCGCTGTCCTGTCCGCCATGTCCTGCCGGCTCCGCTTGTCTGTGGCCTGCTCTGTCCTGCCTGTCCGGTTTGCGGCCTACACGTCTGTCGAGTCCCGTCCGCCAGTGCCTTGTGCTGCGAGGGATTTTCTTGTCCGGAATACCTTGGACGCAATGCCGTTATGGCCGAATAACATATTTTTCAGCCTTTTTAAATTGTCCGATGGTTAGTTTTGCTGCCATGATCCCGCCGGGACATGCATCCGTGCACCTCCGGCGGCGTGGAAAATTCCAATTCTAACCATAAACAACTAAAATGTATGGCAACAGTAAAAGTCAAGCTCAGGGAATCGACGGTCGGTGGGAAAGCGGGAGTAATATATTACCAGCTTTGCCATCGGCGCAAATCACAGCAGGTAACTACCTCCATGCGTCTCCAGCCCCGGCAGTGGGATGCAAGGCGCGGGTGTGTCATCACGCCCCTTTCGGGCGAAGCCCATGCGTTGCTGTCTGTGCAGCAGCGGATCGACCGTGATTTGTGTCTGTTGCATACGATCATCCGGGATTTCGAATTCCGGCAGGAGGGGTACTCGCTCAGGGATGTTGTCGATCGGTTTCGCAAGTCCCGGCGGAGCACCGTGCTCGCCTATGTCGAAACGCAGGCCGCAAGGCTCGAGGCGAACGGAAAGTTGGGGACGGCGCGCAACTACCGGCGGACACTCGGGAGTTTCTCCGATTTCCTGGGCGGACGGGACATTCCCTTTTCGCTCGTCGATGAACGGCTTGTGGGGCAGTATGACGACTGGCTCCGGCGCCGGGGCGTTGTCCGCAATACCGTCTCGTTTTATATGCGGATATTGCGTGCAGTCTATAATAGGGCCGTGAAGGAGGATGTCGTGCCACAGACCGATCCTTTCCGGCATGTGTACACCGGTGTCGACCAGACCTGCAAGCGTGCCGTCGGCGAGGATGTCGTCGTGCGGCTCCGGCAGCTGGATCTGACACATTCCCCGTCCCTGGCATTGGCCCGGGATATTTTTATTTTCAGTTATTGTACGCGCGGGATGGCGTTCGTGGACATTGCTTTCCTGAGGAATCAGGATATCGTCGGGGATACGATCCGTTATGTCCGCCGCAAGACCGGGCAGCGCCTCGTTATCCGTATCGAGCCCTGCATCGCGAAGCTTATCGGGCGCTATGCCGGTGCAGGGCGCATATCCGGCTATGTTTTTCCGCTGCTCAGTTCGGACGATCCGGTCAGGGCGTTTTCCCAATACCGTACGGCCCTCGATTATTATAATCGTCGGTTGAAAAAGCTGTCCGGTTTGCTGGGGCTCGAAGTCCCGCTCTCCTCCTATACCTCGCGGCATACGTGGGCGACTGCTGCCCGGAACCATAACATTCCGTTGTCGGTCATCAGTGCGGGAATGGGACATGCTTCGGAAAAAACCACGCAGATTTACCTGGCTTCGCTCGAAAACTCCGTCATCGACCAGGCGAACCGGAGCCTGATAGCATCCTTATACGTGTAAGGTCTCTATATAAGAGACCTTCATAACTTTTGCAAAAGTACTAAAAATAAAGCATATGCCCAAATTTTTTAAATCATATTTTTGTTCCCGGCACCGCTTATCGATGCGAAAATAAATTGATTATCAAAAACTTACCATCTTTGACCCGATTGTCTGCACGAATTGTTCGCCAAGTGGATGAATTCAGTGCTCTTTTAATCCGACTTTGGGTATTTGCAGACAATAATCGAACAAGGTCGGTAAAAACAACTTTTATTATATGTTATATAATTGATTATCAAATGGCAATCAAGGTAAAACTATCTCTTATATAGAGACCGCACTTTAAAATACGGAAGTGTTCTTATGGGAGGCGCGTAATTGATTGAAAATCTTGGTTTTAAGAGGTTTTCGATGTCCCCATGGAACGCTTTTTTCTCAACTGTACGCCTTTCCCGGGTGCCGAATCCCGACTTAACGGATCACAATAATGGACTGTCAGGACACAGATGCCAAATGGTATGTGCTTCGGGTTACCTATCAGCGCGAACTCTCCACCAAGGAGTATCTCGACAAACTGCATGTCGAGAATTTCGTGCCGGTAAGGGTCGTACGCCGCCGGGATTCCAAGGGCCGGTTTTCCCGGGTACGGGAAGTTGCGGTGCACAACTATATTTTCGTCCGTTCCACGCGTGAAGTTATCGACGACCTGAAGACATTCAGGCTGCCGATTCTGCGCTATGTGATGCATCAGCAAAACGGCGAGAACCAGATTATGACCGTGCCCGAGTCCCAGATGCGCAATTTTATTGCCGTGGCCGCCAATATCGACGAACCGGTGATTTTCCTTTCGCCCGAAGAGGTCGCATTGTCGAAAGGCGACAAGGTGAGGATTAAGGACGGCGTATTCATGGGTGTCGAAGGCACGTTCATGCGGGTGAAAAACACCCGGGACAGACGTGTCGTCGTCAAGATCGACGGCATCACGGCGGTCGCTACCGCTTCCATTCCGTCCGCGTTGGTCGAAAAAATATGATCCTTGGCACTATAAGCCTGCAAAAAGAACTGTTCCGGTTCCGATAAATTACTGACATGACACCGAATTACCTGAAAAAAATGCTGCCGTTGCTGCTGGATGCCGATCCCGCCCAAGCGACGAACGTGCGCCTGGTGTCGTTGGCAAGGGCTTTTGTCGCGGGCTATGAATTGGTGTCGTCCGTGGCGCCTGCCGGGGAATTCGGTACGGAGGAAACCTTCCGCAACAGAATTGATAGCTTGTTCTGGGTGCTGTCTGAACGCTCTGAACACGAGCCCGATACAGCGATCCGTAGCCGGATGGTACATGCCATGTATTCGCTTGCCTGCAAAACGGTATTTCCCGCCGATCTGCGGAAGAAGAACTGTTGTTACCGGGCTGCGGACGCTCTTGTACGGGATTTTATGGGTGTCGTCGGTGCCCGACCGGAAAACGGTCTGTTTCAGCAGACGGGCGTCTGCATGTGCGCGGCCGACCTGCTCTATCCCGCGCCGGCTGCCGATGACGAATACCTGCTGTTCCTGAAACGGCAGTTGGCCGGCTGGACATCCGCCCTGGATGCTGACGGCTGCTGGCCGGGGGTGTCGTCCGAGGTCGCATTGGAACGTATCGGGGTGATGAACCGGGTTGCCTGGATGTTTCCCGACTTGGGGAACGATACCGCGACAAGGCGGGCGGCGGGGTATTACCGCAGGTGCGTATGCGTCCCTGCCGACCCCCTGAATTTCGACGAGGGGTACCTCTGTACGCTGGGGCGGATGTACGAGGTCGCATTGCAGGGCAATGCCCTCCCTGTCGATAAACCCGCAGCGTGGCGGATCGCCCGGTTCATGTACGATTACAGCCTGACGCTGCCCGTGCGCGGCGACGCATGGTATTATTGCACTTCTTATGTCATACATTGTATTGCCGAAAGTATCGGGGCGCGACTGGAGGCTGAAATGGAACGGCATATCGCATAAATGATAAAGCCTGTTGAATTTTCCATTTGATTGCTGTCGATGTAAAACCTCTTCCTTTTCCGGATAATAAAATGAATCAGTATGACAACGCCTCTTTGCTACACAGTCATCATTCCTTTCTTTATAGCCCTTTTCTTAGTCGGCTGGATCCACCCTAAACTGGTGAAAATCGCGCTGTTGAAAAACATTGTCGATAATCCGGATGCCCGTAAATTGCAACGTACGCCGGTTCCTGTCCTGGGCGGCGTCGCCGTTTTCTTCGGGGTCGTGATCGCTATCGGGAGCATGAGTGCTGTCGTGGACTGCTCCGGACTGCCTGTCGTAATCATGGCCATGATGGCGATGCTCTATACCGGCACGATGGACGATATTCTGAACCTTTCCCCTTCCCTGCGGTTTTTGATCGAGATCGTCGTCGTGCTGCTGCTGGTCTTTGTCGGCGGCTATTGCATAAACGACTTCCGCGGTTTGTGGGGCATCGGGCCGATCTCTTCCTGGTATGCCGTGCCGCTGACTGTTTTTGCCACCGTTGGCATTATCAACGCCATCAACCTGATGGACGGCGTAAACGGTCTTTCTTCGGGCTATTGTATCATGGCCTGCACCATCTTCGGCATACTTTTCCATCTCGCCGGCGAAGAGGTGATGACGATCCTGGCGGTAGTTTCGGTCGGGGCCCTGATTCCCTTCTTCCTGCACAATGTTTTTGGTAAATCCTCTAAGATGTTCATCGGCGACGGCGGGACGTTGGTCATGGGCACCGTCATGTCCGTCTTCGTAATTGCCATCCTGCAATCCGGTTCGCGGGTCGCAGCCTTTGTCGACCCCAATGTCGGGCTTGTACCGTTCACGCTGGCGGTGTTGTCGGTTCCCGTGTTCGATACGCTGCGCGTGATGTCGACGCGTATGCTGAAGGGCTCGTCGCCATTCCGTCCCGACAAGACCCACCTGCACCATATGTTCATCGACATGGGTTGTTCCCATGTCGCGACGACATTGGCTATCTTGGGATTGAATACGGCGGTCGTATTATGCTGGTGGGCGTTCGAAGCGGCCGGTTTTTCAATCGCCGTTCAACTGTATGCGGTCGTCGGCATGAGCCTTTTGGCCACGTTCGGGTTGTATCATTTCATGCAATGGCATATCCGCCGCGACACGAAATTCATGGGCATTATCCGTCGGCTGGGGTACAAGACCCATATCAGCCGTACCGGAATTTTTTTCTGGTTGCAGCAGGTCATGGATAAGGTTTGATTTTTTGTTCGCGACCCTGTATGTTCGGGACGCATTTCTAAAAATAGATTTAACTTACTGATAAATGAAAGGCATCATCTTGGCGGGTGGCAGCGGAACGCGTTTGTACCCGATCACGAAGGGCGTCAGCAAGCAGTTGTTGCCTGTTTACGACAAGCCGATGGTCTACTACCCCTTATCGGCGTTGTTTCTGGCTGGTATCCGCGATATTCTCCTGATCTCTACGCCAGAGGATCTGGGCGGTTTCCGTCGTCTGCTGGGCGACGGCTCCGACTACGGGGTTCGCATCAGCTATGCCGAGCAGCCGTCCCCGGACGGTCTTGCCCAGGCTTTCCTGATCGGCTCGGATTTCATCGGCAATGACTCCGTGTGTCTGGTTCTGGGCGACAACATCTTCCACGGCT
>OHCK01000899.1_pt1 | contig 10550 bp, 9 predicted proteins | sample 1577611 | NCBI WGS metagenome assembly OHCK01 (sample SAMEA3879586, study PRJEB24766) | human gut metagenome | biome: human-associated habitat; feature: feces | place: USA | collected 1985/1987 | reverse complement strand
CGCTACCAGCTCGGCGACGATGGTCGCACCTGGGCTCTGAAGCCAGGTCAGGTGCCTGCGGATCATCACATCGATGATGCAGGAGTAACCTCTGAGACCGTGGAAACTTTCGGTAGTGATGAATACCAGGACGATTCCAGCGCGCTTTTTAACGTGGCCGAACTCCCCTTTCGCGCGCAGCTGCTGGCGCAGTACATGGCCGAAGAACGTCACGTTTATCATATCAGCATGCCTCACCGGCAGGAGCTGTCAGCTCTTGAAATGGACACTGATAACGCAGCCGTCCAGGATCTGATTCTGGCCGCCGAGAATGTCCCTGAAATCAAAAAATACGATATGCCGGCGCTCTGGAAATTCACCAGCGCCAATAAAAAAGTCTTCCCGGAAGGGAAACGGCATGAACTCGGTAAGCGTATCCAGTTTGCTAAGCTGTGGTTCGCCACGAACGCGATCGACCGCGGCATTCTCACCAGGGAATGGGCTGCCGGTAACTGCATTTCTTCGGTTTTGAAAACTGATGCAGGAACTAATGCTGGCGGCGGTAATAAAACCGATCGCAACCCTGACTACACCCATACCCTTGATACGCTCGATGTAGAAATAGCCCTGGCCACAATGCCAATGGATTTCGATATCTACAATTTCCCGGCATCAATTCACCGCCGGGCCAAAGAGATCGTTCAGAAGAAAGAAAGTCCGTTCAAGGAATGGTCGGCAGCGCTGCGCAAGGTTTCAGGCATCCTGGATTATTCCCGCGCCGCGATTTTTGCCCTTATTCGTGGCGCCACCAGCGACATTCATCATTTCCCGGTAAGTCTGCAGACCTATATCAATGCGAACCTGACCGAGCATAAGCATGACGCCCCTTCTACTGAGACGCTTGAAAAAGCTGGTCATGTTTCATCTGCCGCCGTCACTCTGGACGCTGTGAAAAAGGCTATCGATGGAGATGAAGGTGTGCCTGACCTGGAAACTCTCCCAACTGACTTTCAGGTAATTGGCACCGAACTGGTGAAAGAAGCTCAAAAGAAACGCCCTGACGCTAATCAGGTTCTGGCCGCCGAACGCGGCGCATATGTCGAAGGTATCAGTGACCCCACGGATCCGAAGTGGATAACCGAAGACCTGACCAAACCCAAACAGCCTGAAGTTTCAAACATGGGCAATGGTGTTTTTTCGATTGATGGTCTGATGGATAGCCAGCCAGCACCAGCACTTTCTATCGTGGACCAAGCGCGCCAGCGCGCTGCAGAAGAAAAATTTCATCCAGTTAATTCCGGGGGAACCACCAGCGATGTGCAGATGGAAACGGCTCAGCCGGTCGAAGACGAAAATGATAATGCGGTATCAGCAGGCGAAGGCGCTGATGAGCCTCCTGCGCAAACAATTGCCGTGAACATGAGCAAAATACTGGCTGAACGCTGCCCGGATCTTACCGCCGAAGTGCTGAAAAGCCAGGTTTCCGAGAGTGCTCATAGCGATGAAGAGGAAGATGCTGAACAAGCAGCGCCAGCATGGCCGGAGTATTTCGAGCCTGGTCGATATGAAGGCGTGCCAAATGAGGTCTACCACGCCGCTAACGGCATCAGCTCCACGATGGTTAAAGATGCCCGGGTATCGCTGATGTATTTCGAGGCGCGCCACGTATCCAAAACAATACAGAAGGTACGATCCCCTGTTCTGGATATGGGAAATCTGGTGCATGCACTGGCGCTGCAGCCTGATCAGCTGGAAAAAGAATTCAGTATCGAGCCGGAAATCCCGGAAGGCGCCTTCACCACTACGGCGACGATCCGCGCATTTATCGACGAATACAACAACGGGCTTCCGGTTTTACTCAGCGCAGATGACATCAAAAGATTTCTGGAGGAATACAACGCGAACCTGCCCGCCCAGGTTCCCTTGGGTACATCAGTTGAAGAAACCGGCCAGGGTTATATGTCTTTACCTGCTGAGTTCCAGCGCATTGAAGACGGTCAGAAGCAAACCGCCACCGCAATGAAGGCCTGCATCAAAGAATACAACGCCACCCTGCCCGCCCAGGTGAAAACCAGCGGTGGCCGCGATGCCTTACTTGAACAGCTGGCGCTTATTAATCCTGACATGGTTGCTCAGGAAGCACAGAAGGCGCAGCCCCTGAAAGTCTCTGGCACAAAGGCCGATCTGATTCAGGCCGTGAAATCGGTAAAACCGGATGCCGTGTTTGCCGACGAGCTGCTGGATGCATGGCGCGAGAACCCGGAAGGAAAAGTGCTGGTTACCCGCCAGCAGCTGGCTACGGCGCTGGCCATTCAGAAAGCACTGTTGAATCACCCGACCGCTGGCAAGTTGTTGACGCACCCGAGCCGGGCCGTCGAGGTGAGCTATTTCGGCATTGATGAGGAAACCGGGCTGGAAGTTCGTGTGCGTCCTGACCTTGAGATAGACATGGGAGGCCTGCGCATCGGTGCAGACCTTAAAACCATCAGCATGTGGAACATTAAGCAGGAAGGCCTGCGCGCGAAGCTGCACCGGGAAATCATCGAGCGCGATTACCACCTGAGCGCGGCTATGTACTGCGAAACCGCAGCCCTTGACCAGTTCTTCTGGATATTCGTCAACAAAGACGAGAACTACCACTGGATCGCCATCATCGAGGCATCCGAAGAACTGCTGGAACTCGGCATGCTGGAATATCGCAAAGCAATGCGTGCCATCGCAAACGGTTTCGACACTGGCGAATGGCCGGCGCCGATTACCGAAGACTACACCGAAGAACTTAACGATATTGATATGCGCCGTCTCGAAGCGCTGCGCGTACAGGCATAAGGGGGAACAGTCATGGAAAACACTAACATTGTTACAGCCGAACAGCAGGCACCAAACACCATTTCAGCTAGCAACGCGATCTTTAACGTTCAGGCTCTCGGTCAGTTAACTGCTTTCGCAAACCTTATGGCTGATTCACAAGTGACAGTGCCAGCTCACCTTGCAGGTAAGCCAGCCGATTGCATGGCCATCGTTATGCAGGCTATGCAGTGGGGCATGAATCCCTATGCAGTCGCGCAAAAAACGCATCTGGTAAACGGCGTGCTCGGATATGAAGCCCAGCTCGTCAACGCGGTAATCGCCAGTTCCAGCGCTATTAACGGTCGATTTCATTATCGCTACGGCGGCGACTGGGAACGTTGCACAAGGACGCAGGAAATTACCAGGGAAAAACACGGTAAAAATGGGAAATACAGCGTTACAGAACGGGTGCGCGGCTGGACTGATGAAGACGAAATCGGGTTATTCGTCCAGGTCGGCGCGATTCTGCGCGGTGAATCAGAAATCACCTGGGGGGAGCCACTTTATCTCTCTGGAGTCGTCACACGTAATTCTCCTTTATGGGTTTCTAACCCGAAACAGCAGATCGCTTATCTGGGCGTCAAATACTGGGCACGGCTGTATTGCCCGGAAGTCATCCTGGGTGTTTACAGCCCGGATGAAGTTGAACAAAGGACCGAGCGAGAAATAAACCCGGCGCCGGCGCAAAGAATGTCTGTGGCTGAGATTACAAGCAGCTCTGACACCACCACCAGCGAACAGGTTACAGGTATCAGCATTGATTCACTTGCTGACGATTTCCGTGATCGTATTGAACGCGCCGAATCGGTCGATGCGGCAAAAGCCATCAGAGCTGATCTGGATAAAGAGAAAGCTGTGCTGGGTACTGTTCTCTTCACCGAACTGAAAGGTAAAGCAGTGCAGCGCTACTTCATGGTTGATGCCAGAAACAAAGTTGAGGCTGCCATAAATTCACTCCCTAACCCGGGGGATCCGGAAGCCGTCGAACTGTTCGCTAAAGCTGAAGGCATTCTCAACGGCGCGAAACGCCACCTTGGTGATGAACTGTATGACCAGTTCCGCATCACCATGGACGACATGAAACCGGAATACGTGGGCTAAGGGAGGCGGGAGGGTTCGCCCTCCCGGTAACGATATGACGAAAATTTCTGAGCGCGGAATGATTTTTAACGCTGAGATGGTGCGGGCGCTTCTCGACGGTAGGAAGACGCAGACCCGGCGGCCTATCAAATGGAAACAGACTCGGTTCACTGAAATTGGTGAGCGCGAAGACGGTAGCAAATGGCCGTGGAGCGAAGACGCAGAGCATGCTTGCGACTTCTGGCACCAATGCCCGTTCGGCGCCGTCGGCGACCGCATCTGGGTGCGTGAAACTTGGGGCGTTGTCAGTCACGCCTTTAGTGACGATGGCTTGATGATTGACTGGGTTCCTGATCGTCCAGCGACTGCCATCCACGAAATGCCGTTTGGCAATGGCTATTACTCTGGCTACGCCATTTATGCAGCTGATGGTGATTTTACCTGGGGTGATGACGATGGTTATGAAGATGGCCGTTCGTGCTGGAAACCTTCCATTCATATGCCGAGAGCAGCCAGCCGCATTCTGTTGGAAATCACCAACGTGCGCGTTGAACGCCTACGCAGCATGAGCCAGGACGATGCACGCGCCGAGGGTGTTATTGCCGCATCTGGCCCTATGGAAGCCGGTTTAGCATTCCGCGAGCTGTGGGACTCAATCTACGGCGAGGAGAGCTGGAAAGCCAACCCCTGGGTTTGGGTTATTAAGTTCAAACGAATTGAGGAGCTGACAGCATGAGTCTTAAACATCGATTACCTGAGCTGGAAGCCAGCATCGACCCGGCAGCATTGCGTGCAGCCGCCGACGAATATTCGGATCTGCTTCTGACTTTGTGCTTATGCATGAAGATGGCCGGCCCCACCCGGGCGAACGTGCGCGCCTGCGCCAGCGAGCTTAAAAAACGCCTGACAACCTGGCACAGCCATAAAGAGCTCAATGCAATTCTGTCCAGTTGGGATCCCGTTGGCTATGTTCTCGGCCTCCGCCGTGAAGCGAACGACAACGCGCGCGCAGCTGGCGATCCGGTTGATGTCTTTGTGTGAGGTGAATATGCGACTGATTAACCGAAGCAAACAATCACCACTGGGCCGCCAGGCGTGCGATGCGGCACTGGCAAAACACGTTGAGCTTTATGGAGCCTACGGGCGACAGAAAACGAAAAGAACTTATACGGTGGTGGTTCAAGGCTCAAAGATCACTGTAGAAGTTGTTAACAGAAAAAGTAGCTATGTGGCCACAGCCATGAGCTGCGCGCGCCGGCTACACCATCTGCCTGGACAATGTAACTAAGGGGTTTTTATGACTAATACATCTCATAAATCAGATGAAATTTTGATAACCGATGACGTTCTGTCCAGATACAAAATATCGCGCAGCACACTCTATTTCTGGAGCACCCCATCCCGGATGCCCTCTTACTTTGCTCAGCCATTCCCGCAGCCTAAAATAAATGGCAGTCCTAAAAGGTGGAGACTTTCAGACCTGCTGGCCTGGGAGGATAACGTGGGGATCAAACCAGAGGCTGACCAACCAGCTTCTCAAGGTGATCCTGCCAAACAGCAAGCCAGTGACGCTGATCATCCAGATAATCATGCAGGTTATAACATGCCATGACACCTGCCATATGATGGCCAAGCAGTTTTTCCACAACATGTGGCGGCGCACCTAATTCAGAAAGGCGTGTCGCCACTGTTCGTCTGAGGTCATGGAGAGACCAGGGCTTCATGCCTGTTTTAGCTATAATCTGAGCAGAAAACAGAGCGACGTTTGGTTGTAGTGGCGGTCTGTCATCTTCTGGCCCCCTGTAGCGTGACAGTGTCACAACGTGTTTTGAAACTGACGTTTCCTTCTCTGCTAACATCATTCTTACTACTGCCTCGGGAAGTGCCCTTCTGACCGATTTCCCGGTTTTATAATCGCTTGCCGGAATGGTCCACGTTTGCTCATGGAAATCGAACCACTCCCATCTTGCTGTCCTGATCTCCGTACTCCGGCAGCCAGTCATGATGAGAAACTTCATTATCAGCTGTTGTCTGTATTTCAATTCAGGAAGGATGTTCCAAACTGTTTTGATTTCCTCATCACTCAATCTGCGATCTTTTACGGATGCTGTGAGACCTACGTCAGAGCGTCTAAGGCTCTCAATTGGGTTCACATTAATTACCCCTCGATTGGAGCAAAAACGGAACGTACGCTGCATCAGCCCAAGCATCTGACCAGTGACAACTCTTCGCCCCATGCCATCAAAAAGGTTAAGCCAGTGCGCTTTAGTGGTCTGATCAACAATCATGTTCCCCAGCACAGGCGCTATATGGTTATTGAAGTCCCGCCGGTTAACCTTGATTTTCACAAGACCTTCAGGGATGCAGTAATACTTTTCCCAGTAATCGAAAGCCTCTTTAACGGTGAGCGCTTCGACTTTTTTCTGTTTCTCCAGAACTGTTTGCCGTCTCGGATCGAGTCCTTCTGTCAACCAGGCCCTGAACTGCTGTCTACGTTCGCGAGCTTGAGATAAGGAGGTGGTGGGATAATCGCCAATCGTTAGCTGAGCGGCTTTCCCGTTCCATCTGTAGCGGTAAAAGAATGTTATACTGCCGGAAGTAGACAACCGGACATTCAGACCATGAGCGTCCGATATGACCTCGATCTGGTCTCTCTTTTTGCCAAGAGCTTTTCTTAATTTTGTGTCTGTAAGCAATGTGTACACTCCGGAAGAAGATATACACATCAGCGTACACATTTTGGTTAAATTGATAACCTTCAAATCAATGCAGAACACACAAAATTAAAGCACTCAATGCTGGCAAGGCGTTGGTATTAGCGGGATTTTTGAAAAGACTTAAAGCATGACTAACAAACTTAAAACGGATTCATATGCCCTACGATAGCGTTTATCTGGAAAAGCGTCCGCCCGGCGCGCTGCGCACCGTATGGCGTAAGTTCTATGGCGACACCACGGCGATGATCGGTCTGTACGGCTGCGCGGGCCTGCTGCTGCTCTGCGTCTTCGGCGGCTGGTTCGCCCCCTACGGCATCGACCAGCAGTTCCTCGGCTACCAGCTGTTGCCGCCGTCGTGGTCGCGCTATGGCGAAGTCTCCTTCTTTCTGGGAACCGATGACCTCGGCCGCGATGTGCTGAGCCGACTGCTGAGCGGCGCGGCGCCCACCGTCGGCGGCGCTTTTGTCGTCACCCTCGGCGCCACGCTGTTTGGTCTGGTGCTGGGTGTGATTGCCGGATCGACCCACGGCCTGCGCTCGGCGGTGATGAACCATATCCTCGACACCCTGCTCTCCATCCCCTCGCTGCTGCTGGCGATTATCGTCGTCGCCTTTGCCGGGCCGCATCTGAGCCATGCGATGTTCGCCGTCTGGCTGGCGCTGCTGCCGCGCATGGTGCGCTCCGTCTACAGCATGGTCCACGATGAGCTGGAGAAAGAGTACATCATCGCCGCCCGCCTCGATGGCGCCTCGACGCTGAATATTCTGCTGTTCGCCATCCTGCCCAATATCGCCTCCGGCCTGGTGATATTGCCGCGCTGGGCTTTCTTGATCTCGGCGCCCAGCTGCCTTCGCCGGAATGGGGAGCCATGCTGGGCGATGCGCTGGAGCTTATCTATGTGGCGCCGTGGACCGTGATGCTCCCCGGGGCGGCGATTATGCTCAGCGTACTGCTGGTCAACCTGCTGGGCGACGGTATTCGCCGGGCGATCATTGCCGGGGTAGAATAATGCCGTTACTCGATATTCGTCACTTAACCATTGAATTTAAAACCAGCGAAGGCTGGGTAAAAGCCGTCGATCGCGTCAGCCTGACGCTGACCGAAGGCGAAATCCGCGGCCTGGTGGGGGAATCCGGCTCCGGGAAAAGCCTTATTGCCAAAGCTATCTGCGGCGTGACCAAAGACAACTGGCGGGTCACGGCCGACCGCATGCGCTTCGATGACATCGACCTGCTGCGACTGTCGAACCGCGAGCGCCGGAAGCTGATCGGCCATAACGTGTCGATGATTTTTCAGGAGCCCCAGTCGTGCCTCGATCCCTCTGAGCGCATCGGCCAGCAGCTGATTCAGAGTATCCCCGGCTGGACCTACAAGGGCCGCTGGTGGCAACGGCTGGGCTGGCGCAAGCGCCGGGCCATCGAGCTGTTGCACCGCGTCGGCATTAAAGATCACAAAGATGCCATGCGCAGCTTCCCCTATCAGCTGACCGAGGGCGAGTGCCAGAAGGTGATGATCGCCATCGCCCTGGCCAACCAGCCGCGTCTGCTGATTGCCGACGAGCCGACCAACGCCATGGAGCCGACCACCCAGGCGCAGATTATTCGCCTGCTGACGCGGCTCAACCAGAACAACAACACCACCATCTTGCTGATCAGCCATGACCTGCAAATGCTCAGCAAATGGGCGGATAAAATCAACGTCATGTACTGCGGGCAGACGGTGGAGAGCGGGCCCAGCGAAGAGCTGATCACCCTCCCACATCACCCCTACACCCAGGCGTTAATCCGCGCGATCCCGGATTTCGGTAGCGCCATGCCGCATAAAAGTCGCCTCAACACCCTGCCTGGAGCGATCCCGCTACTGGAGCAGTTGCCTATCGGCTGTCGGCTGGGGCCGCGCTGCCCGTACGCCCAGCGCGAGTGTATCGAAACGCCGCGTCTTACCGGGGCGCGCAACCATCTGTACGCCTGTCATTTCCCGTTGAACATGGAGAAAGAGTGAAATGGTCGAAACATTGCTGGAAGTGCGCCAACTCAGTAAGACCTTTCGCTACCGCACCGGCTGGTTTCACCGTCAGACGGTTGAGGCGGTTAAACCGCTGAGTTTTACCCTGCGCGAACGGCAGACGCTGGCGATTATCGGCGAGAACGGCTCCGGGAAATCGACCCTCGCGAAGATGCTGGCGGGCATGGTGGAACCCACCAGCGGCGAATTGCTGATTGACGATCATCCGCTGACTTTTGGGGATTACTCCTACCGCAGCCAGAAGATTCGCATGATCTTTCAGGATCCGTCGACCTCGCTGAACCCGCGTCAGCGCATCTCGCAGATCCTCGATTTTCCGCTGCGACTGAATACCGATCTCGACGCCGAGGCGCGGCAGAAGCAGATAATCGACACCCTGCGCATGGTCGGTCTGCTGCCGGACCACGTCAGCTACTACCCCCATATGCTGGCGCCCGGTCAGAAGCAGCGTCTCGGCCTCGCCAGGGCGCTGATCCTGCGCCCGAAGGTTATCGTCTGCGATGAGGCGCTGGCCTCGCTGGATATGTCGATGCGCTCCCAGCTTATCAACCTGATGCTGGAGCTGCAGGAGAAACAGGGCATCTCCTATATCTATGTCACCCAGCACCTGGGAATGATGAAACACATCAGCGATCAGGTGCTGGTGATGCATAACGGCGAAGTGGTCGAGCGCGGCAGCACTGCCGATGTGCTGGCCTCGCCGCTGCACGACCTGACCCGGCGCCTGATCGCCGGCCACTTCGGGGAAGCCCTCACCGCCGACGCCTGGCGCAAAGACGGGAAATAGCTGGCAGGCAACGGCAGGGGCGGCACTCACGCCGCCCTTGTCATTCAGGTGGAAGGGAAAAGACTCTGCGCCGGCAGCGACCGGCGGTCAAAGCGGCGCAGCGCGTAGTAAAGAACCCCGGTGCCAAACCAGCCTATTATCCATGAGACATCGTTACCGGCGAAGATCCACGTGAGCGAACCATGGAACAACGGGTTCTCAATGAACGGCAACTGGATAAGCACACCGACGATATACAGGGTGATCGCGTACAGGTTCCAGAACCCGTAGCGTTGCTGCGGGTCGCTTAGCGCCGGAATATCGATGGCGCCCTTCGAGATAAGATAATAATCCGTCAGACAGATGGCGCTCCACGGCACGAAGAACGCCAGCAGAAACAGAAGAAAATGCGTGAAATGCTTTAAGAAAGCGGGTTCGCTAAGCAACGCGATAATGCAGGAAGCCGTCACCATCAGCACCACGAATGCAATGCGACACTTTTGCGACAGCACGGTTTGCCGGCGGAAGGCGGAAACAATGGTGGTCAGCGACATAAAGCTGCCGTACGCATTGAGGGTAGTGAAGGTAATTTTACCAAAACAGATGGCGAAATAGATAACCATGGCCATCGCCTGACTCTTACCTAATCCCACCAGATAGCTCACCTCGTGACCAGGGAACGCGCTGCCGGCAATGGCCGCTGTCAGAACCCCGAGCGTCATCGACGTTTGGGTACCCAATACGGTGCCGAAAAACACTGAGCACCACGTTTTCGTGGCGGAAACATCGCGTGGCAGGTAGCGCGAATAGTCTGATACATAGGGGCAAAAAGCGATCTGCCACGATGAGGAGAGCGATACGGCTAATAAAAACGTCGGCAGCGAAAAATGGTTATTGTGCGCGAGCGCACTGAGATCGGCCGAAAGTAGCAGCGTGATGAACATATAAACGAAGGCGAGAATTCCGACGATACTCGCCAGTTTGCCCAGCTTGTGGATCACCTTATAACCGAGGACCGCGATAACGATAATAATCGCACTGAATATCAGCATCCCGGCTACGTGGCTGATATTCAGTAGTTTGGCCATTGCCTGCCCGGCCAATACGGTGCCGCTGGCAGAAAAACCGATATA
>OHCK01000887.1_pt1 | contig 10725 bp, 9 predicted proteins | sample 1577611 | NCBI WGS metagenome assembly OHCK01 (sample SAMEA3879586, study PRJEB24766) | human gut metagenome | biome: human-associated habitat; feature: feces | place: USA | collected 1985/1987 | reverse complement strand
CTTTGGAACTTCCCGAAGTGGATAAATTCCTACCGACCGAAACAGGTGAGCCTCCATTAGGTCGTGCTAAGAACTGGGAAACAGAAGAGCATTATCCGTTGGAGTTGTGTACCATGCCGGGATTCGCAGGTTCTTCGGCTTATTATTTGCGATATATGGACCCGCACAACGATAAAGCTCTGGTATCGAAGAAAAACGATGAGTATTGGCGTAATGTAGACCTCTATATAGGGGGAACCGAACATGCTACCGGTCATCTTATTTATAGTCGTTTCTGGAATAAGTTCCTTTTCGATAAAGGAGTGGTTTGTGAAGACGAACCTTTCAAGAAACTGATAAATCAAGGTATGATACAGGGGCGTTCCAACTTTGTATATCGTATTAAAGATACGAATACTTTCGTATCTTTGAATAAAAAGAAAGATTACGATACTACTCCCATTCATGTCGATGTGAATATCGTAAGTAACGATGTACTCGATATAGAAGCATTTAAAAACTGGCGCCCTGAGTTTAGTTCGGCCGAGTTTATTTTGGAAGATGACGGCAGATATGTATGCGGTTGGGCGGTAGAGAAAATGTCCAAATCGATGTTCAATGTGGTAAATCCCGACGATATCGTAGAAAAATACGGAGCCGATACTTTACGGTTGTACGAAATGTTCCTCGGTCCCATCGAACAAAGCAAACCGTGGGATACGAACGGAATAGACGGCGTACATCGTTTTCTGAAAAAGTTGTGGAATCTGTTTTATCAAGGTGATAATTGGATTGTAACAGATCAAGAGCCTACGAAAGAGGAATTGAAGTCTTTGCATAAACTGATAAAGAAAATATCGTGGGACGTAGAGAATTTCTCGTATAATACTTCTATAAGCGCTTTTATGATATGCGTGAATGAGTTGACTTCTCTTAAATCGCACAACAAACAGATACTTGAAAAGGTAATTATATTGTTGGCTCCTTTTGCTCCTCATATCAGTGAAGAGTTGTGGCATGAATTGGGTTACGATTCTACTGTATGCGATGCCCGGTGGCCCGAATGGAAAGAGGAATATCTGAAAGAAGATGTAGTGACTTATGCTATTTCTTTTAATGGAAAAGCACGTTACAATTTGGAAATTCCGGCAGATACTCCCCGTGAAGAAATAGAGAAAATGGTACTTAATCATGAATCTTCGGTGCGGTGGCTCGAAGGAAAAACACCTAAGAAGATAATCGTAGTACCTAATAAAATAGTCAATATAGTTATTTGATAAACTTTATCCATGTTCGTAAATTCATAGCGAACATGGATTTTATATTTTACATATTATGCGTTTGCCTTTTAATAGTGTCTGGTATTCGATAAAAGACTATTTGATTATCATATTCGGGTTACTGTTGTATGCTTTGGGTTGGGTAGGTTTTCTGATACCGAACGAAATAACGACAGGAGGTGTAACGGGTATATCGGCCTTGATATACTACGGTACGGGTATACCTATATCGGTATCCTATTTTGTTATCAATGTATTATTGTTGTTGGCTGCCATCAAGGTGTTGGGTCTTCAATTCTGCATACGAACTATTTTCAGCGTAATCGTATGTTCTTCATTCTTGTCTATTCTTCCTTTGTTCATAAAAGATGCTTTGGTAGACGAACAACCTTTTATGTCGGCTATAATAGGCGGTATTCTGTGCGGTTCGGGTATTGGATTGGTATTCGTGTCTAATGGAAGTACGGGAGGAACCGATATTATAGCGGCTATCGTAAACAAATACAAGAATATTTCGTTTGCCAAAATGATGATGTACATCGATTTTTTAATTATTGCCTGCTCTTACGTTCTGTTCCATAGTGTGGAAAAAATGATTTTCGGATATGTAGTGATGGGGGTAATGAGTTATACGATGGACATGCTTATCAATGGCAAACGTCAGTCGGTACAAATTTTGGTTCTGTCGGATAAATACGAAGAGATAGCTACTCATGTCAATAACGATATACGTCGCGGCGTGACAGTTATCGATGGCATGGGCTGGTATTCCAAACAACCCAAAAAAGTATTGATGATATTGGCTAAAAGAAATGAGTCGGTTAAAATATTTCGCTTGATAAAGTCCATAGACCCGAAAGCTTTTATTTCCCAATCCAATGTTGTGGGAGTTTATGGAGAAGGTTTCGACAAAATAAAAGCATAAATCTACCCTTCGGGACTTCTTTTTTTCCCTATTATAAAGGGGAAATGTTTGTTGATGATATAGGCGATAGGTAGGCACGAAAAAAGACTCACCAAAGCGAAAACTATATTAGGAACTATTTTGCCGTATAAGGTTTCTACCGGTATGTGAAAGACAAATACCATGATTCCTTTTAAGAAAGAGAACGTAAGCAAATGAAAACTGTTGATAATGAGTGTGTTTTTGGATATATAGATTATGATATTTTGAAAAACAGGTTTTAAGGATAGGAAATTGCTCGACAGATTTATCATACATATACCGGCGAAACTTCCTATGAAAAACAGTATATAGTTATTATAATTATTTGTGGCCATTATTATATATCCGTTTTCATGAGCTATGAAAATAACAATTCCCATTGTCAGGAAAACGAGTATTATATGGAGTAATTTTATTTTTATTATTTGTATGTTGTGTACGATTAAATTGCCTATTCCGTAGAAAACCATTCCTACTATGGCAGTTCCCAAGCAAAAGGGTAATGTATAGGGGTTGTAGGCATAATTTGTGTATCCTATGACGGCGATAACGATCAATACCGAAATCTTTATCGATTTGCTTTTCTTTTGTAACGGTTTGAATAGGAGGTAGTAAAATATTTCCAAGAAATAGAGACAAATGAAAAACCACATGGGTGTATTGTGTATCATCTGTTTACTATATCCTAAAAGAATGCCTATTATGGGGGAATACCAAGTAGTGGATATTGTCGCATCTTCGCCGAAATTACGACCTGCAAATAACCAGAACAGATAGGTGATGAGGTTTATCCAAAGATAGGGAACCATGAGCCCTTTGAATCGTTTTATAGCAAACTCTTTAAAGTTGGGGTGTTTCTCGAATGAAAAAAGACAACCGGACAAAAAGAAGAAAAGAGGCATGTGAAAAGTATAGATAAAGTCGGTGACAGGTTGGGAAGCATGAGCATGCCCCAACAGAACCAAATAGATACATATCGATTTGGCATAGTCTATCCACAATATCCTTTTTCCCGTATTCATGTTTGCGGATTCATAAGTCTTTTATAATCTGTATCGGCGAGTATTTGCAACAAATAGGGTATGCAGAAAATGTAATAAGATATATCTGCTTTCGATTGGAATAGAGCTTGTGTAAAACTGTATTGGCAAACCGCTTCTATAAAATGGATTGTCACGATACCGAATAACAGCAGAACGCTGAAAAATCTAACGTCGTTGTAGTTTCTGCAAAAGAAACTTCCTGCGATCGCTATCAGTACGAAGAGCACTATGAAGTGAAAAGATACCAAAGATGATTGTGTGGAGAACGGATTGACCTCCCAAAACTCATCGGGATATAGCCAGATGAAAGGAACGAAAGTAATCGCGAAGGACAATAGGAAAACAAAGCCCCACAGGAATATTTTCTTCGGAGATGTTTTTTCTTGAAAGAGTTGATACAATCCCCATACGATGAGCGGCAGCACGAACACGTTGCGAATAGAGAACAGCAACCCTCCTATGACAGCGCTCCATATCAGTTGTCGGGTGGAAAATGTGCGGAATCGTTCGAGATAAAGGAGAAAGAGGGTGAACAGTACGGCGTTGATGAGTATGGTACTTCTTGAAAAAATTTCCCAGTAGATACATAAAGAAGAAATCGAAAGTATAAAAAATAAACTATAACTTTGAACAGATTTACGTTTGAAATGGAATGCCAGCAAAGCAATGGAAATAACGGTTATGAATCCTATTTCTCGTATACAATAAAATGGATAGCAGAGAAGAAAATAGAACGGCATTGCCCCCGGATAGTTGCCGATAGAAGTTTTTTCGGCATAAGGGTACAGACCGTTTGAAACGGAGTCCCAAAAAAGATCGATAATAATCCATCTGTCGGCCGTGAATATTTCTTTGGGAATAAAGAAAAGAAGTGATGAAGTAGCTATTATAAAAGTGATTATACCGACGTTGACAAGTTTGCGACCGAAAGTCGGTTTGTATTTGAATAAGAAAATGATGAAAAGTATATATAACACGCTCGTAATAGCTCCGCATGCGATAGATATCTTCGATAAGTATTTAAAATAAAACAAGATATTTATCGTTATAAACATGAGTAGAGAAAGGTAATTTTGAAATTTTGAATAAGATTTCATTTTGTTTGTTCGGATTTTTTACAAAAATAATTATTTAATATTATGAAACTGGTTTTTGCCACGAATAATAGACATAAATTGGAAGAGATATCGGCGATTATCGGTGACAAGATAGAGATACTCGGTTTGAATGATATCGGTTGTCATGACGATATACCCGAAACGGCCGATACTTTCGAAGGTAATGCTTTGTTGAAAGCCCGGTATGTTAAGGATAAATACGGATACGATTGCTTTGCCGACGACACGGGACTGCAAGTGGAGGCGTTGAACGGGGAGCCGGGTGTATATTCGGCCCGTTATGCGGGTGAACCTTCCGATTCTGAGAAGAATATAGATAAATTATTGGCTAATCTTCGAGATGCAGAAAACAGAAAAGCGAGTTTTGTTACATGTATAGCTTTGGTAACAGGTAGCGAGGAGCATGTTTTTTACGGAGAAATATCCGGAAAGATAATCCGTGAACGCCGAGGTTCGTCGGGATTCGGTTATGATTCGGTTTTTGTGCCGGAAGGATATGAAGAAACATTTGCCGAGATGGGAGAAGAGGAAAAAAACAAGATAAGCCATAGGGCACGAGCGGTAAAAAAGTTATCGGATTTTTTTAATACACTATAATCGTTTGATATGTTGAAAAGAATATCGGGTTTAATAGGTTTCGTTATATTGTCGTTTACGGTTGCGACCTATGCTCAATTGGCCGTGGGCGATTGGCAGATTTATACTTCGACGGGAACTCCTGTAAAGGTCATAGATACGCCTGAAAGGGTTTACTATGTGTCGGGTAGGAGTCTTTTTGGTTTCGATAAGGAGACGGAAGAGATGGAATCTTACAGTAAGAACAATATATTGAACGATATAGATATAGCTAATATTTATTATAATTACGATAAAAAGTATCTGGTTATCGTATATGCCAACTCCAACGTAGATATTTTGCACGATAATGGAAAAGTGTTTAATATACCGGATATTAAGAATGCCATATTGACTACGGCAAAAGGTATCAACGATGTAAAGTTTTACGGTGATAGAATTTATTTGGCTACCGACTTTGGTATCGTTGTTTTGAACGATAAGAAAAATGAAGTGAGCGAATCTTATAATTACGGAAAAAAAATCAGTTTGATAGGGGCTTGTGACAAGTATTGGTTTTTTGTTGCCGACGACGGTCTTTATTATATAAATAGCGATGCCATCAAGTACGATATCGCCAAGTGGGTTTTATTGGACGATGTACCGGGAACGACTATCTATGCGCTTATGCCTTTCAACGATAAATATTTGTTTTATTCTAAGGGCGGCAATCTTCATTTCCTCGATATAAATAACGGGTTGTCTCTATTGGGAACCTTGAATATGGGAGTGATGAATGTAGATAAATATTATGACGGGTTTGTTTTGAGAGGATATGTTTATGTCGCTTTCTGTAAACCGGATATAGTGAATGGAGCTATACAGTTCGATGGTATTTTCAATTTTCAAAATCAATCGGATTATTTGGTGAATGTGTTGACTTCTTCATACGAAAAAGATATGTCTATATGGGCTTTGGGAGAAAGCGGTTTGTGTCATTTCAGTATGGGGAATAATCAATTCGTTATGTTGAAGGAACCGTTTTTGCCCAATGTATCGAATGTGGCAGACCCGTGGAATCTCGTTATTAACGATCATAAACTTTATGTAAGTAATTCGGGTCCCCGTAGAGGAACCGAAGATCAGTACGTGCAAACAAAAATAAGCGTATTGGATCAGGGAAACTGGTCTGTAATCGATGTGGGAGAAGTGCCGTTGGAAAATGGTAAAACAGGAAATAGAATATATTCGAGTTATAATATGGCATTCGATCCCGATGATTCCAACACTTTTTATATAGGAACTTGGTTCGAAGGCATATATAAGATTTCGGGGACAGAATGTGTAGGACATTATACGTCGTTGAATTCGCCGCTTTCTAAGGGTTGGGCTATGGCTGTGCCTAATATTGTTTTTGATAGAGATGGAAATCTTTGGATAGCACATGCGGGCGATGTGGGCGTAAGTATGTTGCCTAAGGCAAAGCGAGCGATTGGTATCAATTCGGTTATTCGGAAATAAAGAATAATAAATATGCCAAACTGCTTATACCGAATCATTCTACGGCAAAATGGGTCGTTTATGGGGATTGGCCCGGTTCTATATTCGCTTTTGACGATAAGGGTACGTATAATACGATAGCCGATGACAGAACGAAAAATATAGTTTCGTTTATGGATCAGGATAATAAAACGTTTACTCCGAATTATTACACCTGCATAGAAGAGGATAACAACGGTCAGATATGGATAGGAACTTCGTCCGGGCCTATCGTGATTACGAATCCAGACCATGTTTTTAGCGACAGTTTCCGTTGTACTCGAATAAAAATAGCCCGTAACGACGGGACGGATAATGCCGATTATTTATTACAGAATATCAATATTACCGACATATTCGTAGATGGCGCCAATCGTAAGTGGATAGGAACCCGAGAATCGGGATTGTATTTGGTAAGTGCCGACGGGTCGGAGATTTTGAACCACTTTACGGCAGAGAACAGTAAACTGCCTTCGAATCATGTAACCGAAGTAATCGTCGATCCGGTAACGGGTGTGGCTTATATAGGAACGACCAGCGGCTTGGCTGCTTATCGGTCCGATGCTGTACAATCGTCCGACGATTATAGTAATGTCTACGCTTTTCCCAATCCGGTGAGACCCGATTATGAAGGTTGGATATCGGTGACAGGATTGATGGAGAATAGTTTGGTGAAGATTACCGATACGGCGGGTAACTTGTTTTTTCAAGGTTATTCCAATGGCGGACAAATATCGTGGGACGGCAGGGATCGTAGCGGTAATCGGGTGAAAACCGGCGTGTATCTTGTTTTCGCGTCTTCCGGTGGTTCGTCGAAACAATCGGGAGTTGTTACTAAAATTTTAGTTGTCAATTAATTAAAGTATATGCATCCTCTTCGATTATTCGAATATTGCCCTCGTTGCGGTTCTCATCGTTTCCAAGAGAACGATGCTTCTTCCAAACGTTGCGAGGATTGTGGCTTTGTGTATTATCTTAATCCAAAAGCATCGGTAGCGGCATTCGTTATGGATAGGCAATCGAGAATTTTAGTTTGTCGCAGGGCGTTCGATCCGTCCAAAGGCATGCTGGATTTACCGGGTGGGTTTACAGAATGTGGAGAAACGGTAGAGGAGGCTGTCGTTCGGGAATTGTCGGAAGAGATAGGTTGGAAACCGAAGCAGATGAAGTATTTGTGTTCTTTCCCGAATGTCTATCGTTATTCGGGTTTTGACGTACACACGATGGATTTGTTTTTTCTCTGCCGAAGCGATGAAGATATGAGCGATTTGAAAGCGCATGACGATGTTGCCGAATGTTTCTGGTTGCGGAGGGAAGAAATCGAACCCGAGAAATTTGCTTTTCAATCTATTCGTAAGGCTGTCGATAGATTATTGAAAGACGATAAATACTGGGTTAAGGATTAAAAAAGATTGGGAAACCACTCTTTCAGGTAGTTGATACCGATTACCACCAAGTAGTACCGGGAGAATTTTCCTACCATCATGGAGAGTAACGTGCCGAGAGGATTGGCTCTGAGTAGTCCGAGAGCCACGATCATGATGTCGCCGATAACCGGAATAAAGACGAAGAATCCGAAAAGAGAGCCTTTCCCTTTCAGAAAGCGTTGCATTTTCGAGAGTTTTTCTTCCGGTATTTTCAGATAGGTGTGTATCCACTCTGTTTTTCCCAAGTAGCCTATATAGTAACAAGTGACGCCTCCCAACCAGTTTCCCAAAGTGGCAGAGAATACACAGCCCCAAGAATCGTATCCGGCTATTAAAAGAAGTCCCAGCACGGCTTCGGAACTGAAAGGAATTATGCTTCCGGCCAGAAACGCCGCTATAAAAAGACCGAAGTATCCCCACTCGCTCAGACCGGCAATAAATTCCATACGAACAATCCTGTGTAAAGGGTTAATATGAGATAAAACAACACTACTCCGTATTTTTTCGTATTGTTCGTGAAGAAAAATGCAGCTTGCATGGCAACTGCCATATTTAGGACGGGCAGATAGAGGGTATAGTTTCTATAATCTATAATCAGAAGCATGGCGGAATAGACCGACAATAGGTTTATAAAGCCGTTATAAGCTCTTGTTTGGCGTTTTTCGTTGAATGTGGTATATAGTGTCGCTGTACCGGAGAAAAGGCCTAAAAGCGCGGTTAAAACGATTGTCCAGAATTGCGGGTCGTTAAAGGGAAGTGTTTCGGGTATATGAAACGTAAAATCGGGAATCAATGCAGACAATCCTGAGAAAGGCATGATTCCTATTCCGATCAATACCCAGAACGGGGTGGCGAATCCGATGAATGCTCCTAACAGGGATTTCAGCGTGAAATACCTTATTTGCGCGAATCCGATGATAAACAGGGGTATGTAATAAGCAAATTCGGGACAAAACAGGGTACATAGGGAGATGATTCCCATCATTAGAAATGCCGGTTGTGCCCTTTCTTGCTGATAAGCCGAGAAAAAAGAAAACAAAATCGTCGTTAGAACCACAGCCATTATGTTTCCGTTGCATAAGAGCGAAAGGGACGGGGAACAGACTTCCAACAACAGAAAAAATAGGAATGGAAGCAATGTGTGTTTCTGAATAAGAGAGAAAAGGTTGTTGATACGCAACAGCAGAATACCCCCGGATAGAATAAGAATGCTGTTGACCGAATGGTTCGATAGGGGGGAGGAAAGCCATCTTTCGGCACTCGGAAACAAGATTCCGTGACTCCCTTCGCAAGGGAGATATGTTGCGAACCGGCTCGTGAGATATACACCAGTCAGATAGAAAACAATCGATCCAACCAGTGTATATTTATTGTTTATGAATGATTTCAGATTCATTGTTTTACAAGTCGGCGCCTATGTCGGAACGAAAATATTTACCTTCGAAAGAGACGGCTTTGGCGCTTTTGAAAGAGTTTGCCAAAGCCTCTTCTTTGGTCGCACCGTATGAGCTGAGGGCGATGACGCGTCCGCCGGAGGTTACGATTTTTCCGTTTTTGAATGTCGTTCCGGCATGGAACGGAATGCTGTCCGTCACTAAATCCAGTCCTGTGATTTCCTTGCCTTTTTCATAGGAACCGGGATAGCCACCCGATACCAGCATAACGGTTACGGCAGCCCGTGGGTCTTCTGTCAACTCTTTTTCCCGGAGCGTTCCTTGTGCCACGCCTTCAAGCAGGTCAACCAAGTCGGATTGAATACGCAACATGACGACTTCGGTTTCGGGGTCTCCCATACGAACGTTGTATTCGATCACCATCGGTTCTCCTTGTACGTTGATCAATCCCAAGAATATGAAACCCTTGTACGTGATATTTTCTTTTTTCAAACCTTCGATGGTGGGTTTTACGATGCGCTCTTCCACTTTTTTCATGAACGTGGCATCAGCGAACGGTACGGGTGAAACAGCTCCCATGCCGCCGGTATTGAGTCCGGTATCGCCCTCTCCTATTCGTTTGTAATCTTTGGCAACGGGGAGTATGCGGTAATCTTTGCCGTCGGTGAGAACAAAGACAGAACATTCGATGCCCGATAGAAATTCCTCGATAACCACGGTTTTACTGGCATTCCCGAACATGCCGTTCAACATTTGTTTCAATTCGTCTTTCGCCTCTTGCAGGTCGTTTATGATAAGTACGCCCTTGCCCGCCGCCAATCCGTCGGCTTTAAGCACGTAAGGGGCTTTCAACGTTTCGAGAAAGGTATATCCCGCTTCCAGATTTTCCTGAGTGAAACTTTCATACCGGGCCGTGGGTATATTGTGACGCATCATGAATCCTTTGGCAAACTCCTTGCTGCCTTCCAAGCGGGCGCCTTCCTTCGACGGGCCTATAACAGGTATGTTTTTCAACTCATCGCAAGATACGAAGTAGTCGTATATTCCTTTTACCAATGGGTCTTCGGGACCCACAACGACTATATCGATATGTTTTTCCACTGCAAATTTCCCGATGGCATCGAAATCGGTCGCCGGTATCGCCACATTCGTACCTATGGATGCGGTTCCTGCATTTCCCGGTGCGATATAGAGTTTGTCGGTTTTTGGACTTTGCTTTATCTTCCAAGCTAAGGCGCATTCGCGACCTCCCGATCCTAATAATAGAATATTCATTGTATGGAGTTTTTAGGTTTATTCTGGTTTGTCGGAGTCTTTTTTAGGATTGTCGTCCGATGGTTTTATGGAGGGCTGCTTGAAGGTTACGAATTTCCGAAAAGCCGCTTCTCCGTGCAAGCGTTCCGATTTTTCGCCGTCGGGTTTGAACCGTTCCGGACGATCGAAT
>OHCK01000880.1_pt1 | contig 10809 bp, 9 predicted proteins | sample 1577611 | NCBI WGS metagenome assembly OHCK01 (sample SAMEA3879586, study PRJEB24766) | human gut metagenome | biome: human-associated habitat; feature: feces | place: USA | collected 1985/1987 | reverse complement strand
AACTCATGCCATCTAAACAAATACTAATCCGTCCAATATTTGGGGTGCACTTCAAACAACCGTCCGATTTTTTTGTTTCCCGTCAATCGACCGCCGTATGGTCGCCCAGCTTCCCGTGCAGTTCACGCCCGATATGTCCGGCAATGCCACGGGGAGAAATTTCAGAGATTGAACCCCACCCGCCATGCGTGTATATGCACGTCTTGAGCGGTTCGGTACGGGAAAGGTAGAACAGATAGCCGTTGCGGAGCAGGATGCCCACAAACACCGAGCCGACCTCGATGTCGGCGATCTCGTCAAAACGTATCTTCCCGTCATTGTATAATACTGCCGTGCCATCCGCATCGGGAATGACGAACAGATCGTCTTCCATGACAATCCCGTGCAACTCGATTAGCGACCCCAGGCATTCACTCGCCGATACCCGGTCGTAATCACCCTTTACCTCATTTGTCGATTTCGTTTCCATATCGCTTTTCTTTAGGTTCAGACAAATACCATACGAAAAAGGCGTGAGAATACGTTAAATACCGGCATTGAGGTACAGCCAAGCACCCATCCACTCGATAGATAATTTCTCCCCACGCCGCTATCGCATACGCTTGACGCATATAGACACGACAATGAAGAAGAGAACTACCCATTATTTTGCGAGCGGATTAAAATTTGGCTGTTTTCAATGCCCCACCATAATGTGTTCCTTCCGTATGTAAATCGCCCGGCGGCACGCCGCCGGAGGATTCGATTGCAAATATAACGATTTCATCCGGGTATCGGCGACAACACGTGCGATTTTTAACAACCTTCCTGCCAAAGAACTACCCGCCGTCCTACAATTTCGGCCCCCGGGCGGGTTTGCGGGGCGCGACCTTCGGCTGCGCCTTCTTCTCCCTGGGCGGTTCGACGATCCGCAGTTTGAGTTTCTCCGTCTTACGGTCGTAACGCACCTCGCAGCAGTCAATCTCACCCGCAACCGACGTCCACACGTTGTTCACACGCACCGCGCCGCCCGAGTAGAGGGTCTTGTATTGTTCGTATTCGAGCGGCTGCCGCAATTTCGCGTCCACCTGACGGTGGAACGAATAGATATTACGTCCCTTCGCTATCTCGTCGGGAACGTAAACCCGCAACTCGGGATGGGCGGCCTCGGCATAGAGGCACAGATCCGCCGTGCGAAGCTCCCTCGGAACCCACTGGATCATCCTCGGGTCGCCCCGCACGGCCGTATCGGCCACGAGCGGCGTGATGGCCGTGCTGGGAATGTCGTACAGCACCCCCGCATCCTTGCGAACGGCCTCCAACGCCACCTCCTCCGTTACAAGCCGGCGGTTCAGGTGCAGGATACTCATCAACCGGTGTATCTTCTGCGGGTCGTCCTGCTCGCGGAACACCTGCAAGACCAGGGCGGGGTCGCTCAACGCGCTGATAACCGAGAAATCGGTTTTGTCCTTCCCGTAGGTACGCTCGAAAGCCTCCCGGCTCATCTCCGGCGTCCTGGCTTCGCGGGGGACGCCTTTCAGGTTTTGCGGGTTCTCCCGCACCAGGCTCATGTATAGATCCGGGCTTTTCATGCTCTCGGGCAGGTGGGCGATGGCATAGGGACTGCGCCGTATGGCCTCCATGCACAACTCCGGCGTTTTCCACTTCTCGGGGACATATTGCAGGTAGCTCCCGTCGTGCCCGACGGCCCGGCGGCACATCTCCTCGTTCTTGGCGTGGTCGGGAAGGTTGTAGAACAGCTCCGGCTCCAGGGCGAAGATCTCCCGGGCCACCCTCGGCGTGACGTGTGCCGGGTTCATGTGCTGCAAAAAATCGAAGGTCTTATCGTAATTCGTGCAATAGAACCCCAACACTTTCAGGTGTATCTCCTCGAAGGGGATATAGCGGAGGACACGCAGGTCGTCGGTACGGGCCAACGCCCGGTTGCAGACCTCCGGCGTGAGCTGTTCGGGGTTGAAAAAGCGGATGGCCAGGGGATCGCGCTCCAGCGCCATCCCGCACAGACGGTCGGTTTTCAGATGTTTCGGAACGTACTCCAGTGCCAGGTAGTTCGAGGACACGGCGGCCTCGCAGACCCGTTCCGTGCGTAATTCCTCCGGCACTTCATGGAGCAGGATGCCGTCCCCGCTGACGGCACGCAGGCAGACTGCCTCCGTGCGCAGTTCCACCGGCACGAGCGAAAGGCAGGACGCGTCCATCCCCACGCCGTGAAGGGCCAGTTCCCCGGTCATGACCTCCGGGGCAATGGAGGCGAAAATCTCGAACTTGTCCACGAACGACATCCCGAATTTTTTCAGCCCTTCCAGGCATATATCGGGATACGGAATGTAAGGGAGTATCTTGTAATCGGCACTGTCCACCGCTTTCAACGCCGCACGGCATATTTGCGGCGTCCTCAATTCCCCGGGGACGGCCTCCAGCACCAGACCGTTGCGCTTCACGGCCGTCATGCACAGTTCGGGGGTCTTCAACCCCTCCGGAACGTAATACAGCGCGTAGCTGTTGCTATCGACGGCGGCACGGCACATTTTCGGTGTCTTCAGACGGTCAGGGACGAATTTCAGTGTTTCGCCCCGGTGGCCGGCCGCGGCAAGACAAAGTTCCGGCGTTTTCATCGCTTCGGGAACGAACTCGATGTTGAAAGCCGATTTCTTGATGGCGAAACGGCAGACTTCCGCCGTTTTCCGATCCTCGGGCAGCGTCTCGAAAAGGTTCTCGCGCCACGGGTTCTCGTACACCCCCGTATCGAGATAGGCTATATCTATTCTCTCTTGCTCTGTCATGGTTTTCAGTATTTATGGAAAGCGCCCGGGTGACGGGCGCTTCTCTTGGTTAGACATATTACGTTATCGTTCCGTTTCCTCCGTCCCGTTCTCGCTCTGGAACGTGAAGGAGGTTTTCACGACCTGACCCGTGTTGTCCTCGACATAGACGTCGATGGTCTGCTGGTCATCGCTGCGCGATGTGTAATAGAGGCGGAACACCTCACGGTCGAGCGGATAGCGGTCGTTGGGCAGGAACACCGTACCGTCGTCCATCCTCAACTCACCGCGCCCGTCGGGCTGGAAATAGCGGATCGTGTAACGCGCGCCGTCATATCTCCCCTCCCGCACGAGCGTGCAGCGGATTTCAGCGGTTTCACCAACGGAGATTCGCTTCTGAACGGGCATCGTTTCCAGAGAGAACGTGTACGCCTGCTGTATATCCAGCCCGTTGTCGCAGGATGCGCATAAAAGACCCAGGGCGGCGATCCAGACCGCCAGGGCCAATATCTTTTTCATCTTTTTCATGTCGCTTGCAAGTTTAATGGATTATGAATTTCACGCCCAGGCCGAACTGCGCGTGGAAATGTCCCGTTGTAGTGCCCCATAGGATACGCTCACGCCCCGTCAGCGAGAGGATAATCCTGTCGGTCAGGTACGCATCGACCTCCAGCGTGACGGCCCCGCCATAGAGGAAACGGTCGCGGTGGCGGAGCGTAGAGCCGTCATAGAGCCGCCTTTCGCCCCGGTTCACACTCTCGTAACCGGCCAGCGCCGAGCCGCCGAGGTAGAAGAAAAAAGTCCTGGACGGGTCGGCGAGGAACTTGTAATAGTAACCGCCCTCGGCAGTGAACTGCGCCACAGGGATACGTTCCGACTTGTAGGGGTAATAACGGTTCAGGAACTCCGCGCCGAACACCCACTTGTCGGCATTCTTCGCGTAGCGGCTCATGGCCAGCCCGAACCAGTAGCCCGTTTCGCTGCGGCTGTCCCGGGTATAGAAGCCGTCGGTCATGCCTCCCCGTATTTCCAGCCCGCGCATGGCGGGCAGGGCACGCTGGGCGTGCGCCCCGTCCGAAAGGAGGAGGCATAACCCCAGCGTGAGAATGAATATCGCCCGTTTCATATCACTTTACCTTTAACTCGTTGATAACACGTGCGCGCACCAGGTCGGCATTCTCCACCGTGAAAGTCTGGTGTCGCCCGCCCTGCTGCTCGTGCAGTTCCACGACCAGCTGCTTGTCGTCGGCCAGCGTGAACTTCGGGAGCGTGAAGACCATGCGCTCGGTACGCTTGCCGCCGATGACCTGCACGTTGTTGTACGCACGCACGGGCCATACGACCTGCTCCTGGATGGCCGTGCGTTTGGCCACCTTCTTGTCCGTAATCTTGAACGTCAGGTAGTCCACGTTGAAAGGCACGTTGGAGGAGTTTTTCAGTTGGAGGTGGAAATAAAGCAGGTCGTTATGCACGTAGATACCTTTGAGGAGGTATTGTACCCCGAAACGCTTGCAACCGATATGCTTGATCTCGCGGCGGTCATTCTTGTAAATGGACTGCATGATCAGTTTGACCAGCAGCGGAGATTCGCATCCCAACTCCTGCAAATAGATGTCCAGCGCATTATTGGGGCGGTTTACCGCCTCCCCGCCATGCAGGAAGTCCGCCATCTCGACCGACAGTTTCACCGGCTCGTCGGCATACTTGACATTGAAGCTGTAATAGGCCCCGTCCTCGGTAATGACCGAAAGGTTGCTCTCGCGCGAGAAATCACGCAGGGCCGCCTTTACACGCAGCACGTTTTCCGTGCCGTCGGCTTTCGCCGCCAGAAGATCCGAAGACCCCAGATCGACGTAACGGATGGCCGAGGGGAAAATCACATGCACGGTTTTGCTGAACGTCACCTCCAGCGCGTAGGGCGGGATAACCCGGTTGAAGGTCAGCGGACGGGTAAGACCGTCGTACAAATCGCCCGTGGAGGGCTTTTCCTGCGGGTGGGCAGCGAACATGCACCCGATAAAAGCGAGTGCCAGAAGAATCTTTTTCATACTCGATAATTTTTTGATTGTTGATAAAAATGGATTTTTTCAGTGGTGTACGGAAGTACGTCGTTTGTACCCTTATTGAAGGGGCGGGAGCAGCAGGACGCTGTAACCGGCCTTGAGCGTGACCTTGACCGAGCGCATCTTCTTGCTCACGTATTGCGACACGCCCTGGATGGCGCTGCGCCCCAGGTCGGAGAGCAGTTGCGAACCGGCATCGTCCGTGATCGTGATACTGCTGCCCATGCCCGCACCCATATTGGCGGCGATCTCCTTCACGGCATTGAGTTCTTCCGACCCCGGCACGGGAATACCCTCGTTGCCGTTCGTGTCATAGACCGACAGATCGACCGGAACGACCGCCCCGCCGTGCTGGACAGCGCTGACCTTGACCGTCAGCCGTTCGCCGTTGATCCTCGCCGCCCCCGTTACGGGCGTACCCGAGGGGATGAGCAGCTCTCCCGCCATCATCGGTTCCAGCAGCCGGAAAGTAACCTCCCCGCCATCGGTGAGCGTCACGGTTTGCTGCACGGCGGCACGGATACTGTTGCGCTCGGGCTCGCGAAGGTCGCTCCCCACCGTGTTGAAACCCCAGTTCCGGGGCTTGACGAACTCACGGGCGAAGACCGAATCGGGCAGCGGGGCGGCGAGCAGCGACACGATGTTACGGCGCACCTGGCGCACGGGCTGCACGGAAGCCTTGCCGGAAACGGAGGCTTTCTGACGCGGGGCTTCAGGGGCTTGACCGCCATTCATGTAGCGGGCGGCGATCTCGTAGGACTTCTCCAGCAGCGCCACCTGCTCCTCCTGGGCCGTTTTCTGCGCCTGCTGTTCTTCCAGGCGGCGTTCCAGTTCCTCGATGCGGGCCTGCATCTCGCGCTCTTCCCCCGTTTCACCGGCGGTGTCCTCGTAGAAACTGCCTAACTGGCGGTTGATGTCGGCATAGGCGGCACGGGAAGTCCGGAAAGCTCCCGACGAACCGCCGGCAGGGCCGGAAGACTTATCCGGCACGGCAGCGGGCATGACGGGCTCTTCCTCCTCGTCCTCCATCCCGAACGCGAAATCCTGCAAGGAGCGCATCTTTTCCCGCTCCCTGCGCCGCATCTCCTCCTGCACGTAGGCATCACGCTTGTCCGAGAGGATACCCTCCGATTCCGGGGTCGGCAGCTCCGTGTTGAAACCCGCCGAAGGCTCCTCCCGTTCTTTTTCGCCGGGGGAGAAGATCAGCCACATGCACCCGGCAAAGGCCAGGAAAAAGAGCGGGAAGACCACCAGCTTCTTCCGCATCTGTATCTGCCGGGGCGTGAGTTCCTTTTTCCCCGCCTCCGGCTGTTTATTCTGTTTTTCGTTCGTCGTCATAATTGAAATCTTTTAGATGTTTTACACTGTCGGCCTCCTGCCGTTGTCTTAATTCCAGTTCCAGCCGCTCGATATGCCGTATCTGCATCCGTTCCCCGGCTCCCTTGCCGAAGCGGTAGATGGAAGACACGGTAAAGTAGAGCGACAAGACGGAAAAGAACAAGAGCAGCGTGAGGATCACGATAATCCGCTTATCGGGCGAGAGCGCCCCGCAAGCGCGGCGCAGGTGGTCTTCGACCCACTCCCCGAAAGCCTTTATTCTCTTCTTTGCCATAACCTTATCTTTTTAATGTACGTAAATCGCGGTTCTCCAGAATCTCGAATTTCTCCATGATGAAACCCTGCGGGTTATTGTCCGAACGCCCCGAGTTGATCAGCTCGCAGCGCGTGACCAGCGAACGCTCGGTGATGTTGCTCTCGCGGACAATCATTTGCCGGGCATAGGTCATGGCCCGGTAGGGATAGGCGTTGAAGTCGCACACCACGGAGTCCACCTCGATACGCTGGCTGATGTTCCCCGACACCACACGGTTGTAGTAACCTTTCTCCTGCATGTCCTGGTAATAGGCGAAGGCGCTCTTATCGACCAGGAACAGCGCGCGGTTGATGTTGCTCTCGATGGCCGCACGGTCGGGCGAGAGGGTGAAGAACAACTCGTGAAAACGCCGGATATGTTCGCGCGCCTCCACGGGGCGGTTCTGGCTCAAATCCTGCGAGAGCGCCAGCATCAGCGACTTGCCCCCGTCCAGGACGTAGATCTTCTCGCGCTGCTTTTCGGCGAAACGGAAGCTCGCGACCACGCTGAACACGGATACCAGCGCGCACAGGCAGAGGAACACGATACCGAAAAGCCGAATCTGCCTGAAACTTGTTTCGATGTTTTTTAATGACTTGAATTCCATTGTCCAAATTGTTATGAATGATTATTGTTACCTTGTGTTGCCAGGTTGCGCCCGTTGGGGGCACTGCCCGAAGCCGGGCCACCGCCGCCGTTACCGGAGGAGGAACCGCCACCGCCGCGACGCCCGAACGTGCGGCCGATCATGTTGCCGGCGATACCGCCAGCGACACCCGTGGCGAATGCCCCGGCCTTGTTGATACCGCCCATAGCCCCGCCGGCTCCGCCCGACTGGATCACCCACTCGGCAACGGTGGGGATCGTGAAATAGCCTATGATACCTATAATCAAAAAGATAATATAGACACCGCTGCCGCTGTCGGGAATGTAGTTGGGGTCTTGCAGGGCCAGGACGTCCGCCTGGAGCATCAACGTCTGGATCTTGGCCAGCACCGCGGAGAACAGGTCGGCGATGGGAAGCCAAAGGTACACGCTGATATAGCGGGAAATCCAGCTCGCGAGCGTCGAGTGGAAGCCGTCGTAAATGGAGAGGGCGAACGACAAGGGCCCCAGAATCGACAGCACGACTAAAAAGAATGTCCGCAGCGTGTCGATGGTAAGCCCCGCGGCGTTGAACAACAACTCGAAGAAGTCCCGGACAAGCTGCCGGAAACCGGCCTTGATGTCGTACCACGTGCGTTCGGCCCACATGCTGATAATCTCGCCCAAGTCCGTGATACCCATATCCGCAAGCCGTTGTTCATACACCTCGTCGTCCACTAACCAAGCCTTGCCCTCGCGCCTGCGGGCCTCGGCTTCCAAATCGTCCTTCTGTTGCTGGTATGCCTGCAAATCCAATGTCTGCCCCTCCAGTATGGCGTGCGTGCCCTGCACCACGGGCAACATCACGGCGTTGATCGTCCCCAGAACCACGGTGGGAAAGAACATCACGCACAAGCCGATGGCGAAAGGCCGCAGGAGCGGGAACACGTCGATAGGCTCCGCGCTGGCCAGTGCCTTCCATACCCGGTAAGCCACGTAAAAGAGCGCACCCAGGCCGGCGATACCTTTCGCCACCCCGATCATGTCGCCGCATAGCGGCATCATCTCCTGATACAGGTTCCGGAGAACCTGGTGTAAATTGTCGAAATCCATGACTGCCTCCGTTTTCAGGTTACCAATATCTGTCGTTCGGGTTCCCGTAAAGTGCCAGCACCCGGTGCGCGTCGCCCTTTTCGCGGCTGCGGATGAAGGACACGGAGATGGTCTTGCGCGTGTAATAGCGCGTGAGGTTGCGGTACTCCAGCATCTTCGTGTAAACCTGATCCACCACGTCCATCCGCTCCTTGTCCGAGAGCGAGAGGCCGTTGCCGCCGGTTATGACCGTCTTGAGTTCCGCCACCAGCGCACCGCCCTCCTCCAGCAATCGGGCGTAACCCGCCGAGATCGCCGCCAGCTCGTCCACCGTGAAGTTCGGGTCTGAAACCATACGGTTGAATCCCGAGGTGTAGATTTCCGTGATCTCGCTGACCATTTCGAGCGTCAGCTTCACCTTCCGGGCATCCTTGATGATGTTATGCACCGATTTGAGGGCGTCGTAGTAAGCCTTGCTCTGGTTATAAATCTTGATACTCTCTTGCAGCGACTTGACCATGTTGGTCGCCGTGGTCGAGCTTTGAACCGCGCTCTTGATGTTCTGAACGAGGTTCGACGGGTCGATGACCGTCCACTGCGCTTTTGCCTGGTACGTGAAGCAAAGAAGCCCCACGAACAGCGTTAAAATCAATCGTTTCATCCTTTTCATTATTTAATTCGTGAATACTTGGGCGGTCATTCCGACGCCCGATAATAATCCCCGTAGGCGGAGAGCTGGAGCACCTCGCGCCCCGCATCGTAGGCCAGGGCGACATACCCGTAGAGGTCGAAGTAACGGATACCTCCCCAATACTTCCTCACGGGACGGGAGAAGCGTGTCCCGTCCTTGTAGGACACCTCCACGTAAAAACCGCCGCCCCGGCGTCCCGGGTTGCGGTAGATGCGAACCCGGGGAGAACCCGAGCGGCTTTCCCACTCGCCCGCCACCTCATACAGCGCGAAGTCCAAACGCGCCGCCGTGGGGTCTGATCCGATACACTTGCGATACATGGCCTGCCCTCCCTTTAACGTTTGCCCTCGGCGAGCTGCCTGATCGCCAGTTCCATATCACCGCCCAGCTCCCCGGCAAGCCGCTGTACCTCCACTTTCTCCGTTTCCTCGGTCGTGTAGGCCAGGTACTCCGGGACGCTGACCTCCGTGGCATAGACCGCCGACTGAACGCCGCCCAGACCGATCCAGACCTCCTTGTATTTACGGGAAGGGTCGTTGGACTGGTTGATCGAGAGAATCTGCGCCTTCTCCTTGTCGGTCAGCCCCAACAAGGACTGAATTGCGTCGAAACGGTTCATGAACTTGCGCTGGTCGAGCAGGATCTTGCAGTCCGAGTTGTTGATGATCGCCTCCTTGACCACCGGGCTGGAAATGATGTCCTCGACCTCCTGCGTCACAACGATGGCCTCACCGTAGTATTTGCGGACGGTTTTATACATATAACGCAGATATTCAGCCATATTGGCCGTAGAGAGCGCCTTCCAGGCCTCCTCGACGATGAGCTGTTTGCGTACCCCCTTGAGCCGTCTCATCTTGTTTATGAAAGCCTCCATGATGATAATGGTGACCACGGGAAAAAGCTCCTTGTTTTCCTTGATGGAATCCACCTCGAAGACCACGAAGCGCTTCGAGAGCAGGTCGATGTTGGCCCGGGAGTTCAGAAGGAAGTCGTAGCGTCCGCCCTTATAATACTGCCGCAGGGTGATGAGCATGTTGTCGATGTTGAAATCCTCGCGGCTGACCCGGATCTCCCGCTCCTCCAGCTCACGGCGGTAGTCGTCTCGCAGGTACTCGTAGAAACTGTCAAAACACGGCACGATATTCCGGTCGGCGCGGATACGCTCGATATAGGCGTTCACGGCACTGCCCAGCTCGCCGCTCTCGGTCTTCGTGATCTTGTCGTCCTCGGTTTTCCAGAGTGTCAGCAGCAGCGTCTTGATGCTGTCCTTCTTCTCCACGTCGAAATAGTAGTCGTCGGTGTAGAACGGGTTGAAACTGATGGGATGTTCCTCGGTATAGGTAAAATACACGCCGTCCTCACCTTTGGTCTTACGCCGGATCAGCTCGCAAAGACCCTGGTAGCTGTTACCGGTATCCACCAGCACGACATGCGTGCCCTGCTCCCAGTATTGGCGGACTAAATGATTCATAAAGAATGACTTGCCTGACCCCGAGCCGCCTAACACGAATTTATTCCGGTTGGTAATGATCCCTTTTTTCATCGGTTCGTCCGAGATGTCCAGGTGCAGGGGCCTGCCGCTTATGCGGTCGCACAGCTTGATGCCGAAAGGGCTGGACGAGGATTTATAGTTGGTTTCCTCCGTGAAGAAACAGACCGCGGGCTCGATGAACGTGTAGAACGATTCCTCGGCGGGGAAATCCCCCGCGTTGCCCGGCATACCCGCCCAGTAGAGCGTGGCGGCGTCCACGGTGTTGTGGCGCGGGCGGCACTCCATCAGAGCGAGCTGGCTGCCCACATCATTGCGGATATGCCGGAGCTCCTGCACGTCGTCCGACCAGGCCAGCACGTTGAAATGGGCCCGGACGGATTGAAGACCGAACGAGTGCGCCTCGTTGAGATACTGGTCGATGTCGAGTAGGTCAGCCCCCTTACGGGAGCTTTCCCCTCTAAGAACCGTACGTGAGAGTTTCCCCTCATACG
>OHCK01000876.1_pt1 | contig 10857 bp, 8 predicted proteins | sample 1577611 | NCBI WGS metagenome assembly OHCK01 (sample SAMEA3879586, study PRJEB24766) | human gut metagenome | biome: human-associated habitat; feature: feces | place: USA | collected 1985/1987 | reverse complement strand
CGTCGCCCTGCCACTCTATTACCAGGGCGTCTCGCGCCGCAAACGCAACGCCCTGGCACTCGAATACCTCGACATGCTGGGGCTCAGGGAGTGGGCCGACCACATGCCCAACGAAATGTCCGGCGGCCAGAAACAGCGCGTGGCCATCGCCCGGGCGCTTATCAACAAGCCCCAGATCATCCTTGCCGACGAACCCACGGGCGCACTGGACAGCGCCACCTCGCAGGAAGTGATGAACCTGCTGCGCAGCGTGAACGTTGATATGGGCATGACCATCATCTGCGTCACGCACGAACAGTCGATCGCCGACCAGACGGACAAGATCATCCGTCTTACGGACGGCGTCATCAGCAGTATCACCGAAACCGGACTCGGAAAGCGATGAGGGAACTGCTGCTGGAGATCTGGACATCGGTGCGCCGCAACAAGCTGCGCACGTTCCTCACGGGCTTCTCGGTCGCGTGGGGCATTTTCATGCTCGTCATCCTGCTGGGCTCGGGCAACGGGCTCAAGAACGGCGTAACCTCCAATTTCGGCAACTACGCCACCAACTCGATCAACCTCTACGGCGGCCGTACTTCGAAGCCCTACATGGGCTACCAGAAGGGGCGCCGCATCCGCCTGTGGAACAGCGACCTCGAAATCCTCGCCCGGGAATTCCCCGAGGTAGACGAAGTGGCTGCCAACTCGTGGTTCGACAACCATACGGCAACCTACGGGAACGAATACACCAAGGTCTGGCTGCGCGGCTCGCTGCCCAAGATCGAACAGATCGAGGGCGTGGAGATCGTAAAGGGGCGCTTCGTCAACGACGCAGACATCCGCGAATACCGCAAGTCGCTGGTCATCGACCAGGCCATGCAGTCCCTGCTATTCAAGGGCGCCGATCCGCTGGGGGCAAGGATCAAGCTCGACAGCACGGTATTCACCGTGGTCGGCGTCTACAAGGGCGACGCCCAGCGCAGCAGTTCGTCGTGTTACATCCCGCTGACCACCGGACAGCTGCTCTACAACGCCAACAGCCCCGAAGTAAACAATGCCATCATCACCATCAAGGGCGTCCACACCACCGAGGCGATGAAGGAGTTCGAAAAGCGCGTCATCCGGCGCCTTTCCGCCGAACACCACTTCGCCCCCGACGACGAAAGCGCCATCTGGCTCGACAATACGATGGAAACCTACAAGAATTTCATGATGGTTTTCGCAGGCATCAACATCTTCGTCTGGATCATCGGCCTGGGGACGCTGCTGGCCGGCATCGTCGGCGTAAGCAACATCATGCTCGTGACGGTCACGGAGCGCACCTCCGAATTCGGCATACGCAAGGCGCTGGGCGCCAAGCCCGTGTCGATCATCAGGCTGATCCTTACCGAGTCGGTGATGATAACCGCCGTATTCGGTTACCTGGGTATGGTATTCGGCGTGGCGATGATGGAAGGGGTCAACTACATGCTCAACCAGACGCCGCAGACGGGCGGCGGCCATGCGCCGTCGATCTTCCTCAACCCGACGCTCGATCTGGGCGTTGCGGTCAGCGCGACGGTCGTGCTGGTCATCGCCGGCCTGATCGCAGGCTACGTCCCAGCCTACCGGGCCGCACAACTCAAGACAATCGACGCCCTGCGTTATAACAAGTAGAAGCCATGGGATTTTTCGATACAGACCGCTGGAACGAGATATGGCAGACGATCTCCCGCAACCGCAAGCGCAGCATCATGACGGCACTGGGCGTCTTCTGGGGCATCTTCATGCTTACCGTACTGCTGGGTGCCGGCATGGGGCTGGGACGTCTGTTCCGGGCACAGCTGGGCGACATGTCGACCAACACGCTGCTCATACAGCCTTCGCAGACCTCTCTCCCCTACAAGGGCATGCCCAAGAACCGCTGGTGGCGCATGAACAACGACGACGTGGAAAACGTCCGGGGGCTCAAGGAGGTGCAGTACGCCTCGGGCGTCTACTGGGGCGGGGAGATCCATTGCAGCTACAACGAACGCAAGGGCGACTATTCGCTGATGGGCTACATGCCCGACTACCAGCAGATCAACCCACAGAAGATCATCTACGGCCGCTTCATCAACGACGTCGACATGGCGCAGAAGCGCAAGGTCTGCGTCATCGGCACCCAGATACAGAAAGACCTGTTTCCGGGAATGGAAGACCCGACCGGCAAGGTCATCAAAGTCAACAACAGCTATTTCACCATTATCGGCGTCATGCGGCGCCAGAGCACGGCCATGTCGTTCAGCAACGTCGAACGCACGGTCGTAGCCCCGATCTCGCTCGCGCAGCAGATGTACGGCGGGGGCAACTCGATCCACATGCTGGCCATCGCCGGCCGGGAGGACACCCCGAGCAAAGAGGTCGAAACCGCCTGCAAGTCGGTGATCTTCGCCAAGCACCTGATCTCGCCGGACGACGAGAAAGCCGCCTGGTGCATGGCCACGGCCGAAATGTTCGACAAGGTGATGAGCCTCTTCTGGGGCATCGGGTTCCTGACATGGATCGTGGGCCTGGGGACACTGCTGGCCGGCATCGTCGGCGTGAGCAACATCATGCTGGTGCTGGTCAAGGAGCGCACGCAGGAGATCGGCATCCGCCGCGCCCTGGGCGCACCGCCTACGGCCATCATCTCGCAGATACTCTCCGAAAGTTTCATCCTCACCTTCATCGCCGGGGTGGTCGGCCTCACGGCCGCGGTCGGGGTGCTGTCGGTCGCCGACTCGATCTATTATCAGGCGGTGACCGTGGCCCAGGAGGGGGCCGAAATCTCGTGGCAGATCTCGTTCGGGACAGGCATGCTGGCGCTTTTCATCCTCGTCGCGGGCAGCCTGCTGGCGGGCGTCATCCCCGCCTACCGGGCCCTGAGCATCAAGGCTGTAGATGCAATACGTGAAGAATAACTATCAAATTCAATAGATTACGGCTATGAAAAAATTTCTGAAAATCTTTCTGGGTGTGCTCTTTGCGGCGCTGTTGCTCGGAACGTTCGTGTTCCTGTGGCAGAAGACCCGTCCGGTAAAGGTAGTCTACACGATCGTACAACCCAAACTCGACACGCTCAAACAATTCGTGGTCGCCACCGGCAAGGTCGAACCCCGCGACGAGGTGCTGATCAAGCCCCAGATTTCGGGTATCGTTTCCGACGTCTACAAGGAGGCCGGCCAGATGGTGCGCAAGGGCGAGGTGATCGCCACGGTTAAGGTCGTCCCGGAGATGGGACAGCTTTCGAGCGCCGAATCGCGCGTTTCGGTAGCCGAAATATCGCTGGCGCAGACCCGCCGCGAATTCGGCCGCACGGAAACACTGCACGACAAGGGCGTCGTCTCGGACGAGGAGTTCGAACAGGGGCGCACCGACCTCCAGAAAGCCGAGGAGGAACTGCAGAACGCCAAGGAGAACCTGGAGATCGTCAAAAACGGCATCACCAGCCGCTACAAGGAGCTCAGCAACACGCAGATCCGATCGACGATCGACGGTATGATCCTCGACGTGCCGATCAAGGTCGGAAACTCGGTGATCCAGGCCAACACGTTCAACGACGGTACGACCATCGCCTCCGTAGCCGACATGTCGAACATGCTCTTCCGGGGCAACGTCGACGAAACGGACGTCGGCAAGTTGCACGAAGGCATGCCCGTGAAACTGACGATCGGCGCCCTGCAGAACGTCGAACTGGATGCCAACCTGGAGTACGTTTCGCCCAAAGCGACCGAGGATAACGGCGTCATCATGTTCGAAGTGAAGGCTGCCGTGAAGATTCCCGCCGACGTCTTCGTGCGCGCCGGGTACAGTGCCAACGCCAGCATCGTGATCGAAAGCCGCGAAGGCGTGCTCACGCTTCCCGAGAGCACCGTCGAATTCGAGGGTGAGAAAACGTATGTCTACCTGCTCACCAGCGCCGAGGACATCGCAGAGCAGACCTTCGATAAACGCGAGGTCAAGATAGGCCTTTCGGACGGCATCAACATCGAACTTACCGAAGGCGTGACCGCCGACGACAAAGTCCGCGGCGCGAAGGAAGACAAGAAGAAATAACCCCAAATGCACCGCAGCATGAAAACCAGCACCCTATTCGCCGCTCTCTGTACAGCTGCCGCTGCTCTCTGCGCAATGTCCGCGGAGGCCCAGACCGCACCGGCTGCACCTCAAGCCGCCGCAGCACCGGCACCCGGCACGCCCTGGTCGCTCGACGACTGCATCGGTTATGCCCTGGCCAACAACATCGACGTGCAGCAACGCGCCCTGCAGGTCGAACAGAACGAGGTGGAACTCTCGACGGCCAAATACAGCCGCCTGCCCGACCTGAACGCCTCGATCGGAGGCGACGCATCGTTCGGCCGCGTACTCTCGAGCGACAATACTTACAAGGACAACAACCAGACCTCGGGTTCGCTCAACATCTCGACCAGCCTCCCCGTATTCCAGGGCATGCGCATCAACCGCCAGGTCAAAGGCGGCAAACTCGACCTGGCCGCAGCCATGCAGGATCTGGAACGTGCCCGCGAAGACGTGTCGATCAACGTCATGACACTCTACCTGGAGGTACTTTACAACAAGGAACTCACCGACGTTGCCGAACGCCAGCTCGCCCTGAGCACCCTGCAGGCCACGCAGAGTCGCGAACTGGTCGCCGCCGGCAAACAGCCGGAATCGGCCCGGTACGAAAGCGAGGCGCTCATGGCCAAAGACCAGCTGAGCCTGACCCAGGCCCGCAACGACCTGCAACTGGCACTGCTCAACCTGAGCCAGGCCCTCAACCGCGAGAGCGCCGCAGGGTTCGACGTCGTGGTTCCGGAGCTCGACAGCGTGACGCTCGCCTCGCTGCACCGGCTGGGCACGGCAGACGGGGTCTACAACTATGCAGTGGAAAACCGTCCGCATATCAAGGCGGAGCGGCTGCGGCTCGAAAGTTCGGAGAATTCAGTCCTCATTGCCAAATCGGCACTCTATCCCTCCATCTCGCTTTCAGGCGGCTACGGCACGGGGGTGTACAGCGCCGACAGCGATAAGTTCTGGGCCCAGATGCGCCATAACAGCCGCGAATACGTCGGACTGTCGATGAACATCCCGATCTTCAACCGCCGCGCCACGCGCAACAATATCCGCTCGGCACAGCTTTCGGCCCGCAGCCAGCGGCTCGCGCTGACCGAAGCCGAGCTGGCGCTGCGCAAGGAGATCGAACAGGCGTGGTACAACGCCGACGCGGCGTACAGCAAATACCGTTCGGCCGGCGTAGCCCTCGCCTCGGCCGAGGTAGCGTTCGCCTACGAACAGCAGAAGGCGGAATCGGGCCGTTCGACCATTTTCGATTTCAACGATGCCAAGACCCGCATGGAAAAAGCCGAGTCGGAACTCGTTCAGGCGAAATACGAATTCGTATTCCGTTCGAAAATACTGGATTTTTACCGAGGGAAACCGCTGAAACTGTAATCCGGGCAGGTAAACAGATCGTACATAATAAACAAATCAGGGCGGCCGATATCGACCGCCCTGATGCTGTCCGGAACAACCAATCCCTAAAGTTTTCCGGCAGCGACCGGGTAAGGTTTTCAGACTCCCACCCGGCACAGAAGCCCTTTTGCGTCACTAATTACCCCCTCCATCCCCTGTGTGAAGTAGGGTAGTGCAAAGATATGTAAATTATCCTGAACTGCATAGTGCGGGGTCTGTTTTGTCATAACATGGAGCTAAAATGATTTACCTTGCCGACCGAAAATGTTGCACACAGACACAATGAGCCCACAAAAGGTTCGGCAAAAAGGCGGGTATCTGGAAAATTTGCCCTACTTTTGCAGCAAATTCACAAACGGAAAGGATGGAATGGCTTAAAAGTTTATTCGTCGAACACTCGGCCCTGCAGGCCGTCGTGGTTATTTCGCTCATTTCGACGATCGGGATCGCCCTCGGCCGGATACGCATCTTCGGCATCTCGCTGGGCGTGGCATTCATCTTTTTCGCAGGGATCCTGGCCGGGCATTTCGGACTGTCGATCGACCCGGCGATGCTGAACTATGCCGAGAGCTTCGGGCTCATCATCTTCGTATACGCCCTCGGCCTGCAGGTCGGCCCCGGCTTCTTCAACTCGCTGCGCGCCGACGGACTGCGCCTGATGTCGCCCGCCCTTGCGGTAGTATTGCTCGGCACGGGGCTGGCCGTGGCAATGAGCTATACGCTGCACGTCTCGATGCCCGACATGTCGGGCATCCTGTGCGGCGCCACGACCAACACCCCGGCGCTCGGAGCGGCGCAGCAGGCGCTGCAACAGATGGGCGTCGACTCCAGCGGCGCCGCCCTGAGCTGCGCCGTGACCTATCCGCTGGGCGTGGTGGGCGTCATCCTGGCCATCGTCTTCATCCGCAAGCTCTTCGTCCGCCCCGCCGACATGCCGGAGCCGGACGCCGAACACCGGAAAAACGTCTTCATTGCCAGCTACCACCTGACTAACCCGGCCGTATTCGGCAAGAGCGTACACGAAATAGCCGCTCAGAGCCACCACCATTTCGTCATTTCGCGCGTATGGCGCGAAGGAAAGGTTTCGATCCCCACCTCCGACAAGACGCTACAGAAGGACGACGTCATCCTCGTGATCACCACCCCGGGCGAGGCCGATGCGCTGCGCCTGATCTTCGGAGAGCAGGAACAGAAGGACTGGAACACGGAGAACATCGACTGGAACGCCGTCGACAGCCAGCTCATCTCGCAGCGCATCCTCGTGACGCGCCCCGAAATCAACGGCAAGAAGCTCTCCTCGCTGCGCCTGCGCAACAATTACGGCATCAACATCAGCCGCGTCTACCGTTCGGGCGTGCAACTGCTGGCCACACCCGACCTGCGTTTGCAGATGGGCGACCGCCTGACGGTCGTGGGTGAAGCCGCAGCGATCAAGCATGTGGAAAAGATACTCGGCAACGCCGTGAAAAACCTCGAAGAGCCCAACCTCGTGGCAGTCTTCGTCGGCCTGATCCTCGGGCTCACGCTCGGGAGCATCCCCGTAAGCATCCCGGGCATCAGCCTGCCCGTAAAACTCGGCCTGGCAGGCGGCCCGATCATCGTCGGCATCCTGATCGGCACGTTCGGCCCGCGCCTTCACATGATTACCTACACCACGTACAGCGCCAACCTGATGCTCCGGGCATTGGGACTGTCGCTCTATCTGGCCTGCCTGGGGCTCGAAGCGGGCGCCCATTTCGTCGAAACGATCATGCGCCCCGAAGGAATGCTCTGGATCGGACTGGGATTCCTCCTCACGTTCGTCCCCATCGTTATCGTAGCCGCCCTGTCGCTGCGGTTCTTCAAACTCGATTTCGGACAGGTAGCCGGCATCATGTGCGGCAGCATGGCCAACCCGATGGCACTGAACTATGCCAACGACACGATCGAGGGAGACAACCCGTCGGTATCGTACGCCACGGTCTACCCTCTCTGCATGTTCCTGCGGGTAATTATCATTCAGGTGATGCTGATGATTTTTCTGTAACATCCGGTTTGGCCGGCACGTCCGGCTCCGGCCTCTGATAGCGCAGCGCCTCGATATCGCTTCCCGACGGATTCTGGAACACCCGCAGGTCGAACTCGGGGATGACGGCCAGCACATGGTCGAAGACATCCGACTGGATGCGCTCGTAATCCACCCACACCACCGTATCCGTAAAGAAATAGAGTTCCATCGGCAATCCCGTCTCCGTCGGTTGCAGCTGGCGCACCATCAGGGTCATCCCCTTGTTGACAGGCACCTCATCGCGCAGGTATCGTTCCAGATAGGCACGAAACACCCCGAGGTTGGTCTGGTGCAGGCCGTTGATCTTGCGTTCACCGGGGCGGATGCCATGCGCGGCATTGTATTCCTCAACCCGCTGCTCAGTCTGGTCGATATATTCGCGGATGATGTCTATGTTGCGGTACCGGCCCAGCATGTCCGGCGTACAGAATTTCACGCTCGTCATGTCCAGGTTCACCGAACGCTTCACGCGGCGGCCGCCCGACGCCTGCATTCCGCGCCAGTTTTGGAACGAATCGCTCACCAGCAGGTAGGGCGGCAGCGTAACGATCGTATTGTCCCAGTTCTGCACTTTGACGGTCGTGAGCGACACCTCGATCACCGAACCGTCCGCACCGTATTTGGGTACGGTGATCCAGTCCCCGACCTTGAGCATGTCGTTCGCCGAAAGCTGGATGCCCGAGACGAAGCCGAGGATGCTGTCGCGGAAGACCAGCATGATGACGGCCGCCGAAGCGCCCAGTCCGGTGAGCAGAATGGCGGGCGACTTGCCGATCAGGATCGAGACGATGAGGATACCGCAGATCAGCGCTGCGATTCCCTGCCCGGTCTGGCGCAATCCGTTGATCGGTTTGTTCTGCCACGCAGGACGCGCCGAGACGATATTGAAGGCCGCATAAAGCAGGGCGTTGATAAAACGGAAGACCGTGACGACGATGTACACCTGTATCAGTCGTGTGACAATCGTCCTGGCTTCCGACTGTTCATCGAAAACTACGGGGAGGACGATGACCAGCACGATAGCGCTGACGATATTACACAGCCGGCTCAACACGGCGGAACTGAACAGTTCGTCATCCCACGTGGCTTTGGTGCGCATCACGATGCGCCTAATCCCGCGCACGAGCACCGTACGGCACAGGAAATCGAGAAGCACGACGGACAGCACTACCAGGGCGAAAGCCACCCAACGATCCCAGCCGTTATTCAATGCGGAAGTGAGCCCGAGCCATGCGAGCAGGGCGTCGGCCCAACGTGTAAGGAGAGACTGCATACGGTATTTCTATCAAATTTCAGACCTAACGGCCTTTGTAATCATCAGCGACGGAAACCCCGGCGACAGGATAACGACTGCGGAAGGCAAAAATCCGGCGACAGCCATCACCATAGAACATGCGTCTGTGGAACGGCACCAATCCCTGCGCCTCGCACCGGTCTGTGCTGGACAATGCCCTGCGACATACAGGACAGTCGCTTCATTGTCGGTTTCCAGGTTACAATATACGAAAAAACCTTACATTTCTGTAAGGTTTCGTGTCACTTAAATATTAGCAGGTTTCCTCTAAAACGTGTAAAAAAACTCTAGAGCGTGTCTGAAAAAGGCTTTCTGCAAGATGTGCGTCACAATTTGTGGGAGATTTTGCCCGGATGAGGGCGCCGTAGCGGGCTACGGCAACTGAATTCGGGCAAAATATACCGCAAAGTGGGGCGTGCAGATTGCGGGAATGATTTTTCAAACACGCTCTAATACAACAAAAAGTGAGGCAGGCATATGGAAGAAATTCTATATGCCTGCCTCACTTTTTTATAGATTCGTTTATTCTTTTACTCTTCTGTACTGTCCGTTTCCTGAGAATCTGTATTCTCCTCTTCGGATGTATCAGAATCGTTTGTTATGCCGGCTGTTTCAGATGTACTGTCATCGGACTCTTCTATGCTCTCACCTGGCATATCTGTTGAATCTGATTTAGTATCATCTGTTGTTGCTTCGTCTGAATCTGTCTTATCTGAACTATCTTCTTCTGTTCCAACAACTGATTCAAATGCTGTGAACAGTTCTTTTACATTCATCTTATTTACGAGATATACTTTATTATCCACCACTGCTGCATAATAGTTTGTATCGTAGCTATAGTATGCAACTTCCTGTGTATCACCGTCTTCTTCTGTAAATGTAGCTGTCAGTTCTGCATCACCGTCAGGTTCATATTTATCTGTCAGACGTTTCTGAGCCGTCATGTTGATCAGTTTATTGTAGAATGTTGTAAATGTTGTTTCATCCAGATCAGAACCATTCAGTTTATAGGTAACTGTTTCTGTATCGTTTCCATCATCATCTGTGGATGTTTCACGTGAAACATTTAAATGATATAATGAGTGAATACGAGAATGCAATGTTTTAATAATTAGACGATTAAAAATTTAAATAAAGGATATAGAAGGTGACATAATTTGTATGAATAAAAATGTTTTAATAATTAAAGGAAGTCCAAGAGCAGAAGGTAATACTGCAACAATGGCTGATATATTTGCCAAAGGCGCAATTGAAAATCATAATACTGTAACAGAAATTGTATTGAAGGATAAAACAATAATAGATTGTTGTGGTTGTGCTATTTGTCAGCAAAATGGAGGAAAATGTGTTCAAGACGATGATATGAATGAAATATATGATGAAATGTATAAAGCAGATGTAATTGTTTTAGCATGTCCGGTTTACTTTTATACCTGGCCCTCTTTGATGAAAAGAATGATTGACAGAACTTTTGCAATTGAAGATTATATGGAAAAAAAAGTTTTTTATTTATTGAGTGCTGCAGCTACAAGAAAAGAGACAAATGTACAAACCATGATTAAGTGTTTCAGACAGTATATTTCGTGCTTCGGAGAAAATGGAAGTGAAGAGGGCGGCATTGTATTTGCTTATGATACAAGAAAAACAGAGGATGTGAAAACAATGTATGATATATTAAATAAAGTATATGAAATGGGAAAGAGTGTATAGTTACACTTAATAAAAAATGAACCAGATAAATGATTTTTTGAAAAATATTGTACTTATATAATGGAATTTAATAGCATTATAGAGTTAAGAGTGATATAATAATTTAAGTGTGTAAGATTTCAATTTACAATTTTAGAAATATGATGATGTAGAAGAGTTTGTTGTTCTCAAGATGACTTTGAATAGTTATTATAAAACAATTATGACATATAGAATATGGCATGTAAAATGTAAAATGTAGAATATAAAATATAAAATATAGAATATAACATATAGCATCAGAATTTTAAGTAAATTGCGAAAGGATTTATAATGGGAAGAATTATAGCAGTTGCAAATCAAAAGGGTGGGG
>OHCK01000856.1_pt1 | contig 11067 bp, 15 predicted proteins | sample 1577611 | NCBI WGS metagenome assembly OHCK01 (sample SAMEA3879586, study PRJEB24766) | human gut metagenome | biome: human-associated habitat; feature: feces | place: USA | collected 1985/1987 | reverse complement strand
ATTGGCAGTCCATTATTAAGTTTTTTATTATGTTCCCTTTGTACACCGTTGCAATCATTGACTTATAGTAACTATTATCATGATGACTATTCATAAAACGCTGTAATGCTTCATCAAATTCTTTCGGGATTTCATATTTCTCCACATATTGTTGCTCGGATTTGCATCCAGTTTTTATCTTCATCATATTCAAATATTCTTTTGCCATCATGAATTTAAGTGGCTGAAAGCTTATGATACTCGTAATCTCACTTCTCAGTGTTTCAACCTTTGTTACTTCTAACATACCCATTTTCTTGAAAAGTTCTTTGTCATCTGAAATCAATAAATTAAAATCAGTTTCTGCGATACATTTCCTACAACCAGGGATCTCAACAATCTTATCAGAATATTTCTTGCAAAATGCTTTCTCCGATATCTCCATCATCTTTGTAACATCCGATACAAGAAGATACATTTTCACCTCATGAAATATTTTTGTCTTAAACATAATGCTTTTCATTGCATCCCCCTATTCTGGCTTATCATCCTATTAGTATTAACTACTAGTTCTGTTCCTCCACAATACTCTCCATTGCTTCCAGCTTCTGCAAGGCCTTCATATATGCCATCAGTCTTTTATACTGCTCATCACCCAGACTATGTATCTGTTTTAAAATTTTAATATCTGACCTAGTAACTTCATAATCCATATCTGCATCTTTATATTCCGGATCAATTCCTTTTCCAGTCAAAAGCTGTTCGGGAGTAATCTCCAATGCATCACATATAGACAACAGACAGTCCGCTTTGGGATTCGTCTTTTTCTTCTTCCAGTCACTGATGTTACTTGTTGCAATCCCGGTCCTTCTTGAGAGTTCCAACTGCGTTATGTTCTTCTGCTTCATCACACAAAAAATTCTTTCACTGATAATCATGATTTTTCCTCCATCAACATTCCGTACATATCCGTATTTATAAATTTATTCATCCGTCTATACGGTTATAGTATCATGCTGCAACTTTTCTTTCAATTGAGATTTTTGTATTTCTGAACTTTGTTATATTCTTCTCTTTATATAGCTCCGTGTACAACTGTCTTATTCTTTCCCTACGAAGATAAAAATCCGGATCCGACAAATTATCCAAGTCCATTGATTCTGCATACTTTGCTACCATCTCTCCGATAAAATTTGCCAAATCACTCCAGGCATCTCTTTCTTTTAAAACCACTTTATTCTTAACCATAATTAAAATCCTTTCTGACATTGTCATTGAAATCCATCGTATCCCATCCATAGTGATGTTTCTTCACTTCCTGATAGGATAAGATAGATATTATTAAAATTAGTATTGTTATTATTAGTCTTATTAGATTTTGATTTTTACTGTTCAAAACCTGTAAATACCAAAAGTCTGTATGCGTCAAAATCAAAATTCTTAATTGTGATTTCTCCATCTTTTGTATTTTGATTTTTACGGTATGGCTATTTCTCAAAACATTTTCTTAAGGTACAGCTTGTTAGGTCTTCCCAATCCCTGTCTCTTCCGTTCAAGTGCTCCCACCTTTTCCAATTCATCCAATAACTTACATGCCTTTTGAGTTCCACAATTCAAATCCTCGCAAATTTTTTTATTGAATAATAGATAAACACCCTCCCTTGGTTGGTTGTCAATCCATCCATTTTTTATTGACAATGAAACTCGATCTAAAAAGAATGCGTATAAAAGCTTTGCATCCATTGACAGTTCAATAAAGCATTCATTCTCTACCAGACATTTTGGCAGCTTGATGAAAGTAAAACGCTCCTCCCCGGTACAATAGTTATACTTCGGTTGAATACATACCTTTTCTAAATCTCTCATAAACTTGATCCTTTCTTTTCTCTTTTTACAAATTGGCAAGCAGTGCTCCAGTATATACCCGGTGCATTTTTACTTGTTGGGGAATGCCCCAATCCCCTTGAACTGCTGATAAACCGCAGAGCCACGCTGACGCTTTACCATAAAATCACTTTTTCTTCTTTGAATCTTCCTCATAAAGATACATTACTGCCTCAAGTGTTTTTTTCAGAAACTTTGTTTGTTCATTATGCATCTGCTTTATTTCTGCAATATCCTCTTCGTACAATTTTCCGGTTTCATTTGCTTTCCTCGCATACTGATTGAGATTATTACTAATCCTTGAATGCAAGGATATTACCTGATCCAGATCCGGCCACTTAGGAATAATCACATATCCGTTCAATGCCATCTTTCTGATATATGCACTCATGTTTTGAACTCCAGCTTCCTTCATTCGATTATGCAGTATCTCCACCTCTTCCGGTTTGAATTTTACATAAATTCCTTTTGAATACTCTTTCACTTTTCTTTTCCTCCATTTCTTTTCAAATTTGTAATTTTTAGAAATCATTCTTCCGGGGGCAATCGGCAATTTCTAAAATTGGGCAACAAAAAAGCAACCGATATTACTCGATTGCCACTCTGTTACTCTTGCGAAACTATTCCTTTTTCAAAAAATTTGTAAATATTGCCTAAATGCTTTTGTGAACTTTTTCCTTCAAAAAACATTACAAATTGATAATTGACTTTTTGAAAATTATTGTTCTCAAGTTTCTATCAAAATTAGAAAAAGCCCAAACCACAAGGGTTTGAGCTTCATTTGTGCATTCACATTTTCTGTTTTTGGGTATAGAATCTCCGTTGTCAAATATAGAATATTTGTTCGATTTTGTCAAGTCTTAGTTCTTACTGTATATTCTTCTTTTTCTTTTCCGGCAATTCTTCCCACATACTCTCAGCCAATTCACACAGAAACTGCCGATTATCGACATCATCAACCAGAATCATTTCTTTAGCACCATTATAAGGCGGTTCCATCTCAGCATCCGGCATCATTTTCACCGCCACCGGAACCGGCTTTACCAAAAGTCTGTCATCATATATTCCACCAAAAACCTTTCCACGGTAATAAAGAATGAATGATCCCATCATTGCCCGACTGCTGATTTCATCCAGTCCTGATAATTGTTCCAAAACAAAGTCCAAATATGCCTTTGTTGATGCCATATCTTTTTCCTCCTATTTCCCCATAGTCTTTATTGGATGCCTGACCACAGTCTTCAATTTCTCAGGTGCCACTCTCCGCGCATCACTCAGATAAATCTCATGGTGCATCCTCTGATCCGTTATATCAAGTGTATATCCCTGTTCTTCCATAAATCTGTGCATTGCATCTACCGTAGCAGGCTCATGGTCATACGATCCGATATGCATACACTGTACACACAGACCTTCATCATAGGAAAAGAACTCAACTTTAGAGAAATCCTGATTCTTTTTCTCGGTAGCTTTTCTGATTGCCCAGTCAAAATCTTCCCTGCTAACAAAATCAGGCAAGCGAATAACAGAAATCCACTTGAAATCTTCCTTGCGCGCATAATCAATTCCGGACACGCCTTCTTGCCACCAGAATCCCTCTAATGGCGGCACGACATAATCGAAATATCCATCAATCTGATGATCTTCCTTTTTGCTCATTTTAATCGTAAATGCAATTCCATATAGAAGTCCAATAGCCTGCTTATATTCTCCATCTTCATCATTTGGATTACCGCTTCCCCTTACCGCTATATAGTTCATTTTCGGAACAGTTACGATAGACGGTGTGCCTTTCGGCATATAAAATTCTTTATATTCCTTCTTGTAGTCAAAAGCCATATCCTTTACACCCACTCTAAGTCCTTCTCTTCATAAGGCTTATTCCAGGAACCAATCTCTATCATATTTCCTTCCGGATCAGCAATATAGCAGGTTCTCTGTCCCCAAGGTTCAAGTTCCGGTTCAAGCACAGATGTTGCACCATTTTCCACAGCCTTCTTGTACGCCTCGTCCACATCTTCAAAAGTATCAACATAATCCTCCATAGATTTTTAATATTTCCTCTGCATTCCTGCGAATAATGTCCCGCACTTCTTCGGGCTCAAGCACCTCTACTTTTGCTCCAAATGTCATAAGCCATGTCACAAGGTTTTCCATATCCGTATAGTCTGCTGAAAAGAGCAGCCTTCCATCGTCCGTTTCTGTAAAGCAGTTCGGTCCAAATTCTTCAACCAGCCGCCACTTCATATTCGGTGTGAAAAGAGCTTTTACCTTTATCCCACCCGGAAATATCTTCTCATTTGACAAATCCGGCATTGGTACATCTCTGCACAGAAATCCACAGTCTGTTTCAACAACACAATCCATACGGTTCAGTTTGAACAGCCTGTAATCTTTACGTTCTAAACACCACCCCCATACATACCAGCTCGACCACTGGAAAACCAGATAATATGGTTCTACCCTTCGGTTGCTCTCTCCGGACGGAGCATAATACTTAAATCGTATGATGCGCCTGTTTTCTATTGCACTCTGTATTACCTCGATCTTTGGAGCAAGAGAACCCTTATACCATGAAGATAAGTCAATCAGCATAGAGTCTCTTCCACTGATGAACTCTGATGATCCGGTCTGGATTTTCTCCATCAGCTGACTGTAGTACCTGCTTCCGCTCACACTGTCAAGACTCCGCAAACCCGCAAGAATCATCTGCATATCTTTGGAACTCAAAATCGTCCTGTCCATACGATATCCATCCATAATACTGATACCACCACCGGTACCCTGTGCAGTTTTTATAGGAATACCTGCTTTACAAAGGTCTTCAATATCCCGATTTATTGTCCTTCGAGATACCTCAAATCTTTCTGCCAGTTCAGGAGCCGTTGTCTTTTCTTCCTGCAGTAAGATTGACAATATACCGATAAGTCTATCTATTTTCATCGTTTCTTACACTCCATACATATCATACCTAATTCAACATGACAGCTATATGTCATGTTTATTATATCTGCGAAAAATTTTTCTGTAAACAAAAAGCCTACAAACATAAAGTTTTATTCCCAATGTCTGAAGGCTCAATAGCATTAGTTAAATTTTCTCTTTCTTATAAGCCGGATCATCCTACGATCCACTTGGAATCATCTGGAAATATCTCAGTGCCTCTACGATTAAGATACTTAATTACATTGTTGTTTTGCTTCTTCTTTTAATTTCGATATAATTTCACTATATGATATTCTAGATTCATCATATAAAGCATAAACCGCAACACCCTCAAATAGTCCGACATTATCTAATTTGCCGTTGTAGCCATGCTGTTCCAACCATTCAACTACATCATCATACGCATCTGAGTATTGCATTTCATATGCATATGGATGATCAGATTCCAAAACAAATCCTTTATCTTCCATAATAATTTTCACTTTTTCCATCTCTGTATCAAATTCTTTACTATTAAAATATTTCATAAAATGCTCCTTCCATGTAACTGAATTAAATCATTCTAAAATATTTCAGTGCCTCTACGATTGCATTCTCCTTCTCCTTCGGACACTTAGGCTGTCTTGCGTCATCTGACTTAGGTTTATTATAATTCTCACGCTCTATGATTCCATACTTAGCCTTAACCTGTGCAATATAGAGATTAGAAACTTTCATCCCATCATTATGCTCCGCCACGTAGGACTTAATCTCCTCATATGTCGCCTTACTTTCTGCCGAAGTAACATCTAACTCATCCATATCCAGTCTGACATTCACATGGTGCTTCGCTTCATGAAGTTTGGACAAAAGACATACCGTCTCCACATTTGACTATAGGGTAATTTAGATACATTTTCCAAAGTCATTACCGTTCTTTACAAACGATACCTCCTCGTTTTTTAAACGCAGGAGGTATCTGGGATATCACTTCACACTTCAATTTTTTTCATTTCATCCTGCGACAAAGGTCTTCCCAATCGCTTAGATAGTAATATTGCTTCTCGTAAACGATAAGTCCTTCCATCAGAAGGTACCGTTAATCTTCCATCTGTTATATTTTCTTCAAACTGTTTAAACATGCCTGCGTGATAAACTCCGATGCATTTTCCATGGTTAGTCTCTGAACATAGTCATGATACTCATGCATCCGCTTGGCATCTGGGATTTTGGTCAGAGTATCTGCAATCAGTTCCTTCTGTTTAGCAGTAGCTGGCAGCAAGACCGTCGTGCTGCTTACCTTCTCCACACCATCACGAGTGCCAATGTAGTTGATGTAATTGGCTAGGTGCGCTAGTGGGGAATTCTTGAGGTAGTTGCAGCGCAAGATTAATTTTGGTATGGATCCTCCTATGCCCTATTTGCAGAAAAGACCACTACCGAAGTAATGGTCTTAGTCTTCCGCATACAAGGGTCTACTCATAAAAATACATCCTTCATCGTATCTTGGCTTATACTTTCTATGAATAAATGTCTCTTCTGCTTTATTCAGTCTTCTAAAGTTCAGTCAATGTCCGCAACAATATACTCGTATCCGAATTCCTTCAAATGCATAGCCATATACTATGCATTCTTTTTTACCTGTTCCTCATTCACCGTAGTGTCATAATAATCATAGCTGTTCCAGCCCATAGGTGGTGTAATCGCAAACTTATTCTTGTTCATCAAACTTATACTCCTTTATCATTTTATGAAGATCCTCTGTTTTATCCTTTGCGCCGGCATCATTTGCATGACATGCCCAGTCAATCTTTCCACCTTCACACATCATAAAGAATCCGGTGTCATTATCCAATACTTCAATACCCTTTTGTACATAGTCAGATAATGCCCATTCTCCATCTGCACGATCCATATCATAATCCATAGCGTCGGAATCTGCCAGATGCTCATCCATCAGAATAACCCTTCCATCTTCATCCGTAACCGCTTCTGCATCAGCCTGTGTATAGGTAACCTTGTATCCTGCTTCCGATCCGTCCAGTACTGCTCCTCCACGGTCTTCATAGCTATTGCTCGGAAGTGCCTTGACATAATCTTCATCTGCTATTGCTCCAAGATAGTCAGATGCTGCCTGAAACTGGGGATAGCTCATACCATCACCAATAAACAGAAAACATATTTCGGTGCTTTTGCTGTTTCTTCTTGCGTCTGCGTTTCTGCAGATACTTCTGTTACGATTGTTTCCTGCTCTGTGCCGGTGACGGTGACTCAGAAGAAGTCTGGTCTGCTGCAGGTGCTCCGGAGCATGCTGCCATAGACATTGCCATTGCAACAGCAAGCATACCCTTCATCATACTCTTAATTCTCATAATCGTTTCTCCTCTCTGAAACATGTTTTGTTTTTCCTCTGCTTCACTATACAATACCGTTGTAAAAACCAATGTCCAAAGTAGGAAAAATTGAGTAAATTCCGACACTTATTTTATGTAGTTCTATCTTTATGAGATTTCATCAACATCATAATACTTAAAATCCCGGAAGCAGGCACTTCCTCCTGTTTCCTCTGCCGCATAGCAGAACAGACCAAACCGGCAACCAGTAAAATGATCCAGTTTGAAGTACAGCTTATGCACGGTTCCGATAGGTAGCCAGTCTCCCTTATTTACCCGGTAATAGCAGCGTGCTTCATCCTTCATGTTACAGAAATCTGCTTCAAGACGAAAATCCATCTGGTGTGATTCAACAACAGTTCCTTCCGTCATATCCAATATACCATCTTCTTTTTTATCCAGCATAAGGACTTCATATTTTCCATGATGTTTTGTAATGCCAACTGCAGCATAACAGCTCTGCAACGCACACAAACCTGCGACATCGCCCTCTTTCAATGCAGAAGCATCAACAGTAACCTCAGCTGCGCAGGACGGATAACTCATCCTTTGCGTAAGCGTATTTACTGCCTGTGTAAGCTCTGTACAAACTTCCCGTGTTGTAATTGTATAGGTTCCCTGCAATGCATCCAGATGATAGTACCGTGGATCTGGATCATGATTAAACTGCCAGCGCGGAAGCAGCCCATTACGGAAATCATCACTTCCCACTAATGGCTGATAAATATATCCTGGTCTGGTACTGTGAACCTCTATTTCTTCCGGCACATGTCCGTTCTGTCCAAAAAACGGAAAATGATCCTTCCAGGTAACCGGAAGCAGAATAGGAATCCGTCCAACTGCTCCGGAATCCTGAAACAGCATTGCATACCACTTTCCATCCGGCGTATCCACTATTCCTCCCTGTGCCACGCCCTGTCCACAATATCCACGATCATCACAAAGTACATCTCCACCCGTGAATTCTCCTTCCAGAGAATCACTGTAAAAGCATGCTTCCGTCCGCATCCAGCGGTCTCTCAGGGAATGAACCAGAAAAATATAATAATAGCCGTTTATTTTTTGAATATGAGAACCCTCATAGCCTAGCTCCGGGTTCTTATGATCACTGACTAAAAGACGATGTAATCCGTCCTTCTTTGGTGCAGTCAAATCTTCATTCAATTCTGTAATCCAGATTTCATCATTTCCATATACAATATAGTTTCTGCCATCCTCATCAAATAATAAAGAGCCGTCATGATAAAAGCCTTCTATCAGCTGCTTTTTCCATGGACCATCTATTTTTTCCGAAGTATACAAATAAGTCTTACGGGTATCATTTGCCACAAAGCAGATATAAAATCGGCCTTCATGATAGCGCAGGGAAGCTGCCCACATGCCCTGTCCGTAAATATTCTGACCGCTTTTCAGTTGCTGCGCATCCGTATGATCCAACGTCTCATAGACATAAGTCACATGCTCCCAGTGCACCAGATCAAAAGACTGCAGAATCTCACAGCCCGGCATAAAGTGCATGGTTGTGGATACCATATAATAGGTGTCTTCTACGCGGATCACGTCCGGATCTGGATAATCCAATCTTGTTATAGGATTTACATTCAATGTTTATTCCTTTCTGTTTTATCTCCATATTCTTTCTTTGTTCTATTCTATTTTTACTATTTTATCTTTGTTTCTTATCCGTCTGCCTTTTCAACTCTTCTCTGCCACATTTCACTATTGCTAATATCAAAATCTCACAGTAAAATATAATAATCGAAAAAGATCGCCAACGTGCTGAAAATGACCATAAGGTTAATCTCAAAACTGAGATCATGATTGAAGATCTCTATACATTAACAGTAGTATGCTTTTTAGTTGTACGTAAAATGATATGCCCTAGCACCATGACTCTTTAATGACACACTAAGGCTCTTTGGCTCTTCCACGTGCTCTCCGCTCCAAAGCTCCGTTCCATTTACTCCATCATAAATCTCCAGATCGGCAAGCGGTATGGATATGCCACTGTCTTTATCACCCAGATTAAATACCGCGACATAATATCCACCCTTTGTATCTGCTGCAATCCACAATGCATGCTCTATACCATCGATTTCACGTCTCCACACCTGATGCGAATGCCGTGCATTTGCATGCATGGCAAGTATTTCAGAATTGGTTACCAGATTCATAGTGAATTCGTCAAACCCTGTCAGCTCTCCTCCCAGCATCAAAGGAGAACGCATGATACTCCAGAGTGTCAGCATGGTGATCTGCTCATCCTGTGTGAAATTCGTCCAGTTATTCACATCATATACCTGCCGTATCGGTCCGACCGGAAGCATATCGGCATCCGGCCAGTGCCCTGCACCTGCATGGGTGCACCATTTTTCTGCTCTTGAAAACATATCATATAACAGCTCCCACTTATCCCAGAAATCATCGGTGATTCTCCACATATTGGAAATCTGCTTATAAAGCTCTGCCTTTTCTAAAAGAGCAGGTCCCGGCGACAGACTTAAAACCATGGGTCTTCCGCAACCATGCAATGCTTTGCTCAGCATAATCAGTTCGGATTCCTCATGTGGCAGTTCCCGTGCAATATCATCACATTTAATAAAATCCACACCCCAGGAAGCATATAATTCAAAAATACTGTTATAGTATTCCCGTGCCCCGTCTTTCTCAGGATCTACACCATACATATCCGTATTCCAGGCACAGATACTGTTTGTTTTGGCAATTTCCCGGGCATGTCTGTCACTGTTCATGATTTTCGTGTTCTGATGTACAGCCTGGCGTGGAATCCCTCTCATAATATGAATGCCGAACTTCAATCCAAGAGAATGGACATATTCTGCCAATGGTCCAAAGCCCGCACCGTTTGCTGCGGAAGGAAAACGATTTACTGCGGGAAACAGTCTTCCATACTCATCCATTACTACATCCGCAAAAGGATGATACTCATTGGTTGCAGCATAAGGCTCATACCATTGGATATCCACCACAATATATTCCCAACCGTACTCCTTCAGATGCTCAGCCATAAATTCAGCGTTCCGTCGTACGATATCTTCTGTAACAGCCGCTCCATAACAATCCCAGCTGTTCCACCCCATAGGTGCTGTTTTCATCTTCATCTGTTTTATACCCTCTTGATATCCTGTTAATTCTGTCCGTAATATGCATTTGCACCATGCTTACGGAAATAATGCTTATCCTGTAATTCCTGCGGGGCAGGTGCTACCTGCGGATGAATCAGCTCCAGCATGACCGACTTTCCGCAGCGGCGGATACCGGTCATAACCTTGATCAGCTCCGTTCCGATGAATGGACGGATACGGCTCATATACAATTCGCGTTTAATCATAAATCTTAGTCCCCTTTCCGTATCTGACCATAGTATAACACATTTACAAATGAACTACCATTATTTATAGTCCATCATATTTACAATTATCGCGTATTAGGTGTCCTATAATCCGAACTCACTCATTGCTTCATCTTCATGTTCCAAGTTTTTCTAATTATCCGATATCATTTTTATCTATCTCAAAATTCCTTACTATAATCTGAAATTATGCCACACATATATAATTAAATTCTAACACTTAAATCATTGTTTGACTATTACTATATTGAAATCATCGACATTCATCCGCAGATCAGATAAGATAGATATCATATCAGTCTTAATACTTCAGTATCATTACCTTGTCCCTCGAACACTTCCATATCAGTAAAAAGGACATCCCCTTACCTGTAAAATCTACAGTTCCGGAATGTCCTTTTTTCCATACTTCACTATATTTTTAGCACATGATGCTGCTTATCCACAATCTATATGATTCCAAAATGTCTAAACGCCTGCATAATTGCATCTTCCTTCTCTGGTGTACACTGT
>OHCK01000853.1_pt1 | contig 11089 bp, 9 predicted proteins | sample 1577611 | NCBI WGS metagenome assembly OHCK01 (sample SAMEA3879586, study PRJEB24766) | human gut metagenome | biome: human-associated habitat; feature: feces | place: USA | collected 1985/1987 | reverse complement strand
TGACTTATTGGAACGAAATCACGACCATTTTTGACTGGGCGCGTACTCATGTCACTTCCACACTTTATATTTGCTGGGCAGCACAAGCCGGACTTTATCACTTCTATGGAGTGCCTAAGTATCCGCTGGATAAAAAGATGTTCGGCATTTTTGAACACCATATCAATGTGCAGGGATTGCCTATCTTCCGTGGGTTCGATGATGTGTTTTTTGTGCCTCACAGCCGTCACACCGAAGTGCGTCGGGAAGATATCCTGAAGGTGAAAGACCTCACCTTGCTGTCCGAGTCGGATGATTCGGGTGTTTACATGGCAATGGCACGTAACGGACGTGAGTTCTTTATCACCGGACATTCCGAATATTCGCCTTATACACTCGATACGGAGTATAAACGCGATTTGGGAAAAGGGCTTCCCATTGAAATGCCGAAGAACTATTATCGAGAAGACAATGCGGACAATGCGCCATTGGTGCGCTGGCGCGGACATGCCAACTTGTTGTTCTCCAATTGGCTGAACTATTATGTGTATCAGGAAACTCCGTTTGATATAACTCAGATACGATGATTAAACAACGAAAGATAGAATTGCTGGCTCCTGCCAAGAATCTGGAGTGCGGCATGGCGGCTGTCGACCATGGAGCCGATGCGGTTTATATCGGTGCTCCCCGTTTTGGTGCACGTGCGGCGGCCGGAAATTCTTTGGAAGACATAGCGGCATTGGTGCAATACGCTCATTTATATAATGTGCGCATTTATGTAACTGTCAATACCATCCTTCGCGATGAAGAGTTGAAGGATACGGAGGAAATGATATGGGAGTTGTATCGTGCCGGGGTGGATGCACTGATTGTGCAGGACATGGGACTGTTGGAATTGAATCTGCCGCCCATTCCTCTTCATGCCAGTACGCAAATGGATAACCGTACTCCCGAAAAGGCAAAGTTTCTGGCAGAGGCGGGATTTCGTCAGATTGTGCTGGCGTGAGCTTTCATTGCCTGAGATTGGCAAGATACATGAGGCAATTCCCGAAGTGCCGCTTGAAGTGTTTGTGCACGGAGCACTATGCGTCAGTTATAGCGGACAGTGTTATGTCAGCCAGTCGTGTTTCGGGCGCAGTGCCAACCGGGGGGAATGTGCACAGTTCTGCCGCTTGGCGTTCGACTTGGTGGATGCGGACGGAAAGGTGATTGTGCGCAACAAACATTTGCTTTCACTGAAAGACCTTAATCAGAGTGAAGAACTCGAACAACTGCTGGATGCAGGTGCTTCTTCTCTGAAGATAGAAGGCCGTTTGAAGGATATTTCGTATGTGAAGAATGTGACGGCTTATTATCGCAAGAAGCTGGATGCTGTCTTTAAACGCCGTACTGAATATATCCGTGCTTCGTCGGGAACGGTGAAAACGGACTTTAAGCCACAGTTGGACAAGAGTTTCAGCCGTGGGTTTACTAATTATTTCCTGTTTGAACGCAACAAGGATATCTTTTCTTTTGATACTCCGAAATCGCTGGGCGAAGAGATGGGCACGGTAAAGGAAATCCGTGGAAACTATCTGACCGTAGCGGGAGTGAAATCGTTCAACAACGGTGATGGGGTGTGCTATCTGGATGAAAACGGAAAGTTGCAGGGATTTCGCATCAACAGGGTGGAGAACAACAAACTCTTTCCGCAGGAGATGCCTCGTATCAAGCCTCGCACACTGCTTTACCGTAACTTTGACCAGGAGTTTGACAGACAGATGCAACGCAAGTCTGCCGAGCGCAAGTTGTCGGTTGCCTTGGTATTGGCAGAGAATAATTTCGGCTTTACGCTGACATTGACGGATGAAGATGATAACAGTGTCAGTGTGGTATTGGAGCGTGGAAAGGAACTGGCACGTACTCCGCAGACCGATAATCTTCGTACTCAGTTGGGCAAATTGGGAAATACGCCTTTCGAACCGGCGCGCATTGATATCGACTTTAGTGAGAATTGGTTTATTCCTGCTTCTGCCATTGCCGAATTGCGCCGTTCGGGAGTGGAGAAGTTGCTGGAAGTCCGTCGTATCAATTATCGCCGTGAACTGTACAAACTGCCGGAGACGCATCATTCTTTTCCGGCAACCGAGCTTACTTATCTGGGCAATGTGATGAATGACCGGGCCTATTCTTTTTATCAGAATCATGGAGTGCAGCGCATTGCTCCCGCTTTTGAGAAAGTTTCGGCAGACAATGCGGTGTTGATGTTCTGCAAACACTGTTTGCGATATAGTATGGGATGGTGCCCCACTTATCATAAAGTGCGTTCTCCTTATAAGGAACCTTACTATTTGGTCAGTGCGGACGGAAAACGTTTTCGTCTGGAGTTTGATTGCAAACATTGCTTCGGATGAGCCGAAACTATCTTCTTTTCATTATCAAGCATGACTATGAGCATCCTCCACCATAAACCGAATCAGAAGAAAGTGGGCTTCAAGCTTAGCCTGCTTCTTTTGCCGGTGCTTTTTTCTTTTCTCTTTTCCTGCCGGTATCAGGTTCCTGAATCTTCATTAAAAGCTGTTTCGCAGAAGACAAAAGATTCTGTGGACTATTTGCCGGAGCATTATTATACTTTGAATAGTAATTTTGAAGTTACTTCGGATTCCTTGTTGTTGCAGCAATTGCCGTTGATAGATGTGCTGCCGGTTTATAAAGGAGAGAAGCTGGTGGTGGCGGAGTTTATGGTTCAGGCTGCCGATACGGTGGACTCGGTTTGGGTAAAGGTGGCTCGTGACCAAGAGACAATGGGATGGGTTCGTGAGGGGGAATTACTCAAGAAAGTGGTTCCGGTTGATCCGATTTCACAGTTTATTCACTTGTTCAGCAGTTCCCATACGGTAGCTTTTTTTGTTATTCTGGCTTTGTTCGGCATGGGATATTTGTATCGGGCGGTGCGTAAGAAGCGTTTGCAACTCATCTGGTTTAATGATATTGATAGTATTTTTCCCAATATACTGACGTTGCTTATGGCTACAGCTGCTACTCTTTATAGCAGCATTCAGCATTTCGTGCCGGATATATGGGAGCGGTTTTATTATAACCCTTCTCTTAATCCTCTGGATTTACCGTTTATTCTTTCGTTGTTCATGTTTAATGTCTGGGGCATTGTTTTGGTCGGGCTGGCAACGTTGGACGATTTATTTCATCAGGTCCGTGTAGAGGCGGCTTTCTTTTATTTATTGGGATTGATGTCTTGTTGCATCTTTCTATACTTATTTTTTACGTTTACCGCTTATTATTACATTGGATATCCTTGTCTGGTGCTTTATGCCGTATGGGTATTCAGAAGCATCAAACGTACTTCTCATTATAAGTTCAGTTGCGGAAATTGTGGTGCAAAAATGAAATCGAAAGGTACCTGTCCCCATTGTGGCGCTATCAATGAATGAGATAACACCTTCCGGTAAATGGATACACTTTACCGGAAGGTGGACTTTTATCTTTTTGCTGTTGAAAACCTTTTAGAAGTGATAGCGCACGTCTACACCGAACTGTAATGGTTTGCTTCTTTGTTCAAAGCCTCTCGCCATACTTTCAAAATAGAATGTGGTATAATCTTTATTGGTGAGGTTGCGTCCCCAAAAGTCTATTTGCAAAGCTTTTGCCTGTAAAGAGATACGTCCGTTCAAGGTGCCGTAGAAGCTTTGTGATACATCGTTCTTTTCTGTCCAGTAAATTTTTCCGGCACCGGTATAGTTGAGGCCGACAGTCAGGCTCTGTGCCCAATTGTTTTCATTAAAGAAGAAACTGTAATTGACACCTGCGTTCATGGTGTGGCGTGGAACGAACGGAACGTAATGACCGCTATAATCAATGTTTTCGTCTGACGAGCTCTTTCCGGCATCATACTTCTTGAAGGTAGAGTGAGTATATCCGTAGCTTCCGTTCAAACTGAGATTTCTATTGACGGATGCTGTCAGGCTGACTTCCGCACCATAGCTTTCACTGCTTCCGGCATTGACCATCATACGTCCCAACCCGCTTTCCACGAACTTGGCAATCTGCTGGTCGCGGGTATCCATATAGAAAGCGGCCAGATCGGTTTTCAGTTTACCATCGAATAAACTGAGATGTGAACCGATTTCGTAGTTCCAGCTATATTCGGGCTTGTAGGTTACGAGGTTTTTTATTTCATCGTCGCTGACAGCACTTCCTGCACCCGGACGCTGCTTTAATGCACTTTGCAATAACTCGGAGAACATCTGTATATTGTAACCGCCGCTGCGGAAGCCCCGGCTGACAGTTGCATAGATGTTGTTCTGTTTGTTGAAGTCATATTTCAAAGCGAATTTAGGTAACAACTGCACATGGTCATCATCCAGCTTGCCTGTAAACTCAGCTGCCTGTTCCATCGGTTTGCCCATTGGTTTTCCCGCCATATACATCTGAATGTTCATGGCTGCCGAAGAATTATAGTCTATCTTATTCTTTTCGTAGTCCAGACGCAAACCAACGGTAGCAGAGAGGTTCTCGAATAATAAATGGTTGAAGGTGGACTGATGGAAAACGGCTGCTCCCAGCACCGGAGTGTCGAAGATTCCCGGCACGGGCATTGTTTCGCTCAATATCTTCAAGTTGACGGGCATCCCCGATGAGGCCATCCCTTTATTAATATTATTTTCCAGCCATTGAATACCTTCAGGTTGAAAAGTGACAGGAGCATCGGTGTGCAACCATTGGTAGAAACCGCTTACACCGGTTACCCAAATCCAGCGTTGGTTCTTTTTGCTCTTGAAGGTAATCTCTTCGCTCAAGGTATTGATGCGTTGTTTTTGTTCTATATTGTAGATGTCGACAGGCAGGAAATCCTGATCCAGATACATACGGTCGGTCAGATTCTGATAGCCTGTCACGGCATTCATAATGAATTTGTTTCCCTGATATTCTATGTTCAGTCCTGTATTGAATAATCCGCGACGATAACCGCAGTCACGGTTATAGCTGATTTTTCCGATATGCTCTTGGTATTCTTCTTTGTTTTTGTCCAAGGCTCCTGTATAGTAATAAGGATAGCCGCCCTCATCGCTATAATCATAACCGACCGTAAAGTCTAGTTTCAAATTGTCTGAAGGCAGCCAGATAGCACGGATTCGTCCGCCTCCGGCTTCCATATTATCGATTTTCTTTCCGTTATATGCATTGCGGAAGAAGCCGTCCGAACCTTCATAATAACCTCCTGCCGAGAAAGCAAAGCGTTCATTCCAACGGTGATAATGCGTCAGTGAGGCACTACGGTAATTGCTTTTGCTACCGTAACTCAATTTTACATCGGTTCCCTGATAGGAGAATGGTGAACGGGTATGTACTTTTATCAGTCCGCCCATCGTGTTTCGTCCGTATAATGTACCTTGAGGTCCGCGAAGAATGTCGATACGTTCTATATCATAGAAATTGAAGTCGAACGCAGATTTATCTATATAAGGAATATTGTCTACGTATAACCCTACTGCCGGGGTGTTGATGCGTGAACCGATTCCGCGGATATAGACTGCGGAAGTAATTTTTGAGCCATAATCGGGCATAAAGAAATTCGGAACTAAAGCACTTACATTTTTCAGCGTTGTAATCTGATTGATTTGCATATCTTTCTGTGAAATCAAAGATACTGCATTGGGAAGCTCTCTTAGTTTACCGGTTTCTTTGGGTGAAGCAATGACTACCACTTCTTCTATATCAATCACTTTGGTTGTATCTTTGGGAAGTGTGTTAATGTCTTCTGCGAGCGCTGTCGCAGACAGGAAACAAGTCGTTGCCAGTAAAAGTTTTTTTTTCATATTTATTGTTTGGTTTGAGTAGTCTTGTAATTCATTTGCAAAGTAAGGGCAAACGGATGGTTTGTACAATCCTCATTTATTAGGATTTTAAATTCTGTCGGCTTCTATGTAACCGTTCATTACAGCATAGACGGTGAGTCCGGATACAGACTTGATGCCCAGTTTCTCTGTTATGTTCTTGCGGTGAGAGATGACAGTGGTCAGGCTGATGTTCAGTTTATCGGCTATCTCTTTATTGATAAGCCCTTTGGTGATGAGTATCAGTACCTCAATTTCACGGGCGGATAGTTCATGCTCCGTTTTAGGTGTTTGTGCTCCCGAATACTCGGCATGGTTTCTTGTCTGATGACCGTACTTACGCAGTTGGAGGATGTCTTTTATCAGCGATTCTTCATCTTGATAGATGTTCAACTTAGGTACACCGGCCAGTTGGGGCTGACTGTCACCGCCTGCCAATACAATTGTTTTAGGCTTGCGGGGAAGAAAGAAGGAAGTATGTTCAAAGTAAATTTGAGCAGAGATGAAATAGTGTGCATACATATCCGGTGTATCGTCCACCAATTCGCCAAAGGAATGGAAGATACGGATAACAGCCGTCGGAATCATTCCTTGCAGAATGTTCTGTAACCCCAGGCAAGTGAGGGTATTAGGGTCTATTATAGCTATTTCGGGATGGTGCATATTCTTTATTTGCTGCAAAGATACATATCTTTTAGTTAAAATAATATGTGAATGGCAGAAATGTTATTTGGAGAGACTGAATTGGTATAACTAACTCTCTTTCTTATTTATTAGTATATCAATAATATAACTTAAAACCTTAGCATACCGAAGTATGATATGGCAATAATCGGCTGAGGTTCTGCCGGATATTTTCTGTATTAGCCCGTGATATGGGCATACTTGTTTTATAAGGGTGTCAAAACATTGACAATGCTGTTGTTTTGCTCGTAGGGGGGAGGTTTGCTCACCTGAAAACAGTTCGCTTTGTGTATAGTTCCCAAGGTCGTAACTGTAGGGGCTGTCTGCCCCTACAGTTGATGTTTTTTAGTATTGATACGTCTTCTTCATTTTGATGATGAAGCTAAAAACGGTTTTGCGGGACAGAGAGTCCGAAGTAAGCTGCCACCGCTTCGGCACATCGCTCACCGTCAATGCCTGCAGATACGATACCGCCTGCATATCCTGCCCCTTCTCCGCAAGGAAACAATCCCTGCACCGTGATGTGTTGCAAGGTCTCATTGTCTCTGACAATTCTCACAGGCGACGAAGTGCGCGTCTCTACTCCAATCAGCACCGCATCGTTGGTTAGGAAGCCGTGGCTGGTCTTGCCAAACTGTTGGAAACCTTTGCTTAAACGGTTGGCTATGAAAGATGGCATCCAGAAGTGAAGAGGAGAAGAAACCAACCCCGGACTATACGAACTCTCGGGCAAATCGTAACTCAGCTTTTTTCGGGTAAAGTCAACCATCCGTTGTGCCGGAGCTGTTTGCCGCATGTTTCCCTGTTGCCAGCAGGCAGCTTCCAGTGCTTCCTGAAAGTGCATCATCGACAATACAGAATCCGTATCATCGGCAAATCCCAGCTCCTCGTTCTTCATTCTCAATTCATCGTTTTGCAGATCTTCGGGACGTATCTCTACCACCATGCCCGAGTTGCTCCATTTGGAACCGCGATTGCTTGGGCTCATTCCGTTGACCACAATCTGATGAGGTCCGCTGGCGGCTGGTACGACAAATCCTCCGGGACACATACAGAAACTATACACACCGCGTCCGTCTACCTGAGTTACAAAACTGTATTCGGCTGCCGGAAGGTATTTACCGCGTCCGTTTCTGTTGTGATATTGAATTTGGTCTATCAGCATTGAAGGATGCTCAAGGCGCACGCCGACTGCAATTCCTTTGGTTTCTATCTGCACTCCATGACTGTGCAGCCAGCGATAAACATCGCGTGCCGAGTGCCCTGTAGCCAGTATGACAGGACCTTTGAATATTTTTCCGGTATTCGTTTCGATACCGATAATGCGTTCCTTTTCTATTATCAATGAATCCATGCGTGTCTCGAAGTGTACTTCTCCTCCGCAATCGATAATGGTATTACGCATATTCTCGATAACCCTCGGCAGCTTGTCCGTTCCGATGTGGGGATGGGCGTCTACTAAAATCGAGGAACTGGCGCCATGCTGACAAAACACGTTTAATATTTTATCTACGTTGCCACGTTTCTTGCTTCGTGTGTAGAGTTTACCGTCCGAGTAAGCACCTGCCCCTCCTTCACCAAAACTGTAATTACTCTCCGGGTCGACTTTATGTTCACGGCTGATGCGTGCGATATCCGTTTTGCGGTCGCGCACGTTCTTTCCTCTTTCCACCACGATGGGACGCAATCCCAACTCTATCAGCCGCAGTGCGGCAAACAGTCCTCCGGGACCTGCACCTACCACTATTACCTGGGGGCTGTTCTCTACCTTACGGTATTCCGTGCGGACGAATTCTTCGTCATGAGGAATTTCATTGATATAGAGACGCACTTTCAGGTTGACATAAATAGTACGTTGGCGGGCATCAATACTTCTTTTCAAGACACGGATGGAATGGATGGTGCGGATGTCCAGTCCTTTTTCACGTCCGATAAATTGTTTGAGTGCTTGTTCACTGATTGCCTGTTCAGGCAATGCTCGCAGTTGGAATTCCTGTATCATATCTTTTTTATTTATTGTCGGGCATGAGTTTTTTGCGATAATATGAATTGGCCGTATAAAGGGCAGCAGCCGGATTGTGTCCGGTGACGCGGTCTTTTGTTATCAAGGTAGTGGAATAGGCATCTGCATATTTATAGAACAGGCTGTCATGTCCCACACAAAGTCCGATAACTACATTCAGGTCTGTATGCGCGCGGTTGAGCAGGCGCGCCTGAAGGATAGGGTTGCACATGGCAGCTCCGATGGTTTCACATTCCTGAGGGATACCGACGGATGATTTGGGCACTCCCGCCACTTTGCATATCACGGAATAAGCTTCAAATCCGTTGGCTCTCAGAATCCGGGCAAAGATTCGTGCTTCATTGATTAATCCGATGCAATTGGCAATTCCTATTTTCTTGTATCCCATCTTGCGTGCAAAGGTCATGATTTCTTCCACGCGGGTGAGCCGGCAATAGCCTTCAAACTCCACTTCGGCGCTGGCTACCATAACATCGTGGTTTTCTCCTTCGTCATAGCGTTCCAGTGCCCACTCCAAATCTTTTGTATCCAGACCGGTCGTCAGGCAGAATTCGGGATATGTACGGTCTTTGAACTTGCAGTTCTGTGTTCCGCAGTCCACACAACTTGGGGTATATGAATTGTCTTTAGTCATTGATGTCGATTCTTTAGTTTTAAAACAGTTTTATGTATCTTATCCGAATAAGGCCCGGAACGCTTCTTCCACTTTTCTGACCGGAATGAGTTCTATTTTCAGTTTCTTGGTATCCATTCCCTGAAGGTTATGCTTGGGGATAAGGATACGCTTGAATCCGAGCTTTTCGGCTTCACCGATTCGCTGTTCAATGCGGTTGACCGGACGTATCTCTCCACTCAGTCCCACTTCACCTGCCATGCAGGTGTCGCGCTCCACCTCTGCATCCATGTTGCTGGACAAGATGGCGCTGATGACAGACAGGTCGATGGCAGGGTCGTTGACCTTCAGTCCGCCGGCTATATTGAGAAAGACATCTTTCTGTGCCAGCTTGAATCCGACCCGTTTCTCCAACACGGCAAGAAGCATGTTCATTCTTCTCAAATCGAAGCCTGTGGCGGAGCGTTGAGGATTGCCGTAGACGGCAGAGCTGACCAGTGCCTGTGTTTCGATGAGGAACGGACGAACCCCTTCGATGGCAGAGGCGATGGCTACGCCGCTCATTCCTTCATGGTCTTGGCTCAGCAGTAACTCGGAGGGGTTGCTCACTTGCCGCAATCCGTCTTGCCGCATCTCGTAGATGCCTAATTCGGCAGTGCTGCCGAAACGGTTCTTGATGCTGCGCAGGATGCGATACATATAATGTTGGTCGCCCTCGAACTGCAAAACGGTGTCGACAATGTGCTCCAGCACCTTTGGTCCGGCTATGCTTCCTTCCTTATTGATATGCCCGATCAGGATAACGGGTGTGTTGGTCTGCTTGGCAAATTTAAGGATGGAGGCGGAACATTCGCGTACTTGCACCAGGCTTCCGGGAGAAGAGTCGATTGTCTCGGTTGATATCGTTTGTATGGAGTCGATGATAACCAGGTCGGGTTGCGTGTTCTTGATGTTTACGTAAATCTGTTCCAAAGATGTTTCGCAGGCTATCAGGCAGTCCGATGAGTTGTGACGGATGCGGTCGGCACGCAGCTTCAGCTGCCGTGCACTTTCTTCGCCGGACACATAAAGTATCTTCTTTTCGGGTAATCTCAGAACAGTTTGTAGCACGAGGGTGGACTTTCCGATTCCCGGTTCTCCGCCCAGCAAAACCAGCGAGCCGGGAACCAGACCGCCGCCCAATACACGGTTTAACTCTTCGTCGTGCATATCGATGCGTGGCTCATCGCCACCCGTTATTTCACTGAGGATGACCGGTTTGCTCTTGACCGGTTCCAATCCAGAAAGAGGACGGGTTCCGGCTACGGGCTTGCGCATCACCTCTTCTACATACGTGTTCCACTCACCGCAAGAAGGGCACTTGCCAATCCATTTGGGAGAGTCTTGTCCGCAGTTGCTACATATATATACAGTCTTTTCTTTCATACAGCAAAGGTATGGAAATATTTCTTTATTTCTTTCCCAAATTCTCAAATCTGTTTTCTTCTTTCACTTCATCTCTCTGAACACCTTCCCGATAATACTCATCGGCCAGGGCAGCATACTTGCGGTACATCCTCTGTGCGGTTTCTATTTCATCACCTTGGGTGATGGGGGTGCGTGCCTTTCCGGGAGTCGACACATACTGAAGCTCCCAATCACCCAGCGAACTGTAGAAGTCATTGGCGCGGAAAGCTTCGCGGTTATGCGTGAGCGGCAAGCCCTGTTCCGAATATTCCGTGCCTTTATCCAGATGTTCTTCAAGCATGGCATAGAACTTCTCCCACCGTTTCAGATAATAACCGTCTATCAGTCCTGCCCATTCTTTCCAACCGTAATCAAAGATGAAAGGGTCTTTGTCTGCCCCCCATATCGTGAACAGGGCAGTGGCATCCTTCTCATATAAGTCTTGTTCTTCGGGAGTCGTTCCCCAACGGCGTGCCTGAGTGAGCCATCTGTCGAAGTTGAATTCAGGACGAG
>OHCK01000852.1_pt1 | contig 11098 bp, 10 predicted proteins | sample 1577611 | NCBI WGS metagenome assembly OHCK01 (sample SAMEA3879586, study PRJEB24766) | human gut metagenome | biome: human-associated habitat; feature: feces | place: USA | collected 1985/1987 | reverse complement strand
TGAAGATCAGTACGCCTGCGGCCGGCGGTAGCTGCCAGTCCAGCCACTGGTTGAGGCTGGAAGCGAGTAATTCACCGGCGCCACTGATATAGGCTGCCGTGAGGGCGTACAGCAGAAACAGCATGCAGAATCCGGTAACCCACTGCCCATAACGGCCCAGATAGCGCGCCGCCAGAGAACCGAGCCCCATATCGGCAGGGACATGCTGGTAGACTTCCAGCAGCAAAAGGGCGGTATAGCACATCAATGCCCACAGGGTGAAAAGTAAACCCAACGTGACGGTAAAGCCGACGCCTGCGGCGGCCAATGGCATTGCCAACATTCCTGCACCGATGGTGGTGCCAGCTACGATTAAAATACTGCCCAGAGTGCGGTTTTTCACGCTTTTCGCTATCCCTACAGCAAATAACAATAAATTATGCCGCGCAGAGTAGGGGATATTACGGCTTTCGTCAAATCGGGATTACAAGTTGTGTAATGAAATGTTTACATAATAAGAGGGCGAAAGCCTGCGCTGGCGCAAGGCGCGGGTTGACGGTCTGGCCTAAGCTGGCGGTTTTTGCAGGAGGGGTTATGTCTTCTATTCATGGTCATGAAGTTTTACAGATGATGCTCGCCTCGGGTGAGTCCTGGACGGTCGCCTCGCTGGAGGCCGCCATTCGCCGCCGCTTTGGCGAAGAGGCGCGGTTTCACACCTGTTCAGCAGAGAATCTAAGCGCCGCACAGTTGGTGGCGTTTTTAGAGAAAAAAGGCAAATTTATTGCCAGAGAGGAAGGTTTTACTACCGCAGAAAATAAGATCTGCCGACATTAAGAGGGCCGCGACACGGACTGTCGCGGCGCGGGGGATTAATTCTGCGCGTCGAGGGTAGCCAGCTCTTTATCGATAAAGTACAGACCTTCGCCGCTTTTCCCAGCGAGGGTCAGTTTATCGATCACCGATTTAAATAATTTCTCTTCTTCATGCTGTTCAGCAACATACCACTGCAGGAAATTAAAGGTCGGGTAATCCTGGCTGGTCATGGCCGCGTGCGCCAGTTCATTTATTTTTTGCGTGATCAGCTGCTCATGCTCGTAGGTCTGGCGGAACAGCTCGTCGAGTGAGGCATATTCGGCAAACGGGGAGGCGATAGCGTTGATCCGCGGCAGGCTGCCGGTGTCGGTTAGATAGTCGAACAGGCGCTGCATATGGGTCATCTCTTCCTGAGCATGGCGACGCAGGAAGGCCGCGGCGCCTTCAAAACTGTGGTAACTGCACCAGGCGCTCATCTGCTGATAAAGAAGAGAAGAATAGAGTTCAAGATTCATCTGTTCATTGAGTTTGTCAATCATGTCCGTTTTCAGCATCGTTGCACTCCTGGAATTAAATAATAGATGTTATTGGCTGCCACTATAATTTGTTATTTAATTATTTGCAAAAAGTAAATTTAAAAATGTTTTATTTAAAATGCTAATGGGAATAACACGCATTGGCAGTTTAATAATAAATGAGAATGCTTTTAATTTATTATTCATTATTGCCTGGGCGGTCAGGACTTTATCGCCGGCGGGTGGTAAGGGAGGACGAAGCGGATTCGCCAGCATGCAGAGGGCTGAGGTCAACAGACAGGGGGAGCCTGCGAAAGTGTGAAGCACTGCGTAAATTTTAAAACAACTTTTCATAAAATTTGAAAGTTGGTTTTCAAGGTAGTAGAGTGCAGTCAACGCCAATGACATTCTGCGGGCAGGCCCGCACAGCATTCAGGAGAGTAAACCATGAAGATTGCACTGATGATGGAGAACAGCCAGGCGAACAAAAACGCCATCATCCTCAAGGAGCTTAACGCGGTTGCCGACGAAAAAGGATTCCCGGTCTATAACGTCGGCATGAGCGATGAGAACGATCATCATCTGACCTACATCCATCTTGGGATCATGGCCAGTATTCTGCTGAATTCGAAAGCAGTTGACTTCGTGGTCACCGGCTGCGGTACCGGTCAGGGGGCGCTGATGTCGCTGAACATCCATCCGGGCGTGGTCTGCGGCTACTGTATCGATCCGGCGGATGCGTTCCTGTTTGCCCAGATCAACAACGGTAATGCGCTGTCGCTGCCGTTTGCCAAAGGCTTCGGCTGGGGCGCCGAACTGAATGTGCGGTTTATCTTTGAAAAAGCCTTTACCGGCCGCAACGGCGAAGGCTATCCGCCGGAGCGCAAAGAACCGCAGGTGCGCAATGCCGGGATCCTCAACCAGGTCAAAGCAGCAGTAGTAAAAGAGAACTACCTCGATACCCTGCGCGCCATCGATCCGCAGCTGGTGAAAACCGCAGTCTCCGGCCCACGCTTCCAGCAGTGCTTCTTCGAAAACTGCCAGGATAAAGCAATCGAAGACTTTGTTCGCCAGATCGTCGCTTAACCGTCATCAGGGCCAGCGCCGCTGGCCCTTCCGTCGTTTATTTTTTCTTCTATTTCTTCTTCTCCGACACGCTGCTGCCGGCCGTTTTGGCCAGATGCAGGCTGTCGATCATCCCTACCAGACAGATCAAGGCGATAAACACAAACGACAGGCGGAAGCTGATCCCCGGTAGTTCAGTAAGATGCAGCCAGTCGCCGACCTGCTCGCCCAGGCGAATGCCAATCGCCCCGAGCGTGATCCCCAGCCCTACCGCCAGCTGCGACGCGGTACTGAACAGCGTATTAGCATCACTCATCTGCGCGGCGGGGACATCGGCGAAGGCCAGCGTGCTTACACCGGTAAACTGGATTGAGCGAAACACCCCGCCGAGATAAAGGATCAGCATGATGGCCCAGACCGGCGTCTGCGGCGTAAGCAGCGCGCAAGCCAGCAGCGAACAGACGTTCAACGCGCCATTGATCAGCAGTAGCCGACGAAAGCCCAGCCAGCGAATGAGCGGTGTGGTGGCGGGTTTAATGGTTAAATTACCGACAAACACCGCCAGCACCAGCAGGCCGGAATGAAAAGGATCCATACCGAATCCCACCTGGAACAGCAGGGGGAGCAGAAAAGGCACCGCGCTGATGGAGGCCCGGAACAACGAGCCGCCGTACATTGTCACCCGGAACGTCGGCACCTGCAGGGCGTCGAGACGAACCATAGGCGCCACCGCCCGGCGGAAATGACGAATGGAATATAACAGACAGCCGAAGCCAAGCGCGGCGAGAGCCAGCGTCGGCCAGATCTGCGGCTGGCGATCGCCGAGCCGCTCCATCGCGGTCACCAGACTGACCATCGCGACCGAGGTAGTGATAAATCCGCTGAGATCGAAGGAGCGCCGTTCCGTTTCGCGAATATCAGGGATAATGCGCAGCGAAAGGATGATGGCGGCAAGGCCCAGCGGGACATTGATAAAGAAGATCCAGTGCCAGCTGGCGTAGCGGGTTATAAAGCCGCCCAAAGGCGGGCCGATAATGGGGGCCACCAGCGCCGGCCAGGTCAGGGTGGCGATGGCCTTGATCAGCTGGTGTTTCGGCGTGGTGCGTAGCACCGCAAGGCGACCAACGGGGACCATCAGCGCGCCGCCGACTCCCTGAAGGATACGCATGGCGACAAAGATATGCACCTCGGTGGAGAGGCCGCAGAAGACCGAGGCAAGGGTAAAGATCGCCAGGGCGAGAGTAAAAATAGCCCGGGCGCCGAAGCGATCGGCGATCCAGCCGCTGGCCGGGATCAGGACCGCAAGGGTAATTAGATAGGCGCTGATGCCGATATTCAGTTCGACCGCGGTGACGCCAAAATCCCTCGCCATATCGGGCAGGGCGGTGGCGATCACCGTCCCGTCGAGAAACTCCATAAAAAAGGCACCGGCCACCAGCAGCGCCGGCGCTGAAAAAGCACGTTCATCGCGGGAAGAGATCGCGGTATTCATGTTGTCACTGCCATCAAGAGTGTGATCCTGTGCAAAGCGGCAGGAGACGACCCGCCAGCCAGTAGGGTAGATAAAAAAACCTGCGACGGCAGGTTTTATTATCGTTAACGATTTAGGGTACTATTACGCTCCTGAAAAAAGGAGTAATTAATGTCTCAACATCTTACCGAACACGACGAGCTGGTTTCCGATGTGGTTGCCTGCCAGCTGGTTATCAAACAGATCCTCGATGTCATTGACGTCATTGCGCCGGTGGAAGTGCGTGAAAAAATGACCACTCAGCTGAAAGCTATCGACTTCGCCAGCCATCCGGCCTCTGCCGATCCGGTGACCCTTCGCGCGGTGCAAAAAGCGATCGCGTTGATTGAGCTGAAGTTTACTCCACAGGAAGAAACGCATTAATACCAGGCCTCGCCGGATACCGGCGGGGCCTTCTTCTTTAATGGGAAACGACGGTCTGCGCAGGCGCAGGGGCAGCATCTTTGAACAATTTGCTGTTGCCCCAGCACTCTTCGTAGCGATGGCCGACCAGATCCTCCACGATAACCCGCACGTCCGGCGCAATATCGCTAATTTTGCCGCCCGCTTTTATCCGCGCGACTTCCTGCAGCACCACCAGATGGGCCTTCCGGTCCAGCTTCATCTGCTTGCTGAAGACGATGGCGGCCAGGGCTAATGCGATCACCCCGACGCAGAATACCACTGCGATAGCGGTCACCGCGCTTTCCGGTTGGCTGTGCGCTTTTGACTGGAAACCGTAGAAGCTCAGGATCGCCCCCATCGAGAACACCACAATCGAGCGCAGAATTTTTCCTGAGAAGGTCATGGCGCCGGCATAGATCCCTTCCCGCCGGCGTCCGGTGTAGATCTCATCGACATCGGCCAGGAAGGTGTAAACGGTCCAGGGTATATAGTAAACCCCGCCGGTACCCAGGCCGAACAGCACGGTAATGCCGAACATCAGCACTGTCGCCAGGCCGGACGGTAGATGGAAAAACCACAGCGAGGTATACAGCAGAACCGCGAAAATCACGATCCCCAGCGCCAGGATATAGGGTTTGCTGAAGCCCTTTTTCACGCACAGGCCGATAAACAGCGCCGTAGAGATCAGCTGCAGAATCGAGTTCAGGCTGTTCAGCCCGGCCACCATCGCTGGATCGTGTTGTAGAACGAAGATCACGAAATAGGTGAAGATGGAGGCAAACAGCCATTCCGCGCCAAAGCCGCACAGGTACATACCAAGATGTTTGCGGAATACGCGTAGATAAAAAGTCGAACGCATATCTTTCGCCAGCGACAGCAGGGTGCTCAGCAGTCCTTTTTTCGCGCTGGTTTCCACCTCTTCCCCGCGCTCACGCTCCCAGCTGCACAACCACAGGCAGGAAATAGCGACGATCAGGATCGCGCCATAGGTCAGACCGGTGAGGAAGAAAGGGGTGGCAGAATCTTTGCCATACAGCAAAATGAACTGGCCGGGAATAAACGCCGCGAGGAAGTTGGCCAGCTTACCAAAGATAGCTTTATAGCCGGTCAGTTTTGAACGCAGTGAGAAATCATCGGTCATCTCTGTCGCCAGCGTTTCATAAGGCACCATGATAGAGGTGTAGATGATCTCAAACACCACATAGGTGCTAAGGTAGTACCAGAAACTCAGGCCTTCCACCCACAGCAGCGGGTAGAACATCATCAGCGGAATACCGATTAGCAGAAAGAAACGCCGGCGGCCGAAGCGCTTGCCCAGGCGCGTTTTGCCAAAATTATCCGTCAGATAGCCCATCAGCGGGTTGCTGATAGCGTCAATGATGCTGGCGACGGAGAAGATAAATGAGGCCTCGATCAGCGTCAGGCCGCAAAAGGTCGTATAAAAATAGAGTAGCCATGCGCCGCTTATCGCCAGTGCGCCGCTCCCTAACAGATTTCCGCCGCCGTAGGCTAACTGATGGCGTAACAAGATCGGTCTTCCCTGCAGCCCTTCAGAGGCTGAAGCCGTGTATCTAGCCATAAAAAATAAACCTCGTGTTTTATATTTTTGAAACACTGTTTTTATATTTCTTTATGGTTCGTCAAAAAGTGACCGCGCTCACTAATCCCCCTTATGGGGTAACGGTGATGAGGGAATGGGATCGAGTTAAAACTTTTTTATTCTTGAACGGAATAATAGGGGAGAAAAAATAGACGTAATGGATTAATAAACCGGGCGGGGCAGCGCAGACGCGCTCCCCCTGGCAGAGCGATAAAGGCTTGATTAATGCGCTTTCTGCGCTTCTCCAACGATAGCCATCAGACGCCGATCGGTCTGCTCCATCCCGAGACCGGCTTTATCGGCATTACGAATTTCCTCAAGCACGCTTTGCAATAGCAGGCCATCCTGCTGCTGCTCTTCCGCCAACAGCGTGAGAAACCGCCAGGTGCTGTCATCGCTTTGCGCTTTGGCTTCCTGAGCGAGACCGCTCAGCAGACGACTGCGCTGTTGGTAATCGCTCAGGGTTTGGGTAAACAGATCTTCCAGCGAGGTGCACTCAGGGTTACAGGCGTGGTCGGGATTGACGATCGGCCAGCTGCCGGCTTTTTTCAGGTAGTCAAATACGCGCATAGTGAGGGTGATGCTGCTTTGCGCGCGGGTGCGCAGAAACGTCGCGGCGCCGTCGAAGCGATGCCGGGCGCACCACTCACTTAAGTTCAGGTAAACGTTAGAGGCGTGAAACTCAAGATTCATTTGGGTGTTTAGCTTTTGTGCCATTCCTGGAACTGCCATAAAAAATATCCTTATTAACCGGGAAGGGGTTACTGGTGCGCGTCAACGGATCCTGCGGATAACTACAAGATAAAATAGTGACACGCGGCACTGTTGCAGAATAATAAAACTCTACACATTCCATATGAGTCGGGTATTTTTTCCATTTGCCGACGATTTAAGAATACTCGCTCAACGAAATTAAGAAAACTCTCAAGCGCGGTAATTTACGTTTTGTTACACCATTATTTGTGCAAACTACCAGGGCTGAGATTGTGCGCCGTTGGCAGGGGCTCGCTGGTTTCAGATTGGTTATAAGATATAAGTATTTGACTACGAGATTCGTCGTAGAAGAGAACGGAATAAGTTATTTCATTAGTAATGTTTCAGGTTGATGATCATTATTTTTATTTTTTGTTGCAGGTGCTTTTATCAAGAGGAATATATTTTTTCTATTCGGAATAAATTACGCCAAAGATCCGTTTTTTCGCGATATTAAGCGGGCCATGTGGCTCAGCGGTGCGAGGTGGGTTGCCATTTGAGTGGCGCACAGGCGATCGCCCGTAGCAGCGCCGTCAATCGCTGATGATAACAGTGCTGTAACCCTCCGTTAAACATCCTCTGACAACACAAGGATAAGCCTGCTGATGGTATAGATGATCCTGCTATGCCCCGGTAAAATTGTATGACAATTGTGTCATTTTTTATGTCATTTTTTGCTAAATGTATGTACGCAATTACTGTAATTCCGCGATGTGATAATGCTCTCGTATGGAGAAATAATTTCCGGGTATTACTACTCTAACAACGGCAGTGGGGAATGCGATTTTTCTAATGCCTTGTTTTGATGCCGATTAAATTGTTAATTCCGATTTTTCCCTACATGAAAGCGAATTAAAGCTGGAGTTTACCATGCACAAATTTACTAAAGCGCTGGCGGCCATTGGTCTCGCTGCGGTTATGTCACAATCAGCTATGGCGGAAAATCTTAAACTAGGTTTTCTGGTGAAACAGCCGGAAGAGCCATGGTTTCAGACTGAGTGGAAATTTGCTGATAAAGCAGGAAAAGATTTAGGCTTTGACGTTATTAAAATTGCGGTTCCGGATGGGGAGAAAACTCTGAATGCCATTGACAGCCTGGCGGCCAGCGGCGCGAAGGGCTTTGTCATTTGTACCCCCGATCCCAAGCTCGGGTCGGCGATTGTCGCCAAAGCGCGTGGCTATGACATGAAGGTGATTACCGTCGATGACCAGTTCGTCAATGCGAAGGGCAAAGCGATGGAGAGCGTACCGCTGGTGATGATGGCGGCGAGCGAAATTGGCGCCCGTCAGGGGCAGGAACTCTATAAAGAGATGCAAAAGCGCGGCTGGGATGTCAAAGACACCGCCGTAATGGCGATCACCGCCGATGAGCTGGATACCGCGCGCCGTCGCACCACCGGCTCCATCGATGCCCTGAAGGCGGCCGGCTTCCCGGACGCGCAAATCTACCGCGTGCCGACAAAATCCAACGATATCCCGGGAGCGTTCGACGCCGGTAACTCGATGCTGGTCCAACATCCGCAGGTTAAACACTGGCTGATCGTCGGGATGAACGACAACACCGTCCTCGGCGGCGTGCGCGCGACCGAAGGTCAGGGCTTTAAAGCTCCCGATGTGATTGGCATCGGCATCAACGGCGTGGATGCCGTCAACGAACTGTCGAAGGCGCAGCCGACCGGCTTCTATGGTTCTCTGCTGCCAAGCCCGGATATCCACGGCTACAAAACCAGCGAAATGCTCTACAACTGGGTCACCAAGGGCGTCGAGCCGCCGAAGTTCACGGCGGTGACCGATGTGGTGCTGATTACCCGCGATAACTTCAAAGAAGAGCTGGCGAAAAAAGGGCTGTAACAGCCTGATTAAACTGGCCCCCGCCGCGGCGCGGGGGCTGAGTGCAGAAGAGCGGAGTCGTTATGCAACAGTCTACCCCTTATCTCTCATTTCGCGGCATCACCATGACGTTCCCTGGCGTAAAGGCCTTGTCCGATATCAGTTTTGACTGCTACCCAGGACAGATCCACGCGCTGATGGGCGAAAATGGCGCAGGCAAATCGACGCTGTTGAAAATTCTCAGCGGCAACTATATCCCGACCGCGGGCCATCTGCAGATCGGCGGCCAGCAGATGGCATTCGCCAATACCATGGAGGCGCTGAATGCCGGCGTGGCAATTATCTACCAGGAGCTGCATCTGATCCCGGAGATGACCGTCGCCGAAAATATCTATCTCGGTCAGCTGCCGCACAGAGGCGGCATCGTCAATCGCTCGCTGCTCAACTATGAGGCCCGCCTGCAGCTGGAGCATCTGGGTCTGGATATCGACCCGGAGACGCCGCTGAAATATCTCTCCATTGGTCAATGGCAGATGGTGGAGATTGCCAAAGCGGTTTCATGGAACGCGGATATCGTGATCATGGATGAGCCCACCTCGGCGCTGACCGAAGGCGAGGTGGCTCACCTGTTCACCATCATCCGCGACCTGCGCGCCCAGGGTAAAGCGATCATCTATATCAGCCACAAAATGGATGAGATCTTTGCCATCACCGATGAGATCAGCGTCTTTCGCGACGGCACCTGGGTAGGGAGCAAAAACACCACCGAATTTACCCGGCAGTCGCTGATCACCCAGATGGTGGGCCGCGAATTAACCCAGCTGTTTCCGAAATTTAATAACACCATCGGCGAAGAGGTGCTGACGGTGCGCAACCTGACGCGTCAGGGCGTGTTCCATGACGTCAGCTTTAGCGTACGCCGTGGCGAAATCCTGGGCGTGGCCGGGCTGGTGGGCGCCGGGCGCAGCGAGGTGATGGAAAGCCTGTTCGGTATGGAGCGCTTCGACAGCGGCGAAGTGCTGATCGACGGGGCGCCGGTGACCATCGATTCCCCCTCCGTGGCGATTGAAAAGGGGATGGCATTATTAACCGAAGACCGGAAAAAGTCGGGCCTGTTTCTGGTGCTGTCGGTGCTGGAAAATATGAGTATCGTCAAAATGCCGGAATATATCGGCAAGAGCGGTTTTGTCCAGCACGTGAAAATGGCCGAAGACTGCATGGAGCAAATACGCCGGCTCAATATTAAAACGCCGACGATGGATCAAATTATTAATAACCTCAGCGGGGGGAATCAGCAAAAAGTCCTGATTGCGCGCTGGCTGTTAGCGCAACCGAAAATCTTAATTCTCGATGAGCCGACCCGCGGTATCGACGTCGGGGCGAAGGCGGAGATTTATCATCTTATCAGTGAACTGGCGAATCGGGGGGTGGCGGTGATTATGGTCTCCTCTGAACTGCCGGAAATCCTTGGCATGAGCGATCGGGTCATGGTGATGCATGAAGGTCGTATCACCGGCATCCTGGAAAAAGACGAAGCCGACCAGGAAACCATTTTGTCGTTGGCATCCCATTGAGGCACAGAGAATGAGTAATATGAAATTAACGGCGGCTCCGGCCAGCGAGGGTTCCTCCCTCTTCGCTAATTTGCGGCATAAAATGCCGAAAGATACCGGCATCTTTGTGGTGATGCTGGTGATTGCCCTGACCTTTGAAATCGCCGGCTGGTATGTTCGCGACCAGTCGTTCCTGCTCAATACCAACCGGCTGGTGCTGATTGTGCTGCAGGTGGCGATTATCGGCATCATCGCCGTCGGCGTCACCCAGGTGATCATCACCACCGGGATTGACCTCTCCTCCGGCTCGGTTATTGCCCTTGCGGCGGTGGTGGCGGCCAGCCTGGCGCAAACCTCCGATAGCCTGTCGCCAATGTTCCCGGCGCTGGTCAACCTGCCGGCGGTGATCCCCATTTGCGCGGGGATCGGCGTCGGCCTGCTGTGCGGCCTGACCAACGGTTTCCTGGTGACGCGGACCGGTATCCCGCCGTTTATCGCCACCCTCGGGATGATGGTTTCGGCGCGCGGTCTGGCGCAGTATTACACTCAGGGCAACCCGATCAGCTTCCTCTCCGACAGCTTTACGGCGATAGGCCAGGGTGCGATGCCGGTGATTATCTTCTTCGTGATCGCCGCCGTGTTTCACATTGCGCTGAAGCATACCCGGTATGGCAAATATGTGTATGCCATCGGCGGCAACATGACCTCGGCCAAAGTGTCCGGCATCAACGTGAATAAATATCTGGTGATCGTCTACACCATCGCCGGGGCGCTCTCCGGGCTGGCGGGGGTGGTGCTGGCGGCGCGCGTCAGTAGCGGCCAGTCGAGCATGGGGATGTCCTACGAGCTGGACGCGATTGCCGCCGCGGTGATCGGCGGCAGCAGCTTAATGGGCGGAGTGGGGCGCATTACCGGCACCCTGATTGGCGCGATGATCCTTGGCCTGATCAAAAGCGGTTTTACCTTTGTCGGCGTCGATGCCTATGTGCAGGATATTATTAAAGGCATCATTATCGTTGCGGCGGTAACCATCGATATGCGTCGCAACCGGAAAAAACACTAATCTTATCAACGG
>OHCK01000845.1_pt1 | contig 11161 bp, 10 predicted proteins | sample 1577611 | NCBI WGS metagenome assembly OHCK01 (sample SAMEA3879586, study PRJEB24766) | human gut metagenome | biome: human-associated habitat; feature: feces | place: USA | collected 1985/1987 | reverse complement strand
TACACACCTATTCGCTGCGCACGATGGCCGATTTCCGCTGCAAGATCGTCGAGATGCACGTCGACGGCATGCTGCTGCGCATCGACGGGCAGGAAGTATGGGTTGGGCTCGTAGGACGCTTCAACGCCTATAACCTGCTGGCCGTCTACGGCGCCGCGGTGCTGCTGGGACTCGACCGCGCCGAAGTGCTGCGCGCGATGAGCATGCTCCATGCCGTGAGCGGGCGCTTCGAATTCGTGCGGGCGGAGAATGGAACCACGGCCATCGTCGACTATGCGCATACGCCCGACGCACTGGAAAACGTCATCCAGACCATCCAGGAGATCCGCACCCCGGCGCAACAATTGATCGTCGTCTGCGGCTGCGGACGCTCGGCGAACTGCTCACCGGCGACGGACAGCTCATCGCCGTCTGCGGCTGCGGCGGCGACCGCGACCGCACCAAACGGCCCGAGATGGCGCAGATCGCGGTGAAATACGCCGATACGGCCATCTTCACCTCGGACAACCCGCGCCACGAGTCGCCCGGGGCGATCCTCGACGAGATGGCCGCCGGCCTCGACCCCGGCGCCCGGTTCCTGCGCATCGTCGACCGTGCCGAGGCCATCCGCACCGCCGCAATGCTCTCCCGGCCGGGCGACATCCTGCTCATCGCGGGCAAAGGGCACGAAACCTATCAGATCATCGGCGACGTAAAACACCACTTCGACGACAAGGAGGAGGTCGGCAAGGCCTTCGGCACACTCAGAAACTAAAAACCCGACATACGACATGTTCTATCACATTTTCAAGTATTTAGGCGAATATTACGACATCCCGGGCTCGGGTATGTTCCAGTATATTTCGTTCCGCGCGGCGGCGGCCATCATCCTCGCGCTGCTGATCGTCATCATCTTCGGCCGCAAGATCATCGACTTCCTGCGCCGCAAGCAGATCGGCGAGGACATCCGCGACCTCGGGCTCGAGGGACAGCTCCAGAAACGCGGCACCCCCACGATGGGCGGCGTCATCATCCTGCTGGCGATCCTCGTCCCGATCCTGCTCTTCGGACGGCTCGACAACATTTACATCCAGCTGATGATCGTCTCGACCGTCTGGCTGGGGCTGATCGGCGGGCTGGACGACTACATCAAGGTCTTCCGCCACAACAAGGAGGGGCTCAAGGGCCGCTTCAAGATCGTGGGCCAGGTCGGGCTGGGCATCATCGTCGGCACGACGATGTGGCTTTCGCCCCAGATCATCGTCCGCGAGAAGGTCACGCAGCCCGTGCAGACCGTCTATCTGAACCCCGACGGATCGGTGATCGAAAGCGTGCAGCGGAACGTCGTCCTGAGCTCGGAAAGCACCAAGACCACCAAAACCACCATCCCCTTCGTCAAGAACAACGAATTCGACTACGGATGGCTCACGGGCGAGGACAGCGCCACGACCTGGCTGCTCTACGTGCTGGTAGCGATCTTCGTCGTCACGGCCGTCTCGAACGGCGCCAACCTCACCGACGGCCTCGACGGGCTGGCCACGGGCGTCTCCGTCCCGATCGTGGCCGTACTCGGCGTGCTGGCTTACCTCTCGGGACATATCGTCTACGCCGACTACCTCAACATCATGTATATCCCCGACAGCGGAGAGCTGGTCGTCTTCGCGGCGGCCTTCGCGGGCGCGCTGGTCGGCTTCCTGTGGTACAACTCCTTCCCGGCGCAGATCTTCATGGGGGACACCGGCTCCCTGTCGATCGGCGGCATCATCGCCGTCTTCGCCCTCTGCATCCGCAAGGAACTGCTGCTGCCGCTGCTGTGCGGCGTGTTCCTGGTCGAGAGTTTCTCGGTGATGATGCAGGTCGGCTACTTCAAATACACCAAACGCAAATACGGCGAAGGGCAGCGCCTGTTGCTGATGGCCCCCGTACACCATCATTTCCAGAAAAAAGGGCAGTTCGAAACCAAGATCGTGCTCCGCTTCTGGATCATCTCGCTGCTGCTGGCCGCCATCACCCTGGTAACGTTAAAGATCCGGTAATCATGAAAAAGATAGCAGTCCTGGGCGGAGGCATCAGCGGTTACGGCTCCGCGATCCTCGCCAAAAAGAAAGAGTTCGACGTATTCCTCTCCGATATGGGGAAGATCGCCGACCGCTACAAAGCCAAACTGGACCAGTGGCAGGTCCCCTACGAGGAGGGGCACCACTCCGAAGAGCGGATCCTCGCGGCGGACGAGGTCGTCAAGTCGCCCGGCATTCCGGACAAGGCGCCGCTGATCGTCAAACTCCGCGAAGCGGGCATTCCGGTCATCTCCGAAATGGAGTTCGCGGGCCGCTACCTGGGTAAGGCCCGGACGATCTGCGTCACCGGCTCGAACGGCAAGACGACTACTACGTCGCTCATCTACAAGATCATGCGCGACGCCGGGCTGAACGCCGCCCTGGGCGGCAACATCGGCGAGAGTTTCGCCTACTCCGTGGCCACGGGCGACTACGACTGGTACGTGCTGGAGCTCAGCTCTTTCCAGTTGGACGGCATGTATAAATTCCGCGCCCATATCGGCGTGCTGATGAACATCACGCCCGACCACCTCGACCGCTACGGACACTGTTTCCAAAACTACGTCGATTCGAAAATGCGCATCACGCAGAACCAGAACTCGCGCGATTATTTCGTCTATTCGGGCGACGACGAGGTGATCTGGCAGCAGCTTCCCAGGTACGACCTGCGCATGAAGCAACTTCCCTTCGCCGCAAAGAATGCCGTGGCGAGCGGTGCCGGCGACGCCTTCCTCTGCGACGGCAAATTCACGGCGGCCGTCGGGAAGGCCTCGGTCGAGATCGACACGGCCAAGATGCAGCTCAAAGGGCTGCACAATGCCTATAACGCCATGGCCGCGGCTCTTGCAACCCTTGCGGCAGGCGTCGCGCCGGCCTCGATCCGCCGCTCGATCTACGGCTTCGCCCCCGTCTGCCACCGCCTCGAACCCGTCCGGGAAGCCAACGGCGTACTGTGGATCAACGATTCCAAGGCCACCAATGTCGACTCGGTATACTATGCGCTCGAAAGCATGACACGCCCCGTGGTATGGATCGCCGGGGGCACGGACAAAGGCAACGACTACGAACCGCTGAAGGCTTTCGCCCGTGCGAAGGTACATACGCTCGTCTGCATGGGCGCGGACAACACCAAGCTGATCGAAGAGTTCACGGGTGTGGTGCCCGAAGTGGTCTCCACCGGCTCGCTCGACGCCGCGATGGAGGCCGCCAAAGCCGCCGCACAGCCCGGCGACGCGGTGCTGCTCTCGCCCGCCTGCGCGAGTTTCGACCTCTTCAAAAACTACGAAAACCGCGGCGAGTTGTTCAAGGCGTGGGTAAACGAAAAGGCATAGCACGATGAAGCTCGGCGAACGGAAATACACGCAGGACGAAGGGCCGGCGCAGGAGCCCTGGACGGAAGCGCCCGGGAAATCCCCCCGCGCAGCGGACGGGAAGACCGGGGCGCAGGACGCGCCCCGACGCCGCGGCGTGCGCGGCACCGATGCCGGGGAGAGCGCCTGCGAAACCCCCGAAGCCCCCGAAAAACACAAGTTCCGGCTCTTTACCGGCGACCGCGTCCTGTGGATCATCGTCGCGGCGCTGGCGGTGATTTCCGTGCTGGTGGTCTACTCGTCGACGGCCAAGATGGCCTACGACGCCCACACGGCGCGTACCACGGCCCATTTCCTGCGCCAGCAACTCATCATCCTCGTCGTCAGCCTCATCATCCTGGTTGCCGTGCAGAAGATCAACTGCCGGATTTACAACCTGTTATCCCGCCCCGTCTATTTCCTTTCGGTCGCACTCACCGTCGCCGTCTATTTCATCGGCGCCACGACCAACGGCGCCGCCCGCTGGATTCCGCTCGGTCCTTTCCAGTTCCAGCCTTCGGAAGCACTCAAGGTCGCCACCGTACTGTTTCTGGCCCGGCAGCTCGCCGGCCGGCAGAGCGTGATCGACAAATTGCGGATCATCCCCTCGCTCAACCCGCTGCGGTGGAAGCGCCCCGACCAGCGCAAAATCTGGCGCGAGGGCACGTGGCCCATCCTGGCCCCCGTCCTGCTCTCCTGTGTAGTGATCTTCCCGGCCCACACCTCCTCGGCCGTACTGGTTTTCATGGCCTCGTGGGTCATGATGCTCATCGGGCGCGTCCGGCTGGGCGAACTGGTGAAACTCATCGGGCTGGCCTGCATCGGCATCGTCTTCATCATGACCCTCAACCTGGGGCGCAGCGAGACTGCCGAAGGGCGCGTCTCGACATGGATCCATCTCTGGACACGCTCGCAGACCGAAAAACCGATCGAGCACCTCACCGACACCGAGCGGTCGATGATCGCCATTCACAACGGCGGGGTCTTCGGCGAAGGCGCCGGACAGAGCGCCATGCGCGTCGAGATGATCCATCCCGAAAGCGACTATGCCTACGCCTTCTTCGTCGAGGAATACGGCATCGTACTGGCACTGGCCTTGCTGATGCTCTACCTGTGGATATTCTTCCGGGGCATCGAGATATTCCGCCGCTGCGGGACGGCATTCCCGGGGCTGCTGGTACTGGGGCTCGCCCTGCTGATAACCTGCCAGGCGCTGCTGCATATCATGGTGACCGTCAACCTGATCCCCGAAACGGGACAGACGCTGCCGCTGATCTCGCGCGGCGGCTCGTCGACCATCTTCACCACCATCGCGCTGGGCATGATCCTCAGCGTCAGCCGCCAGAACGACGAACAGTCGCACGATACGCCCCGCAGCGAATCCATTTACGAAAAATAACACGGCCATGGACGACATAAGACTCGACAAATACCTTTGGGCGGTGCGGGTGTTCAAAACCCGCAGCGACGCCGCGGATGCCATCCGCAACAACAAAGTCACGGTAAACGGCTCCGCCGCCAAACCCTCGCGCGAAGTGAAGGTCGGCGACGTGATCGCCGTGCGCAAGATGCAGGTGACCTACTCCTACCGGGTGCTCGACCTCGTGTCGAGCCGCCAGCCGGCCAAGAATGTCCCCCTGTACTGCCTCAACATCACCCCGCAGGAGGAGCTGGACAAGCTCAGCATCCCGCGCGAAACGATCTTCGTCTTCCGCGACCGCGGTACGGGGCGCCCGACCAAAAAGGAGCGCCGCGAACTGGACGGGCTGATGGACGGAATCTACTACGACGGGGACGAGTAGGCCAGCATGTCCGGTGTCTCCCCATACGAACTCTTGACCTTCGCGTCGTCGTCCGTAGCCGCCGCCCTGGGCGCTCTGCTGCTGGGGCTCCGCATCCCGGGCGGGCAGGCGCTCGGCACCCTGCGCACGGCAAGGGGCTATCTGGCGCTGTCCTGTTTCATCTGGGCTGCGGCAGGTTTCGCCGGCACGTTCCTGCATCCGGACGTCGGGGATAAGCCCTGACCGTCCGCCAGACCGAAGCTTATTACGACGAGGAACAGGAGGCTCGAAGTCGTCCGGTCGGAATTTGCGCGCATCCGCGGCACCCAGAACCTGCGGCGTGGTTTTCTATGGCAGGATCGGCAAACAGTTGAAAATCCCCACGGGATAAAACGCCAAAACGGACGGATCATCATGCAAGCACGATATCCGTCCGTTTTTTATTTCGAGCCTATCGGCTCTTTTTTAACCGTTTATTTACTTCTTGTTGAAGAAATTCATCGTCCGTTCCAACCCGATCGTCGTGAACGAAAGGATCGCGTCGCCGAACACCTTGAGCCGCTCGGGCAGCGCCTTGCGCTCCTCGTCCGACCACTCCCCCAGCACATAGTCGACCTGGTGGCCCCTGGGGAAATCCCCGCCCACGCCGAAGCGCATCCGGGCGTAGTCCTCCGTTCCCAGCAGCTCGGCGATATTCTTCAACCCGTTGTGCCCCCCGGCACTCCCCCGGGGACGCATACGCAGCGTGCCGAACGGCAGCGCAATGTCGTCCGAAACCACCAGCAGGTTTTCCGGGGCGATCTTCTCGGCCTCCATCCAGTAACGGACGGCTTTGCCCGAAAGGTTCATGTAGGTCGAGGGTTTCAGCAGGATCAGCGTACGCCCCTTATGCTTCAACTCGGCCACATCGCCGTAACGCGCCGTCGTAAAAACAGCGTTGGACGCCTCGGCGAGGGCGTCCAACACTTTGAATCCGATGTTGTGCCGGGTTCCGGCATATTCGGCGCCGATATTTCCCAGCCCAACAATAAGGTATTTCATACGCTACCGGTTAGGCTTGTGCCGCCGCACCGCGCGATGCACGGGTCACGCGCACTGCGCAGACGGCCGTCGAAGCCGGAGTGACGAATTTCAGGTTCTCGAATGCAAGGTCGCCTACGAAGATGGTCTTGCCGACACCCAGTTCGGTTACGTCCACGACCAGTTCGTCGGGCAGGTTCTCGACCAGCGCGCTCACGACGAGCTTACGGGCCGACAGCGTCAGCTTACCGCCGACCTTCACACCTTCGGCGTTACCCGTCAGGCGTACCGGAATGGCGATGGATACGGGTTTACCCTCGGCAATGCGGTAGAAATCGAGGTGGAGGATCTGCTCGCGGATGGGGTGGAACTGCGCCTCACGCAGCACGGCCTGCTCTTTCTTGCCGTCGAAATCGAACTCGACGATGTAAGAGTTGGGGGTGTAGATCAGGGCCTTGATCTCGCGGGGGTCTACCGAGAAGGAAACCGACTCGCCGTTGCCCGACAGTACGCAGGGTACCATACCCTCGCGGCGTACGGCCTTGGCCGCTTTCTTGCCGTACTCATCACGCTTAACGGCCTTTACAGAGATAGTTTTCATAATACGTTTGTTTTTTAATGTGTTACCACCGGCGGTTCTCAGCCCGGCCACGCAAGCCGCGCCCCAATTCCGCCTGTTTCGGATCGCAAAGATAAGGTAAAATATTAAGAATCAAAAATCAACCGTAAAAAATTCGTTTCCGGGCAAAAAAATTTCGGTTTGGGATTTAACTTTTGCAACTTTAACGCGTCTTACAGACAAACCCTCATGGAAGAGACCCGCGACATACCCGCAGAAGAACTCTCGGCGCTACGCAATCCCGCCACCCGGCGCGGGGCGTTCGACCGTCTGGTCGGGGCATACCTGCGGCCGCTTTACTGGCACGCACGACGGCTGGTCGTCGTCCACGAGGATGCCGAGGATGTGGTACAGGAAACCTTCATCCGCGCCTACGACAAGATCGGCACCTTCCGGGGCGGAGCCGGGGAACTGGGGGCATGGCTCTACCGCATCGCCACGAACACCGCACTGACGATGCTGCGGCGGCGCAGGCCGGGGCTCTTCTCCTCGCTCGACGACGTAAGCCGCATCCTGGCAAGCCGCGTGGCGGAGGAGTGCGGCGAGGATGCCGACCGGACGCTGGTACGTTTCCAGCAGGCGATCCTGGAGCTGCCGCTCAAGCAACGGCTGGTCTTCAACCTCCGCTACTATGACCGGATGCCCTACGGAGAGATCGCCCGCGTGCTGGGGCAGCGCGAAGAGACGCTCAAGGTCAATTACCACCATGCGGTACAGAAACTGAAAGAGAAACTAACACGGGAACTATGAACCACGAATTCGGAAATATCGGCAGGCGGCTGCCTTACGACCTGCCTGAGCATCGCCTCGAAGCGTTGCACGAACGCATCCTGCGCAATACGGCGGCACGGCCCGCACCCGCTGCCCGCACCCGCCGGCTTTACCTGGCGGCAGGGGTGAGTGTCGCGGCAGCCCTCCTGGCAACGGGCATCCTCCTCTCCGGACACCTCAGCCACCGCGCCGAGGCCCCGCTGCCGGACATCGAGCAGATGCTCGCCACAACCCCGACCGAAACCCTGCAACAGGCTGCGGCGGAGAACTACGACGACATACTCTACAACCAGCAACTTTAAAATTCCATGCGCTATGAAACAACTCCTCACTTTTCTTTGCGCGCTCCTCTTCGCCCTCGCAGGCAAGGCCGCGCCCGCCGGTGACGAACTGAAACAGCTTCTGGCCGAAGCCCGGGCTATCGTCAACACGGCCGGCAACGCGGCCGACCGGGAGGTCTCCCGGGCCTTGTCCGAAGCGCGCCGCGCCGTAAACGCCACCGACCGCCAGATCGACCGTGCCATGGCCGAGGCCCGCAGGGTCGTCGGCGCCTCCGACCGCGAAATCGACCGCGCCATTGCCGAAGCGCGCGCCGCCATCGACGCCGCCGAAACGGCCGCCGTCGCCAACCAGTCGATCGAAGAGCTGAACAAGGCCGCCCGCGAGCAGGTCGTGCGCGAACTGGGGCTTACCTCGCGCCAGCGCAAGGAGTTCGAACCGCTCTACAAAGCCTACCGCGAGGCGCTCGACAAGGCCGTCAATACCCCGGATGCGGGAACGGACGAGGCCGCTCAACGGCAGGGACTCAAAACCAAGCTCTCGAACATCGCCGCCACGGCGCAGGTCAAACGCGACTACGTGGACAAATTCGCCGCTGTGCTCACCGCCGAGCAGATCCGCCGCCTCTACAACACGGAGGGCGAAATCGGCACCAACATCAAACGTGCCGCCGTCGACCGCCGCCGCAACCAGAACACGCGGCTGAAAGGCAGCGGGCGCATGGTGACGCAGGACTGGGGCAAGGCGGGCGACTACACGGGCATTTCGGCCGCGGCGTTCTTCGACGTCACGGTCAGCCCCACGGCACGAACCATCAGCGTGACGGCCGACGACAATGTGATCGACTACCTGGTGCTCGAGCGCGACGGCGGGACGCTGAAATTCCGCGTCAACGCCAACAATACGGAGAACATTTCGGTTTCGGTCGTCGTTCCCGCATCGGCCGCCCTGCGCCAGATATCGGCCGGCTCCTACGGCAAGGTGACCTGCAAGCTGCCGCTGAAAGGGCCCTCGGTCGCGGTTTCCGTTTCGAGCTACGGATCGGTCATCGCCGACATCGACACCCCGGGCACCGCCCAGCTCAACGTGTCGAGCTATGGCAAATTCTCGGGCTCGGTACGCTGCAACGACTGCGAACTGCGGGTTTCGAGCTACGGGTCGGCACAGGCGCCCGTCGACTGCCGCAACAACTGCCAAGTCACAGTCGGGAGCTACGCCAAGTTCTCGAACGACATCAAAGCTTCCGTCCTGACGCTCAAGATCAGCAGCGGCGCCAGTGTCAGCAGTACGCTGATCTCGGATGCACTGACGCTGAGCGTCGACAGCTACGCCAAGTTCTCCGGCGCAGTGACGGTGAACAGCCGGCAGGCGAAACTGACCGTCAGCAGCGGCGGCTCGTTCAACGGCACGTTCAGCGGGAATTCGCTCGAGGCGGAAGTCGGCAGTTACGGCAAGATCAACCTGAAAGGGTCGGCACAGGTCGCCAGCGCCGCGGTAAGGGTATCATCCGGAGCTGTGTTCAGCGCCCCCGAGCTGCGGGTCGCCGATTACGACCTGACCGTATCGAACTATGCCAAGGCCGACGTGTGGTGCTCGGGCACCCTGCGGATAAACGCTTCGACAGCCGCCCGGATAACGTACGACGGCCCTTGCAGGGTCGAATCGCTCACCGACAACATACGGCGCAGAAAGTAAATACAAACACCATAAGCGTATTTACAGGAAAGGGACGGAATCCGGTGGGGATCCGTCCCTTTCGGGTTTGGGCAGTGCATTGCGCTATTCGATGCCGCGGATATGCTTCTCCCATTTCCAGGCTGCCGCGAGCGTCTCGTCGAGCGAGCGCTCGGCCCGCCAGCCCAGTTCGTTGTTGGCATACGACGGATCGGCCCAGATGGCCACGATGTCGCCCGCACGGCGGCCGACGATCTTATAGTTGAGTTTGAGGCGGTTGACCTGCTCGAACCGGTGCACCAGCTCCAGCACCGAAACCCCGCGCCCCGTGCCGATGTTGAATACCTCGTACCGGGCCTTGTTCCTGTCCTCGATCATGCGCCGGATCGCCGCCACATGCGCCTTCGCCAGGTCTACCACGTCGATATAGTCGCGGATGTTCGAGCCGTCGGGCGTCGGGTAGTCGTCCCCGAACACCGACAGGCATTCGCGGATACCTGCGGCAGTCTGCGTGATGTAAGGCACCAGGTTCTGCGGCACGCCGCGCGGCAGCTCGCCGATCAGCGCCGACGGGTGCGCCCCGATCGGGTTGAAATAACGCAGCGCAATGCCTTTCAGCCCCTCGTAGGCGGCCAGCGAGTCGCGCAGGATATCCTCGCACATCTGCTTCGTGTTGCCGTAGGGCGACGTGGCGGGCTTGCGGGGCGTCTGCTCCGTGACGGGCAGCACGTCGGCCTCGCCGTAGACGGTGCACGACGACGAGAAGACGATGTTCTGCCGCCCGTACTCGCGCATCAGGCCGATGACGTTCATGAACGACATGAGGTTGTTGCGGTAATATTCCAACGGTTTGCTCACCGATTCGCCCACGGCCTTCGACGCTGCGAAGTGGATTACCGAATCGAAGTCGTATTTTTCGAACACCCTGGCAAAGGCGTCGCGGTCGCAGCAGTCGGCTTTTTCGAACGGGACGTCGACGCCCGTGATCCTGCGCACACCCTCGACTGCATCAATGTCGCTGTTCGAGAGATTGTCGACGATCACCACGTCGTACCCCGCACTGATCAATTCCACGGCGGTATGCGAACCGATATAACCGGCGCCGCCGCTGACCAAAACACACGATTTTTTCATAAGTTGACGGTTTTTATTCGAACTACAAATATATCAAAAAAATACGCTCGTCCGCCAATTAGCCCCGAAAACCTCGGCCGCCGCCGGAAAATCCTTTCCCGGAGGGCTTCCGGCCTGTCCTGCGGCCGCGGCCGGGACATGCGGCGGGACGCCGAACCCGGGGATCGTCCGAAGGCCAGCCGGGGGCGGGGGAAAGTCCGTCCCGGCCACGGAGCTAACAAATTGTAACCGCGACATGGAAAAAAGCACGGGAGCAGTGGCTATTTTCAAAAATTAATCGTATATTTGCTAACAGATTGACACCTCACACACCGGAAATTTATCAAAACATTAACGGATATGTACGGAAAAATCAAAGAACACCTGCAGCAAGAACTTGCTGAAATCAAGGCTGCAGGGCTCTACAAGAGCGAACGGGTCATTACTTCGCCGCAACGTGCGGAGATCGAAGTTGCAGGTCGTAAGGTGCTAAACTTCTGCGCCAACAACTATCTTGGC
>OHCK01000841.1_pt1 | contig 11188 bp, 10 predicted proteins | sample 1577611 | NCBI WGS metagenome assembly OHCK01 (sample SAMEA3879586, study PRJEB24766) | human gut metagenome | biome: human-associated habitat; feature: feces | place: USA | collected 1985/1987 | reverse complement strand
CACGCTTTCCAGGCGTGCCTCTTCAACCACTCGAGCATCTCTCCAATAGACGCCTCTTTCTAAAACGGCTGCAAATTACAAAAAAAATGCGAACCACAAGCGTTTTCAGCTACAAATGTATTCTTTTTTTCGTTCCTGCCCTTCATTCTCCCCGTTTTATCTTTAATAAAATCTCAAAATTAATAAACTTTAAAATCTTTGCAACGTTATTTGAGCATTCCAAACACTTTTAAAGCGTTTTCAGAAGTTACGTTTCCAACAGCCTCCGGAGACATCTGATAAACCTCGGAAACCTTCTTCAAGGTATCCTTCACGTAGGCACTTTCATTTCTCTTACCACGATTTGGCACCGGAGTCAGATAAGGGGAATCTGTTTCGAGAACAATCTTTTCCAAAGGTATTTCCAACAAAACTTCCGGAAGATGGGACTTTTTAAAAGTGACCACTCCATTTATCCCGATAGAGAAACCGGAAAACTCCAAAATCCGGGCAGCTTCATCGGCAGTGCCCGTAAAACTATGAAATATTCCTTTCAAAGGGCAGTTTTTATAAGGTTCCAGCACCTTATATATATAATCAAAAGCATCCCGGCAATGAATCACCACAGGAAGATCATATTCCAGCGCCCAATTGACCTGTTTATCCAATACAATTTGCTGTTCTTTCAGAAAGGTTTTGTCCCAATAGAGATCCATGCCAATCTCTCCTATTGCAACATATTCTCCAGAAGATTTTAATTCACGCGCCACAATTTCCAACTCTTTCACATAATCGGCGTTCACTGAAGTAGGATGCAAGCCAATCATCGGGAAACAATATCCCTTGTAAGTATTACATGCCGAAAGCATCGCATCAATAGTCGTACTGTCAATATTGGGCATAAATATATGGGTAACGCCCACAGCACGTGCACGTTCAATAACCTGTGGTAAATCTTCTGAAAATTCCTCTAAAAAAAGATGGGAATGCGTATCTATCAATCTCATTCGTTCGCTTCTTCTTTTCGTTTCTCGCCGGTACGGTAATAGTAAATCAGCCCGTAATCACGGCATAAATCCAAACGTTTCTCATTCGGAGAGACATCTTCGAATTTCTTCTCTACCTGATTCCAGATATCCAGTATCAGTTCATCCGCAGTAGTCCGCATGGCTGAAAGAGCTTCCAGACTACGCGCAGTCAAACTTTGCAGATTCTTCTGCCTGTCATAACTATCTGTAAAAATATCATAATGCACCCTGACTTTCGCAATTGTAGGGTTATAAATAGGAATCCCGCCTTGTGAGGTCCGTTTGGCTTCTCCATCTATAATTTTCCTCCCCCACTCCACCAAAGCGGCTTCTGCAGACAAATCCGGAACGTTCGTGCTATTAGCCGGCAAGCCATAATATGCTTTATGCGCCACACGAAGTTCCGAACGAATCACTGCCAGATTCAACACCTGAATAAAATGGGATATGTACAGACGCGCCATCTTCACATTAGCCTGATGTTTACGTCCGGCCTGGGACTGACGTTCAAAACATTGAGAATAGTAAGACTGGGCAGCTTCAAACCTTGTCAGGAAATTCCGGGCTTCAGTCAACGTCTTCAAAGAAACTGCCAAATCATAGAGGTTATGGGTGTCAACTTTTGCAACCACTGCTTTCAGTGCCCGTATTCTCGCCTGGTCTGTATTTGGTAATCTTCTATAAGGCATACTTCCAAAAAGCAAAACTACACTTCTCTGTGCATCAGATTTTCAATTATCTTTTTAAGTTCTTCTTTCTTCTCTTCGGCAAGACTGACAGCTGCCAGACTTTCCATTGCACGATTACTATATTCCGACATTTTATCTTCGCAAATCTCTTTCACACCAATCCGGTCATAAAGTTCCGTGACAGCTGCTATTTTCTCAGCCGGCTGAAAGTTTTCTGCATTTATCCAACCTTTCAACTGATCGCGCTGTTCCGCATTGGCATGCTCCAGCGCTTTTATCAGCATATATGTTTTTTTATTACAGAGGATGTCTCCACCGATATTCTTTCCAAATACTTTCGCATTGCCGTACACATCCAGAAAGTCATCTTTCAGTTGAAAAGCGACTCCTATATGCATACCAAAATCATACAGACGCTCGGCATCTTCCACTGAAGCACCGCCTAAACGAGCACCGATCTTCAAACTGGCAGCTAATAAAACCGCAGTTTTCAGACGAATCATTTCCAGATATTCTTCCGCCGTAACATCATTCCTGTCCTCAAATTCCATATCCATCTGCTGTCCCTCACATATTTCAAGAGCTGTCAGACTGAAAAGGTCCATTACTTCTTTCAGAAAAGCCTGAGGACACTCTGCCATAAACTGATAAGCAAGTACCAGCATGGCATCTCCCGAAAGAATGGCGGTATTATCATTCCAAACCTTGTGAACTGTTTCTTTTCCTCTGCGGCGGTCGGCACGATCCATCAAATCATCATGCAGAAGGGTATAATTATGATAAACTTCGATACCTGTGGCCGGAGCATAAATACGGGTTACGTCTTCCTGATACAAATTATATGCCATCAGCATCAATACCGGGCGAATGCGTTTTCCACCCATAGACAAGACATATTCCACCGGAGCATACAACCCTTTGGGAGTGCGCGTAAACTGCAAGCCAGCGATATGAGAATTAAAATTTTCGAGGAGCTCGGAAGCTGTAAACATAGTGATAGTGAATTAAGGAGAATAGAGACAATAAAAAGAGGCTGCTTTTCCGGCAGCCTCTTTTTTATATAGATAACGTATTACTGCAATCTGAACATTACAGGCACCGTATACTTAACACGTACCGGTTTACCACGCTGCATACCAGGTTTCCATTTCGGCATGGTACCGATTACACGGAGTGCTTCTTTGTCAAGATAGGGGTCAACACCTCTTATGACTTTAGCGTCTACAATACTACCGTCCTTGTTAACAACGAACTGTACTGTTACGCGACCTTGAGTACCATTTTCCTGTGCGATGGTCGGATATTTGATATTCTTACTCAAGAACTGCATCAAACCAGCCATACCACCATTCGGGAATTCAGGCATCTGCTCTACAACTTCAAAAATGGTTTGTTCTTCCGGTTCTTCTTCTACAACTGTTACAGGCACATATTTTACTTCTACTGCCGTACCAGTTTCTTCCGAAGAGGCGATTACGGTTTCTTCCACATCAGCATCGTCAGCTACGATTTCCAAAGTTTCGTTGATCGGAGCCACTTCTGGAGGAGGAGGAGCAACCTTTTCTTCCTGTTCAGTGATAGGAACCATTTCTTCTTCAAAATAGAGATCAGTCAGGGCCTGGCTCGTATCAATTTTGATATCGCGCTTTGTCCATTCAAATGCAATAAACATAAAAGCAAGCACAATAACATAACCAATAAGCATCCAAGTCGATTTCTTATTCTCCAAATCTGCTTTAGGTGTTTTTTTAATTTCCATAATTATAATATTATTTTAACGTGTTTCTCATTTTGGGCAAATATAGCACTTTTTCTGCAAAACGTTCAGCCGTACTATCTTTTTTAAGACAATATACACCCATTTTTATTTTTTTTATCCTTCAAAAAGCACACCTGCGCTTTTGTGCCACAAATGTAACGAGATATTTTAAAAATACCGTATCTTTGGCAATAATTTTAAATGAAATGTTGAAAAAGTCTTTTATAACGGCGCTACTACTCCTGATTTTCTCCGTTTTACGTGCACAAGACGGAACCAGCGCCTTTCAATTTCTGAAACTTCCTTTTTCCGCTCATGCCTCAGCATTGGGTGGAGAAAACATTTCTATCATAGAGGATGATGTGACTATGGCTGTTCAGAATCCGGCCCTTCTCTCCTGCGTGGCGGATAAAACTCTCAATCTGAACTATATGCTCTATATGGATGGAGTCAATGTTGCCGGAGCTGCATTTGCACGGACTGCAGGTGAACGATCCACATGGGCGGTTACCGCCCAGTACGCGGACTATGGAGAATTGAAAGAAACCACCGAAGAGAATATTGAAATCGGAACTTTCTCCGCCAAAGATATCTCCATATCGGGCATTTATACTTATGATTTAAGCGACTATTGGAGTGGTGGCGTACGTACCAACTTCATCTATTCTCATTACGACAAATACTCTTCATTCGCCATCGGCGTTGATCTGGGACTGAATTATTATTATCAGGAGTCCGATTTTTCCGCCTCACTCGTTGCACGTAATCTGGGAGGACAGCTCAAGGCTTTTGAAGAACGGCACGAAAAGTTACCTGTCGATGTGCTGTTAGGTTTCAGCAAACGGCTGGCACACGCCCCGTTCCGGATTTCCTTAACCCTGCATGATTTGACACACTGGAGTGCCTCAGCCACAGCGGCAAACAATTTCGGAAAGAAATTGTTAAATCATATTGCCCTCGGAATCGATTTTCTTCCCACCGACAACTTTTATCTGGCAGCCGGATACAATTTCCGCCGTGGAGAAGAAATGAAGATTAACGGTTCCAGCCACTGGGCTGGTTTCACCTGCGGTGCAGGCATACAACTGAAACGGTTGAAAGTGGGGATGGCATACGCCAAATACCATGTAAGTTCATCCTCTCTCATTTTTAATCTGTCATATACCTTATAATATATAATAGTATAACTCAAAATGAAAAAGATAACTATCGCAATCGACGGCTTTTCCTCTTGTGGGAAAAGCACTATGGCAAAAGACCTTGCCCGGGAAATAGGCTATATCTACATCGACAGTGGCGCCATGTACCGTGCAGTCACTCTATATAGTATAGAAAACGGCATATTTCAAGGAAATCAGATCGATACGGAAAGACTTCAGAAAGAAATCGACAATATCCATATCTCATTTCAACTGAATCAGGCAACTGGACGCCCGGACACTTACCTGAACGGAGTGAACGTAGAAGATAAGATCCGCGGTATAGTAGTTTCCTCACGCGTCAGCCCCATTGCTGCTTTAGCATTTGTACGTGAAGCTATGGTGGCCCAGCAACAGGCAATGGGAAATTCCAAAGGTATCGTCATGGACGGACGTGATATCGGAACCACCGTCTTTCCTGATGCCGAACTGAAAATCTTTGTAACTGCCACGCCCGAAATCCGTGCACAGCGTCGTTACGATGAGTTGAAAGCCAAAGGACAGGAAGCAAGTTTTGATGAAATTCTGGAAAATGTGAAGCAACGAGACTATATTGACCAGAACCGGGAAGTAAGCCCGCTTCGCAAAGCGGATGATGCATTGCTGCTGGACAATACGAATATGACTATTCCTCAACAAAAGGAATGGTTACAAGAACAATTCAACAAAACCGTTAAGGGATAAAATAAAAAGGGTGTAGCCCTGAGCCATAAAGGGTGTAGCCATCCGGGGCAAAGGGTGTAGCCTTGGGTAGTAAAGGGTGTAGCCCTTCGAGGAGATAGTTTACTACCTATATTTCAAGCTATTAGATTATGGTAAAAGTAGAAATAGACGAAGGTTCCGGCTTTTGCTTCGGTGTGGTCACTGCGATAAATAAAGCTGAAGAAGAGCTGACCAAAGGTGGTACTCTGTACTGCCTGGGAGACATTGTGCACAACAGCCGCGAAGTGGAACGCCTGAAAGAAATGGGCCTCATTACTATCAACCATGATGATTTCAACCATTTGCGCGATGTCAAAGTATTATTGCGGGCCCACGGTGAACCACCCGAAACGTATGAAATAGCCCGTCGCAACAACATTGAAATTATTGATGCCACTTGCCCGGTAGTACTCCGGCTACAAAAAAAAATAAAGCAAGAACATACACAGAAGAATGACGAAGATAAACAAATCGTCATTTACGGAAAAACCGGTCATGCAGAAGTCCTCGGACTGGTGGGGCAAACCACCGGAGAAGCGATTGTTATCGAGAAACTGGAAGAAGCCAAAAAACTTGATTTCAGCAAGAGCATCCGCCTATACTCGCAAACCACAAAGTCACTGGATGAATTTCAAAATATAGTGGAATACATCAAGGAACATATTTCACCGGAAGTCACGTTTGAATATTACGATACTATCTGCCGCCAGGTAGCCAACCGCATTCCGAACATCCGGAAATTTGCAGCGTCACACGACCTGGTATTTTTCGTTAGCGGAAAGAAAAGTTCCAACGGAAAAATGTTGTTCAGCGAATGCCAAAAGGTTAATCCTAACTCCCACTTGATAGACAGTGCCGAAGAGATAGACGGTTCCTTATTAACCGGAGCAACTTCTATAGGAGTGTGCGGAGCAACCTCCACTCCGAAATGGCTGATGGAAGAAATTTCAAAGGCAATTCAATCTCGCCTTACAGGACAATAAGTCACCGTTTTGAAACAACAAATTAACATTAAATATGAATAACGCCCTCAGCTTTTTGCTATCTTTGCCGAGCGAAAACAGGCTGCGGTGCAGCGATTATTAACATCAAACTAAAAGATTGTTATGGGAACAGTTAAGTGCATAGGTATTTTGACATCCGGTGGTGATGCACCGGGGATGAACGCCGCTATTCGTGCGGTGACACGCTCTGCTATTTACAACGGACTACAAGTAAAAGGTATATATAGAGGTTACAGAGGTCTGGTAACCGGTGAAATCAAAGAATTCAAGAGCCAGAACGTAAGTAATATTATACAACTGGGCGGTACAATTTTGAAAACAGCCCGCTGCCAGGAATTCACAACACCCGAAGGACGCCAGATAGCGTATGATAACATGAAGAAAGAAGGTATCGACGCTTTGGTTATCATCGGTGGTGACGGCTCACTGACAGGTGCCCGCGTCTTCGCACAGGAATTCGATGTACCGTGTATCGGACTTCCGGGAACGATTGACAATGATTTATACGGTACCGACACCACCATCGGATATGACACTGCCTTGAATACCATTCTCGATGCTGTGGATAAGATTCGCGATACCGCCACCTCTCACGAACGTCTGTTCTTTGTCGAGGTAATGGGACGCGATGCAGGTTTTCTGGCATTGAACGGCGCTATTGCCGCAGGAGCAGAAGCAGCCATCATCCCCGAATTCAGTACGGAGGTGGACCAACTGGAAGAATTCATCGAACACGGATTCCGCAAGTCAAAAAGCAGCAGCATCGTGTTGGTGGCCGAAAGTGAACTTACCGGAGGGGCTATGCATTATGCAGAACGTGTGAAAAACGAATATCCCCAGTACGATGTGCGTGTCACCATCTTGGGACACTTGCAACGCGGAGGACGTCCTACTGCACACGACCGCATCATTGCCAGCCGCATGGGAGTAGCCAGCATCCAGGCACTGCTCGAAGGTCAGCGTAACGTGATGATTGGCATTGATAACGATAAGATTGTGTATGTGCCTTTTGTCAAAGCCATCAAAAACGACAAGCCCATCGACAGAGAACTGGTGAACGTGCTTCACGAACTCTCCATTTAAAGAGAATACAACTCCCTACAGGATTTAAAATATTCCAACACAACCTGTCTCAGAGATAACGAACTCCGGGACAGGTTGTTTGGTTTTACATAATATGCTTATTATCAAGCAAATAAGTATTATCTTTGGGACCACTGGGTCCAGGGCCCACCTTTATGCTTTCCCGGCCCCATAAAAACACATCAAAACACTGATTATCAGACTCATAAAGCGTACAAGCCCAGATACTGTATTTTTCACTTCACCGAAGGATGAAAACAGGCTTAAACAGGGGGAAATGAAAGATGGAGGCATGGAATATCCAACAGCTAAAAAGTAAATTAATTCACCTTCTGTGGAGAAAAGAGTCCGATAACACAAGTAGAGGGTGTGCCAAACTGTAGATAATGCTGTCACTTTACCGGCAAGGGAGTATATCAAAACAAATGCGAGAAACATGATAATGTGATTAAAATGTATACTTATTTCTCATAAAGCCATTGCTTGTCCGTTTCAAACAGACATAATACATTGATAAACAATCAAATAACATCTTACAAGAGCACAATTCCGGGGCCACCAAAGCATAAAGATGGGCCCTGGTCCCAGTGGTCCCAAACAAAACAGTCAATACACTGTTATTCAGCACTTTGACCATATTACCACCTTGCAAACCCAACACCATTTTCCAACCAGGTAGAAACAAGCACCCAAATCATTGCTTATCAATACATTAAGTTCATTTTTCAGCACTATAACACCCCTCAAAAAAGACCTTGGAGTTAAAAAAAAAGACTAAGGTCTTTGCTAAAAACTCCTTGATCTTTTGATAAAACACTTTAGTCTTTCAGAGCCTGTTCAAGTTTCATTCGAAAGCTCTTTTACAACAGCTAATCCGAACATTTCCTCTGCCAAACCCGATTGTTGCATGTATGTTTTCGGCAGAAACTCCTATAATTATCAAATCATATTTTCGTTTTCTCTCTTGCACATTCAGGATTTTATTGATAACTTGCCGTAGTATTTCTTCCAAATCCGTCGAACATACAATTATTTTAAACTTGTTAACCCAAAATAATCATTTCCGAGGAAAGAGGAAACACGCTTTTCATTTTAAACTTTCATTTTCAAACAGTTCTTAAACATGAAAAAAAACATCTTTTTTTTATTACTTTGTTATCTCTTCATAGAATCCACTTTAGCACATGCACAAGGAACAATTGCGGTACGTGAGTTAATTCAGCGTGTTTCCCGGCAATCAGAAATTCCTGTCTCATTAAAACTGAAACCGGAAAAGAACTCTACATATTATCAGTATGAGGTGCAGAAAGGAATATTGCGTATTCAAGCCTCGGATAATGTTTCGTTGTGTCGCGGTTTTTATGATTACATAAAAGATAATCATTTAGGCATGTATACTTGGACAGGTAATAGTATTTCCATGCCTTCAAAGGAATTGCCGGATTTGTCTGTAAAGAAAACAATATCTCCTTTTGCTAATCACTACTATTTTAATGTTTGCACTTACGGTTATTCTATGCCTTATTGGGACTGGGAACGTTGGGAACAAGAGATAGACTGGATGGCTCTGCATGGTATTAATATGCCTCTGGCTTTGGTCGGTTATGAAGCCATCATAGCAAGAGTATGGAAGAAAATGGGGCTGACAGACGAAGAAATCAACCATTACTTTGTCGGTCCGGCTCATTTGCCATGGATGCGTATGGGAAATATAAGTGGTATAGACGGCCCTTTGAATGAGGATTGGCATAAGAAACAGATTGCTCTTCAGCATCAGATTTTGGATAGAATGAGGTCATTGGATATGAAACCCATCTGTCCGGGATTTCCGGGATTTATCCCCCGGGCATTTAAACGTATCCATCCGGAGTTGGAAATTGTCGAAACCCAATGGGGTGGGGCTTTTTCTAACTGGATGATTTCTCCTCAAGAGCCTTTATTCAAAAAAATAGGCACAGCTTTTATTCGTGAATGGGAGAAAGAATTTGGTAAATGTGACTATTATTTGGTAGACAGCTTTAACGAAATGGATATACCTTTTCCTGAAAAAGGGAATCCGAAACGTTATGAAATGGCAGCATCTTATGGAAAAAGTGTTTATGAATCTATCCGAAAAGCCAATGCCGGAGCTGTTTGGGTAATGCAGGGATGGATGTTCGGATATCAGCGACATATATGGGATTATAAGACTTTAGGCGCGCTGGTTTCGAAAGTACCTGATGATAAAATACTTCTGCTCGATTTAGCGGTTGATTATAATAAGCATTTCTGGCATTCGGAAGTTAACTGGGAATATTACAAAGGCTTCTATAATAAGCAATGGGTATATAGTGTGATACCTAATATGGGAGGTAAGGTAGGTATGACCGGCATACTTGATTTTTATGCCAACGGTCATCTTGAGGCATTGTCTTCTCCCAATAAAGGGAATCTGATTGCGCATGGATTAGCTCCGGAAGGCATTGAAAACAATGAGGTTTTATATGAATTGGTTACGGATGCAGGGTGGAGTAATCATAAAATAGAAATACGTGAGTGGCTGAAAGACTATTCGGAAAATCGTTACGGAAAGACATCTGCCGATATAATGAGTGCCTGGGATTATTTGCTCAAGTCGGTATATGGCACATTTACCGATCATCCTCGTTTCAACTGGCAGCTTCGGCCGGGTATGGTGAAGAACGGTTCCATCAACATTTGCGAAGACTATTTCAAAGGCTTGGAATGCTTTGTGAATGCAGCGGACGATTTAGGAAACAACCCGATGTATCAAATCGATATGGCAGAGATGACCGCTCAATATCTAGGTGGAAAAGTTGAAATTCTGACAAAGATGATTGACCAGGAGTATCTGCTGGGAGATACTTTACAGGCTGTTTTGCTTCAGAGCCGTTTCGAAACGCTGATGTTGGGAATGGATGCCCTTTTAAGCAAACACCCTACACTTCGTTTGAATCGGTGGCTGGATTTTGCCTCAAAAGCTGCCGAAACAGCCCAACAGAAAAAACAGTATGAAATGAATGCGCGGCGTATTGTTACTGTTTGGGGACCTCCGGTAGATGACTATGCAGCTCGTATATGGAGTGGGCTGATTGGAAGTTATTATCTGGAACGTTGGAAAAACTATTATGCCAGCCGTACCAAAGGAATTGATTTTAATATGGCTGCCTGGGAACGTAATTGGGTAGAGAATAGTAAAAAGACAGATTACGAATGGGGAACGATTGACCTTATTGATTTTTCCAAAAGAATGATGGCTTTGTCAAAGGATATTTCGGAAAAGGATTTAAAATTGAATCGGCCGGATATGATAGGTACATGGAATATAGGAGATAAAGAATGGAAAGAGATTAAACTGAATATTTCTGCCCGCATGCTGAAACAGATGAATGGATTTTCATTAGAAACAATAAAAGGAAACGGAACGATAAAAATTTCCGGCTTCAAACTGGAAGCAGATGGGAAACTTGTGACCTCCTCTCATGATACTCAAACACTGCAATGTGGTAAAAAAGTAACTTATCGGTTCTCTTTACCTACAAATTTGCAGGCTAATAACGGATGCATTATGACTATTCGCCTCACTTCTTTGTCGGAAAAAGCTGCCGGTATTGTTGTGGTTGATAAATAAAAAAAACGATATACTGCATAAGATAAGGAAATGTGTCAAAACATGGATAATGCTGTCGCTTAGTTCGCAGGGGCGAGGTTCTCTCGCCCGAAAACAGTTTGCTTTATGTATTCG
>OHCK01000838.1_pt1 | contig 11222 bp, 9 predicted proteins | sample 1577611 | NCBI WGS metagenome assembly OHCK01 (sample SAMEA3879586, study PRJEB24766) | human gut metagenome | biome: human-associated habitat; feature: feces | place: USA | collected 1985/1987 | reverse complement strand
CTTTTCTATTTAATATAACTGCTTTTTAAGGGTACTGAAAAGCACAAATAGAAAACAAAATGAGAACTTTTAGATTAATTGGAATGGCTTTATTAGCCGTAGTAATGTGTGTGAACTTTACTTCTTGCAGTGATGATGATGAAAGCGATGTTGATAGTAATTCAATTGTTGGTTTTTGGAAAATAGCCAGCTATGATGATGATTTTTTTGATAATGAGGAGGAACATAATTCTAACCCGGAAAGAATTGTTTATTTAGAGTTTACATCTTCGAATGAAGTTCATCCTTACAATGCGAAGAAACAATATATGGCTGATGTTTGGGATGGTAAAACCTATTATACTATTTCGGGAACGATATTGGAAATAGATTTAAACTGTAAAGGAAGTTATCCGAATCACAAAATAGATGATTTGATGAAAGGTTCTTTTTCGCTTTCAAATAATCGTGTGAATTGGAATTATCAATGGTCTTCGGACGGTAATAATTGGTCTGATGAAAGCTATTCAATGGTTTTGGAAAGAGACAAGAAGTAATTAGCAATTAAATACAAAAAGCCAACCTACCCGATTACGGATAAGTTGGCTTTTTCAGTTCTGAACAAATTATTAACGCTTTCTCCTTTTGAACTTCATGGATGGGGTAAGTCCATACGCACTTTCAGGAAAATATGTGCGGAGAAATTTATCACTTGCTAATCTATAAGTGGTAATAGTGTGCGTTTCCATATAATCGGGTATAAGGCATACCCTTGCATCTTTTTTCATTGAATCTTTCATAGCTATAAAATTTTGAGTTTCACATATACAACAGTATTCATGATTACAGAGAATACCAAGTAATAGGAACAGATTTTCAGCAGGTAGATTTTTAAGAAGATATAGCTTTATATACTCACTACTGATTTTACTACCGCTACTCTATTATATAATGGAAATACAGTATATGAATACTTTTTAAGTAAAGAGAAAGCTACACTATACTATTATATACCATATCATTAGATAGATAAAAAACTGATAGTCAAAAGCAAAACTATAAGAAAGAATCATTGCATAACAGCACAATATTGACTAACTTTGTGATGCAGTTCAATGCTGCAAAGAGATTATTAATTTAATGTTGAATCTATATTGGTATTCGCAAATGTGTAAACTGTAGTGTAAACCACAAGGTAAATCGAAGAAAGAAACAAAAAGGTTATAGATAGCTGTAAGATTCGCTAGCTCAGCAGGTTGCCTTTGAAAGTCGAGCCGTAGGCGAGGCTTTTAAAGGTCTTGAGAGACAACACTTTTAATGTTGGGGTCCTGGGTTCGAGCCCCAGGCGGATCACTGAAAATAAAAGAAAAATCAAGCAAATTCCTGATAATCAGACATTATCAGGGATTTCTTTTTTCTAGTAGGTAGCAGAAAATAGCCGTTTCAAACTCCAAAGATAAAAAACACAAAAGGAGAAAAGTCAATCAGGATAATGATTATTCCATCACCCTTGGAAACAACACATCAAAGAACTATATTTGTTACAGTCAATAACAATGAGGAGTAAAACTAAACGACTACATTTTCACTCATAAATTCAAAAACAAAGAAACGATATTCTCTCATCATTTTCTCTTATTGAAAGAAAATTTACGATTCGATAATAGTACTTAGAAGATAAAAATTAAAAAAGAAAAAAATCATCAACAATAAAAACACACTTATATCATAATTCTACCAAGTTATATATATTACCTGCAAACAATTGTCTTTACTTCTTGTATTAATCAAAATAATACGATAAATTTGCATCACAAGCCAACAAGGATGGACAATGACGATTAATAAATCAAAGACCATTTGGCCCAAAAGCAAGTTTCAAACAAAGGTCTCACCAATTAGTATTATAACCGTTTTTCGGTGCCGTATTAATAAATACAATTATCAATGGAGACCTCAATAGGAATAATGAATATTTTAAATGTTAATATAGAAGACTTGATTGTATCTACAAAATGAAAAAGAAAAAAAATACAAAGGCACTTCAGGCTGTTGATTTCTTTTGCTCAGCAGGAGGAGTAACCTGTGGATTCAAACAGGCAGGTATAAATGTAATAGGAGGAATTGATATTGATCCTCTTTGCCAGTTAACTTATGAAAAAAACAATAATGCTAAATATCTTTGTGCAGACATCGCAGGCTTATCTAAACCAATGCTTAAAAAGAAATTTAACATAACAAAGAATCAAGATAATTTAATATTCGTAGGATGTAGCCCTTGTCAATACTTCTCAAATATTAAAACTGATAAATCAAAGTCTGAAAAAACAAGGCTTTTGCTACACGATTTCCAAGAATTCGTAGATTTTTATCGTCCAGGATATATATTTGTAGAAAATGTTCCCGGGTTAGACAATAATCCTCAAAGCCCACTAGGAAAATTCAAGGACTTTTTAGTACATAATGGCTATGTATATGATGAAGGAATTATTAATGCAAAATATTATGGAGTTCCACAGAATAGGAGAAGATATGTATTAATAGCTTCCCGTACTGTGAAAGAGATTAAGCTGCCAATTGAAGATAAAACAAACATACACTCAGTAAAAGATGCAATAGGAGATTATAAAAAATATTATCCAATAAAAGCAGGTGAAAAAGATCTCAGCCCATTTATTCACACTGCAGCCAATTTATCTAAATTAAATAAAGACAGATTAGCAGAAGTTCCATTAAACGGCGGAAGCAGAGTAGCATGGAAAGATACCATGCAATTAAATTGCTACAAAACACATAAAGGACATACCGATGTATATGGTAGAATGAGCTGGGACAAGCCTTCTCCAACCATCACCACAAGATTCTGTAGTATTTCCAATGGCAGATATGGTCATCCAGAACAACTTAGAGCAATTTCTTTAAGAGAAGGAGCTACTCTTCAAAGCTTTCCAGAAGATTATATTTTTCATTCAAAAAGTCAAGGAACTATTGCCAAAATGATAGGTAATGCAGTTCCACCACTTTTAGCAAAAGTAATAGCAGAAACCATAAAACTATACCATAATGGCCAAATTTAAAACAAGCGCAAGAACTCTTGATCTCTTGGGTAGACAACAAATAGCAGGTATCCCAACTGCCATTAATGAACTATTCAAGAATGCTCATGATGCATATGCAGACTTCTCAGAAATAGACTACTTTCGTCACAAAAAACTATTTATACTTCGAGATAACGGGCTAGGCATGACAAAAGACGACTTCGAGACTAGATGGTTAACGTTGGGAACAGAGAGTAAAGTTACAAATTCAAATCTAACACTACCTCCAATTGACCAAAACAAACCTACAAGAGAAATTACAGGCGAAAAAGGTATTGGTAGACTAGCTATAGCATCAATAGGAAGTCAAGTTCTAGTATTGTCAAGGGCAAAATCCAACAATAGCTTGCACAATACTATTGTTGCGTTTATTAATTGGAGAATATTTGAGCTTCCGGGATTAAGTCTTGATGACATTGTCATTCCACTACGAGAAATTGGTGGAGGACTTCTTCCTGATAAATCACTTATTGACAGTATGAAAGACGAACTAATAAGTGTATTAAATGAAATCGCAAAGAAAGAACAATCACTGAAATCCAAAATCAATTTTATTTCACAGGAAATTGCATCTTTCAAGATCATCCCTAATGATATTGAAATTTCATTACCAAATCCACATCTAAGTTTGCTAGACAATGGGCATGGGACGCATTTTTACATATCGCCTACAAATGAAATGTTAGATAATGATATCGATGGAGATTCCAATACCGATGCAACCAAAATTGAAAAAATGTTAGTAGGATTCACTAATACAATGACTCCTCATCACCCTAAGCCACAAATCGAGTTAGCATTCAGAGATTATAAAACAGACGATAAAACATATAAAGACATAATAAACAAAGATTACTTTTTTACCCCAGATGACTTTAACACAGCAGATCATCACATAGAAGGAACATTTGATAAATTTGGACAATTTAAAGGAAATATCACCATTTATAAAGAAAAAGAATTCCAAAATCACATAATAAATTGGAATGGTAATAATTTCAGAGAAACGAGTTGCGGCTCGTTTTCTATTAATTTTGCTTACGTACAAGGAAAAACCAGCCAAACAGTTATTACGCAAGAAGACTACAATAGGATAACAGCCAAATGTGACAAATATGGTGGTATTTACATTTACAAGGACAATATAAGAATATTACCTTATGGAGATTCAGATTACGACTTTATTGATATAGAAAAAAACAGAACAAAGAGTGCTTCTTTTTATTTTTTTTCATATCGTAGAATGTTTGGAGCTATAAACATCAGTAAACAAAATAACTCTGACCTAAAAGAAAAGGCTGGCAGAGAGGGATTTATAGAAAACAAAGCTTACAGGCAGATGAGAGAAATCTTAAAAAACTTCTTTGTTCAATTAGCAGCTGATTTTTTTAGAGACAATGGAGGGCCTAAATCCAATTTCTGGAAAGAAAAAAGAAGTGAACAAGAAAAAATTTATAAAGCATTAGAAAAGAGAGAAAAACAAGCTAAAGCTAAAAAGGAACTCTTTATAAAAAAGATGAATAGTTTTTTCGAGAATATATCTACTGGCAGTATATCTTTGAAAATCCAAGAATTTCTTAATGAAGCAGATTTAGAATTAAAGGGGGTTATTTATATTAAAGATCCCGAAAAAGCCAGTCAAAAAATTCTTGACATAGAATTTTCAACAAGAGAAAAAATAGAGAATTACAAACAAGCTATTAAATTAATTCAGCCTAGGGGATTTTCTTTACCTAAAAGAGTTTTAGAAGATTACGAGTCATATTTAATTGAATTTAATAAATTAGAATCTAATATATTCTCTAAAGCATTAGTAAATCTTGAAGAATTATTGGAGCACTACACTTCTCGTTTACACATAGAAATCAGTAAAAGAAAAAGACTAGAGCTTGCTGTCAATCAGGTATCATCTGATGCTACAAAAGTTACATCAAAAAAAGGAAAAGAAGCAAATATAGCGGCAAATGAAGTTAAGCAAAGAGTGAAAGAGTTGGCCAATGAACTAATGATAAGTCTTGAAGATAAAATTAGAACAATTAAGAATGAGTTTAAGCAATTACAAGTTAACAGTTCGGAAGATTTTGATTTAGTAACAGAACGACAAAGAATGGAAAAAGAAATTCTTGCGGAAAAAGAAAAAGCAACATATGTTTTAGACACCATTTTAAAACAACTCGATAGTATTTATTGGGAAAAAGATGATTATGGCAATATTGTTACAAATGAAGATATTACTCAAGCATTACAAGACAAAGTCATTGATTTAGAAGATAAAATGATAGAGGATGTAGAATTATCTCAACTTGGACAGGCTGTTGGAATAATACATCATGAATTTAGTAGTACAGTAAATTCAATAAGAGATAGCATAAAGGATTTAAAGGCCTGGGCTGACGTAAATGAGAAATTAGAAGGACTATACACAAATATAAGGACCAACTTTGAACATTTAGATAGCTATCTTACGATGTTTACTCCACTCAGTCGAAGATTACAACGCACAAAAGAAGAAATATCTGCAAATGATATCAGATTATATGTCGCAGATTTATTTTATCCTCGTTTTGAGAGACATAATATCCGCCTAAGACACACAAAGGGGTTCTCAAAAAGATTCTTATATGGATTTAGGTCTACTTTCTACCCTGTATTCGTAAACATTGTAGACAATGCAATACACTGGGTTAAACAAATAAAGACAGATGAAGAAAGATTTATAAAACTACATGCAGATGATAGTGGATTCTACATATCAAATAATGGGCCTGCAATTTCAATTGCTGACTATGAAAGAATATTTTCCTATGGTTTTTCAAGAAAACCCAAAGGCCGTGGTATGGGTTTGTTTATATCTCAAGAAGCTCTAAAAGAATCTGGATATAAACTATATGTCATTTCACCATTGGAAGAATGCAATGTTACATTCAAAATAGAAAAAAGAGAAAAACATGATACAGAAGAATAGTCAATACTACATTAACTCATTACAAATCGTTAAGGAGTTCATTCAATCCATTACAATTGTTGATGATAAAGCCACATATTCCCATGGTACACCAGTATCTTCTGAACTATTTGATGCCGGAAGAATTATAAAAAACTTCTCAGAAGAGGGGGTGGTATGCTCAATCTTTAAATTCACAGAGGAATCTGACATCCATAGAATAGCAAACATATCTCAAAGAAGTGACATAACCATATTGGACTGGAAAATGAATCCAATACTTGAAAACACTGAGATAGATGACGATGAAGAAGATGATGAAAGAGAATCAAAAGGATATTATACACTGGAAATCCTCAAAAAAGTAATCCCTTGCAAGTACAATAAATTTAAGTTATTCATTATATATACAGATGAAATAGATTTTAGTAGAATTGTAACTGAAATAAGGAAGACATTAACTGAAACAGGAGTATCCATAAAAGAGGAATCCCAATACTCTTTTTTATGTAACAGCAGCAAGATCACTATATTTGGCAAAGAAGCTATTAAAACAAAAACGACCCATATAAAAGATATCGCAGAAAGAGCTTTTAGCTATGCAGAACTACCAAACGCAATATACGATGAATTTATTAAATTTACTCATGGGGTAGTATCAAATATATTTCTTAAATCAATAACTTCAATCAGGGCTAATACATTCTTCTTATTGGACACATTCCAACGTGAAATAGATGCAGCTTTTATTAGTCATAAAGGGTTATTACCTCTTCCAGATGATGCTCATGATCATATAATTGAGCTAATAGGTTCGGAAATAAAATCAGTTATCAGTGGAGCATTAAATGAAATAGACACTAATACTCAGATTGAAGGTTTCATCGAATCACTTGACCCTAAACAGCTATTATTTAATTTTAACAAAGAAGGCCTTCCCAACATAGATAATATTCCTAATAGCTTCAACATTGAGGAATTTAAAATATTATTTCAAAAAGGAGTAATACCAATTTGTAAATATGAAAAAGAATCAACTAAATCCAAGATAGATCTGTCTAAAAAAGTAATAAAGCACTTACCTAAAATCATAATTAAAGGATGTGAGCCTCAAATAAGCAAAGAAAAAGTTACACTATTGGCCAATAAGAGTAATATTATATTTGCCAAATTAACAACTTTAAGAAATAGATATTTGGACTCAAACAAACCGATTTTAACTTTAGGGGTTCTTTTAAAAGGAACAACATTATCTGGTGAAAATGAATATTGGGTTTGTATCCAGCCTAAATGTGACAGCGTTAGATTATCTATAGATGAAAATATGCATATAGGACGCCCATTTATGTTTCTGAATTTAACAAAAACATCGAACAATGGAGATGTTGTACTGGATACAAACTTAGCATTAAAAATTATATATAATATCACAAAAATTCGGCAATTTATGTTTAGACCTACTGAAAATGGCATGGTTCAAGTACAAGGAATAAACTCTGATAATTGGTTCTTCTTAGACTCTTTTGGAAAACGATTTGAGTACTTAGGAGAGTTGAAAAATGATTTTGCACAAAGAATTGCTAACAACTTTGCATCGCAAATATCCCGTGTAGCAACCAATCACTCTGAATGGTTACGACTCAACTCTATAAAATAACAAATAATATGTACTCAGACTATATAGAAAACACATCAACTATATTTCAACTGAAAGAACAAAATGTATTCCAAAAATATATTGATTTTATACATTTTCCCTTTTATAGAAATATGGAAGTGAATTCTCGAATCAATTTTATTTTTCCGCTTACTGTTATTGTTGGTCAAAATGGATATGGTAAGAGATCCTTACTTCATGCCATATATGGAATGCCTCAAAGACATACTCCATATAAATTTTGGTTTGACACTAAAGTAGATCCAACCGAATATTACAACGATAAAAAAAAGAAACATTCCTTCTGGTATCGATATACTAAAAAAGGAAAAACACATCAAGTTGTAAAAGCAAGAATAAAAAAAGGGAATGATCCTAATTATTGGGAAACAAGCAGATCTTTAAGCTGGGCTGGAATGAATGTACAAGAACGCTATTCTCCTATTGAAAAGAGCGTTATATATCTCGATTTTAGAGAAGAGTTAAATGCATTTGATAAATATTTCTATTTCAGCAATCTCTTAAACACCAAAGCAAGGAATAAGCAAGAGGATATTAGAAGAAGGTCATTATTTTTACATAAAGCTTTCGACAATAAAAATTACATAGCAAAATCTTCCTATGAACGAGAATTAAACAAGCCTGTTGAACACCTCACCTCTGCAGAATTAGAAGCTATTTCCTATATTTTAGAAAGAAATTATACCGAGATTTCATCGTAAGCCCCCGATAAAGTACCCGTATAAATTATAGAATCGCTATATACATCTAATAAGTTTATAGCGATTCTCTGTTTATAATATGCTTTTCATTAGAGTATTGTTAGATTTCTTTGGAGTTTCTCAGTTTCCAGTAATTGGGCAGCAACTCTTTTAGGTCTTTTCCCTTATCCCTTGTGTAATATGGCAACCAGGCAATTATATCGGTAAGCCATTCTCTGGGGTTAACTTGAGATGCTTTGCATGATGCCAATAATGAACAGATGACAGCTGTGTTTTCCGCCGCCTCATGATTTCCACAAAACAAGAAGTTTTTTCTCGATAAAGCTATTGGCCGGATTGCATTTTCAGCCAGATTATTATCAATTTTGAGCCTGCCGTCTTTGAGGTAATTTCTCATGCGTGGCCAGAGAGTATAGGCATAGGCAATGGCTTGTCCCATCCGGCTTTTAGGAAGCACTTTCGGATAGGTTGTTTCCATCATTGTTCCAGCTCGTCAAGAATAGGAAGAGCCTGTTCCTGCTTTTTTGACATTCGCATTTCAGGGGATATTCCCTGTATGTCGGCCGCCTGCTCTATCCGGTAGAGTTCCTGTATTTTGGCCAGAACGTATTCAGCCTGAAACTTATTTTCCTCTTTGGCGGTCTCATAGTGACGCCTGATATGGGCAAGGCAACCCACAAGGCACACCCCTTCCTTATCTTCAAAGACGTTGTAGGCCGCATAACCGTCACTTTGAAGATATCCTTTAAATGGTTTCAATAAGTTCCGTGCCGTTTCCTGTGAACGGAAACCGTCATCATAATGAAAGAATACTAATCCGGTAGTTACCGCCCTGACCATCCACAGGTATTCCCTGACAGCTTTGTGGCTTTGCTTGTTGATGACAGGCAATGTGGTTTCATCCACCTGGATGTAATCGACTGCCAATACCTGCTTCTTGAGTTCATCATACAAAGGCTTTAACAGCTCACAGGCGGGTTTGAACCAGCCATGAAGCGTGTTTTCCGGGATTTTCAAACCTAAGTGATGGAACTCCCGTATCTGACGGTAGAACGGAACGTGATACTCATACTTTTGCAGGAGAATTTCTGCCAGCAGACTGGCACCCGGAAGTCCCTTATAAATAGGCAACAGTGGAAGATCGGCTATTACGATACCACCCTGATGTTCCTGGGGTAAAGCGGTATTGTCTTTCAGTCCATATTTGGGACGTATGATTTCCTTTACATATAATTTACCCGGTTCAAACTCAAGTGTACGCGTACGTTCCTCGCCAATCCGTTTATACTTTGTAAGATCCAGGTCTTGCGGTTCTATGACAACTTCCACAACCGGAAGTCCTTCCAGCAGTTTACGGTTCTGCCGTTCTTTCTTTTTAGTAACCATAGGTGTTGTAGTTTGTCCGACTACAGTTTCTTCCAAAGGTTCCGGTTCTAAGGATTGGGTCGGCTGTTCAAACAGGGATAGCTGATTGGGGTCCAGACGGGATAACTTTTCACTCTTACGACCAAAAAGTTGTCGGTTCAACCACGCTACCTGAGCCAGGAGTTCATCCAGTTTGTTTTGTAACTGTTCATTCTGCCGGGTCAGCTCTCTGATGGACTCAGACTGACTGGCGTTAGTCTGTTGGAGTGTGGCTCCCAAAAGTTCTAATGTTTCTGTCTGAGTCATTATTTATGAGGATTTTGAACAATACAAAAATAAGAAAAAACTCTTACTTAAACAAGGTCTGGTCCATTGAGTTTCATTGTTATATATCACTTTTTCGTAACGCCTTCAATCGCTTGAGCCTCTTAGCGGATCCGTTATTGATTCCTTCCACCATCATGACCAGGTCACGCCACTCCATGGGGTATGATTTGCTTTGCTGATCATATTCGGGCAAGCGGAAGGTTTCTTCCTCCAGCCTTTTTATATACAGGACAAGACCGCCATCTTCCGCGTGTAGAAGTTTCATCGTGGTCCGCTGGCGGTTTATGAAAATGAATACGTCACCTAAACGGACGTCGTAGCCCATCTTGTCATGAATGACTCCACATAGTGAATTCATGCCTTTGCGCATATCTGTCTTACCCGGGCAAAGGAAATACCGCATCGTATCATTCAGGCAAAACATGATGACCGCAAATTTGAGTGAGTAATTGCATGGCGGCATGGGATTCAGCCATACCACTGAAGCGGGCTATTATGCCACCAGGAAACTCTATTTGAATCTCCCCGGATCCCATAGCTACTCTATCATAAGACGGGTTGGATGTGGACGGGGAGGTCAGATTGACAGGAGCGAACTCTCTGGAAGAGGATCTTTCCCCATGATAAGGTCGTGAGAGACCAAACTTTCCTTTCCAATAATAAAAACTAGATTCGGTATAGGCTTCATTGACACAGAAGTCTTTTATTGTCAAACCGCTTCGTTGCTGACGGGATAGAATTTCTAAGAATTCTTCTTTGCTCATTTTTCGCATAATCTTTTTTGCGCAAAGATCGAGCGAAAAAAGATACTAGGCAACGGGGACTTTATCGAGGGCTTACGAATCAGCATGGTAACTCTCTCAGGAGAATCCCAGGCGAATTATTGAGAATTAAGCAGTTATCTGATACAGATAGCTGCTTTTTATTTATACACACTAGAAGTTGACATTTATACATGTTTCATGACAAGCAGCCAACTTTCCTGTTCTTACTTTTGATGTTTACCTCTTTTTCACTCTAAAACAAATGATGTAGAGTGGGGTTTGGGGAGGAAATAACCATTAATTAAAAGAACACTGGAATGAGAATTAAGACATTGAAGGAGTTTATTATAGCTCATGCGGAAACTT
>OHCK01000834.1_pt1 | contig 11283 bp, 14 predicted proteins | sample 1577611 | NCBI WGS metagenome assembly OHCK01 (sample SAMEA3879586, study PRJEB24766) | human gut metagenome | biome: human-associated habitat; feature: feces | place: USA | collected 1985/1987 | reverse complement strand
GTAGCGGCACGTAAGTGACCAAAGTACGGTCACTAAGTGCCGACGTCTGCTTACGGCCTGCTTATCCTTACCCTGTTTTCGGCTGCTGGGTTACGTTGTCCATCTTTGTATATCTTATCAAGTATTTGGATGGTGACAAATGTACTTTTTTATTGCCTAAAATATATTTTTCTGTTTGTGAAGCATCCCGAGGGATACTACTGCCACTGCCAGGAAAATCACGCATACAGGCCAGCTGACAAAGCCGGTGACGGCGATGGCGGTATAGGACAGGCAGTAGGCGAGGACGTTGGATGCCACATGGACAAAGACTGCCATTTTGAACTCTCCAAAGTATTCGTAAGCATATGCCATCAGGCAGCCGATGAGGAAGCCGTATACGCCCTGGACGTAGTTCATGTGGTAGACACCGAAGATCAGGGCGGACAGGACTATGGCGAGTTTGATATCCATGAATCTGCGAAGGTATCCGTAGATAACTCCGCGGAACAAAAGTTCCTCTGCTATGGGGGAGATGAAGCCGAATACGAGGATTCCTACGATAAAGTGTGCGGAATATTGCTGGGCTGCCACTTCGGTATAAGCTTCAGACTTATTGGTCACTCCCAGGAGTTCAAACAGGAGATTGCATCCGATGACGGCACCGATGGTAGCCACAGTCAGTAAGACATATTTGCTCTTTCCCTCTTTTTTCAAGTGGCTTAAGTGCATGTCCTCTTTATTTTTATCAATGAGCATCTTCGCTGTGGACCATACGGCAATGGCACCGCCGATGAATCCAAGAGCCGCAATGATACTGGAGACATCTCCGGAGTAGCCGTTATAGGCGCCGGTCTCATCCCGTAGGATTAAAAGATCCACCAGTCCACCGGAGGCTCCGGACTGTGCCAGCTGATATAACAGTGCCAGCAGCGCATACTGCACTGCATTGCGCACCAATATAAACATCAGAAACGAATACACCATGGTCCAGATCCTCTGATACATGGGGTTTTTCTTTTTATTGTCCGGATTTCCGTTCCGTAATTCTTCACTGCCACGGAGTAAAAATTTCTCCAGTTCTTCCACGGATTGTACAATGTAATCCGCCTTCGCTTCCTTTAACTCTTCCTTACTTCCGTAGCCGTAGGTCACGCCCACGCTCTCCACACCGAGAGCCCTGGCTCCTTCCACGTCGAACTTTCTGTCACCGATCATATAGACCTGCGCCGGATCCACGGGATTCTCTCCAAAGAGCTGACGCAGAGTTTCCTGTACCACCTGATCCTTGGTTTCTCTTCTGCCGTCCAGTTCACTACCCACCACTACAGAAAAATATTTTTTCAGATCAAAATGTTCCAGGATGCGCTCTACGTATACCTGGGGCTTACTGGATGCCACTGCCAGGAAATACCCCTTCGACTGAAGCGTTTTCAGCATCTCCGGAATACCATCATAGACCTCATTTTCAAAAAGTCCCGTATCCTGAAAGCGCTCTCTGTATTTTGCCACAGCTTCTTCTGCCTGTTCGGCGGTGAAACCGTAGAATTCCATAAAACTGTCTCGTAAGGGCGGTCCGATAAAGGGTTCTAGCTTGTCCAGATCCGGCTCCTCGATGCCAAAGGAGTGCAGTGCATACTGCACACAGGTAGTAATTCCGATTTTAGGATCTGTCAGGGTGCCGTCCAGATCAAACAGCAGATATTTCTTCATTCTTATAATTCCTTTTTCTTTCTATTCTTATATGTTCCGCAGATGATTAGAAGCTACGGATCTTGTCTCCGTCATCCTCGGTGTTTTTCAATGCCTTGATCTCCACGTCATAGCCCACATTAGCATTGACCTGCACATGGACCACATCTCCTACTTTTTTGCCAAGGAGCGCTTTGCCCAGGGGGGACTCGTTGCTGATCAGACCTTCCAGGGAATTACCGCGGACGGTGGTCACAAGTTTATAAACTTTGCAGTCTTGATCATTCTCTCCAGATAACGGATGCGGCTCTCATTCTGATTCTTATACTTTTTGGCTGCATAGTATTCAAAATTCTCACTGAGATCGCCGTGGGCTCTGGCTTCCTTCACGTCCTCCAATGCCTTGGGACGTACCACCAGCTTGCGGTACTCGATCTCATCTTCCATTTTCTTAATGTCAGTGGGTGTTAATTCGTCGTACATAATAATCTCCATTCCGCAGACGATTCCTTTCGTCGGAGGAATCGCGAATCAAATTTCAAATTTGATTCTGCGATAAGGGCTAGTTTGTGACGCCTGCGGCACAAATAGCCGTGTGAAAAATAAGCTATCATGCTTATTTTTCACGCTAATTACTTCACAAAATCATAGGAATAATAGGGTACGATCAGTGTCTGTCCGGCTCTGATCGAGTCTTCTTCTACCAGATGATTAATACTCTGTACTTCTGCAATATATTCTTTCTTATTCTTATATTCATCATAATCGATGTAATCATCGGACAGATCCCACAAGGTCTCTCCGTAGGCAACGGTTACCTGTGTATAATATTTGAACTTCAGCTGATCTTCTCCGGAGCTTGCCAGGGAACGGATTCCGTGATAGGACACTGCACAGAATGCAATCACACAGATGGTAGCAAGCATGGTAACTATTCTGCGCTGCATCTGACGTCTCCGTCTCAACTGTCTCTTATATATTCTTAACTCTCTGTCTGTCATATAGTATACACTCTTCTGTACTCTCATAACTCATTCACCTCATATAAGAAAGCGTGTTCGGGAACATTTGTTCTTTATGTTTGTATTATATCGAACATGCATTCTGATGTCAAGCTCAAAATCGAACATATTTTTGGAATATATGTTTGCTTTTTGTTTTTTGCTATGCTATAATCGTTATATAAAACAACAAGAACCAGCATTTATCGGAGGTCATTTATGGGTTATGGAAAGATCACTGCCAAGCAGCAGGAAATATTAGATTATATCAAGGATGAAATTTTGAAGAGAGGTTATCCCCCTACCGTCCGTGAGATCTGTGAGACGGTGAATCTAAAGTCTACTTCTTCCGTGCATTCTCATTTAGAGACTCTGGAGAAGAACGGCTACATCCGCAGAGACCCGACCAAGCCCCGTGCCATTGAGATCTGTGATGACAATTTCCAGATGGTACGTACCGAGATGGTAAGCCTCCCTGTCATCGGCAATGTTGCTGCCGGACAGCCGATCCTCGCTGAGGAGAATATTCAGGACTACTTCCCCGTTCCCGCCGATGTAGTTCCCAAGGGAGAATCCTTCATTCTGAATGTTCGTGGAGAATCCATGATCAATGCCGGTATTTTTAACGGCGACCGTGTCTTCGTACATGCTCAGAACACAGCACATAACGGCGAGATTGTCGTAGCTTTGATTGATGATTCCGCTACGGTCAAGACATTCTACAAGGAGAAGGGACATATCCGTCTCCAGCCGGAGAACGACACCATGGATCCCATCATCGTCGATGACTGCCAGATCCTTGGCACTGTGTTCGGTGTATTCCGCTTTTACAGATAGTAAAACAGCCTGCAGCGTGATTTGCTGCAGGCTGTTTTTAACTATATTTTACATTTAGTTCTCTGGGAATCTTACTTTCATATAAGAAATGATCTCATCTACGCATCTCTCATATCCCAGCTTAGAGCTATCCAGACACAGATCGTAATTTCTTGCATCTGTCCATTCCCGTCCGGTATGATACTTATAGTACTCCGCACGGTGCTTATCCGTCTTATTGATAAAGCGCTCCAATTCCTTCGGGCTCATGCTATGCTTCTTTGCTGCGCCTTCCAGACAATATTCCTTCGGGGCATGAATAAATACGCTGAGGACATTGGGGTAATCCTTCAACACATAATCCGCACAACGACCGATAATGACGCAGGATTCCTCCTTTGCCAGGTCACGGATGATCTTCGCCTGATAGTTAAACAGGTTATCTGTAGATGTGAAATCATCGCTTTCCGGAGGGATCAGTTCTCCGTGATATTCTTTTCTGGCAATATGAAACAGACTGGTGTTTTTCACTTTTTCGTCCGCATTCACGAACAGAGCCTCATTGATTCCGCTGTCATCGCTGGCAAGCTTCATCAGCTCTTTGTCATAATAATGGACATTCAGCTTCTTTGCCAGCATCTCGCCGATGGTTCTTCCTCCGCTTCCATACTGTCTTGCAATGGTAATAACTACATTATTCATTCCAATCACCATACCTTTCTGTCTCTGCTGCTTCCACCCGCAGCGACTTACATCAAGGGTTATTCACCCAGATATGCTTTCTTAATGGAATCATTATTCAGAAGGTCACTTGCTTTGCCTTCCAGAACGATCTTACCGGTCTCTAATACATACGCTCTGTCTGCGATGGACAATGCCTTCTTCGCATTCTGCTCTACTAACAGAACCGTAGTACCGCTCTTGCTTACCTCCTGGATAATATCAAAGATCTCATTTACGAAGATCGGAGACAGTCCCATAGACGGTTCATCCATTAAAATGATCTTGGGATGAGACATCAAAGCTCTGCCCATTGCCAGCATCTGCTGTTCGCCACCGCTTAAGGTTCCTGCCATCTGGTTCTGACGTTCTTTTAAACGGGGAAAACGATCAAATACTGTCTCTAAGGTCTGAGCGATCTCTTCTTTATCTTTTCTAGTGTAAGCACCCATCATCAGATTCTGTAATACGGAAAGCTGTGCAAATACTCGTCTTCCCTCCGGTACATGCGCCATACCCATGGATACGATCTTGTATCCGGGGATCTTAACCAGATCCTGACCTTCAAAAGTAATGGAACCTTCCTTCGGTGTCAACAGTCCGGATACGGTGTGCAGGATCGTCGTCTTACCGGCACCGTTGGCGCCGATCAGTGCAATGACCTCACCCTCATCTACATGGAAGGACACACCCTTTATGGCCTGTATCATGCCGTAATATACTTTGATATCATTTACTTCTAACATTGCCATAGCCATCTATCCTCCTATTCGCCCAGATAAGCCTTTATGACTTCCGGATTGTTCAGCACATCACTGGTCTTACCCTGACACAGCACACGGCCGAAATTCAACACCGTAAGTTCCTCACAGATTCCGCTTACCAGTTTCATGTCATGCTCAATCAGAAGGATCGTCATATCAAAATGCTCTCTGACAAAACGAATGGTATCCATCAGTTCCTGCGTCTCGTTGGGATTCATGCCTGCAGCAGGCTCATCTAACAGAAGAAGCTTCGGTTTGGTAGCCAGTGCTCTGGCAATCTCTAACTTTCTCTGTTTACCGTAGGGAAGATTATCAGCCAGTGTATCTGCTTCCGCTTCCAGTCCGAATACCTTCAGAAGCTCCATGGCTTCCTCAGTCATCTGCTTTTCTACTTTATAATATTTGGGCAGACGTAAAATTCCGGTAATGGTACTGTAACCCATGTGGTTGTGTAGTCCTACTTTTACATTATCGATTACGGACAGATCCTTGAAAAGCCGGATATTCTGGAAGGTTCTTGCGATACCTGCCTGATTGATGTCGATGGTCTTTTTGCCGGTGATATCCTTGCCATCCAGGGTAATAATTCCCTCTGTGGGTTTATATACGCCGGTCAGAAGATTAAATACGGTGGTTTTTCCGGCACCATTGGGACCGATCAGTCCATACAGTTCACCTTTTTCAATACTGATATTAAAATCATCTACCGCACGAAGTCCGCCAAAAGAAATGCCTAATTTTTTTGCCTCTAATAATGCCATGATTATTCAGCCTCCTTTTTCACAGACTTCTTACTCTTAAATCCGGCTGCTACTTTCTCTCTCCATTCAATACACTTCGGAGCCCAGTTAAACAGCATCATAACGATCAGTACGATGGAATAGATCAACATACGATAATCGTTCAGTCCACGTAAAAGTTCCGGCAATAACGTCAGAATTACAGAAGCAATAATGGAACCGCGGATGTTACCGATACCGCCCAGTACAACGAACACCAAAATCATAATAGACATATTGTATCCGAAATTCTTAGGCAGTGCTGTCAGGGTAGACAGATTGTGTGCATACAATACTCCTGCCACGCCTGCGAGAGCTGCGGAGATAGAGAAAGCCATCAGCTTATATTTGGTAATATGAATTCCCACAGATTCCGCTGCAATGGTATTATCACGAATAGCCATGATCGCACGACCGTCTCTGGAATGGATCAGATTCAATACAATGAACAGTGTAACCAGTAATAACACAATACCAATGGTAAAATTGGAGTCATGAGGAGTTCCGGTGATACCCTGTGCACCTTTAATAATGACCTGCCCGTCCTCTGCCATATTCAGATCCATAGTGTTGGTAAAGGAAATGTGGAAACCATTCTCATCCAGTCCCACAAACAGAATATTGACCAGATTCTTAATGATCTCGCCAAATGCCAGCGTTACGATGGCAAGATAATCACCCTTCAGGCGAAGTACGGGAATGCCGATCAGCAGGCCGAAAACACCTGCAAATACAGCGCCGATCAATAACGCGATGAAAAAGCGAAGTCCGGAAGGCATTGCGGTATTTTCCATGACTTTGGAGAAAAAGGCACTGGTAAAGGCACCGATACACATAAATCCGGCATGACCAAGGCTCAACTCTCCCAGGATGCCTACCGTAAGGTTCAGAGATACCGCCAGAATCGCATAAGTACACAGAGGAACCAATAAGCCCTGAAGCAGACTGCTTACCGCTCCGGCAGATACAAGGATCTGCATGATCACATAGGCTGCGATCACCATTCCGTAAGTAATAAGGTTATCACGGAAGGTTTTATTCATTTTCTTATTTGATAATTTCTTCATATTATACACCTGCCTCTTCCCTTATACTTTTTCCTGAATATTTTTGCCAAACAGTCCGGCAGGTCTTACCAAAAGTACAACAATCAATACTGCAAATACAATAGCGTCTGCCATCTGGGAAGATATGTAGGCTTTGCCGAAGATTTCAATAATACCGAGCAGGATACCGCCGACCAAGGCACCGGGGATGGAGCCGATACCACCGAATACAGCAGCTACGAAAGCTTTGATACCCGGCATGGAACCGGTATAAGGTGTCAGCGAAGGATATGCGGAACATAGCAGCACGCCTGCCACTGCAGCCAGACCGGATCCGATTGCAAAGGTAAGTGCAATGGTTCCGTCCACATTAATTCCCATCAGCTGTGCTGCTCCCTTATCCTCGGATACTGCCAGCATAGCCTGACCTGCTTTCGTCTTATTAATAAATAGCATCAGACCGGCCATAATGATCAGACAGGAAACAATCGTTACGATCGTCTCACCAGTAATATTGATCTGTCCGTCTGCCAGCTTCAGCGCCGGAACAGATACTACAGAGGTAAATGCCTTCGCATTGGCACCAAAGATCAAAAGTGCCACATTCTGCAGCAGATAGCTGACACCAATGGCAGTGATCAGTACCGCCAAAGGGGAGGTTGCCTTTCTCAAAGGCTTGTAGGCTACCTTTTCAATAGCCATTCCAAGCAGAGTACAAGCAACAACAGCTGCCAGAACACCAATCACAGGAGAAAGCCCCATGGTACTGCACATTGTATAAGTAATAAATGCACCGACCATAATAACATCACCATGTGCGAAATTCAGCATTTTAGCAATACCATATACCATGGTATAACCTAATGCGATCAGCGCATAGACACTTCCAAGGCTGATACCGTTGATCAGATAACTGATAAAACTCATGTGAACTACCTCCATTCATGCGAATGCACAAATTATCATCTAAAATAAAGTATAACTAAAATAAAGTATAACAGAACATACCGGGAAAAACAACTGCTCCCCTATTATTGCAAAATCTCTGGCATTAAGTAAAGAGGGCTACCCTGCGGTAACCCTCTTTGGAAACTTTGTCAGCAAAATTACATAGCCTTGTAAGCACCATTCTCGATCACAACAGCCTTAGGAGCCTTGTTAGCCTCACCGTCTGCGGTCCAGGTCATGCCGCTACCGGTCAGACCATCTACAGTGATCTCTGTCATGGCAGCCTTCATACCATCACAAATATCAGAAACACTCATATCAGGAGTAACACCGCTCTTCTCGATAGCAGCCTTGATCACATAAATAGCATCATAGCTGTCTGCTGCGAACTGGTTGGGAGTCTCACCGTATTTTTCCTTATACTTAGTTACGAAAGACTGGGTCAGATCATCGGTTGCATCAGCTGCGAAAGGAGTTAACAGCATAACGCCTTCAGTCAGAGATACATCAAAGTTATCTACACCACCGAGAATACCATCCATACCATCACATGAGAACCACTTGGGAGCATAACCCATAGCAGCTGCCTGTGTCAGGATAAGTGCGGATTCCTGATAATAAATAGGAAGGAATACCATGTCTGCTCCGGCATCCTTTGCCTTCTGTAACTGTACAGAGAAATCCGTCTTGTTATCAGCGGTAAAAGCTTCTGCTGCTACGATTTCAAACGGCTGATTCTCAGCTTCTTTTGCAAACTTCTCGTAAATACCGGAAGAATATACATCGGAGCTGTCATAAATAACGGCAATCTTCTCAGCCAGACCGTTCTCACCAATATACTGTGCGGATGCAAGACCCTGGTTAGGATTGGAGAAGCATACGCGGAAGTTGTTATCATACTGAACACATTCTACTGCAGAACCGGAAGGAGTAATCTGGAACATATTGTCCTCTTTGGTCTTGTCGGTAACTGCAATACATGCACCACTGGTGGTAGAACCATCAATGATCTGAGCGCCCCAGTCCTTTAATGCATTATAAGCATTTACGGATTTCTCAGCATCTGCCTCGTCATCCTGGAACTTGAATTCTACCTGATAACCGTTGATACCGCCTGCTGCATTGATCTCTTCTACTGCAATCTCTGCACCGTGCTGTACAGCCAGTCCATAAACTGCTGCGCCACCGGTAGTAGGTCCGATACCACCGATCTTAAATACGCTGCCGGATGCTGCACTGTCGGAAGCTGCTGCACTCTCAGTTGCTGCGTTTGTACCGGTTGCTGCAGAACCATTGTCTGTATTACCACAGCCAGCCATAGCCATTACCATAGCAGATGCTACGGCAACACTTAAAAACTTGTTAAATTTCTTCATAATATCTTCCTCCTTTTTAACAATGTATACAAATATACAATGTATAATTGTTATTTTTGTATATTACTCGCTTCTATTTCCTTTGTCAATGGATTTTATTTTCTAATTTGATGTTTTTTGGCATTAAAATAGATCAATCAAGTTATATTTTAATATAAATGTAGTATATTTTTGACTTTGGGGGAAAGACTATCTACGAAACAATTATTTAAAAGAAACTTCAAAAAAATGCCTGTATGGATTTTGCAGCAGCAAATTTCATACAGACAGGATAAGGAGATTTTATGGGTAATAAATATTTGGACGGAACCGCTCTCACCATTGCAATAATCGGTGCCGTGAACTGGGGACTGATCGGACTTTTCCGCTTTGATCTTGTAGCCTTCCTGTTCGGTGACATGTCCTGGCTTTCCAGAATTGTATATGTGCTGGTGGGAATCAGCGGGCTCTATCTCGTCAGCTTCTTTCTCCATCTGGGAGACAACGAAGCTTAAAGTTCCTCTACGGGAATCTGTACGCCATCTCTCCAGATACGTTCCAGATCATAGAGCAGACGGTTTTCCTTGTCAAAGACATGTACGATCACGTCGCCAAAGTCTAACAGTACCCAGTTGGCTGTCTCATAGCCTTCGGTCTGTCTGGCAGGGAAACCGGCTCTTCCCAGTTTTTCTTCCACATTATCACATAATGCCTGAATCTGACTGGAATTATTACCACCGGCAATAATAAAATAATCTGCGATCACAGATACTTTACTGATGTCTATTACTTTAATATCTTCTGCTTTTTTATCATCCAATGCTTCTACGGCAAGCTTTGCCATTTTTCTGGATTCTTCGCTCATGCTTACTCCTCACACTTTCTATTTTATTGATTCATTCTTCTTATAATAGTTATAGGTTTCTTCTGTCATGGGATCCATCTCACCGTCTCCCGATTTCAGGTATTCCAGCGTATCCTCTAAAATCTTCGTCACGGCAGCATCCAGATCCGTAAATGCCAGGTGGCGGATCTGGGTAAGGTTCGGTGCCTGCTTTCGACCCGGTTCAATATAATCTGCAGTAAAAATGATCTGCTCCAGAAGAGTCATGCCCGGACGCCCTGTAGTATGATACAAAATTGCACTTAAGATCTCAGGATCTTCGATTTTATATTCCTTTTTCGCCAGATAGCTTCCCACTCTTGCATGTAAAAGATAGGGATTGCGCTTTTCCACATCCGTCGCGGGAAGATGATACTTTTCGCAGGCAGACAAAAGTTTATCATTTTCCATGCATTTGGCACAATCATGAAGCAGACCTGCGATCTGTGCACGCTCCACATCTTCACCGTATCGCATGGCAAGGGCCGCTGCCGTGTATTCCACACCTAATGTATGGGTAAAACGCTTGGGATCCTGTACTTTTTGCATCTCTTTGGTCAGTTTTTTTAAGATATCACTCATCCAGGTAAAGCCCCTTTTCTTCCATATATTCCCTCACTGCTTCCGGCACAAGATAGCGCACGGAAAGACCTTCGGATCTGCTTGCACGGATTTCCGAAGAAGATATCTCAATTCTTCGAAAAGAGAAACTGTATCTTCGCAGAAAAATGTTCCTCTAACTGCCTGATCTTCTCCTGCATTCCCTTCATATCCGCATCTCCCCGCACTGCAGCTATAATCTCGCAGGCAGCAAACAGGCGGTCTGCGCATTTCCATTGTTCCATGGTAAACAGGCAGTCAGCCCCACAGATGAAATAAAAAAGATGTTCCGGATATTCTCTGTGCAGCTGCTCCATGGTCTCATAGCTATAGGAATTTCCGGGACGCTTTATCTCAATGTCCAGGCAGCGGAATCTGTCATTATCTGCGATAGCAAGTTGTACCATATCATAGCGTTCTGTTCCGGGCAGAATTGTAATGCCCTCTTTTGTCTTCAGATAAGAACAACCCGTCGGTATCATCCAAACCTGATCTAAGTGTGCCGACTCCAGCGCCTGTTCAGCCAACATCAGGTGTCCTATGTGGATTGGGTTAAAGGTGCCACCCATAATGCCTATTCTGCTCATACTTCATCCCTCTGTACGGATTCCGATTGCAATATAACGATTAACGGGGCAGTTCGATCTTCGGCTTGTCCTTGTCCGGCTTATACAGTACGATTTTTTTGCCGATTACCTGT
>OHCK01000831.1_pt1 | contig 11299 bp, 6 predicted proteins | sample 1577611 | NCBI WGS metagenome assembly OHCK01 (sample SAMEA3879586, study PRJEB24766) | human gut metagenome | biome: human-associated habitat; feature: feces | place: USA | collected 1985/1987 | reverse complement strand
TAATTGAACGTTATCTTGATTGGTATGCTAATGATTATATTACTTTAAAAACATACATGGAAACAATTGGTTTATCTAATAATATTGTTTTTCAAAATAATGTTCTTGATTCAGATATTACAATGACGAATAAAGTACTTAATATTGTTACTAATATATTGCCATTAATATGTGATACTTTTGAAATATGTAATGATATTCATGAAAGATATTTAATTATTTGTAAAACTAAAGATAAAATTTTGTCAGGTAGAAGAATAAATTCAAATATTTGCAAAAGAATTGTTGATGCAATTGATAAAGAAGACGTAAATGCTTATCGTATAGCGTTTGGAGAATTAAAAGCTATTTACGAAAAGTCTACTGTAAAACGTCAAAGGGAAGAATATATTAACAGGATTAGTTTTGTTGCTCCTGAATGGGCAGAGGCAATTAGTAAGAGAAGTGGCGTCCATGGGGCAGATAGTGTGCCAGAAAATATTATTGAAGCATGGAAGTGGAAACAGTTTGATAGTATTATTAAAGATATAATATCAGAGCCGTATACAGAGCTTCAAAAAAATAGTTTGTATTATAGTAAACGTTATCGTGATGTTACAGCAGCTTTTGCGGAGAAATGTGCATGGTATAACTTGCTTAAAAAAACTGAAAATGATATTGATATGAAACAAGCCCTTATAGGATGGAAACAGACGATTAAAAAAATTGGTAAGGGAACGGGCAAAAATGCTCCTATGTATCGTGAAAAAGCACGTAAATTAATGGCGAAATGTCAAAATGCTGTACCAGGGTGGATTATGCCTATTAGTAAAGCATTGGAAAGCTTAAATCCTCAAAAAAATAAGTTTGACGTTATCATAATTGATGAAGCCAGTCAATCAGATATTTCTTCTTTAGCAATATTGTATATGGGACGGAAGTTGGTTATTGTTGGCGATGATAAGCAAGTTAGTCCAATGGCTATAGGTATAGAACTAGATAGAATGAATGCTTTAAATAGGATGTATATTGAAAGCAAAATTCCTAATTCTCACCTTTATGATGCTAAAACATCTATTTATGATATCGCGGCAACAACTTTTCAACCATTAATGTTGCGAGAACATTTTAGGTGTATGCCTGAAATAATAGGTTTTTCCAATATGCTTTCTTATGATAATAAAATTAAACCTTTACGTGATGACAGTAATAGCGTTTTGTTACCAGCAGTAATAAATTATCGTGTAAAGGACGGTCAGCGTGTTGGAAAAACTAATCCTAATGAAGCTAAAACAATAGTGGCATTAATGAGAGCTTGTATGGAACAGCCTGAATACACAGGCAAGACTTTTGGCGTTATTTCTTTACTGGGTGATGAACAGGTTAAATTGATTCAATCAGAAATTTTTAACCATTTTGATGCTAAAGAAATTGATAAACGAAAAATATTATGCGGGAATGCATCAAACTTTCAGGGTGATGAGCGAGATGTAATATTTTTAAGTATGGTTGATTGTGCAAATGGTAATGGACCAATGACTAAACAAGGTTTTGGTGTAGATGATGCTTATAGAAAGCGTTATAATGTTGCTGTAAGCCGTGCACGTGACCAATTATGGGTTGTCAATTCGATTGATTCTGCTAATGATTTAAAACCTGGTGATATTCGTAAAATTCTTATTGATTATGCTATAAATCCACATTCGATAGATATTAAAAATGCAGAAATTGATAAGAATTCAGAATCTCCTTTTGAATCTTCGGTAGCAAAATCTCTTGTTAGCAGAGGATATCATTTAGTTCAGCAATGGAATGTCGGTGCATATCGATTAGATATTGTCGCAGTTTTTGGCAATAAAAAAGTTGCTATTGAATGTGACGGTGAACGATATCATAGTGGTGAGAATAAGATACGTGAGGATATGGAACGGCAGACTATTCTTGAGCGTTTAGGTTGGCGGTTTATTAGGATTAGAGGCAGTGAATATTATAGAAATCCTGATTTATCTATAGAACGTGTAATAAAAGAATTAGATGAATTAGGTATTGAACCAGAAGATAGTCAAATAGTTGCTGTAAATAGTTCGAGAGATACGGAATTATTACAAAGGATTAAGGATCGTGCTCATATAATTATTACTGCCGAAAACACAGAAGAACCGAAAGTTGATTTTAGTGCTGTTAAAGCTGCATTAGATGTAAAAAATGACATAATTGGGAAAGTCGATAATTACATAGTTGACACAATTTTAGAACAGAAAAAAAGAGATGTTTTAAACCCAGAAAAAGAAATAAAGAAAGATATTTCTGTTATTTATCCTGAAAAAACTTTAAAAGAAGAGTCTAAAAAGACTTTGAAAAAAACTAATAAAATATCCAAAAAAGATATTATTCAGTTCCTTAATTCCGAAAAAGTTAAATATGTTGATAATCGTTCTAAAGGCGGCAGCTTATGGATTATTGGTGGAATAGACCTTTATGATGTAGTGCAAAAAGCAAAACTAATGGGAATAGTTTTTAGGTTTAAGAAAGATGGTGGCAGGGCGACAAAAAATCAACCCGGATGGTGGGCTAAGTAATACATTATAAAACTTTGTATACACTGCCTTTAAATTTACAAACCCTTGTAAATAGTGTATACTAATTATATATGCACTTTGCATATCCTCACATAATTCAGCAGTTATAACGATGAGAAAGAAGGGAACCACATGACAAAAATGAAAACCATGGATGGTAATACCGCTGCGGCTTATATATCCTATGCGTTTACCGACGTGGCAGCTATTTATCCCATTACACCGTCTTCGCCTATGGCGGAAGTTGTTGATGAATGGGCGGCCCAGGGCAAGAAAAACCTGTTCGGGCAGACTGTAAAGGTTCAGGAAATGCAGTCCGAGGCAGGCGCTTCCGGCGCTGTACACGGTTCTTTGCAGGGCGGTGCCCGTGTTCCACGTTTCGGCGCGTGCGCTGGCCGCGCAGTCGCTGTCGATTTTCGGCGACCATCAGGACGTTATGGCAGCACGCCAGACCGGTTTTGCACTGCTTGCCGAAGGCAGCGTGCAGGAAGTTATGGACCTCGGCGGCGTGGCACATTTATCGGCAATTAAGGGCCGCGTGCCGTTTTTGAATTTCTTTGACGGTTTCCGTACCTCGCACGAAATTCAGAAAATTGAACTGATGGATTACGATAAACTGGCAGGGCTTCTGGATTGGGAGGCTTTGGCAGAGTTCCGCAAACGCGCGCTGAACCCTGATAACCCTGTTATCCGCGGTACGGCGCAGAACCCCGACATCTATTTCCAGACCCGCGAGGCCGCCAACCGCTTCTACGACGCCGTGCCCGACATGGTTGCTGAGGCGATGCGCGAGATTTCGAAGATCACCGGCCGCGAGTACAAGCCGTTCGTATATTACGGAGCTGCGGACGCCGAGAACATCGTGATCGCGATGGGGTCGGTGACCGAAACCCTCCGGGAGACGGTCGACTACCTGAACGCCCGTGGCGGGAAGGTGGGCGTCGTGACCGTTCACCTCTATCGTCCCTTCTCGGTGAAATATCTGGGCGAGGTGCTGCCCGAAACGGTGAAGCGCATCTGTGTGCTCGACCGTACTAAGGAACCGGGTGCAAACGGCGACCCGCTCTACCTGGATGTCGTCGAGGCATTTGCCAACTGCAAGGATATTCCGGCCGACCGCAAACCGCTCATCATCGGTGGCCGCTACGGCCTTTCGTCCAAGGATACCACGCCGGCGCAGATGCTGGCCGTGTTCGCCAACCTCGGGGCCAACGAGCCCAAGAACCAGTTCACGGTGGGCATCGTGGACGACGTGACCTTCCGCTCGCTGCCCGTGGGCGAGGAGATTTCGCTCGCCAAGCCCGGTACGTTCGAGGCGCTCTTCTTCGGCCTGGGTGCCGACGGTACGGTAGGCGCCAACAAGAACTCGATCAAGATCATCGGCGGCACGACGAACAAATATTGCCAGGCATACTTCTCGTACGACTCGAAGAAGTCGGGCGGTTACACCTCGTCGCACCTGCGTTTCGGCGACCTGCCGATCACTTCGCCCTATCTGGTCACCACGCCCGACTTCGTGGCGTGCCACGTGCCTTCGTACGTCGACAAGTACGACGTGCTGAAAGGGCTGAAAGCCGGCGGTTCGTTCCTGCTCAACTCGGTGCACGACGCGGCTACGACCTGCGCCACGCTGCCCGACCACATGAAAGCCTATCTGGCCAAGAACAAGATCAATTTCTATATCATCAACGCTACGAAGATCGCCGCAGAACTCGGACTGGGCTCGCGTACGAATACCATCATGCAGTCGGCATTCTTCAAGATCGCCAACGTTATCCCGTTCGACAAGGCTGTCGACGAGATGAAGCATGCCATCCTGAAATCCTACGGCAAGAAGGGCGAGGACATCGTCAACATGAACTATGCGGCCGTCGACGCCGGCGGCAACGCCGTGGTGAAGGTCGAGGTGCCGGCCGAATGGGCGCAGATCGACGACAACGGCTTCGCACATGTTTCGGATGCGTCGTATCCCGAGTTCGTGCGCAAGATCGTCGAGCCGATCAACGGGCTGAAGGGCGATGACCTGCCGGTATCGGCTTTCACGGGCCGTGAGGACGGTACGTGGGAGAACGGCACGGCCGCCTACGAGAAGCGCGGCATCGCCGTGAATGTCCCCGAGTGGAAGATCGAGAACTGTATCCAGTGCAACCAGTGCGCCTATGTCTGCCCGCACGCCGTGATCCGTCCGTTCCTCGCGACGGAGGCCGAGGCTGCCGCATCGGGCGTGGAATGGAAGCAGGGGCTGGGCGAGACCAAGGAGTACAAGTTCCGCATCCAGATCTCGCCGCTCGACTGTACGGGCTGCTCGAACTGCGTCGACGTCTGCCCGGCCAAGGAGAAGGCGCTGGTAATGCGTCCTCTGGAGGAGCAGATGCCCCAGCAGAAGAACTGGGACTACATCACCAAGCATATCGGCTACAAGCAGGTCGTCGACAAGACCAAGTCGGTGAAGAACCTCCAGTTCGCACAGCCGCTGTTCGAGTTCTCGGGCGCCTGCGCCGGTTGCGGCGAGACCCCCTATATCAAGGCTATCTCGCAGCTGTTCGGCGACAAGATGATGGTTGCCAACGCCACGGGCTGTACCTCGATCTATTCGGGTTCGGCACCGTCGACCCCGTACTGCACCAACGACAAGGGCCAGGGCCCGGCATGGGCGAACTCGCTTTTCGAGGACAACGCCGAATTCGGCCTGGGTATGCACCTCGGTGTCGAGAAACTCCGCGACCGTATCCAGAATACGATGGAGCAGGCTATTGCCAACTGTACGAAATGCTCCGACGAGCTGAAGGGCGTCATGCAGGAGTGGATCGCTTCGCGCGGTTCGTCGGCCAAATCGGCCGAGGTCTCGGCGCGCCTCGTCCCGATGATGGAGGCCTGCGGCTGCGATTACTGCAAGGATATCCTGGAGATGAAGGACTGGCTGGTGAAGAAGTCGCAGTGGATCATCGGCGGCGACGGCTGGGGGTACGATATCGGCTTCGGCGGTGTCGATCACGTGCTGGCATCGGGCCAGGATGTGAACATTCTGGTCGTGGATACCGAGGTTTACTCGAATACCGGCGGACAGTCGTCGAAATCGACGCCCGTGGGTGCCGTCGCCAAGTTCGCTTCGGCCGGCAAGCGTATCCGCAAGAAAGACCTCGGCGCCATCGCCATGACCTACGGCTACGTATACGTGGCGCAGGTTTCGATCGGCGCTTCGCAGATGCAGTTGTTCAACGTGCTCAAGGAGGCCGAGGCCTATCCCGGCCCGTCGCTCGTGATCGCCTATGCTCCGTGTATCAACCACGGCATCAAGGGCGGCATGACGCGCACGCAGACCGTGGGCAAGGAGGCCGTAGCCTGCGGTTACTGGCACCTGTGGCACTACAACCCGCAGCTCGAGGAGCAGGGCAAGAACCCGTTCGTGATGGACTCGAAGGAGCCCGACTGGTCGAAGTTCCGCGACTTCCTGATGAAGGAGGTGCGTTACACTTCGCTCAAAAAGTCGTTCCCGGCCGAGGCCGAGGAGCTGTTCGCTGCCGCTGAGGAGAACGCCAAGTGGCGTTACAACAGCTACAAGCGTTTGGCGCGTGAAAACTGGGGTGCAGATGCTGAATAATTTCAGTCATTGAAATAAGAAAATATAAACTCTGAAAAATGAAGGCTGCACCGCGAACCGGTTGTAGCCTTTATTTGTTTCTAAATCAAATTAAAACAACGAACATTATGATCGGATTTATTATTTGGATTATCGGTGTAGTGCTTGCCGTCAAAGCAGTACTCGAAATTATGAGATGGAATGTGGATGGAGTGAAAAAACTATTGGTTGCCATCCTTGTATTGCTGACTAGCTGGATAGGTCTGGCTGTCTATTACTTCTGGGGAAGGGAAAACTTGCCGCAGATGTTGAAATAAGAAACTCTTATTTACAAGTGAATTGTATGAAGAGATGTTGTGTTCGGGCGAATGATTATTCGCCCGGAATGCACCAAGTGATTTTTGCCTCAACCTCGGAATACCCCAAATGTTTATTGACAGGATTTTATTGGCTGACAACCGTTCTACCTATCAGTTCCAGAACTTCCTCTTCCGTTCCGCTGAACGGACCATAGCTTTGTAACTTCACCGAACACATAGCGGCAGCAAAACAACCGGCCTCCTGATAGGAAGCGCCTTTATTACGCATATAAAGATAACCCGCCATATAAGTATCTCCGCAACCGGTAGCATCTGCCACATTCTCCACCGGATAGGCAGGTATTTCATAAAAACGTCCGTCTACATAGATAAGCGAACCTTTATCCCCCAATGTCAGCAATACTTCTTTGACTCCCCAATCCGCCAGTTTCAATGCGGCATCATAAGGATCCACACACTGCGTAAGAACCTCCATCTCATACTCATTGGCTTTTAGGATATGGATATACTTCAAAGCCTCCTCTTTCTCGGTCCAGTCCACTGCCAGCACTTCTTCATCCCGCACTTCACGCAAGTAGCCTTGCACATCAAGAGAAAGCAAACCTTTACCAGCAAGAGACTTGATGACCTCCAACGAGAAATCGTCTGCCAACAGGCTGCCCAAATGATAGATACGGGCATTCACATCCTGCAGACTTTCAACCGTGAAAGGATCGGCTTTCGCCGTCACACGCTGTTTCCGTTCGTTGGTATCCTCACCATAGATATTCTCAAAACAGATAGAACGGGCACTGGGAAGCACTTTCACTTCGATGTTTTGTTTCCTCAAATCGTCCACCACCGACATCTCGCTATCCGCCAGGGCAGTGACAAGTTGGAATCCTTCCGTACTCAGATGTTTGATGGCATGTGCAAAATAGAAAGATGTTCCCCCTGGCATGTGCACTGTCTTTTTCGGAGTAACTACTTTATCCAAAGTAATATATCCAATGCAACAAAGATTGTATTTCATAAAATATCTTTTCCTTTTTCAGACTACAAAAGTAGGCAATTATTATTGTTTCCTGTCCCTGCAAAGCTATAATTTCTTTCTCTTTAAGAAATCCGTAGGACTTTCACCGAATTGCTCCTTATAGCACTTTGTGAAATAAGAGGGAGAAGAGAAACCAACCTCATAGGCAATCTCCGCAATCGTCATCTCCGAAGAAGCAAGCAGAGAAGCCGCCTTTTTGAGGCGAGCCTGACGCAGCAGTTCATTGGGCGCATAGTTGGTGAGTGACTTCAACTTACGGTAAAGTTGTACACGGCTCAATCCCATATCCTTGCCCAAGTCCTCTACATTCAGTTCCGCGTCTCTCATCTTCTCTTCCACAAGAGCCTTGAAACGGGAAACGAAATCCTTATCCATATCGCTGATATTCTCTTTCGCCAACGTCTGGTTATCACCGAAGAACTGGCGAAGCTGACGACGGGAATCTATCAGATTACGAATGCGGGACAAGAGCAACTGCGAATTGAAAGGCTTGGAGATATAAGAGTCCGCACCTCCATTGTACCCCTGTATGCGTTGCTCGTCGAGCGAACAGGCAGTGAGAAGAATGACAGGGATATGGCTGGTCTGCAATTCCGTTTTCAGGCGGCGGCAACACTCCACACCATCCATACCGGGCATCATTACATCGGAAACAATCACATCGGGGACGTACTTCATGGCAAGGCGTATGCCCGTAGCTGCTTCCGGTGCGTCCAGTACCTGATATTCTTCGGTGAGCAGCGTCTTTACATAATGACGGATATCGGCATTATCATCGATAACCAATACTGTGGGACGTCCAGTTGCTCCTGCCTCCTCTTCATCAGCCGATAACTCGCTTTCTACTAACGTAGCGGAAACTTCCGTCTCTCCGGCAGGCAGCGTCACCACGGTAGGATGATATTGAGAAATGCTCTGAGCCGGAAGAAGGACGGTAAATGTCGTTCCTTTTTCATCACTCTGAGCAGTAATTTGCCCGCCATGCATCTCCACAAAGGCGCGTACAAGAGCCAGTCCGATGCCTGTGCCCGCCTGATGACCATCTATCTGATAAAAACGCTCAAAGATGGCATCCACTTCCTGGGAAGAAACGTAGCTGCCGGAGTTGAAGACAGAGAAGCGAAGACTCGCGACATCGGCTTGCAGGCTCACAACTATCTTTCCATTCTCAGGGGTATACTTCACGGCATTGGACAACAGATTGAAGTAGATGCGCTCCATCTTCTCGCAGTCCGCCATGATGCGGAAATCCGCATCGGGCATGGCTTCGAAGGAGAAAGAGATATGTTTTTTCAGCAGGGCCATGCGGAAGGAATCATTCCAGCTACGAAAATTGCTCAACAGGTCGAAAGGCTCCAGATGGAGTTCCATACGCCCGTTCTCTACTTTGCGGAAATCGAGGATTTGATTGACGAGACGAAGAAGGATATTAACGTTCTTCTTCATCAGTTCCAATAACTGACAGGAATGTTCTCCGAGGGATTTATCAGCAAGAAGCTGGTTAATGGGGTCGGCAATCAGCGTCAGCGGAGTACGGAAATCATGAGAAACATTGGTAAAGAACACCAGCTTGGCGTGAGTGGCCGCTTCCAATTCATGGGAAAGTTGTTCCAACTGCTCCTTTTGCTGAATAAGTTGCTCCTTCTGTTGCGTCAACTGTTGCTTCTGTTCTTCGAGTTTCTCCTTCTGCCGGGAGAGTTCCCGATTCAGGCGGTTCTTGGTGCGCAGCGAAAGGTAAACGGCAACCAACAGACCGACAACCAACAGGAGCACTAACAGACTACCGAACAGCACCACCTGCTGCGTAGCATAGCGGTCAAGATAATGATTCATCTTTCCGTTTAGCGTCTCTATTTTTCCGTCAAGGGTGGCAATGTGCGTGGTCTGCATCTGCATAATCTGGGCATTGGTACTGTCCACAACAGAGGTATTTAATATCGTTTCGCGCGGGAAGTCACGTTTATTCAGAATGTCCATTGCTATCTGTATCACCCGGTCGCCACCGGTGGGATAAATAAATGTGGCATCCAGTTCGCCTTTCAGCACCTGTTCCACACCATATCCTTCGCCGGACAGGGCATCCGTACCAATGAAACGCATCTCTCCTGCCCTACCTTTCTGTCGGACAACAGCATAAGCGCCTGCAGCCATCCGGTCATTCTGCGCATACACCACATCTATCTGAGGGAAGTGCGTCAGCAGCGTATCCATCTTCTGTCCTGCCTCGGAACGTAACCATCCGGCATCTTCGCGAGCCAGAAGCTTGATGCCGGGGTAAGGGGAAATGGCAGAGACAAAGCCCTGATGGCGGTCCATCGCCGATGTGGAACCAGTCAAGCCTGATATTTCCACTACATTTCCTTTTCCCTGGAGCATATTAACCACGTAGCGGCCTATCGCTTTTCCTATCTCATAATTGTCCGCACCGATATAAGCGGTATATTTATCGGAAAGTATCTTGCGGTCGAATACAATAACGGGAATGCCACGGTCGTATGCTTCTTCCACCACCGGGGTGATGGGGGCGGCTTCGTTGGGAGCAATGACTAATAAGTCCACCCTTTCCTCAATGAAATTGCGGATGTCCTCTATCTGACGGGCATTATCATCCTTCACGGTGCGGATGTCGATTTCCACTTCATCATAGAAAAGTGCTTCACGCAGCATCTCATTATTCATCTGGTGGCGCCACTCATCATCGCTGCACTGGGATACCCCGATACGGAAACGGGGTTCATGCCGGGCGCACGAAGCTGCCAGTCCGAAGAGGGAAAGTAAAGTTAGCAACAAGTAAACATTGTATCTTCTCATTGTCTTTTCGGTTGTTTTAAGTATCATAGAGAAATCAGAAACTCAGTCCTTTTTCACGACCGTGATTATAGACGTCTTCCAATCCGTTGCCTGCAATGGTATAGAAATCGACTCCCATCTCTTTCAAATCATGGTCAGGCTTTATAAAACGGATGGTGGAGTCATTAATCCGGGCAGGGACTTCTTCGTCTGAGAAGAGATCAAAACTTATTCCTTTCTCCTCAAAAGCTCTCAAAACGCCATGCGTAAACACATTCTTATATCCACCGGACATACAACATATAGCGATATCATCCATATTTTTTAGGGTATTAGTATCGCAAATATAAAAAAATATCAGATGTATTGTTACCTGTTTCGTTCAAAAAGCTCCTTATTCGATAGAAATTCAATTGGGGTAGAGCAGAAAGGGCACCTCTTATCAAGTGAAAACGCACGGCTTTCTGAATGAAAGATAACTATGCGTTTATCTGTTTTGCATAGTGAGTTATCCCGTTAAAGCAACAGGATTATCAAGTGTTGACAGTTGTCAACACTTGATAATTCATAAGGCAGAAGAGGAGAAATGATAAGGCAAAATCGGAGAGTTAGCTATCTGATTTAGCAGCCTATCATTGAGCAGTCAGTTCAATCACACGGCTCTGAGTTTGTCCTAAACCCAATACATCCAAACCGACTTTCATCAGATAATCACCGGAATATACTTTTCCATTAGCTACCAATCCGGAAGTTACAGCAGGCATCAAGTTGATTTCTTCCACTTTATACTGTTTGTTCGGGTCCAGACCTTGCAATTTCACCGCCAGCAGCTTTTCCTGAAAGCGCGGATGAATGTCATAAGCAAACAGAACCGCCTTGTTTGTATCTTTACTTACATAGTTCAGCGCCATATGATTCCCTTCGTATGGAGAAACCAAACGATACTGGTCACCATCCATTATGGCGTTTTGGAGACGTTTCCAGTTGGCTACCGCTGTCTGGCAATAAGTCAGTTCAT
>OHCK01000825.1_pt1 | contig 11330 bp, 8 predicted proteins | sample 1577611 | NCBI WGS metagenome assembly OHCK01 (sample SAMEA3879586, study PRJEB24766) | human gut metagenome | biome: human-associated habitat; feature: feces | place: USA | collected 1985/1987 | reverse complement strand
GTTACATCCGGAGCAATCCGGAGATTATTCGCTATCGCGTAACGTCCTTGTACTCCCAAACCGAACCTCTCATAGTTCGTTTGATAACCGATGTTGCCCATCAAAGAGCCTTCACCTTTAACTGTTTGGGCATTTATGCCCACAGATGCCAATGCAATCATGGCCAGCAAGAATAATTTTTTCATAATTAAGGCATTTAGTTAATAAAATATTTATTTAAAAGAAGAATGATCTCCTTTTAATGGAAATAACAAACGTTTGCTTACATTTGTTTGCTATATATTGTTACATATACAAAGACTTTTGATGTTAATATACGAGCGCTTTTCTCAATTTTTTATAAAGCAAAAAATGATGTTAATTCCGTTTTTATGCCTCGAACCATTTTTTTTAATGCTGTGTTTTTAGTATATGGCAGGGATTAAAGTTGGTTACATTTGAATTGCCAGTTTGTAGAGAAAGGAGTAAGTGGTATATTACATTGTCGTAACTGACTGAACCTGCATTGTTACGAAAGGATAAAATATCAGGATTGTTTCATTATTAAAATCTACAGCCATGAAAAGTCTAAGTTTTGATTTGCGGGTCAGGCTAATAGCTAGTTCTGTTATCGGGGCAATCGTTTATTTCTTTTCAAGTTCCCGCAGGTAGGTAAAGTGATAATAAAATAAAGGATCGCAGGATATGCCTTTATGTTGGAAATAAGCGGATGATATATCTATCTATATATTTACATGTAAATTTCAGAACTGAGTGTGTTACTTTAAAAAATAGTTTATGTATTTTTTATGGTACATTATTATCGGGATCGTTTCTCTGTCTTATAACAGAAAGAAAATTGAACTTTAATTATTTTAATCGTTTAAAACCAACTTAATTATGGAAAATAGAAATTCTAGTTTATGGATCGGCCTGGGAATAGGTACGGTCATCGGTACTCTGGCTTATCGTTTCTCACGTACTTCAAAAGCCAAGAAATTGAAGGAAAAAGTATGTAACGCTTTTCATAAAATAACCGGTCAGACGGAAGACCTGTTAGATGAAGCTAAGGAAAAAGTGGCGGATACCGGAAAAGTTGTAGTGGATAAGGTAGCCGATAAAGTTCAAGATGGCGCTGATGCTGTAAAGGACGCATTGAAAGATGCGAAGAAAGATGTCAAACAAGGAGCTGAAAAGGCCAAGACAGAAATAAAGGAAGGGTATGAAAATATAAAAAAAGAAGCAAGTAAAAAACTTGATTGATTTTTTTATATATCATTCTGTTAGTAGTAATATCTTATATAAAGAAGAATTATGATTGGATTTGTAATATGGATTATAGGATTGGTCTTAACTATCAAAGCTGCTCTAGAGATATGGCGTATTCATGCGCCGGCGGAAAGAAGGTTAATAGCCATTATCCTGGTAGTTTTGACCAGTTGGGTAGGATTGTTATTCTATTACTTTTATGGTAAGCCTCGTATGGCACAGTGGCTGGGCACCGGTCTTGAAAGGTATTGATGGACACATAGCTGTTTATGCTGAATAGATAGGAATATCCCAAAATAAAAATGTGTTGGTTGATAGAAGTGACCGATTTATTTTTGTTTTGGGATGTTTGTATAGGAGTATACAAAGGTAATGTCAAAAGTATATGAGACTTGTCATTATGATAATATTTTAGGCACGGATTACGCGGGGTAAATTAAAACCGTGAAATCCGTACCTAAAAGAATGCACAGAGAGAGAGAGGTATTTTCTTCTTGTCTGTCTTACCAATATTTTTCGATTCTATCATAGCCGAAAACGTGACTACGTTCATCTTTAATATCTTGCAGCTTATGACAAATTATTTGCGCTCCGATCATGCTGAAAGTGATTCCGTTTCCGCCATATCCCAGATCGAAAAATATTCGTTCCTTGCCGGGCCAATTGCCGATGAAAGGTAGTCCGTCTTTGGTGCTACTGAAGGTACCGCACCATGCCATTTCTGTTTTGAAAGGGATATCGGGGAATAGTTTTCTGACTTTTCTCTCCAAAATACGGATTTTCTTTCTGAGTAGTGAGTCACGGTGCTCTGGATCGCTGAACTTTTCATCCTCACCACCTACAATAATACGGTTTCCGTCGGTGGTACGGATATAAAGATATGGATCGGCTGTTTCCCAGATCAGGCAATGTTCCGGCCAGAGATATTCGGGAGCTACCGGATGTGATATGAGTGCATAAGTAGAAGTCAAATCCATAATTTTCTGGGGAAGGAATTGTCCGGCCTCAAATCCGGTGGCTACGATTACATATCCGCACTTAATTTTATTTCCTTTGTCTGTTATCATGATACAGCCATCAGATGTTTCGGTACACTTCTTTATGTTGGTGTGGGTAAAGACCTTCAGACCGTTCTCCTTCATATGATAGGTGAGCAGTCCGGTTGCAGCTCTGTAGGCATCCATCTGTGCGGATGTTTCATTCACCAGGGCATTGCCGGGCACTTTCACCTTATATCGTTTTCTGATTTCTTGTTTCTTGAGCAGATTGACCGGCAATTCATGCTTTTGCCGTATTTCGTATTCTTGTTCCAGAAGTTTGTTGTCTGCCGAGCTGCTGGCATAAAAGATGCTGGACAATTGCTCAAATCCGGCATCGACACCTGTTTCCTTTAGTACTTTCTTTATATCAGAAATGGATTGCAGGCATGCATGATAGGCGGTTGCTGCATTTTCTTCGCTGATGATTTTTGCCATCCGGCAGAGGGGTACGTCTATTTCATATTGTAGTAAAGCGGTACTTGCAGCAGAGCTTCCGGTTGCGATGCTGCGTTTGTCAATCACGCAACATTCTATTCCGGCACGACACAATTCGTGTGCCATCAAAGCGCCTGTTATACCCGAACCTACGATGACGATATCTGTTGACAGATCATCCTCCAAAGGGTGGAAATAGTCCAATAGGGAATTTCTGACGATCCAATAGGGTAAACCTGAATGTAAGTCCATAATATATTTTGTTAATTCCCCCTTACTTTCTTCCTGTTGAGAAACAGGAGTGAAGTAAGGGGGGAGTGAGAAATGGGAAAGCCGTTTTATTGAAATTTGCTTTCCGTTTACGGTAGTAGATTATTTGCCTTCTTCGATAGTACAAATGCTGACACGGTTCCAGTCCGGTTCGGAGAACATATCACCGATTCCTTGTCCTTCGGCGGTAATGCGGGTGTCGTTAATCTTGTATTTTTTTACAAGTATAGACTTCACAGCTTGAGCACGTGCTTTTGCCAGTTTCTCATTGAAAGCGAGGTTACCTTCGGGAGAGGCATATCCTTTGATGACGACTTTAGCTTCGGGATGTTTTTTCATGTAAATGGCTACACGTTCCACATTAGGCAGTTGGGAAGCATCAACCACGGACTTTCCTTGTCTGAAGGTGATGATGGATTCTGGAATGCGGTTGGTTTTTACCACGGTTTCTATGTTGGCAGCTTGGGTTCTGCAATCTGCCAGCTCCTTTTGTAAGTTGTTGGCCTGTTGTACGGCATTGCTCAGTTGCATGTCCTTGTCGCTCAGTTGTGATCGCAGACGGTTGACTGCATCATTTAGCTCGCCTACTTCTACTGGGTCGTAAGGCTTCACTGTTGTGAAATGATGTGAGCCGTTGCTACACATGAAATGGTAGGTCAGTCCGGCAGTCAGTTCAAAAGTGGCATTGTTGGCGTTGAAACGGCTTTTAGTTTTGCTGAAGTCTCCTTGCATATCATATACGATAGCTGGTTTGATACCGAGTGTCCATGCTTTTTCCTCACCTAGGTTGAAGTTCAAGTTTAGACCAAGGCGTGTAGACCAGGAATTTGTATCACCGGGGCCATTCTGATAGTAATGTAGCCAGCCGATACCTGTCAGAGTCTCGATTTCAAAAATGCGTGGTTCGCCCATATAACCTCCAAAGAGATTCATCAGGTTGACTTTACCGAGTAAGCTCACTTCGGAAGCATCAAATGCAGTTTTGCTGGCTGAGGTATTTACATATCCCATACCTTGAATACCTAGACCGAATATAGGAGTAAGTTGTTTTCCGATTCCGAATCCGAAGGCCGGTCGGGCATTTTTTAAGAAGGAGCTGTGAGTCAAAGGGGTTACAGCACCAGCTTTCAGTTCAATAGACCAGTTATCACCAGGGCGTGTGCCTTCAAGGGCCGTACGGTCATTTTGCGCATGCACGGTAAGAATACTCATGCTTAGTGCTAAAACAAAGATAGATTTTTTCATAATTAAATAAATTAATAGTAATACAATAAATATGTCACACACGTTGTACTGTCTGTTGTGTAGTTATGACTGTGCATAATCTAATGAATTACTTTGTCATAACCTTTGTTTAAAAAACAGCCCGTTAAAAAGGATGGTTCGAAAAATAGAAATGGATTTAACATCTATTTAAGAAGTCGGATGGTACCAGAAGCCTGTATTGGCAGTGAAAGCACATCATAGATATATAAGGTGCAAATTCTTGGATTTATATATAACGGCATCAAATACAACTTTATATATACATGCGTTTTTTAACACAAATATCTGTTGAAATGACAAATATTCATCAAACAAATATTCTTTCAATGCTGTTTTTTTATAGAGATACAAATCATAGTATTAATTAAAAACCTGACAATTATGAAAAAATTAAGTTTCGCAGAACTGAAGGGTAGAGTGTCCTGGGGCAGTGTTTTCGGCGGTGTCATGACTGTATTGGCAATATCCGTGTTACTGTCTATTTTAAATTCAAGTATTGGTTTGTTTATGTTTGATCCATTATCAGATCACCCGGTTGCGGGCATCGGCACTGCTGTTGGAATCGGATCCGCTATCATTCTGGTTGCCGGCATGGCTGCAGGAGGCTTTGTGGCCGGGAAACTGGCCGGTATGGACGGAATGATACACGGATTTCTGGTCTGGGCGACCACACTGATTGTGGCTGTGGTACTGGGAATTTTTCTGGCTGTCGGTGCGGCAAAAATGACGGTGAATACTCTTGGAGCGGTCTCGTCCGTTACGGGCAGCGTTTTGTCTGGAACAGGTGATACCGTTGGAAACGGAGTTGCTGCATTATCAGAACACGCAAAGGAACTGTTCGGAGAAATCGATTTTAATGCAACCCTGAAAGAAGGGAATATACCGCAGAATATCCGTACCGCACTTCTAAAAAGCGACGTGAAGGAACTTCAGCCGGATTACCTGCAGAAGCAACTGGCGGAAGTGAAGGATGACCTGGAAGCGTCCGTAAAAAAAATAGTACGTTCCCCACAACAAGCGGATGAGAGCATTGACAGTTTCCTTGACCGATTGAAACAACGTACAGAAAATATCAGAAAAAATATAGACCGGAATGATTTGGCTAAAGCTATAGCAAACAACACCAATATGTCAAAAGCGGAAGCAAATAAAACTATTGACCAATATATGAACCTGCTGGAAAATGCACGTATGGAAGCCGGCAAACAGATAGACAAACTGGAGGTGACCCTGAAGAAAGCCGCACAGGAATGGAAAGAAATCAAGCATGAGGCACTCGTGGCTGCCGATAAGGCAACGGATGCCGCAGCGAGGTCCGCACTGATTTCGTTCCTTGCAATTCTCTCCGGAGCGGTATTGTGCTGTATTGCAGGTGCCTACGGTAGCAGGAAGACCCAAGAAAGGGTGGATATCTGACAGTATTTCATTAAATCAAGTAAGAAGTTCGGTCCCCCAAACAGTATGACAGGTTGATGTCATTTTTAAGCATGTTATATCTTTTCTGAAATCGGGCCAACTGATATCCGCATTATAAAAGGCAATGACTAACTTGCATTGCCTTTTTAAATTTAAACTATTTTTATTATTTTTGCGGGTAACATTTAACTTAACACACTTTTACTACAAATGACATACTTTCAGATTTTAAAGAGGGTGCTTTTTCTGTTCCCTTTACTAATAGCCACTTTTACTACCTGCAAGGGGCAAATTTATAAATACCTGGGCATAGAGGACGGACTAAGCAACCGGAGAATTTTTCGCATCCAGAAAGGCGGGCACGGGTACATGTGGTTCCTTACCCAGGAAGGGATAGACCGTTATGACGGAAGCAAGATTAAACATTATGCCGTCTTTGACGGAAGTATGGAGGTGGCGCCGCAAATCAACCTGAACTGGCTATATACCGACAGCAGGCACAGGCTGTGGGTTGTGGGTAGAAAAGGACGCATATTCCGGTACGACACCGCCCGTGACCGTTTTGTTATGACCTACAAGCTTAGCGATCTGCAGGATGACGTAACATCAGGCACCGTCAATTGTACCTATATGGATAGTAATGACCGTATTTGGCTCTGCCATGGCGACAGTATTGTACGCTATGATACCCGCGCAGGTACTACGGACAGAATAGATTCTCCTGCCCCGGACGATATTACTGCAATCACGCAGACCGACAGTACAAACTTTTTTATAGGGACATCAAACGGGTTACTGCAAACCATAGAAAAGGAAGGTGTCCTGGAAACTGTGGCCGGAACATATACTGACAGTATCCGTATACCGGTAAGTGAGCTTTATTTCCACGAAGATTCAAAGCAACTGTTCATAGGAACCTTCAAGGAAGGAATTATAGCATACGGAATGAACACGACTTCAACCATCATCGCGGACGGTCCGCTACAGAACGTGGCAATCAAACGAATCACCCCCTTTGGAAAGCGGCAACTGCTGGTAGCCACGGGAGGCAGGGGAGTATACAAGATTGACGTTGATTCTCTCTCCGCCCGGCCTTATATAACCGCCGACTACAGCAATTATAACGGTATGAACGGGAACAACATCAATGATATTTATGTGGATGGAGACGGACGGATATGGATGGCCAATTATCCTACCGGGATTACAATACGCAACGACCATTACAGAAGTTACAAATGGCTCAAGCATTCACCGGGCAACAACAGTTCGCTGGCCAATAACCAGGTCCATGATGTAGTCCGGGACGGCGAGGGTGACCTGTGGTTCGCCACCAGCAACGGGATCAGCCTGCTTCACAGCGCAACCGGTCAGTGGACTTCCTTCCTTAGCAGTTCCGAGCACTTGAAAGGCGATGACAACAATATCTTCCTGAGCCTCTGTGAGGTATTACCCGGCATTATCTGGGCAGGTGGGTATACATCAGGTATATACAGGATTGACAAGAAGAAAGGCACGGTGGAATACATCTCACCTTCCTCCCTGGCAGGAATAAGCCCTGACCAATATATCAGTGACATAATAAAGGACTCCGGAGGGGATATATGGTCAGGCGGATACTGTAATCTCAAACGCATCAACCCTGAAAGCGGTGACATACGACTCTACCCGGGACTGGGGTCCATTACCGCCATACTGGAAAAGGACGCGGAACGCATCTGGGTAGGTACAACTATGGGATTATACCTGCTGGACAAGCTCCGGGGAGATTACCGTCGCATAGATTTCCCGGTCGAGACAGTACATGTCAGTACTTTGTACCAAGCTGCGGACAGCACACTATATGTGGGGACTAGAGGAGCGGGACTGCTTGTATATGACGGTGCAAACGATAAATTTATACACCAGTACCACATGGAAAACTGTGCCCTTGTCTCTGATAACATTTATATTGTCATTCCAAGACCGGATGGCAGCTTGCTGCTCGGTACGGAAAACAGCATAGTTACTTTCCTGTATGAAGACCGGACTTTCCAAAACTGGACGGCGGAACAAGGATTGATGAGCGTATGCTTCAATGCCGGCGCTTCAACCCAGTATGGGGACAGTCTTGTGTTCGGAAGCAATGATGGCATCGTCATATTCCCGGTTGACTTGCAGATTCCCGTTCCACAGTTCTCACAGATGCTCCTGAGGGATTTTACCGTTTCTTCACGTCCGGTCTATCCTGGTGAGGAAGGGTCGCCGTTAAAAAAGGACATTGCTGGTAATTACAGACTTGAACTGGCTTATGACCAGAGCAGCTTCTCCCTGGAAGCAATATCCATTAACTATGATTATCCTTCAAACATTCTGTACTCATGGAAATTGGAAGGCGCCTATAACGGCTGGAGCCACCCGTTGCAGGACGGGCAAATACAGGTCACCGGTCTTTCCCCAGGCAAGTACATCCTGCATATCTGTGCCATATCCAACGAAGAAAAATACAAAGTTTATGAGGAGAAAAGTATTGAAGTGGTTGTCGCCCGTCCACCATGGGCGAGCGCATGGGCCATAGCGGGATATGCACTTCTTGCCATATCAGCCGTTACAATAGCAGTTAGGATCGTCATGTTGCGCAGACAAAAAAGGCTATCGGAGGAAAAGACACGCTTCTTCATAAATACCGCCCATGATATCCGTACCCCCCTCACTCTGATAAAAGCTCCTTTGGAAGAAGTGGTGGAAAGGCAGCAGGTAAAAGAGGAAGGGACGGATAACGTGGGAGTGGCCTTGAGAAGCGTGAATAACCTCCTGCAATTGGTTACCGACCTGATCAATTTCGAAAGGGCGGACGTTTACACCTCACAATTATATGTTGGCGAATATGAGCTGCACAGCTACCTGGAAAGTACTTGCGAAACTTTCCGGACATATGCGTCACAGAAAAATGTCAACCTCTCATGTGAAAGTAAGTTCCCTTTTATGAATGTCTGGTTTGACAGGGACAAAATGGATTCCATATTGAAGAATCTATTGTCAAATGCCTTGAAATATACTCCCCGAAATGGTAATGTCCATGTTTGTGCCTACACTGAACAGAATACATGGAGCATAGAGGTAAGTGATACGGGGATTGGAATTCCCGCCGGGGAGAGGAAATATCTGGGCGGAAGGTTTTTCAGGGGCAGCAATGCCGTTAATCAGAAAGTGCCGGGAAGCGGAATCGGCCTGATGCTGGTCTGCAAACTGGTACGTTTGCATAAGGGAAGGATCTTTATATCAAGCACGGAAGGGGAAGGTACCTGTGTACGTGTTACATTCCCCATGGGAAACAGGCATTTGCGCAAGGCACGTTTCATAACAGTGGCAAAGACGGAAGATGCAGCCCCGCCACAACCGGAAACGTGTTCTGCCGAACTGCGGATGGAAACGATGAAAAATGGCAAAAGTTCATCACGTATTCTTGTAGTGGAGGACAACGATGACTTGCGGGGATACATTGAGAGACTCTTGGGACAGGACTACCACGTCCAATCATGCACAAACGGACGCGACGCGTTGGTCGTGGCAAGGGAATATAACCCGGACCTGATCCTTTCGGATGTCATGATGCCGGAGATGGGCGGTGATGAACTATGTGCAGCCATCAAGTCGGACATTGAAACCTCTCATATTCCGGTCATCCTGCTAACGGCACTCAGCGATGAGAAAAATATGCTCAAGGGGTTGGACAAGGGAGCCGATGCATATATAACCAAGCCTTTCAGTGTGAATGTGCTCAAGGCGAACATCAGGAGCATACTGCGCAACCGGATATTGCTCCGAAAAACATATGCCGGACTAAAATCTGGTACCGGCCCGTTACCTGAAGGATGCAGTAACGCATTGGACTGGAAATTCATTGCCACCGTGAGAGAATGTGTTATGGAACATATTACCAGTCCTGATTTCAACGTGGACACCCTCTGTGAAATCCAGCACATGAGCCGTTCGAGTTTCTTCAACAAGCTCAAGACATTGACAGGATACGCACCGGCCGACTACATCCGTTCCATCCGCCTGCAACATGCGGCAAACCTGCTAATCCAGGAAAGGTGCACGATAATAGAAGTTGCGGATGCAACCGGATTCAGTGATGCAAAATATTTCAGGGAAGTATTCAGGAAACATTATGGTGTAAGCCCTAGTGAATACCGCAAAGTAGCAATGGGAACGCATCCGAAAGAAAGCCTATCCGATTATCGGTGCCATGGGGGAGGAAGTGTGGGAAGCCGTTGATGAGTTGATAAAAAACAGAGAGAGTACTATCGACTTGATACTGGTCGTTATGTCAGGTAGGGTGAATGCTTAGGGTGGGGTCCACACTATTGTCAATATGATTACGTGATTACTCCGATCATGGTGGATAAGATGGTCATGTGGAGCAGCCTCTCTTCCTCGACCATCGTGTTCGACTATGTCCGCAACAAGCCTGAAATTCCTTTGAGAGATATCCTTTTCTTTTGGAACAAGATAGACTACAAGGCCAATACCGAGGTGTTCGACCTCTATCAGATGATGATGTAGCGGCTAAAGCTGACGGTGCTGGCAACCACCGTTCCCGAAACGTACCGTTACGACAAGGAACTGCTCGTCTGCAGCAAGAGCTATTACCGCTGTACGCTGTTGTTGCCTCCGACCAAGTTGTTGAAAGGCTGTGAATTCGTAGAACTGGCATGAATAGACAATCATATTGAGTGAAAGAGGTATGGAAAAATATTGAAAAGCTGGGCAACCACATAGGGATTGCTCGACTTTTTTTAAGATGGATATTCAGGTGTGGGGTGGGCAGGTCAGTCCACGTGCTCGCCGCAATAGCGAAGGCGGCAGATGGCCTCGTGGATTTCACACATGATATGCAGCCGCTTGCTGATATGATGGCTGTCGGAACGCATGAAGAGTTTTTGAACGATTTGACCGTACACTTTTTGGACGGGAAACGAAAACCAAAGGAATTAAGACTCCATGAGGTGGTATCGTTGGCCGCGAAATTTCGGGCGGAAATCGGGGACTGCAAGACTGCCTCACCGGATATATTCCGATACGGGATTTGCACGAAGCGGTGCGACATGGCACCCACACAGAGAAACTTCAACAGGTTGGGAGACTTGCAACTGGTCTGTGCGCCGCTTCCCAATGAGCGATGGATTGTCTCGCCGCCGGTTGCGCGACCGGATAATGCCCGGTTCCCGCAGACGGAAGTGAAGACGAGGATACCGTTTAAAAAGAAAAAACAGAGTATGAACATTTAACTCTTTGATATATGGAAAATGAACAGAATGGAACGCTAAAAGAAGGCAGTGTATATGTAGTCATGGGATTATGTTACAGAGACACCAGCGTCTGTCGGAAGTGGTGTATTGCCTGTGAAATGAAACAGAACCGTTCTCGAAGGATGATACCTATACCCGCTCACTCCGGAAATGTGGGAGGAAATAAAGTTATCACCCGTAGTGGTGGCTGATATGCTGGATGATTTGAGGCACGGGAACAAGTTCTATACGGGCGTTGAAACGGATAAGGGGGGCTTCTTTTCAGCCGGAACTATGAAGGGAACCACCAATATGGGGCCTTTATGGAGGAGAATATCGAGAGATGTTTCTTTGAGCCGGACTTTGAAGGAAAGTCGCTGAC
>OHCK01000823.1_pt1 | contig 11347 bp, 10 predicted proteins | sample 1577611 | NCBI WGS metagenome assembly OHCK01 (sample SAMEA3879586, study PRJEB24766) | human gut metagenome | biome: human-associated habitat; feature: feces | place: USA | collected 1985/1987 | reverse complement strand
TAGATCTGATCTACCAGAGTGGATTTGCAGGAATGAGATATTCCATCTCCAATACCGCTGAGTATGGTGACTACATTACCGGACCCAAGCTGATCACTGAGGAGACCAAGAAGACCATGAAGAAGATCCTGTCCGATATTCAGGATGGTACTTTCGCTAAGGAGTTCCTGTTAGATATGTCTCCCGCAGGCAAGCAGGTTCACTTCAAGGCTATGAGAAAGCTTGCTTCTGAGCATCCTTCTGAGAAGGTCGGCGAAGAGATCCGTAAGCTTTACAGCTGGAACAATGAGAACGATAAGCTGATCAACAACTAATCGATTGTAAAAAATAATGCTATGAAAAGGGCTGTGTGAGGAATGTAAAAGTTCTGTCACAGCCCTATTTTTTCGCAAAAAAACAGTTGTTTATAGGTAAAGAGCGCAAAAATGGACTGGAAAGCGCATATTAATTGCGCTAAAATGAAAGGAACGAACAAATAGGAAAGGGATCCTGCAAATATGAAAGATTTTGAAGCAAAAACATCTCCGAAAAAAAAGATGGACACCGAAAGCTGGTTTATTGAATGCTATCGGAAGAATCAGGGACATCCCCTGCGGACACTGATGCATCTGTATAAGGGGAATTATCATAAATTTGTCATGGCAGTGATCTGCTTCTTCGCAAAGCATGCCTGTGTCTGGGTGTTGCCCATCATCACAGCGAATATTATTAACGATGTGACGGCGCACAATCCGGATACTTTCCGGAATATTATATTTTACAGTATTCTGGAAGCGGGACTGATCCTGCTAAATATTCCCATGAATTATCTGTACACTTCCTATAAGAGCCTGGCGACCCGCTATGCGGAGACAGGACTTCGGAAAGCACTGATCCGGAAATTACAGCAGCTGTCCATTTCCTATCATGTGGAGACCCAGTCCGGACGACTGCAGTCCAAGATCATGCGCGATGTGGAAGCAGTGGAAGGTCTTTCCACACAGTTATTTTTAAGTATTTTAAATATTGCCCTGAATATCGGGGTTGCACTGGTGGTCACTATCAGTAAGAGCCGCATCGTATTTATATTTTTCCTGTTGACCACCCCGGTGGCGGCAATTACCATGGTTACCTTCCGGAATATTATGAAGAAGAGAAATACGGAGTTCCGTAAGGAAATGGAAGAGACCTCCGCCAGAGTCATGGAAATGGTGGAACTGGTACCCGTGACCAGAGCCCATGCCCTGGAGGATGAAGAAGTATCCAAAATGAGCGGGCAGCTGTTTGCTGTGGCGGAGAAGGGCTATAAGCTGGATCTGATCCAGGCACTGTTTGGATCGGTGGGTTGGGCGGTATTCCAGATCTTTCAGGTGATCTGCCTGGCATTTACCGGATATCTCGCCATCGGCGGGAAGATCCAGGCCGGTGATATCACACTGTATCAGAGTTATTTTGCTACAGTGGTCAATCAGGTATCTTCTATCGTTACCCTGCTGCCCACTATTGCAAAAGGTATCGAATCCGTGAATTCCATCGGTGAGGTATTGCTGTCTGAGGATATCGAAAACAATGAAGGCAAGGAAAAACTGGAGCAGGTGACCGGTACTTTTGACTTTGAAGATGTATGTTTCCATTACAAAAACAACGAGCATAACGTATTGAACCACTTAAATCTTCATGTGAAAGCGGGAGAGACCATTGCACTGGTAGGCGAGTCCGGTGCCGGAAAATCCACGATCTTAAACCTGGTCATCGGTTTCCATCAGGCGGAGAGTGGAAAAGTCCTGATCGACGGCAAGGATTTAAGCAAAATCGATCTTCGAACATACAGAAAACATTTAGCGGTAGTACCTCAGACATCCATTCTGTTCTCCGGAACGATCCGCGATAATATTACCTACGGCTGTGAAAATGTCTCAGAAGAAGAATTACAGAACGTGATCAAGGCTGCGAATCTGTCAGACTTGATCGCATCCCTTCCAAAAGGTCTCGACACTATGGTGGGAGAACACGGCGGCAAGCTATCCGGCGGCCAGAGACAGCGTATTTCTATTGCCAGAGCACTGATCCGGGATCCGAAGGTTATCGTGCTGGATGAAGCAACCTCGGCATTGGACAGTATCTCCGAAAAACTGATCCAGCAAGCGTTAAACAATCTGACGGAGGGGCGGACAACGTTTATTGTGGCACACAGACTGTCAACGATCCGGGATGCCGACAGGATTGCTGTAATCGCCGACGGACATTGTACGGAATATGGTACCTATGATGAGCTGATGGCTCTGAAGGGAGAGTTCTACCAGCTAAAACAGATCCAGAGTTAAAACTACTTGAAACATATGTTCGGCTATGGTATGATAAACATATCGTAGCCGAATTTTATGTGCTATGATTTGGCAAGCCAGGAAAGACGAGGATTTAACATACATGTTTGCATATATAAATGGCTTTTTGGAAGATGTTACGGTAGATAACGCGGTGATCGATGTCAACGGCTTCGGAATCAATGTCCGGATCTCTGCGGACACGGCATCGAGACTTCCGGGAATCGGAGAGCAGGTCCGACTCTATACATATACCTATGTGAAGGAAGACGCCTTTTTATTATATGGATTTCTCTCAAGGAGCGATCTGGAGATGTTCAAGCTCTGTATTACGGTCAGTGGTATCGGACCTAAGGGAGCACTGGCCATATTGTCTGTTATGGATGCAGATTCTCTGCGGTTTGCCATTATGTCCGGGGATGCCAAAGCGATATCGAAGGCACCGGGCGTAGGCACCAGAACGGCGCAGCGGCTGATCCTGGAATTAAAGGATAAGATATCCATTGACGATACGCTGATCTCCAGAGAGATTGCAGCAGGCGGTGCGGAAGGCATCCTGACCGCAGGAAGTCTGCATATTGACAGTGAGAAGAAAAAGGAAGCTGTGGAAGCCCTGGTGGCATTGGGTTACGGACAGGCAGAGAGTTTAAAGGCTGTCAATGCCATCGAAGATGTGGAGGCCATGGATTCCGGAGCAATCTTAAAGGCTGCCCTGAAAAAATTGTTTTAAGGAATGAGAGCAACGACTATGTCCAGAAGAATGATAGAGACAAATATCACAGAAGAAGATATTAAACTGGAAGGCTCCTTACGTCCCCAGACGCTGGACGATTATATCGGTCAGTCCAAGATAAAGGAGAACCTGAAGGTCTATATTACCGCAGCAAAACAGCGTGGGGACGCACTGGATCATGTGCTGTTCTACGGACCACCCGGACTTGGTAAGACCACCCTTGCCGGGATCATTGCCAATGAGATGGGTGTCCATATGAAGGTGACCAGCGGACCGGCGATCGAGAAGCCGGGAGAGATGGCTGCCATCTTAAACAATCTGGAAGAAGGAGATCTGCTGTTCGTGGATGAGATACATCGTCTGAATCGTCAGGTGGAGGAAGTACTGTATCCCGCCATGGAAGATTATTGTATTGATATTATGATCGGTAAGGGCTCCAGTGCCAGGTCCGTCCGCCTGGAATTACCGAAGTTCACGCTGGTAGGAGCGACGACCCGGGCAGGACTTTTGACAGCACCTCTGCGGGATCGCTTCGGAATGATCCATCATCTGGAATTCTATACCATAGAGGAATTGCAGCAGATCATCATGCACTCCGCAGGAATCCTGGATGTAGAGATCGAACCTGCCGGAGCAAAAGAGATGGCCAGGCGAAGCCGTGGAACGCCCAGACTTGCCAACCGTATCTTGAAGCGTGTCCGCGATTTCGCACAGGTCAAATACGACGGAATCATTACAGAAGAAGTAGCCAGAACCGCACTGGATCTTATGGATGTGGACAAGATGGGCTTAGATCATATCGACAGGAATATCCTCGTGACGATCATCGAGAAATTTAACGGTGGTCCTGTGGGACTGGATACCCTTGCAGCTGCCATCGGAGAAGATGCCGGCACTATAGAAGATGTCTACGAACCTTATCTGATCAAGAATGGGTTCCTGAGTAGAACACCCAAGGGTCGTGTGGTAACAGACCTGACTTATCGTCACCTGGGGATAAAGCTTTAGAAAATCAGGACGCATAATTGGTTATTTTTTGCTTGCCACTCGATATAATCTGATATATAATAAATCTTGTATTATATTTTTTACAAGATGGCACATATTGTGTTTCCAAAAGATTGTTAAGAGGGGTGTTGACAATGTCTCCGAAAACAGATACTGAAGTGCTCATAGGTGGTAAAGTATTTACTTTAAGCGGCTATGAAAGCGAAGATTACATGCAGAAGATTGCTTCCTACATCAATAATAAAATGACTGAGTATGGGAAACTGGACAGCTTTCGAAGACAGTCTTTGGACAGACAGAGCGTTCTGCTTCAGCTGAACATTGCAGATGATTATTTCAAAGCCAAAAAGCAGATTTCCATTTTGGAGGAAGAACTGCAGGGGAAAGAAAAGGAACTCTATGATCTGAAGCATGAGCTGATTTCCGCGCAGATCAAGCTGGAAAATGCGGAAAAACAGGGAAAAGAGCTACAGAAGCAGTTGAACGAAGATGCCAGAAAAATTGTTCGTCTGGAGACAGAACTAAAGGATAAATAAATTGATAGCTGTCCGTTTTCGGGCAGCTATTTGTATAAGCGTGTATCATACGCAACAGAGGATGTCTATGAGAAATAAAAAAGTGGAATTACTTGCTCCCGCCGGGAATGTGGAAGCATTTTACGGAGCCGTACACGCGGGAGCAGATGCAATCTATCTGGGAGGAAATCGATTTGGCGCACGTGCATATGCTGAGAATTTTTCGGAAGATGAACTGGTGGACTGTATCCGATATGCTCACCTGTTGGGCAGAAAAGTATATCTTACCGTAAATACCCTGGTAAAAGAATCCGAGTTCTCTGAGCTTTATGAATATCTGATGCCTTATTATCGCGCCGGCCTGGACGGTGTCATCATTCAGGATATGGGTGTATTTGCCTTTATCCGTGATGCCTTTCCGCAGATGGAACTACATGGAAGTACCCAAATGACGATCACCGGTGAATATGGTGCAGAATTTCTGAAAAAGCAGGGTGCCTGCAGAGTGGTACCCGCCAGAGAACTGAGTCTGGAAGAGATTCGTCGTATCAAAGAAGTAACCGGAATGGAAATAGAATGTTTTATTCATGGTGCCATGTGTTACTGTTATTCCGGTCAATGCCTCTTCAGCAGTATCCTGGGCGGGCGAAGCGGCAACCGCGGCAGATGTGCCCAGCCATGCCGACTGCCGTATACCGTAGGTGGTAACCGCCGTGAATGTTATCCTTTAAGTCTGAAGGATATGTGTACCATTGAGAATATTCCGGAACTGATAGATGCCGGAATCGATTCTTTTAAAATAGAAGGCCGTATGAAGAAACCAGAATATGCCGCCGGTGTAACCGCTGTTTATCGGAAATATATTGATAAATATTATGAGAAGCCCGGGGAAAAGCTTTTCATTTCAGGGGAAGACCTTCATCGGTTATCCTGCCTTTATATTCGCAGCGAACGGCAGAACGGCTATTATCATAAACATAACGGCAAAGAAATGGTGACTCTGAACAATCCTGCCTACAGTGGCAGTGATGAGCAGGTTTTGGAGCAGATTCGCGAAAAATATTTATACAAACATCTGACACTTCCGGTACAAATGAAGGCTTCTTTTCTCACCGGAACCGTTGCTAAACTGACTCTTCGTTGTGATCAGACAGAGGTAACCGTTACCGGAGAGACCGTCCAGGAAGCAGCAAAACAGCCGATTACTGTGGAAAATATTTCCAAACAATTGGGAAAATTGGGAGGAAGTAATTTCCATTTAGATGGCACCATGGATATCCGGGTAAGTGAAAATGCATTCTATCCTCTGAAGACAATGAATGAGCTCCGGAGAAAAGGGCTGTCGCTGTTAGAGCAGAAACTGATTACAGCAAACGGCTTCCCTTATACCAGAGAGGTACAGAAACCTTTTGACATTACCGGAGCACATAACGGACATATGCAGAAACAAAGTGGATTTTCGTTATATCTCCGAACCGCAGAGCAGTGGAACGGGTTTCTGAGATCGTCTTTTCTTAAAAAACCGAAAGAACATACTTCGTTACGAATTTATGTTGACAGTGATCTGTTCCTCACCTGGGGGGATACTATCGCAGAGCACTTACAAATATTAAAAAAAATTTCAGCAGAGACAGTGCTCGCTCTGCCTAAAATCATTCGCTTACGCGACAGTCGGTATCTGAAATTGTTGGAGAAAAGCATTCGTGACAATTTAGAAGCTGTTGACGGATTTTTGATAAGTTCCCTGGAACACGTTGGCCTTCTGCAACAGTGGGATTTTTTACAGTCAAAAAAGAGGTACGGAGATCATGGTCTGTATCTTTGGAATTGCCGCAGTATAGAATTCTGGACGGATTATCTGGACGGATTCTGCCTGCCGTTAGAACTGAATTATGCGGAGCAGAGGCAGATCGTGAATGGGATTCTTCCTGCTGAGAAATTTTTGTACGGTCGGATTCCTATGATGGTGACGGCTAACTGTGTGACGAAGACTACCGATCATTGTCGACGCGAGGAAGGTTTCGGAATCACAGAACTGACAGATCGTTACCATAAAGTGTTTCCGGTAATGCGAAACTGTACGCATTGCTATAATATTATCTATAACAGTGTTCCTTTCTCCCTGCATAAAACAGTTGCAAAATGGAAGGACAGTTTTTGTTGTCGTTTGGAATTTACAACAGAATCGGAAAATGAGACTTGGAATGTACTGGAGTATTTTTACGGAAGCAGAACGGATCTGCCTTATACGGAATATACCACCGGTCATGAAAAACGTGGCGTAGAATAGAGAAAGGGATCCCTAATTCATGCAGGAATATGTAATAGAATTATCTAAATATTTCATAGCCCTTTTTATGGTGCTCTATACCGGCAGCTGTTTTTATACTTTCCGTTACCCGGTTGGCGAATATTCCAAAGGAATCTTTATATTGCAGAATATTTTAATGTTTCTGGTACAGGTCCTTTGTTTTTTGGATCTGTCTCTTACCGGCCGAGATCTTCAGTATTTATTTTTCTTTGCATTTATACTGATTTTTCTGTTCGCAACGATTACTATGGTTTCTCTGATCTACGAGAATATCAATAGGCTTTTGCATGCTTTTGGGCATTGGCTTATGTATGGTATCCAGACTTTCTTTTGATAAAGCGATCCGACAGTATGTGATTGTTCTGGTATCACTGATCATGTCGCTTTTTATACCTTTTTTACTTGGCAGAATTCACTTTTTCAAAAAAATCACCTGGTTATACGCAACACTGGGAATTGGTCTGCTCAGTACGGTATTGATTCTCGGAGAGGTAACCCATGGGTCCAAAATATCTTTTACCATGGGAGGAATTACATTTCAGCCTTCGGAATTTGTGAAGATCCTGTTCCTTTTCTTCCTGGCGGGTGCATTATGGGAAAATGTGTCCTTTCAGCGGGTGTTACTGACTGCTGTGATTGCAGGAGCTCATGTAGTTGTCCTGGTCGTATCCAAGGATCTGGGAAGTGCGCTGATCTTTTTCATTGGTTTTGTATTCGTTGTTTTTGCCGCAACGAAAAATTATCTCTATCTGGCGGCCGGAATGATCGGCGGAGGCGCAGCCTCTTATCTGGCATATCTGTTGTTTGATCATGTACGGGTCAGAGTTCTGGCATGGCAGGATCCTTGGAAATACATCGACAGTAAAGGATATCAGATCACACAGTCGCTGTTTGCCATCGGAAGCGGAAGCTGGTTCGGCATGGGATTATTAAAAGGTAATCCTACCGCGATTCCGTATGTGGAAGCGGATTTCATTTTTTCATCCATTTGTGAGGAACTGGGAGTTATCTTTGGAATGTGCCTGATTCTGATCTGTATCAGCAGTTTTTTGGAAATGATGCGGATTTCGGTACAAATTCACGACCGCTTTTATCAGCTGATCGTATATGGCATCGGTATTATGTATATTTTTCAGATTTTTCTGACGGTTGGCGGAGGAACCAAGTTTATCCCTCTGACAGGTGTAACGTTGCCGTTTATCAGTTACGGCGGAAGTTCCGTTATGACTACGATGATCATGTTTTTCATTATACAGGGAATTTACATCCGGCTTCAAAAGGAAGGTGAGCGCAGAAGTGGCAGAAAATAAAAAAACGCAAAATCACAAACGTATGGGAAACCAGCGGGAGATCTGGATCTCTGCAGGTGCAGTCGGTGTGCTGTTTCTGTGTCTGTTTCTCTATCTGGGACATTTTGTGGCCACGAGTGAACAGGACATGATCAACAACAGCTATAATTCAAGACAGCAGATACTGTTGTCGAGAAATTATCGGGGATCCATCTATTCCAGAGATGGAGAGGTACTTGCGGAGACAATCTTGAATGATGAGGAAGAAGAGAGCCGTAACTACCCTTACAAAAATCTGTTTTCTCACATTGTTGGCTATTCCACACAGGGCAGAATGGGTGTTGAAGCGCTGGCCAATTATTATTTGATCAATACAAATACTTCCTTGAGTAACAAGGTGAAAAACGATACTGCCGGAAAAAAGAATCCCGGGGATAATGTTTACACTACACTGGATGTTAAAATTCAACAGGTGGCAAATGATCAGCTGGATATCTATCGCGGTGCCATTATTGTAACCGAAGTGTCTACCGGGAAGATTCTTGCCATGGTATCCCATCCGGATTTTGATCCCAATTCCATCGGAGAAATATGGGAGGATCTGGTAGATAACGATTCCAGTACCGTACTGGTCAACCGGGCTACACAGGGATTGTATCCTCCGGGTTCTACCTTTAAAATTGTGACGGCATTGGAATATATTCGGGAAAATCCGAATACCTACCAAAATTATTCTTATACCTGCAACGGAGCTTTTCGCCTGGGCAATAGCAAGATCAGCTGTTATCACGGCTCCAGTCATGGGACGGTGGATTTTACCAGATCTTTTGCAAAATCCTGTAATTCGTCCTTTGCTAATATCGGAATGAGCCTGGACCGGACTGCTTTTCAGGAGACATTAAATGATCTTCTGTTTAACAAAGAGCTGCCATTGACACTGAATTATGCCAGAAGTTCAGCGCTGGTATCCGATGATACTCCTCCGGCGGAAATGATGCAGACCTCCATCGGTCAGGGTAAGACACAGATTACTCCCATGCATCTGAACATGATCACCTGTGCCATAGCCAACAACGGAGTCCTCATGAAACCGTACGCGATCGATCACGTGGAGAATGATGAAGGAACTGTCATTAAAAGTTTCAAACCCAGCGAATACGGCAGTCTGATGTCAGAAGAAGAGTCTGCGATCCTCAGACAACTGATGACTGATGTGGTCCAGGAGGGTACCGCTTCCAAGTTAAAAGGACTTGAATATACCGCGGCCGGAAAAACAGGTTCCGCGGAATATAATAATATTAAAGGTGACAGTCATGCATGGTTTACCGGATTTGCTCCTGCAGAAGATCCGGATGTGTGTGTAACCATTATTGTGGAAGGTGCCGGCAGCGGCGGAGATTACGCCGTGCCCATTGCAAGACGTATTTTTGACGCGTACTTCAGCGAAAAACAGTAATCGGAGGTTAAGGAACATGATTGAGGCTATCAGCTGCGGCGGAGTCGTAATATTTCGCGGAAAGATTTTACTGCTCTATAAGAATATCAAAAACAAATACGAAGGCTGGGTTCTTCCGAAAGGAACGGTGGAACCCGGTGAGACCCATGAAGAGACCGCATTGAGAGAAGTATTGGAAGAGAGCGGTTCCCGGGCATTTATCGTGGACTACGTCGGGAGAAGTGAATATTCATTTACCGTACCGGAGGATGTGGTAGCAAAAGAGGTTCACTGGTATCTTATGAGTACCGACAGTTATTACAGTAAACCGCAGAGAGAAGAATATTTTGCGGATTCCGGTTTTTATAAATATCATGAAGCATATCATTTACTGAAGTTTGCCAACGAAAAACAGATTTTGGAAAAAGCTTATGCGGAATACCAGGAAAGAAAAAGGAATAATCAATGGATGAATTGATTATTCCCGCTTCTTATTTTTATTTATTATATTTATACGTTTTTAACGATTTCCAGATCGGTTCTCTGCAAAAGATCCACAAATTCATTTTTTTCATTTTTCAGAATCGGGCGGGAGAACTTATTGGGATGAATGATCAGGACTTCCCAGACACTTCCGTCATTCAACTGCACATTGGTACCGATTTGTGCATCTGCGATCCGTTTCATGATCGGCATTAACAATTCCACATCATACTTGTCCAGACTCTTTTCGAAATTCCCCAAAATCTGTAACGGTGTAAGTGCGTTGCGGTAAGTTCTCGGCGATGCCATTGCAATATAAGCGTCAATGATCGCCATATATCTGGCATAGACATCAATTTTCTGCCCCGACATATGATAAGGGTAACCGCTGCCATCCAGACGTTCGTGATGCATGATCACTGCATTTTTAACATGTTCGTTTAAATCCTGGTTACGTACGGAAGTATAGCCTACCACCGGATGCGTTTTGATGATCTTGAATTCTTCCTCTGTGAGTTTTCCAGGCTTCCACAACAATTCATAAGGAAGCTGCAGTTTTCCGATATCATAATAGAATCCGCAAAGAATCAAAGTGTTTTTTTCTTCTTCTGACATAGAGAGCCAGTCGGCGAACGTACCTGCCAGCAGTGCAGCATTCAGGCCCTGCGTATACGTCAGTTCATCCTCACTGGGCATAAGGTTATACAGATAATCCAGCAATACGGATCCGGAAGTAATATAATAGTATAATTCTTGATATATGGTAAGTAGAAAAATATCCGCCGGCTTTCTTCCCATGACCAATAATTGTTTCATGGCCAGTTTATACTCAGCCAGAAAAATCGGATAAGCACGTTCAAATGCCTTAAAATTGGAATCAAAGCGAATTTTCTCATAATGAGTCGTGGCGAAATCAATATCCTCCATAATCGTAACGCATACCAGATCGTATCGCTTTAATTTTTCTATGATCTGCGGAGTTACTGTGGTACCGGCAGGATAAATGACATGATTCTGATCCTGAATGTCTTCTCCGAGAACCATATCCGGCTGAAGCTCCATCTTCGTTATAACTTTCAATGGTTTTTCCTCCTCATTAGTACTGATTACAGTATAAAATATCATCCGGAAAAGTCAAGCGACAAAAATTGTAATATAGAAGAATCTATGCTATAATAAGCACATCTTGGCAGCAATAAACTATGCTGCAGGGCAGGTTAACAAAAAGGAATTTATTTATGGCAGGAAAGCTTACGTTTGCTCCCAATCT
>OHCK01000822.1_pt1 | contig 11348 bp, 9 predicted proteins | sample 1577611 | NCBI WGS metagenome assembly OHCK01 (sample SAMEA3879586, study PRJEB24766) | human gut metagenome | biome: human-associated habitat; feature: feces | place: USA | collected 1985/1987 | reverse complement strand
TCTGGAGCGTTGTGGAAAAGGAGCCTGAAGGCTACACCGTGCTCATCGCCAGAGACGGCGTCACGTTTATCGTCACGAATACGTATGCGCCCGACAAGCCGATGACACGCATGGTTGTCAAGGTATGGGATGACAAGGGCTACGAAAACCACCGTCCGAAATCGGTGCAGGTGACCCTCCTGCAAAACGGAACGGCCTACGAAACCAAGACGCTGAGTGAAGCAAACGGCTGGCAGTATACATGGGAGAACCTGCCGAGGTACGACAAAAGCGGCAGGGAGATCACATGGACGATCCGCGAGTCTGCGGTTTCCGGCTATGTTTCCAGCACTCGCCAGAATGGGTTTACATTCGTTTTGACAAATACGCTGGACAAGCAAAAGCTGCCGCAAACCGGCGTCCTCTGGTGGCCGGTGCCGATTCTTGCAGCGGCAGGCTTTGCATTCCTGATTACAGGAACTTTTTCCAGAAAGAAAAAAGATGATGAGTAAACAAGGGAAAATGTGTGTGGGAATTGGGCTGCTGCTCCTGGCAGCAGCTCTTTTTCTTACCGTTTATAATTTTTGGAGCGATGCTATGGCAAGCGTTTCTTCCAATACTGCTCTTGAATATTTGAAACCTGATAACAAAGAGCATACCGGTGTGAGCCTGCCGGTACTTCCGTCAGGCGAGACTTTGGAGGAAGCGTACCTTCCGGATTATGTCTTGAACCCGGAAATGGATATGCCGGAGAAAGAAGTTGATGGGCAGAGGTATATCGGCGTCCTGAGAATCCCGGCACTGTCGCTTGAGCTGCCGGTCATCAGTGAATGGAGTTATTCTGGGCTGAAGGAATCTCCCTGTAGATACATCGGCTCCGCGTATCTGAATAATATGGTGATTGTTGCTCATAACTATTTCAGTCATTTTGGGCATCTGAAAGACCTGTCACAGGGAGACGAGATAACCTTTACAGATGTGGACGGGAATATGTTCAGATACGAGGTCATTGAACTTGAAACGCTTTCACCCTTCGCCATTGCAGAGATGACAGGCGGGAATTGGGATCTCACACTGTTTACCTGCACGGTTGGCGGTCAGTATAGAGTGACTGTTCGCTGTGTGCTGGCGAACGGCGGAGCTTAACTACAGAGAACCTTTGCAATGCCTTCGGCAATGGCGACCCTGTGTTATCCGTCCTGCCGTTCTGCTTTTGACGGCCAAGGCCTTGTTTGGATTTTTGTTTATTGGCGACCACAACAAACGTAATAGCAATTTTCACAATTCAAGCAAAGCAAAAGAGGTGCCTGTCATTCCAATGATGACAAGCACCTCTTTCGTGGATTTATCCCGTTTGAATTTCGGAGCAGCTGTGACCTGTTTTTTAAATAGGTGTTCATGGGCGGCTTCCGTTATAAATGCTGCGTCTCAATTTGCTCCATAACATCAAAATGGTTTTTCTCATACCGGATAAGCCCGTCCCGCTGCATGAGGGACAGCTCGTTGGAAAGCGCGCTGCGCTCTACGCTGAGATAATCCGCCAGCTGCTGGCGGTTGTAGGGTATGTCGAATTCATAGCTGCCGGTGCGCTTGATACACTCCGAAAAGTAGGACAGCAGCCGCTTTCGAATGGACTTGGGGCCGGTGTGCAGCACCCGGCGGGAGAGCTGCAAATTTTTCTCCGAGCAGAGCGTCAGCAGGTTCCGCACAAGCCGTACATGGCGCGGGCAGACATTGGCGCAGGGTTCCAGTACGCGCCTGATATTCAGCAGCAGCGCTCGCGTATCCTCGGCGGCGGTCACGTTGACCATCAGCGGCTCGCCCGGCACGCAGGCGTACGCCTCCGCAAAGACGCCGCCGGGGCCGATGCTGCTCAGGACGCTGTTATTGCCCCACACGTCTCCCATTTCAATGATGACTCGGCCGGAGAGCACCACGCCGATCTGCTCCGTGGCAACCCCCTCTGGGAAAATAATCTCGCCCTTTTGAAAGGCGTGCTCCTTCGCGTGCAGGCAACCGAGTATTTCCTCAATGTCCGACGGCTCCATTCCGCGAAAAAGCCGTGTGTTTGCTAAATTGATCTGCATATTTTTCGCCTCCATGTTGGTGTGCCAACGGACTTTCATAAATTATGATAGTAGAATAAAATCACAAAGTCAAGAGAAACCGCAAGGGGGTATCAAAATGATTCGAAGGATCATCCAGATCGATCAGGAAAAATGCAACGGCTGCGGCGCCTGCGCCGAGGCCTGTCACGAGGGTGCCATCACCATGGTGGACGGCAAGGCGCGGCTCATGCGGGACGATTACTGCGACGGCCTGGGCGACTGCCTGCCCGCCTGTCCCACCGGGGCCATCACCTTTGCGGAGCGGGAGGCGGCGGCCTATGACGAGCGGGCGGTCATGGAAAATAAGCAGCGGAAAATGCGGAAAGAGGGCATGACCCTGCCCTGCGGCTGCCCCGGCAGCCAGTCCCGGAATATTCAGCGCCAGGGCGCGCCCGCCGTGGAAACGCCGCAAGCCCAGCAGACGAGCCGCCTTTCCCAGTGGCCGGTGCAGATCAAGCTCGTGCCCGTGAACGCGCCGTATTTCTCCGGCGCAAAGCTGCTCATCGCGGCGGACTGCACGGCATACGCCTACGCGGCCTTCCACGAGAAATTCATCAAGGGCCACATTACGCTCGTCGGCTGCCCGAAGCTCGACAGCGTGGATTACAGCGAAAAGCTGACCGAGATCATCGCAAAAAATGACATCAAGAGCGTGACGGTCGTGCGAATGGAGGTCCCGTGCTGCGGCGGGCTCGAGCACGCGGCAAAGACCGCGCTGCAAAATAGCGGTAAATTCATCCCCTGGCAGGTCGTGACGATCTCGACAGACGGGAGAATACTGGATACGATTTGAGTCATCCTATGATCGATAAGACCACAGAATGAGGAGGATTTTTTCGGTGGACAACAAGATGTTTTGTTTTCAGTGCGAGCAGGCGGCGCACTGCACGGGCTGCACCGGCAGCGCGGGTGTGTGCGGAAAGAGCGCCGAGACGGCAAATTTGCAGGACGAGCTGACCGGCGCGCTCATCGGCCTTGCCCGCGCTGCGGACGGCAGCCCCGGCGTGAACGAGGGCACATGGAGCCTCATCATCGAGGCGCTTTTCACTACGCTCACGAATGTGAACTTTGACGCGGCGGCCATCCGCGATGTGACTGCACGCGTGAAGGCGGAGAAGAGCCGTCTTGTGCCGGACTGCGCGTCCTGCATGTCGCCCTGCGGGCACAACAATGACTACGATGTCTCGCGGCTCTGGACGGCGGACGAGGACATCCGCAGCCTCAAGTCGCTTATCCTGTTCGGTATCCGCGGCATGGCGGCGTACGCCTACCACGCGATGGTGCTGGGCTATACGGACGGCGAGGTCAACCGCTTTTTTGCCAAGGCATTGTTTGCCATCGGCGAGGACTGGGGGATGGATGACCTGCTCCCCCTTGTGCTGGAGGTCGGCGAGAAAAACTACCGCTGCATGGCGCTGCTCGACAAGGCCAACACGGAGACCTACGGCACGCCAGAGCCGACCACGGTGCCGCTGACGGTGGAAAAGGGACCGTTCATCGTGGTTTCCGGCCACGACCTGCACGACTTGAAGCGCCTGCTCGAGCAGACGAAGGGCAAGGGCATCAACATCTATACGCACAGCGAGATGCTGCCCGCGCACGGCTACCCGGGCCTTAAAAAGTATGCCCATCTCAAGGGCAATTTCGGCACGGCGTGGCAGAACCAGCAAAAGGAATTTGCCGACATCCCTGCGCCCGTACTATTCACCACGAATTGCCTGATGCCGCCGAAAGCGAGCTATGCCGACCGCGTGTTCACTACGGCGGAGGTCTCATATCCGGAACTCAAGCATATCGGCGCGGACAAGGACTTCACGCCGGTCATCGAAAAGGCGCTGGCGCTGGGCGGCTATGCCGAGGACAAGGCGTTCACCGGCATCAACGGTGGCAGCACGGTCACGACGGGCTTTGCCCGCGGCGCGGTACTGGGTGTGGCCGACAAGGTGGTCGAGGCCGTCAACTCCGGCCGGATCCGTCACTTTTTCTTAGTCGGCGGCTGCGACGGCGCGCGCCCCGGCAGGAACTACTACACGGAATTCGTCAAGCAGACGCCGCCCGACACCATGGTGCTGACGCTGGCCTGCGGCAAGTTCCGCTTCAATGACTTAGATCTTGGCACGGTGGCGGGGCTGCCGCGCATCCTGGACATCGGCCAGTGCAACGACGCTTACAGCGCCATCCAGATCGCGCTGGCGCTCGCCGACGCCTTTGGCTGCGGTGTGAACGAGCTGCCGCTTTCGATGGTGCTCTCGTGGTACGAGCAGAAGGCGGTGTGCATCCTGCTGACGCTGCTGCATCTGGCGCCTTATTTACAGACCTTTGCCGAGCTATGCCCGTGGATGGGCGTGGTGCGGGGCGTGCTGGTCACGGCCGCCGCCGACCTGCTTTCGCTGGCGCTGCTCAAATCCCCCGGCGAGTGGGGTGCCGACATCGCCGTCGGCTCGACGCAACGCCTGGGCACCCCGATGGGCTTCGGCGGCCCCGGCGCAGGCTACATGGCCACGCGCGAGGCCTACAAGCGCAACATGCCCGGCCGCATCATCGGCGTCTCGGTCGACCGCCTCGGCAACAAGGCGCTGCGCATGGCGCTCCAGATGCGCGAACAGCATATCAAGCGCGAACGCGCCACGTCGAACATCTGTACCGCCTCGGCGCTGATGGCCTCGATGGCAGGCTTCTACTGCGTCTACAACGGCCCCGAGGGGCTGAAACGCGCCGCCGACACGGCCCACCTGGCCGCCGCAACGGTCGCCGACGCACTCCAGGCGATGGATTACAAACTCGCCGCCGCAGACTTCTTCGACACGCTCGAAGTCTCGGCCGAAGCCGCCGTCGTGCAGTCGCTGGCACTCGAAAGCGGCATCAACTTCTACTACCCCACCGAAGGCTCCGTGCGCATGTCGTTCGACGAGGTGACCACCCCCGAAGAGGTCGCCGAGGTAATACGCATCTTCGCCGCCGCCAAAGGCAGGAAAGCCAAGGCCGTAAAGCCCGTCACCGAAAGCCGCGTGCCGGCCGCCCTGCGCCGCCGCACGGCCTACCTCTCGGAGGCGGTCTTCAACACCTACCGCTCGGAAAGCGACCTGATGCGCTACATCAAGAAGCTCGAACTGAGGGACATCTCGCTCGCCAATTCGATGATCTCTTTAGGTTCGTGCACCATGAAGCTCAACGCCGCGGCGCTCATGCAGCCGCTCTCGCTGGCGGGCTTCCAGATGATGCACCCCTTCGCCCCGGCCGACCAGGCCGAAGGTTACATGCAGTTAATCAAGGAGTTGGAAAACGACCTGGCGACGATCACGGGCTTCGCGGCCTGCTCCCTGCAACCCAATTCGGGCGCTGCGGGCGAATACGCCGGGCTGATGGTGATCCGCGCCTACCACCAGAGCCGCGGACAGGGCTACCGCAACGTGGTGCTGATCCCGGCCTCGGCCCACGGCACCAACCCCGCGTCGGCCGCCATGGCCGGCATGAAGATCGTCACGGTAGCCTGTGACGACAAGGGCAACATCGACGTCGAAGACCTCAAGGCCAAGGCCGGGGAATACAGTTCGGAGCTGTGCGGGCTGATGGTCACCTACCCCTCGACGCACGGCGTATTCGAGAGCCGCATCCGCGAAATCGTGGATGCCGTACACGACGCCGGCGGACAGGTATATATGGACGGCGCCAACATGAACGCCCAGGTAGGCCTCACGAACCCCGGCTACATCGGTGCGGACGTCTGCCACCTGAACCTGCATAAAACCTTCGCGATGCCGCACGGCGGCGGCGGTCCCGGCATCGGGCCCATCGGCGTGGCGGAACACCTCGTTCCCTTCCTGCCCGGCCACCTCACGCTGGGCCATGAGGAAGGAGCTGTGGCCTCCGCAGCATGGGGAAGCGCCTCCATTGCCGCCATCTGCTGGATGTACCTGTCCATGATGGGACCGGAAGGCCTCAAGGAAGTCACGGAAATGGCTATCCTGAACGCCAACTACATCGCTAAAAAACTCGGCCCCCTCTTCCCGGTCCTCTACTCCGGAAACAAGGGGCTGGTGGCCCATGAATGCATCCTGGATCCGCGCCAGCTCACCCATGACGCCGGCCTCACCGTGGATGACATCGCCAAGCGGCTCATGGACTACGGCTTCCACGGCCCCACCATGTCCTTCCCTGTTCCGGGAACCCTGATGGTGGAACCCACGGAATCGGAACCCAAGGAGGAACTGGACCGCTTCATCGAAGCCATGGAACACATTCATGCGGAGATCACGGCCGTCATCAACGGCACGGCGGACAAGGAAGACAACGTCCTGAAAAACTCCCCCCATACCGCGGAAATGGTCTCCGCCGACGAATGGCGGCACCCCTACTCCCGCAGTGAGGCGGCCTATCCGGTATCCGGCCTGCGCATCCATAAATTCTGGCCGTACGTGGGCCGGGTGGACAACGTCTACGGGGACCGGAACCTGGTCTGCACCTGTGACACGGTGGAGGAATTCTCCAAAGCCGTGGAAGCGTAACGCCAAATATAACTTTTAACCTAGAAGGGGCTGTTCCATTCATTGGGGACGGCCCTTTCTATTTCCACAGAACAAGACCGCTCCTTCGAGGAAAATCTCTTCCCTGGGCATCGCGCCACCAACGGGCAACCCGGACCTCACTTGATAAACTCAAGTACAAACCGATTGACCAGCTCGTGCTGTTTCTCCGTTCCGCCCCCTCCCATGCCGCTATGCGTAACTCCCTCCAGCTTCACCACCCTCATATGAAACTCCTCCTGCTCCTTTATACCGGGCAGCACTCCCTCGTCCGCCTCATAATCACATCCCCTCAAGGTATACAGCCGCGGTTTCCGGATTCTCGGCATCTTCATCCTGCGGTGATCCAGGGAAATGGCCTTATCGACCAAAAGGGGATGCCTGGCCGCAAAAAGCATGACCATGTCCCCTCCGTTTGAGTGCCCTATGAGAATAAGCTTTCCCCAATCCAATCCCGGTTTCAGCTTCCTGAACTCCTGAATGGCAAACAGGATATTTTCCACTCCCCTTTCCCAATTCGGCATGCGGGCCTCCATCAAATTCCCTTCCATTGCCAGAAGCGGATCCTGGGGCAATTCATGCTGTATGCTGATTACATAATACCCCTTTCCTGCAAGAAAACGGTTCAAATAGGAATATGCCTGGCTGGATTTGACGTTCCTGTTTCCGTCATAGCCATGATTGAAAATGATTACCTTTGTCTCGGAGCTTTCCTTCTCCGGCTGATAAACGGTTACCGGAACCACTCTGTTCCTGCCGCCATCAAAAAGGCCAATGGTGAATTCCATCTGGGAGAAGCCATGGGCAGCGCTTTGAACCAGCACAACCAGTATAACAAAAAAACTGTTCATTTTCAATGCTGCAATCATGCAGAAATTCCCTTAACCGGACGTTCCATCCCGGCCTGTTCTCCTTCAATGCGTCCAGCTTCCGGCTTCATTCTTCAACTCCAGGGCGGATCACCGTACTTGTTCTCTCCCGGCAGGCTCTCCCCATAACACAAATACATCAACAGCAGCCAGCCCACTACGGGCACGGCCAGCCATATCAGGAAAAGGCCGCTTTTCCCCACATCATGCAGGCGCCGCACCATCGTAGCCGCCAGGGGGAGAAACAACACGGGAAGCACCACGTAAGCCAGGGGAAAAAGCAGCTCCAACAGGGGGGACACGGAAAAAAAACCGCTTTTCATGATGGACGGAACCCCTGCCACGACCAGCCACGCGATGCCCATGGTGGAATAAACCTCGCGCATCTCCTGTTTTCCGGCGCGTCCTTCAAAACTGCACCATCCCTTAATGATGCGCGTCCAATACTTCTTCCGCGTCCAGGCGGGAATGGCGGGCTCTCCCCCGGTTTCGAGCTCCGGCATGGCTGATTCCTCCATATCGGCATCCATGACGGTCATGGAGGGAATGAAGGAAGACAGCGGCTGCCAGCCCCCGTCGGGAAGCTTCCTCACCAGGGTACGGTTGGACAGCCGCCCATGGTTGCGAGCCTGAATCAGAAGCACCAGAGAGACGGGTCCCTTGGAGGAACCGTCAATCGCCTGGTACTCGTAAAGGTCGCTCATCGGAGGTTCTTATTCGGCCCCGCCGTCATGGCTGAACGCGGACGCGGGAATCTCCTGCTTGGACAAGCCGGGGCCTTGCCACTTCAAGACCAGCTTGGAGGCGGGACCGGCATTGCCCACATAGCCGATGCGGATGGGATGCAACCCGGCCTTTAAATAAACGGGATTCTTCCGGTCGCCCAAATCGGAGGAAACTTCGGAGCCCGGTTCGTAAGTCTTGTCCGCATCAATCAATTCCATGCCGTGCAGGCGGACAAAAGCCTTGCTTCCCTTATTCGCATCCGTGGACAGATAAAAAGTATACTCCCCGTCAGCGGGCACCTTCACGTACCCCGTCAATTCCACCCCGCGCTTCCGGGGCCCGTTCATCTTGACGGACGGAGACGGGGCCACGCCATGCGCGGCAGCCTGCTTCTTGAGCTGGCGGAAATCCGGAACCCAGGGGAACTCTCCTTCATAGAGGGACCACTTCAAGCCGGGGGAGGCAGCCCCTTTTGTCTCCACTGCCGGGACCAGCGCCGTATCAAACACCGTCTTGGAAGGAAGGGAGGCACGCCGATTGGACAGGGCAGCGGCCTTCATGCGGGCCTGAAGCTCCGGCTTGGAGGAAGCAAGGTCCTTGCTTTCCTGCGGATCATTCAGGGTATCGAAAATCATGAAATCCTTGTCCGCGTCCTTCACCCCCATGCGCAGGCCTTTCAGGCCGTCCACAAAGACGATCTGCTGCTGGCCCCGTTCCGCTCCCTTGTGTTCGCCCAGGAAATCCTTGTAGCCGGCCCACGAATCGCCGACGAGCGAAATGTAGGGGATGTCGACGTTCGAACGGGGCGTGACGACGGAGGTATCCTCGAAGCCCAGCGCACCGTTGGTCAGGTAGAAACGCCCCGAGAAATGGTCGAGCACGAAGCCGCTGCGCTCACGTGCCGACATGGCCTCGATGGTGGTGTAGATCGACTGCCCGTCGATGGTGAAGTCGCCGACACGCGCCGAGATGCCGTAGAGGTGCATGTGGCTGAAGTCGATGCCGAATTCGGGGTCGCGCCGCGTGAGCCGCTCCAGGCAGAGATCCATGCCTTCGATGGAAGCCTTGCGCAGCGACAGGCGGAAATTGCCCTTCCGGGGCTTGTCGGGGTCGCTGATGCGGTTGACGATCTGCTTGATGTTCATCTCCCCCTCGGGGGTCTCGCGCAGGTAGAGCTTCGCCCCGCCGATCTCGCCGCGGCTGAGTACTACCCCGCCGCCGAAGATGCCCAGCCCCGTGATGTAGGCGTCGAGGCTGCCGACGTAGAGCAGCGTGTCGCGCTGGTAATCCTCGACGTAGAAGCCCTTGACCTTGACCTTGCTGAAAAGCCCGATGTCCACGCGGTCGATGCTCACGGTGGTTTCGAGCTTCCTGGATACCATGCGCACGGCTTTCTGTACCACGTAGTTCTGCACGGCGGGAATATCGAGCAGCAACGAAAGCACCATGGGCAGAATTATCAGCAACAAAACCGCTACCGAGAACACCTTTCCCAATATTTTTATACCTTTGCGCATTGATAGGTCGTTATAACCTGCAAATTTAACTAAAATAGTTAAAAAAAACGAAAAACCGGATGGATATTACAATTCTCGGCATCGAATCCTCGTGCGACGATACGTCGGCTGCCGTGATCCGCAACAACCTGCTGCTGTCGAACGTGATCGCCTCCCAGGCCGTGCACATAAAATACGGCGGCGTGATCCCCGAACTGGCTTCGCGGGCGCACCAGCAGAACATCATCCCGGTGGTCGACACGGCACTCCGAGAGGCCGGGCTCACCGTCGGGGAGATCGATGCCATCGCCTTCACGCGCGGCCCCGGGCTGCTGGGTTCGCTGCTCGTCGGGGTATCGTTCGCCAAGGGGCTCTCGGTGGCGCACGACATCCCGATGGTCGAGGTCAACCACCTGCAGGGGCATATCCTCTCGCACTTCATCGACCTGCCCGACCGCGAACTGCCCCATCCCGGCTTCCCGTTCCTCTGCCTGCTGGTCAGCGGCGGGCATACGCAGATCGTACGCGTGGATTCGCCGCTCGATATGGAGATCATCGGCACGACGATCGACGACGCCGCAGGCGAAGCGTTCGACAAATGCGCCAAAGTCATGGGCCTGCCCTACCCCGGCGGCCCGGTGATCGACCGCCTGGCAAAGGAGGGCAACCCCAAGGCGTTCCGCCTGGCACACCCCCATGTCGACGGCTACGACTATTCGTTCTCGGGGCTCAAGACCTCGTTCCTCTACATGCTGCGCGACGCCGTGGCCGACGACCCCGATTTCATCGAGCGCAACAAGGCCGACCTCTGCGCGTCGCTTCAGGGCACGATCGTGGAGATACTGCTCGACAAACTGGTGCGGGCGTCGAAAGACACGGGCATCCGCGACATCGCCATCGCCGGGGGCGTATCGGCCAACTCGGGACTGCGCAACGGCATCGTCGAGCAGGGCCTCAAGCGCGGCTGGCGCACGTTCCTGCCGGAATTCAAGTTCACGACCGACAACGCCGCAATGATTGCCATGGCAGGCTACTACCACTACCAGCACGGCGATTTCTCGTCGCTCGACGTGTCGCCCGTGGCACGGCTCGAAGAGCTGTAATGCGGCCGGGAAGATGAAACGGCTCGCGGCATTCGTGCTGCTCCTGGCGGGGATCGGCAGTGCATACGCCAGCGACGGCGATGCGGAGCGGCTTCGCGCATGGCGCGCCGGGGAAAAGGTCACGGAAGAAGCGGTGGCGGAATACGGCATCGACCGCTGTTTCGCCAGTTCGGAGATCGGCGACGCACTCCTCGCGCGCATGTACGGCAAATCCTACAAGCCGGACTGCACCGGCCCCGCTCGGAGCTCCGCTACCTGCGGGGGCTGCACCGCAACCTCGCAGGCGAAACCCTGCTGGGCGAACTGGTCTGCAACGAGGCCATAAGCGGCGACCTGCTGGAAATCTTCCGGGCGCTCTACGACGCAGCCTACCCCATCGAACGCATGGTGCTGATCGACGAATACGACGCGCAGGACGGCCCTTCGATACGGGCCAACAACTCTTCGGCATTCAACTTCCGGTTCATCGCGGGAACCGGAGTGCTCTCCAACCACAGCCGGGGCATGGCCGTCGACATCAACCCGCTCTACACCCCTTATGTCA